>Ga0206863_1106_pt1 | contig 29117 bp, 34 predicted proteins | sample Alteio_BWOrgCont_41_FD_152634 | JGI IMG/M metagenome (GOLD analysis project Ga0206863, IMG submission 152634) | Enriched cells from forest soil in Barre Woods Harvard Forest LTER site, Petersham, Massachusetts, United States -... | ecosystem: Environmental > Terrestrial > Soil > Temperate forest >...
TGGAAAAAATTAGTGTTAAAAAGATAGGTAATGGTATAATATTTCTACTACTATTTACAGCCATTAAAAGTGCTTGTGGTCAAAATACTAGCTATATTGATCTTTCTGCACCTGAAAGCAGCACTCAAATACATACAGCTTGTCAATACATCAAATTATTGCCTGGATACCAATATATCCAAACTCCTGGAAATTATATGAAATCGTATATTGATAACACGAATATGTGTAATGTTACTTATTTATCAGGAGGAGGGGCCGGTTTTGAAGGAAACAACCCACCTGCTTTAAATATGACTTCTTCCGCGGCCGTAGGTACAATAAATGGCACTTTCGATGTAGACCAAAACGGAGCGGCCACTTATAACATCGCTTTAGTTATTCCACCAGGTACTATGGGCATGGTACCTAATTTATCACTTGATTATAACAGCAATGAAGGAAATGGTTTGTTAGGTACGGGATGGTCGCTTGGTGGTTTGTCTGCTATTTCAAGGACATCTCAAAATTTCTACAACGATGGCAAAACAAGCCCAGTTACATATACCAATAATGACAGATTTACATTGGATGGTGACCGTTTAACGCTTGTAACTCCAACCGCAACATCCAGTTATGGATTAGATGGAATTATTTATCATACAGAAAATGAAACTTTCCAAAAGGTGATATCCCACGGACAAACAAGTGGAGGAAGCCCACTTTGGTTTGAAGTCGACACAAAAGACGGGAAGACACTTTACTATGGGAATTCTGGAAACTCCCGTATTATGGCGTGTGGCAGCACCACACAAGTATTAACTTGGTTACTGGATAGTGTTGTAGATAACAGAGGTAATTATATGGATATTCATTACGTACAGGATGGTACTAACTGTCAATACTATCCTGATTATGTTGAATATACCGGCAATCAAAATGCAAGTCCTCACATTTCCCCTTACAATAAGATAACATTCTCTTATGCATTACGTGATGATCCGCAAACAACCTATACAGCCGGCTATCAAGAAAACCAAAATGTTTTGCTGACTGGCATACAAATGTATGCTCAAAATACCCTTACACATCAGTATCAGTTGGATTATTCTATGGATGCCCTGTATTCCCACTTATCCGAGATTACCGAATATGGTTCTGATGGTTCCTCCTACAACTCAACAAAAATAAATTATCACAATAATCTTTCAAACTCCTCAATAGTTACAAATACGCCTACAAATTTCGCTGAAGATCCATATTACTCTCTTTATTCTTCTGATCCTGTTGACTACCCTGGGGCTGTGGGAGTAATGCCAAGATTTTTATTATGTGGTGATTTCAGTGGAGATGGAATGACAGACGTTTTGGAAGAAGAGCCAACTTCTCAATATCCACATCAACTTCCTGGAATCAACTGGTATCTTTGGTCAAGTGCAATGAATCAACCTGCAAATTCCTCACTTGGTAGTTTTACAACCCTTACAAATAGCACTGGTAGTAATGCAAATGCACGATGTGGGTACTATAATGGTGCGGGTATTTCGTACTTTTATTATGCCGGAGATGGCTGGCTGGGTGATGATGGTGATGGTGATGAGGAAGGGGATATTCCTGAGACAAGCAATCCACAGTATGGCTATTCACTTGCAGTGCCACCTGTAGACTTAAATGGAGACGGGAAGGATGATCTTATTTTATATTCCAGTGTTTTTAGTGCTCCGCCTCCTTCCGTTGCTGTTGAAGATAACTTCTCAGTCTTTCTGAGCAAAGGTGCTGGACAAGGGTTTAATAACACTCCAATTGTATTCGTAGGAGATGGGAATCCAGCTCAGCCGTTCATACCCCTTGAGGGAGATTTCGATGGTGACGGAGTAGCGGATTTGGTAATATTCTATCCTTTGAATGGAGATACTTATATGTATTCCATAAAAAATGGAGTTCCGGTAACCGTTCCTTTCTACAATAAAATAATAGATCAGATTGATGTCGGTTCTGGTGCTGTCTATAAACTCAACGCTTATGCCATTGATATAAATGGAGACGGGCGAAAGGAATTACTTATTCCGGGGGCAGATTCTATATATCTAATAAATTTAAATTGTAATGGTACTGTAACACGGCAGAAAAAATCATATGCTAATTTTGGTTTGGCGGTAGGTAGCTTTAATAGTAATAATCTCGTACCCTCTTCAGCTAGCGTTTATCCCGGCGATTTTAATGGAGACGGCAAAACCGATTTATTAATATACAATAATTTTGGAGGTTTAAATCATCTGGAGAGTGTTCCGGGAGCCCCTACAAATAACTGGTATATTTCATATTCTAATGGTACCGACTATGGCCCGTTTGAACCAGCAACATTTATGGCAGATGGTGGTCCTGAATATGGATATCTTTTCACCGCATTTTACGGTACCCATCAATATTATGTAGGCGATTTTAATGGAGATGGAAAAGATGATATCGTAGATCAAAATTGGCCGACCATATCGGGGCCGCAAATTACTGTTAATAGTATACCTTATAGTCAATATCCAACTATGACATTCAATATTTATTTTGGAAATGGCAATGCAACCGCAGGGGGCTCAGCATTTATACAAGAAACGTATACTAAAACACTGACTAATTCCATTGGCCCGATAAATCAAACCATACAGGGTGATTTTAATGGGGATGGACATGAAGATCTTATAGTTTATAATTCGGCTATTGGAACCAGCCAGTTATGTACTTTTGATTTAAACACCCAAGCTGATGATGGTATTAATAAAGCCATTGCTATTTCCAACGGGGTAAATGCGACTACTAATATTAACTACAATAGTCTTCCTGATATGAGTGCAACGGGAGTAACCACCTATAATTCGGGGAGCGGCGCAACATTCCCGGTGCAAGATGTTACCTGGCCCATGTATGTGGTGTCTTCTACTCTGCAGGACAATGGCAATGGAACCCAAAATACCACTTACTATTCCTATATGGGAGCTCTGAACCATATACAGGGGAAAGGGTTTATGGGCTTTACTTCCTGGCAAGATTATGATTATACCACGGGCCTGGCAAATGTTAATTCCTATCAATTTTCCAATGGTTATTTCGACCAACAACTGCTTTCAGCGGAATCTTTTGTTTATTCTTCCGTTACCCCAATTGATACAAAAACATATTCCTATAATACCATCAATAATCCTACTAATATAGAAACCCAACTGTATTCATCCAGTACATGTAATTATCCCAATGGTAATTATTATTACGATATACATTATAATTACCCAACCCAGGTAATTGATGATAATACACTTTATGGACTCACTACCACTACTACCACCAATGAAGATTTAAACGGAAATGTTACATGGGAAATTGGCAGCAACACGGCCCTGACCTATACCACTACTACTACATACACTACAGAAACCAATACGGGCTGGAGCGGACAGCTCCCTGTATGCGCGGCTACGTATACCACTACCATGCAACGCCCCTCACAAACTGCATACACCCGGAGCGCCGCATTTACATACAATATCTACGGACAGCCCTTAACCCGAACAGATGATATAGGGCTTATAACTACATACACGTATGATAATGCCGCAGGTAATGTGGGGAATTTGGCAAGCACGGTTATTAGCGGTGGAGTTTCAGCCCGTACATATAGTTATACCTATGATTCTCCTTACAGGCGTTTTGTTATAGCACAAACCAACCCTCTTAGCCAACCTATATATGCCTCCTATGACAATGCGTATGGAAATACCCTTACGGCTACCGACCTTAACCACCATACAACCTCTTATGCTTATGATGGGTTTGGAAGGATAGCGCAAATGACTTTGCCTACCGGCGAACAGGTTAATGCAAGCCGTTTGTGGGACAATGTCGGAGTAGTGCCTAACAGCCTTTTTTATACACAAACAACTGCCACAGGCGAAGCTACCCAATCAACTTACTATGATAAATTAGGCAAAGTATTGCGCAACCAGAAAAATGGATTTGGAGGAGAAAGTGTTTCGCTCGGAGCAAATATATACCAAGACATGGCCTATTATAATAACCAGCTGCTTTCATATGAAACGGTACCCTATTATAACGGGGATCCCCCATATGCTACATTTACTTACGATAATTATTTAAGGCCTGCTACCGGTGTAAATGCAGCCGGACTAAATGCTAACTATTCTTATACATATGGGCAACCCACTTACACAGTTGTTACATCGGGCACTTCTCCCACCCCTACCAAAACATTCTCTAAAACCTTTGATGCAACGGGTCTAACTACACAGGCAACCGATGATGGCGGCACCATAAACTATGTATATGCCAGTTGCGGCAATGTGAAAACCATAAGTATACCGGGCACGGGCCAATATGAAACCATAACATACGATAATTACGGCAGGGCCCATATTGTAAACGATCCTGATATAGGAATAACTACCTACACCTACGATAACCTAAATGAAGTAATGCAAGCTGTTGATCCTACGTCAAATTACACCCAGACCTATGATTTGCTTGGCAGGGTATTAACCAGCGATGAAAGCACTACGGGCGAAGTGAACACCTTTACCTATGATATAAGTAACGGAATAGGGATGATTGGTTCGGTAGTAGAAACCAATACACTAATAATAGCAGGAACACCAACAGCAGTGGTAAGCAACACGGTTACCTGCGCCTATACTTACGACAATTATAGCCGGGTGGCAACCTATACGGATATGCTGCAAAGCAACCACATACCATTAATTAACTTTAATAAGCAAACCGGCTTTGGGTATGATGCCCTAAACCGGGTTACCCAAATTACCTATCCGAATAGCTATGCGGTTACTCAAAGCTATAATAGCAATGGATATATCTCTTCCATTTCCGGGCCCAGTTCCACTATATGGACTTGCAACTCAATGGATCCGTATGACCATGTAACCAGCGCGCAGCAAGGCGACGGAAATTGGATATATAAAAACTACGATAATTTGGGCAATTTGAAAAATATTTTGGTGGCCGAGGCGGCAATGGCCTTTACCTACAGCTTTAACCCACAAACGGGTAATTTGAACTCGCGAAGCGACGGAACCAATACCGAAGATTTTACCTACGATGAGCTTGACAGGCTTACGGCAGTTGCCAACTCGGGTACTCCGGCAAATGATATTACCCTTACATATAACACAGGGGGAACCATAGCAAGCAAAAGCGATGCAGGAAGCTATGCATACCAGAGTGCACAACCCCATGCCCTTACGACAGTAGAATCGCTCACCTCTATTGACCCTACCGATGTACAGAGTGCCCCTCAATACCCCAACGGGCTATATTACACACCCTTTAAAAAGCTAAGCAGGATACAGGAAAGCAGCGGCCCTTGGGAGGTAGATTACATATATGGCCCCGACCACCAGCGCAGGCTCTCTTACCAAACGCTTAGCTCCTCGCTCAGCCAAATGGTTGTGTATAGCGGCAATTATGAAAATATAGCTTTGGGCAGTACTGACTACGATGTTGACTATATTTACACCCCCGATGGGCTTGCAGCCATGAATGTGAATGAAAATAATACCGGCAACCATTTGTACTATGTGCATACCGACCACCTCGGCTCTATTGTAAACGTGTATGACCCTGTAAGCTCGGCAAGCGTATGCAACCAAAGCTTTGATGCCTGGGGCAATTACCGTAAAACAACCAATTGGAACTATATAGCCTCTAACACTATAGCCTCTGCTTACACCCTGCCTCCGCCAGCCTGGTTAATACGGGGCTATACAGGACATGAACAATTACCCGATTTTGGCTTAATAAATATGAACGGCCGAGCTTATGACCCCTTATTTGCGCAAATGCTAAGTCCTGATCCTGTATTACAAGCACCCGGTTTCTCGCAAGGTTATGAAAGATATAGCTATTGCATGAATAACCCATTGAAATATAAAGACCCGACAGGGTATGATTTTGAAATGGAAAGTGATTTTGATGATGGCGCCGGGTCTGAAGGGGGAGGGCCACAACAACGCAAAAAACAAAGACAGCATGCCGTTATTGATGATGATAAGCCTCAGTATACAAACAACCCTCACGCTGACTTTAGCCAATCTGATGCTGGTGAAAGACAAAATTTTGCGGGGGTGACGTATGAAAGTTCGAATCGTAATCCCAACCCCGGACCTTTTTCAGAAAACAGAACCTATTCTTATACGCACAGCCAGCAACAAACTGCTGCACAGGAGGCCCACACAAATACTCCGCAAACAAGCACTGCTAAAACAGGAAATACTACAACTGCTGAACAAAATAATTTGTTTAATGTTCCAACGGTTAATTATATTTTAACATTGAATTATGATAAAACCTTTAGAGTACAGTCATCAACAACTGTTAGTTTTGGTCCGAGTGCGGGTATCTTTCATTTCTCTGCGGATGTTCTTACAAGGACGAATAGTTCTGGCAATATAAGCTACAGTAGCCCTATTACTTCCCAAGAACCAACAAGGTTTACTGCGGGATTTAGTTTGGGACCTGATTTAAAAGGACTTGGCATCCCAATTGCTGGAGGAGAAGCCAGTTGGTATCAACCATATGGTGATGAAGGTTCTCCCTATGGTTTTCATTGGGAACCCTCCGGATTAATGAATAACTTTGTTCCTAATACTACCCCAAATAGTACCTCATCCTCATTTGGTTTTGATTTTCTTATTTTTGGAATAAATTATAATGGTACGCAAAAAGCTAATCCTGATACTATATATATGGATACCATTTATCTAAATCACTAACACTAAGCACCCTGTTAAATATAACAAATTGCATGTTATTAAAAAAAATCTTACTATTTAATACATTTTTAGCATTCGTATTAATTTCATGTTCAAATCATTCCGTGAATAAGGAATATGATTCGAAAGGCAACTTGATTAAAACCATTGAAATGGCGAATGGCAAACCTGATGGGGTTACTACATTATACAATGGTGGCAAGATAATTGCTCAAGCTAACTTTTTAAATGGTGTGCAAGAAGGAGTTACCAGAAAATACTTTCTGAATGGGAACTTGGAAAAATTTGTAGTTTTTCATAATGGAGTAGCGGAAGATTCACAGGTTATTTATAATCCAAATGGAACCATCCGAGAACTAAGTCATCTTGTGCATGGTGAAAAATTTGGTTATTATAAGATGAACAGTACTAATGGCAGCCCTTTTTGGGATGGCTTCACATTCAAGGGGTACCAAGACAGTACCTGGGTTACGTATGATTCAGTATCAGGATTAATCAAGAACATTGAACTGTTTAAACGAGGGATTAAGATTAAGCAAATAGATACAACAGATCTAACATTTAAAAAAATAGATACAAATTCTCTTCCGTTTATAATCTCTGTTCCTTCCAACTGGAAAATTAAACTCAATGATGGAAAATATCTCTTGACTATAGAAAAGAAAGACACTTATAAGAAAAAAGTTATCTTACCTTATATCACAATAAGAACTACTGAAATCAAACATGCAGACTTTTCTACTGATTTCAATCAATCTGTGAAAGCGCTCTTAAAGACAGGACAAATATCAAAAATTATTTCTAAAAAGAATTTAAAAATTGATACGAAACAAGCCTATGAGTTGATATGGATAGGTAGTTTTAACAATAATGAGTGTGGATTCGTTTCCACTTCAATTGTAAATAATGGGAGGGCATATACTTTGGCATGTAGTTCAGCAAAGGATAATATAAGTTTATATGCTGAATTATTTAAAGAAATGGCAAGGTCTATTCATTTTCGTTAATTTGATGAGAAGTGTTCAAATAATGATTTTGGTGTAATAAATATGAATGGCCGTGCTTACGATCCCTTATTTGCCCAAATGTTAAGCCCTGATCCCAGCACACAATTCCCAGGTTTCTCACAGGGATATGAACGGTACAGCTACTGCATGAACAATCCATTAAAGTATACTGATCCAACAGGATTTAGTGTAAATGATGAAATTCTTGTAGACGAAAAAACAGGAAAACAACAGGTAATAAGTAATAAAGGGGGCGATGATATTAATTTCTATTATTATGGATACTATGAAAAAGATGGCCCTGACGCAGGCGCATTCGAATTAGACAGAACTGAAGTGGTAGATAATACAACCAAGTATGCAGAATACAAACCTGAACCTGATAATTATGGTGGAGCTACCCCTATTGTAGCAGGAGAATATTCAGCTGACAGAAGGGATGCTGATCAGGAAATGCAAGATGCCGTTATGGGAAAAGGATTCCTAAATGGAGCCATAAAGGTTCTCCACAATATAAATCCATTAAAAGGAATAAATGATGCCCTCACAGGATATATCTATCATAAAGATACTTGGACGGGAGAACCAGTAACTAATAAACAGGCTACTGCAAGCCTAGGCGACGGATTGGCAGGTTTAGCTCTTTTTGCTGTACCCGGAGGCGAAGGTGCTGAAGGTGCTGTAGAAAATATTTATACTAAGAGTTCTTTTAGAAAAAACTTAATTAAACTGACAGGCAATGACCCAGGGGAGTTAGCTCAGGCACATCATGTTTTTCCACAACAATTTATTACTGATTTTGAGAAAATAGGCATCAATATTCATGAACCACAATTTGGTACTTGGTGGGAGACAACCTCTCATTTGGAAAATGCGTGGGAGTATAATTCACAATGGGGAGAATTTCTTGAAACTACTAATCCAACCCAAGAGAGCATCTTACAAAAAGGACGTACTATTATGAATAGCTATGGGTACAATACAAATTACTAAATTACAAAATGGATATTAAGAATTTTTTTAAGTTTGGGTCAAAACTTGTATCTTCAAGTATATATGCTCCCCCACAAGGCTTAAGAATACCTATAAAAGATGATATAGATGACGCATATAATTTAATAAAAGGAGATTATTCCGGAATTAATTTTCCGGTGGTCTTTAAGGAAGGAAGTTATGGAGGTAAGAAAATACAGGATATTATAGATACAACGTCTGTTTCTTTATACCTTATTAGCGACAAATTGAAAAACATTTTAATTGAGAATAGTTTTACGGGTTGGAAAATATATCCTGTTCGGTTATTCGATAGAAAAGAAAATGAAATAATGGGCTATAGTGGATTCTCAGTGACAGGCAGGTGTGATGTTAAAATTAAATATAGGAAAGACTCTATAGTTGAAAAACAACTTGCCCCAAATGCACCTATTTCTCGGTTCTACAAAGGTCAAAATATTGATTTCACAAAATGGGACGGTAGTGATTTTTTTATTACAAAAGATAATATAGGGTTTATTATTACTGAAAAGGTGAAAGAGATACTTTTAAAACATAAGCTTACTAATATACGAGTTAGAAATATTAAGGACATAGAAGTTTCTGATTTTAATATTAAAGAAGAGGATTTGATTTAGTTTATTAGGCATCAATATTCACGAACCATAATTTGGTGCTTGGTGGGAAACAACATCTCATTTACAAAATGCTTGGGATTATAATCAAGCATGGGATAATCTTTTTTTAAATGGCCCTATTTCACCCACAAAAGAAGGCGCATTACAATTTGGACGGGACATTATGAATGACTATGGATTTCAAACAAATTATTAAATGGAGATAGAAGATTTTTATTTGCTCAGTTCTAAATACATGTCATTGCCTGCTTCGCCTCAAAGATTAAAGAAAATTGGTGACTTTAGGGATGATACTCGCAAATTAATAAAAGGAGATTATTTAGATATTGATTTCCCGATTCTTTTTAAACAAGAAAGCTATGACGGAAAAAAAATATGTGATGTTTTGGACACGGGTTATGCAGGCCTTTATCTTATAAGTGATACCATGCAAAATATTCTAACGGAAAATAAATTAACAGGCTGGAAAACTTATCCTATAAAGCTTTTTGATGAAAAAGGGAATGAGATATATGGATACAGTGGATTTTCAGTAGTTGGAAAATGCGGTACCATTTATTATAAAAAAGAAACCGTTTTAAAAAAAAGACGTGGATTCAATACTCCTCTTTTAAAACGTTATAAAGGAAATTTTTTTGATATCGAAACATGGGACAGAACTGATTTTTTTACCCCTGAAAATGCTTTTTGGATTGGTACAAGCTCAAAGGCAGCAAAAATTTTAATGGAGAGTAAACTTACAAATATTGTAGCAAGTAGGATGTCAGAAATAGAAATACCAGAATACGCTATATTAGATAAAAAACTAATCAGATAATCAGTTGAGGGATATGATCACTGTATATAGGAAAGAATATCGTAAATACGAGAGAGATGCTGCAGCAAATGAACTTCGGAAACGGAATAATCAAGGAAATATCTAACCCCATAGTACGGAAATAAATAACATTATTTGGCCAAATGAATGCCCTTGATAATGCCGGAATAAAATTCATTATACATTAAATATGCGAACAGAGTATCCATTAGTTTTTGTACCAAATAAATTCTGCAAGCCTCAATATGAATACACAGTTACTGAAGCAAAAGAATATTTTGAATGGTTTAAACAGATTAAAGGAAAAAGGCTTGAGGTTCTTACAGGTTTTATTAATAGGTTTTCTCAAGATTTCTTTCTAAATGATTTTTCGCCAGATTCTTTACGCAAATTATTCCATTTTTTTTCTCACCTATTCTTAAAACAAGATACACTAATTAACGATTGTGGAGGTGATTATTATGTCAGGGTAAAAGTACCTTACGAAACAAAGGAATACACAGGCACAGGAAGCGATAAAAAAGAGCTTGTATTAAGCACCCAGGCCTATAATTTAAAATTGACATACGATTTTTTTAAAGAGCCTGATAAATTGGCAGTATACGATCAAAACGGTAAAGAATTATATCATACTGATATGACAGCTACCAATGGCAAGCAAGTGATTGTTATTCCCATCGTGGGGGTTACCAAACTTACTTTTAAAATAACGAGCGAAGTACAATCTTCCCAATGGTCTTTTAAAGCAGAGACAGAGTAAGCTATACAATATGAACGGCCGAGCTTATGACCCCTTATTTGCGCAAATGCTAAGGGTAAGGACTCTGCTGAACCTGGTGAAACTATTGAGGCACGAATTACGTTTTTAAAACCAGAGTATATTAAGAATTACTTGAGAATGGGTAACCGTTTTATATTTTCTGAAGGGAAATATAAAATTGGCGAAGGTACTGTAACAGAAGTATTTGAAGACTGATAACAGAAAGTAAGAATGGGTTCATTATCCGACTTACGAATGCATGAAGGATTTGAACCCAAACTTTTCTAAATCAATATTAAGCCATTTTTGCCTCCATACTTTTAGCAAGGTTTAAGAATTTTTGGTAGCTATCCTAAATTGTAGGAAATTTTCCGTTTATGCTTATTTCTTAATTATTAACTTCCCTTCTCCTACCAGGTCTCCACCTTGGGCAGTTACCCTGTAAAAATAAATTCCACCTGGCTGATTACTCAGATTAATTGCCAATGGATCCCGATAGCTATCCGGATTAGCAATAGAGAGTTGGGAATAGACTCTTTCTCCGAGAATGTTGTAAATTTCAATATAGCTATTAGCCATTAGCTGTTGGCCGTTGGCTTTTATCGTAAACTCTCCACTGCTGGGATTAGGGTAAATACTTATTGTTTCTGCATTAGCCGTAATGTCATTTATTCCTGCCGCGCTGAGATATTTAATAGACACGTTTCCATTACCTTTGTTATTAGCTATGGGTGTACCGACTACTGTACCATTCAGATAAGAGCCGCCTCCGCCCCCGCCATATCCGCCTCCGCCGCCGCCATTGTACCCTCCGCCACCGCCGCCGCCATATCCGCCGTTATTGTTATTCTGGCCTGGAAGGGCACCTGCTCCGCCTGTAAATAAATTTATCCTATCATTACCACCATCAGCACCGAACGAGCCGTTTATGCCATTACTTTTCCATCCTGCACCACCAGCAGCATCACTACCGGAACTATCGGGATTTCCTCCATTGCCACCAGTTCCACCATTTCCATCATATTGCGTGGCAGTAGTTACATTGGTTAAAATATTGGTACCACCTGCTGCGCCATTATAACCAAGTGATGATGATCCGCCTCCTCCGCCTGCTCCGGCAATAAATAATGTTACCGTATTAGAATCGTACACATAACTGGCTCCGCCACCGCCACAGCCCCAAGTTGCGACATTACCGCCACCCATACTTCCGACTACAATAGAAAGTTTATGTCCGGGTATTACTGTACATATTCCGATTAAAGATGCTCCATTTCCGCCGGCGCCCTGACCGGAAGTGCCACCACCTGCTGCCCCCGTTGCTGTTATAGTAACCGTAGTTATTCCCGCCGGTATTGTCCAATTTTGAACTGCGTTCTCCTGGGAAAAATTAACAGTAGTTTGTGCAAAAAGAACGTTTATACTCAAACACAAAATCGCAATAGATAACAAACAAATCTTTTTCATATTGATGTAGTTTTAATAGATTTTAATTAGACCGCATTTGATGGTAAAACGAGACAGTACCCCCAAACGTTGGGGACGTCGTATATTGTTCATAGTTCATTTTTAATTTTCACTGATTCACATAACCACATTTTTAGTGGATGGTTGATCAGGAAAGGAAAAGTGGTAGTTCAAAAATAAAACTCATTTGAAACATGTGTCCACAAAGGAAAATCCCGAATGTTTCGGTCAGGTTTCGGTAAACAAAATATCAAATCCGTAAAATATTGATTATACAGGCTTTATTTGGCTAGGTTCTAATCCCATCGGGATCACCTGATAAAAAGGTCGCCAAAAATGGCGACTTTTATTTTATCCACCGCCGAACCTTATCAATACCATACATAAAAGACTATAGAACGATATATAATCTACCCTCTATTTTCCTTTATTCAAAGGGTATTTAAACCTATTCATCGAAAATTTTCAAGGAAAAAAAGTATCATACTGTACCTTGCATTCACTACAGTTTAATAATAAAACGAGTAATAATCCATTAGGTATTAACTCTTGAATTTTAAAAGTCGTGAAGCCACAAAAGATTGCATTATTCGGAACCTCGGGTGAAATAAACCATCGCCTGGCAATGGAGGCGCTTAGAAGGGGGCACCATGTTACGGCCATTGTGCCGGACAAAAATGAGTTTACAATGCAACATCCCAACCTAAGGATAGTGAAGGGGGATGTGAAGAACAAAGAAGATATTCGCCGATACGCCAAGGGGCGTGATGTTATTATTTATACACTTGAATCTACTAAAACCCAATCACGCGAACTTGTATACATTACTCGCTTAGTAATTGAAGCAGTAAAAAATTCAGGGGTAAATAATCTCCTATTTGCCGCACACCCGCTTGGGCTTCCGGCAGAAATAGGGGAAGAATTTTATGGTTTCTTAAAGCCTGTTATAAAAGCTCAGCGTGAAGCGCTTGAACTATTTCAAAATGAAAAAGGGCTTCAGTGGGAGTATGTTCATTCCGTTGAACCTGAAGCAAAAAGAGAGAAAGGTAAATACCGTATCAGCCATGAAACGCTCTTCACGCATCCGGAAGGCGAAAGCAGAATACCGGAGACAGAATATGCTTCCGCCCTTATTGATAAGATTGAAAAAGATGTCATTGGGTTTCCTTTATACAATAAAGAGAACAGCGCTAATCGTAATTTCTCTGTAACAAAGACAAGTAATGCTATTTACTAAATTAACCTCTAAATTTCAAAAGCCATGAATGCACTAAAGACTGCGGAATATAAAACCTCCTTCGAAGTTAGTCAGCCTCCTCTTACCTACCTATCATATGAAATACCCAAGCAAAGCACGAAACTACATATCAAACACATGGTCAGTTTACAATGCAGATTAATAGTGAAAGAAGAAATGGAAAAACTGGGATTACCTTATATAGCGATTGGGCTTGGAACGGTTGAAATTTTGGATGATATAACAGAGAAACAGCGGGAACAGCTCAAAGAAAGCTTATTCCGGTCAGGATTGGAATTAATAGAGAATAAAAAGAATATCATTATTGAAAAAATAAAAAATGTAATTATCGAAATGATTCATTACATGGAAGATTTTCCTAATATTAATTATTCCGAGTATATCAGCGAAAAATTGCATTATGATTATACCTATTTATCCAATATATTTTCGAAGGTGAAAGGTATTACTATACAGCAATTTATAATCATTCATAAAATTGAAAGAATAAAAGAATTGTTATTACATGATAATCTTAATCTTAAGGAAATTTCCTATAAACTGCGCTATAGCAGCGTGGGGCACTTATCCCACCAGTTTAAAAAAATTACCGGCATCTCTCCTACCACCTACAAAAAATTGGCATGTCCATGTCCCCTTTATATTCAATTATAATAAAACCGTTGCGTTGGTTACACCTACTTTTTGTCCTTTTAAAATCGCTTATTAAGTTATTTTTGGCAATAACAAATGCAATGGTTTTGCAATAGAAATGTAATGATTTTTAAGTTTCATCGCTTTGCAACATATTGAATATAAACAGGTTAAAAATAGGCCCATTGCTTTTGCAATGCTATGCAATAGAAAAGAGCATTCGAATACTCGACTTAATGAACTTAAAAACCTCTTGTTTTTCATACAACAAAGTTACTACCTGAAAAAGTGGTTTTGGGAAAAGTCAATGACTTTAAAACTAATTCCTAATTAAACAAAGGCTATGCCTTTGTCTTCCTTGGTGTGGGATGACCTTTGCCTGTAGTTATAAGGTTCAATAGGCTTCCTTTCATATATTGGCTCCATGCATTTGAACAGACTCCATAGCACTCAACCTCCGGCACTAAACCCTGGTGTGTGAAATCAATTTGGGTTTCTTCATTTTTAGTTGAAATTTCCCAAATTAATTGGGTGTCTTTCCATTCCTTTTTATCTTTAAGCCATGGTTTATTACAGTCGGTAACATACCAAACTATCTTTTTGCCGGGAATTAATTCTGTCACTTTTAAGGTTATATAAACTTCCCCGAAACGCACGGTAAAAACATCGTTCAGTTTTTGCCAGCTTCCCTCCCATTCTTCACTCCACCAGGCGGGAACATTATTAATGGCATCGAATACTTCTTTCGGTGTTTGGCTTACCAATAAGGTAGCGGTATAATCTGTTGTGGGCATTTTGTTGATTTTTAAAGTTAATTGCTAATTTTAGAATTATGTTATGGAATAGGCAAAGGCTGCGAACTGGTCTTATGTCTTAAAGTTTCACCCTAAAATGATCTCCTTGCCTTTGCCTGTGGTGATCAAACTAAATAAACCCTGCCCGATGAGTTGGCTCCATGAATTTGAACAGCTATCGAAACACTCAATTTCGGGATTTAATCCCATGTGAGTAAAATGGAGTTGAGTTTTGTTGTCCAGTTCAGATATTTCAAAACTCATTTTTGTGCCGGTCCATTCCCTTTTGTCTTCGGCATAATTAATTTGACTTTCAGTAACAAGCCATACTACTTTTCGATCAGGAATCATTTCAACTATTCTTTGCTTTGACTTATGAAATTCTTTATAACGGTAAGTGAACTCATCATTAAGTTTGTCTGTATCGCCCTTAATTTCGCCCGTCCACCAGGCCTGAGGATTATTAATCGCGCCAAATACTTGTTCCGGAGTTTGTTTTACCACTATCGTAATCGTAAAATCTTGCTTTTTCATTTTATTTATGTTTTTATAATAGTTACTAATTAAAAATAATCCTGCATATCTCTATTACTTCAATTTCCATTTCTCCACAAGCTGCGCGTTAAAGCCTTCTCCTTCCGTAGGATTAGGTTGGCCTTTGCCGGTAGTAATAAGGTTATAAAGGCTTTTTTGAATGTAACCCGTCCAGGCGTCAAAGCAAACACTGTAGCATTCATAATCCGGAACCAATCCTTCGTGTGTAAACTGGATTTTTGTTTTGCTCCCTTCGTTTGTCATTTCAAAAACCAGCTTTGTACCAATCCATTCTGTTTTATCTTTTGTGAAACTAAATTGATTGTCTACCACCTGATAAGCTATTTTTTTATCAGGAACCATCTCAATAAGTTTTATTTTGCATAAATGAACGTCTTTATAGTGGTAGAAAAATGTTTCATTGAGTTGGTCTGTATTGCCTTCAATCTCTTCCGACCACCAAGCGCGAAAATTAAGGATGGCGTGGAATGCTTCTTTCGGTGTTTTATCTACCACTATGGTAGTCGTGAAATCTGATGTTTTCATTTTATTGATGTTGTTTGATTGTTGAAATTCGATGCAGCAAAATTATTGCTAATATATTACTTGTGCAGGGTGTGAAATAGACATCTTATAGGGTTGATTTGGACAAGATGAATTCCTATCTTTGTAAAAAAATATCCATGAAACACCTCACTATTTTAGTTCCGGACGGACAAACCAACCTTAGTACCATCTCGTGTATAACAGGAACTTATGAAATGTTCGAAATAGCTAATGCACACTGGAAGAGAGCAGGGAGAAAAGAATTGTTTACCATAGAAACGGCAGGTATTTCAAAAAAGGCAGAGTTTTACGAGGGCCTGTTTACAATGAAGCCAGAGGCTCGTATTTCAGATATAACAAAAACCAATCTTATCATTATTCCTTCTACCTCTTATCGTAGTTGTGAAAAAGCGACGGAAGGGAATCGAATAATGATTGATTGGATTGCAAAACAATATAGAGGCGGAGCTGAAGTGGCCAGTATGTGCAGTGGTGCCTTTATGCTCGCATCTACAGGTATACTGGATGGAAAAACATGTTCCACGCATTGGGCTTTTGCCGATACATTCAGAAGTATGTTTCCCCATGTAAATTTACAAGCGGATAAATTGATTACGGATGAAAATGGCATTTACACCAACGGGGGGGCATATTCTTTTCTGAACTTGTTAATATACCTGGTAGAGAAATATTATAACAGGGAAACAGCGATTGTTTGCGCCAAAGAATTCCAGGTTGAAATGGATAGAAATAGCCAGTCGGTATTTGCCATATTTACCGGGCAAAAGCGGCATGAGGATGAGATGGTGAAAAAAGCGCAACACTATATTGAAAATAAACTGGTGGAGAAAATATCGGTGGAAGAATTATCGTCGCACTTTGCAGTGGGCAGGCGGAATTTCGATAGGAGGTTTATTAAGGCGACCGGCAACACACCACTGGAATATTCGCAGCGTGTAAAAATAGAATCGGCTAAGCGGGCCTTTGAATCAACCCGCAAAAACATCCATGAAGTGATGTACGAAGTGGGCTATTCTGATATGAAAGCCTTTCGTGAAGTGTTCAGGAAAATTACAGGCATGTCACCACTGGAATATAGAAACAAATATAATAAGGAGGCTGTGGTATAAAGGAGGCCTAATGTTGAAATCTGATATAGGCAATAAATGATAATAACACCAACAATAATAAATCTATGGTAACCACCCTGCTTTCCTTATTCGTCAAGTGATTAAAAATTTCAAAGGCCATTATAAATACTAATCCCAAAGCGGCAATAGGCGTTACAACCGGGGCCACGTGCGTTACCATAGGTAAGATTAGGCCAAGGCCGAGTACCAATTCACTGATCCCGATAACGCGAACCAAGAGAAATGGAAACCTGTTAGTCCAAGGGATGAGTTTTTTCAGTATTTCAGCAGGATATGTTTTAATAATGCCTACTAAGGAGAATATGGCTGAAAGAAGGCCTTGTAGTATTTCAAATGTGGTATCCATGGGAATAATGGGGGTTATTTAGGAGATATTATATCAACAGACGCAATAATATTTTGGGGCTTAAAATAACTGCCCTTTTCAATAACTACATGCCACAAGCCATCGGCCGGAACTTCAAACAGGTAAGGGCTCTTCTCCATTTTTCCGCCCCGGTAATTATAAGTTATATGGCCTTTGTATTTCTTATAATTATAGTCCGTGAGTATTAGCACTTTCGCGGACTCGCTGAAATGTATTTTTATTTGAGTGCCTTTCTTCAGCTTCAGTATTTGATGCAAATATTTCATAGGCTGGTGGGGTTTGTTCGGATGGGAGGGCAAATTTAGTTATATTTAGAAACAGTTAATATAATTAACCATTAATTTATATAAACAAAGCCAATATGCATTAAAAATCAACCGATTATTTTCTTCCCCGATTGCCATACTGAATATTCAGCCTCGCAGCCATTCTCGCTTGTAAAAAGAAACATATCAATCATAATGTCATCAATTTGCGTGGACCCTACAATCTCTGAATCAATAGTTTCGCCTAAAAAATCATCTCCTGTAAGTAATAAATCACCTTCTACTTTATCTACCTTAATGGTAACAGGGATAGTGCCGGATAGGCCCGGCAAATTTGCCAATAACTCAGCTAATCTGACTTCCTGGCCTGCATTGAGTACTAGTTTCATCTTATTATATTTTGGGGGTTCTGATATATATACGTAGCGTGGCAAATATAGTTATATTAATTAACAGTTAATTATATTAACTATATTGCCATTGTAAGTCATAGATAGATATCGGGACGAAGCAATCTCCCAATTAAAAAGGGATTACGAAATAATAAGGGTACTACACGTGGCTGAATTATGCCTTTTTCACCTCGAGAACCATTTTCCTGGAAGGGAAATGGCTGAGATTGGTATGCACTACTTCCATCGCTTTAAAAAAATCGTCCTGCTGCTTTTTTGTCAATCCGGAAGTAGCTTCCTTATTTATTTTTTCAATGGCCGCATAAATCAGCTTCATCGCTTTTTTTGCTTTTACTGTCAAAATAACATGGGTTTCCCTCCTGTCTTTAGGATTTGTTTCCCTTACTATATATCCCTTTTCGGCAAGATAATCAAGGTTTTTCACCATAGCTACCTTGTCAATCAGCAGTTTATCTGCCAGATATTGCTGGGTACATTTTACTTCACTTTCGTTAATCAATATGAGAAGAAAGAAATGCCTTTCAATATCCAGCCCTTCCAGCTTTTTGGTTAGAACGCCAAAGTACCGCTTGGTAAGCATGGCAAAATAAAGTCCGAGGTAATGTTCCTTCCCTTTCATAAAGAAATTGATTTACAGGATCACAAAGTTAATGATTTTTTAAATTAGTTAATACAATTAACTAATGTGAGACGAAATCAAGCATAGTTTATTCATCAAATCCCTCGGAAAAGAATTCTTTTAAAGACATTCCAAAAGCACGGGCAATTTTAGTAAGGCTGGTAAATCTTAAGTCTTCCCCTTTTTCATACCTCCCATACTGTGCACGTGGTAGTTCTTTGTCATAGGCGAAATATTCGTAATTGGTATATCCTTTTTTAATACGAAGAGCCTTAATACGCTTAGCAAGATTTTGAACGTCCTTGTTGGATTTCTTCGGCGCTTTCTTTTTCATACGTCAAAAGACGGAATAAAGCCCTTCTTTTATTACCATTAATTAGTTACCATTAATTAATGGTAATTATTTATATATTTGCCACACTAATAAAAACAAATAACATTATGAAAACAACAAATTTTTTAGCTCTCTTTTCGGCAATAGCCATTGCCTTATCATTCAATTCATGTACGAAAGATGGAGCTACCGGACCGGCTGGAGCAAATGGAACAAATGGTCTAAATGGAATTAATGGTACTAATGGAGTTGCAAATATTTCAAGCAATATTTATTCTATTACGCCTGGATCCTGGAGTAATCCACAAACGGGAGAATACATTGTAAATATTGTGGATGATTCTATTAAAAATGCAAATAAAGTATAAATGTAGGAGGCAATTTATGTAGGTTATTTACAATAATGGCCGTTGCTTCCTTATTCCATTTTACTGCTTTATCTTGATGTTTTTCAAGATATTCTTGAATTTTGTTTTCTGTACTATTCATAGTTTGTTGATTTAAGCGTTAATGACTATGGAACTGGGCGGTGTTAGTAGCGCCGCCCTTATTTTTTATACCCTTTATATCCGGTATACGGGTTCGTATTCCCTTTATGGGAATAGTTGTCCCTCGTATTTCTATTAGGGGCTGTTCTTCTATATGATTGTACAGCAGTCCCATCCCTTTTATGGTAGGAATGAACTATGGTATAATGGGGATTTACCTGCGCAAACATGGCAAATGGCAATAGTAATAATAGGAGTGTTTTCATTGTTTTTCAAGTTTTAGGTAAAAATAGGATGTTCCATCTTCATATATGAGGTCTATTATTATTATTTCTTTGCCACTTACGTATTCCTTCCATTCCGTATTCGATATAGCAACACCGACCTTATTAAATAGCCTTACATACTCGTTTAATGAAGAAACGTCGTCCGGTATTATTTTTTCGTAATCCGATATACCATCCTGAAAGTAGTAAGCAATAGTAGAGGAATTCTGCTTGAAATACATATAATAGACATTGTCTGATGTCCTACTCGATTTTATATCCAAGGAGGAAAAATCTTCTCGGATGGCACCTTCATCGAGCCCTAACATTTGTCCTCTTGCAGTAATGCCAATTAACGTGCAACAAATAATGAATAAAAACTTCATAGTACTAATGTTGCGCCAACAAGCCCCAGTGGCGGTTAATACAAAATCTGCGAGGGATTGTATGTAACTTGTCGCCTTTAAGGTGTTTGGAAACCTGCGTACAAACAAGTTACTCCCTCGCATTAGAGAGCCACCCATTCCCCGTACGCTTTGTGTTTTCCAAACTTTAAAGGCGAGTACGAGTTAACGCAGAATATTATGAACTACAAAAGTATAAAAAATTATGGGAACGACGAAAACAACCATCAAGGGCTTTGATAGTGGGAAAGAAATAGAATTTGGTGATGAAGTATTGCGCCTGACTTTTTATTTGGAAGGCAAGGCAGAAATGGAATGTCTAATTACAGGTTGGGGGCTAAAAATGGCAATAGAAAATAGTGGCTTTACCAAAGGTTCTCAAAGGCATTACGAACCTGCTGACGGAGATTAGAACTAAGGTAATCTGTCGTGAATTCCAATGTTATACCACCTATCGGTAAATGCCTAATAAATGAAACATGCCATCTTAACTTATTAAAGGGCGGACGTAAGGCGTTGAAAAAAGAAAAGTTTTCGGCCTCTATTTTTTCAAGCGCCCCACTAAACAATTTTTCCTTTTCTTCTTCCGTCATAGTACAAATGTAAAAAAGTTTTAAAAATAAACTTGTTTTACTTGCTTTATTTTTTATAGATGCTATATTGTAAAAATCGATAGAATATGAATGTTTTAGCCCTTGAAAAGAGAATACAAATAGTTCATTTATTGGTAGAAGGTAATAGCCTGCGGGCAACCGCAAGAATAAGCGGCTGCTCCATCAGAACCGTTATGCGGCTATTTAGGGAAGCGGGAGCGGCCTGCCAAGAATACCATAACAAAAAGGTTGCCGGGGTAAAAGCTAAAAAGATAGAATGCGACGAAATATGGTCTTTCGTATACGCAAAGGACAAAAATAAGCCCGAAAGTAAAGAAGGGGGAAGCGTATGGACGTGGGTGGCAATAGACCCGACCACCAAATTAGTCGTTAATTGGTACGTAGGCAAACGGGATGAAAATTCCGCAAAGGAATTCATGTCAGAAACAGCCCAAAGACTAAGCAGCAGAGTACAAATAACAACCGATGGCTTAAAAACCTATTTAGAAGCGATAGAAGACGCTTTCCCCGGCGGGGTTGAATACGCTAAGCTAGACAAACAATATTCGGGTAATAGGTACGTAGGGGCTATAAAAACTCCCCTAATAGGCAAACCCGACGTAAAGGCTATAACCACCAGTCACGTAGAACGCCAAAACCTAACCATGCGAATGGGAATGCGAAGGTTTACAAGGAAGACCAACGCTTTCTCCAAGAAGATAGAAAACCACTGCCTTGCAATAGCCCTGCATTTCGTATACTATAACTTTTGCCGCATACACCAAACATTAAGGGTAACACCGGCAATGGAAGCAGGATTGACGAAGGATATAATGGAAATTGAGGATATAATAAAATTAATAGGATGAATATATACATATTGACGGAACAAGCCTTTAATGGTACAGTAGGGATGGGCGTGGCTACTACCCTCGTAAAAGCAAAGACATTTAAAGAAGCTATTGAAAAAATAAAAGCCGGCAATGGTTTTAAAAGGCTTACCGAGTCAAAAGAATGGAAGTTAGAATATACCGAAGATGAAAAACATTTCAAATACAGTGTATACCCCATCAACAAAGATTGGCTTGCATTCCCTACATTAGGGAATATGGACAACAAACCGGCAAAATTCATAAAATGATACTAGAAGGAGGGTTCTATGTTAATACCCCAATAGATGATTTGGAAACATTACCTTTGTCCTATATATATTCCAAGATGACTTTCGGTAGCCTTTCCAATAAAAATCAGAGTTTTATAGATATATGCTTATGGGACAGACTAACAAATGCATCAAGCATAGTTTCCGCAATGATCGATACGGGAGCTGTTTTTGGAGCCATAAATCCTTCCTTTATAAATAATAAAAGCAATGTAGTAGGCTCGTACTCGTACGAAACATTAGACGGCGATAAAAAAACTAAAGATCTGTTTGAAACCTATATAAGTATTCCTTCTTTTGCGGATAACATCAAGTGGATTTTTAAATATATAGAAGCGCCTATAACTATTTCAGGCATAATAATTGGAACAGAATTTCTAAACAATTTTCGTTATTGCTACAATTCCCCCGAAAAAGGAAAATTTTTACTTGAAAACATAATTTCAAAGTGATACAGTACCTAATCTTTCTATATCATGTTTTCTGTCTGTTATATGTACGTGCCTTCTGCTTTCTTTTACATCACTTGAAAATACAAAAACAATGTATTTCAAGAATATTAGCAATTTGCTCATACACAAAGATATAAATTTACATAACAAAAAATCTTCTACACCATCTCCTGCTGCACTTCCTTCACTTCCGGAACTATGCGGGTGAGCAATTGTTCCACCGCCGATTTTAATGTTTGGGAAGACGAAGGGCATCCGCTGCATGAGCCGCTTAGTTGTAAGGTAACAACTCCCTCTTTAAAGGAACGGAAAAGAATAACGCCGCCATCGTTTTCAACGGCAGGTTTTACATACTCTTCAAGGGCCTCTATTATTTTATTCTCGGTATCGTTAGTGGGTTCCGTATGTCCTACCTGGGCAGCACGTATAGCTTCCATGGTAGTAGTTTCCGTTGTTTTTTCTCCGCTAGCAGTTGAAATAGTGTTCCACACCTTTCCTCCCGTTTCCAGGTATTCTTTTATATAGTCGCGCACATCAAAAACTACTTCGTCCCACATCGCTTTTTCATTTTTCAGTATGGTAATAAAGTTGGAACTGATAAAAATGCCCTTTACAAAAGGCAATTCATACAGCTTTTGAGCCAATGGAGATGGGGAAGCTTCTTCCCGCTTTAAAAATTCAAATTGAACGCCTTCGGGCACCAGCATCTTATCGGCTACAAATTTCATAGCCATAGGGTTAGGTGTCATCTCGGCATATATGGATATTACCTTGTTTTGTATCATAAGACTGCAAAGGTAGGCAATTTAATTATGCACCCCTTCCATTCCCCTCTCTGCTTGGTGGAGAGAGGGCAGGAGGTGCGTAATTGGTATTTGGGAAGGAGCGGGTATTCACCGTTTATTCTTATTTTTGAAAGATGAATTTACCATCCCATCTTCTTGAACAGGCTGTAGATGAGTTTGCCAAGCTACCGGGCGTAGGCAAGCGCACAGCACTAAGGTATGTATTACATCTGCTGAAACAGGACAAAGCGGAACTTATGAAATGGTCGGAGACTATCGCGAAGCTTTCGGAAGATATAAAGTATTGTTCCGTTTGCTTTGCCATTTCCGAAACTCCCGTATGTTCCATTTGCTCCAATACTTCGCGCGACCATACTACTATATGCGTAGTGGAAGATATCCGCGACCTGATTGCCCTGGAAAACACATCGCAATACCATGGCACTTACCATGTGCTGGGCGGCATTATATCGCCCATCAATGGCATAGGCCCTATGGACTTGAGTATAGACCCTTTGATTAAACGGGTAGAAGCAGGCGATACTAAAGAAGTGATTATGGCGTTACCATCTACCATGGAAGGCGATACCACTAACTTTTACCTGTTCAAAAAAATGAGCCCTTTTAACTTAATTATGAGTACCCTGTCAAGAGGCGTATCGGTGGGCGATGAACTGCAATATGCCGATGAAGTTACCTTGGGGCAATCCATCATCCTGCGTGTTCCTTATGAATCCTCTGTCATACGAAAGTAGCCCGATACCTGCATGAAGTTATCTGTCATAATTGTTAATTACAACGTAAAGCATTTCCTGGAACAATGCCTTTATTCCGTGCGGAAAGCCAGTAAGAATTTGGCTATTGAAGTATGGGTGGTGGATAATAATTCGGTAGACGGTTCACTGGAAATGCTGAAAGAAAAATTCCCGGAAATAAAGCTTATCGAAAATAAAAAGAACGCCGGTTTTTCAGTTGCCAATAACCAGGCCATAAGGCAAGCCATAGGGGAATATGTTTTACTGCTGAACCCCGATACCATTGTAGAAGAAGAAACCTTTGCCAAAACACTGGCCTTTATGGATGAACACCCCGATGCTGGAGGGCTTGGGGTTAAAATGATCGACGGCAAAGGGCATTTTTTACCGGAATCGAAAAGAGCGCTGCCGACACCTGAAGTGGCTTTTTATAAAATTTTTGGACTTTCCTTTTTATTCCCCAAATCAAAAAAATTCGGCAAATACCACCTCACCTATCTATCACAAGATGACATTAACCAGGTAGACGTATTATCAGGGGCTTTTATGATGATTCGCAAAGCAGCGCTTGATAAAGCAGGCTTGCTTGATGAAACCTTTTTCATGTATGGCGAGGATATTGATATTTCATACCGCATTATCAAAGCGAAATACCACAACTACTATTTCCCGAAAACACGCATTATACATTACAAAGGCGAAAGCACCAAAAAGAGCAGCGTGAACTATGTTATTGTGTTTTACAATGCCATGCGCATATTCGCGCAAAAACACTTTTCGCATAAAAACGCCAGGCTGTTTTCTTTCCTGGTAAATATGGCTATCTTCTTTCGCGCATCCATAGCCATATTACACCGTTTCATCAGTAAAATGATTTTACCCGTAGCCGATTTTGTCACTATCTACGGAGGCTATTATATCCTGTCGCTTTTTTATGCCAATGTCAAATTTTCTTCCGAATCGTATTATTCCCGTATTTTCCTGCTTTTTGTACTTCCCTCCTACATTTTGATATGGCTGTTTTGCATCCTATTTAGCGGGGGCTATGACAAACCTGTAAAACAATGGAAAATTATCAGGGGAATACTTTGGGGTTGCGGTTTTATCCTCATTATGTACGCCCTTTTACCCGATGGGTACCGCTATTCAAGGGCATTGATATTGATAGGAACCGTGTGGGTAATTATAGCATTAACCGGTATCAGGGCATTGTTAATGGCATTTAAGGTAAAAGGCTATGCCCGTTACAACCGCCGCTTGCTTATTATAGGCGAAGAAGAAGAAAGTAAACGGGTACACGACTTACTGGAAAGAACAGGAATTAAACTGGAAAATGTCCGTTATCTCACCCCTGAAGATGCGCAACCTGAAAAGAACGGAGACCGATTTAATAAATGGAGTGAAACGGTTAAAATCTATCATATCAATGAAGTGATCTTTTGCGCCAAAAGCCTTCCATCGCAAACTATTATGGATGCCATGTCTATTATTTCTGCGCCGGAACTGGAGTTTAAAATTGCCCCCCCCGAAAGCTGGGCTATTATAGGCAGCAATTCCATACATACTTCCGGCGAAATGTATATGATTGATATTCACACTATTAATACGGCCCCCAATGTTCGAAATAAACGCCTGCTGGATGTGGTATTGGCCATGTTATTATTTATTTTAAGTCCCCTACTATGCTGGATGCAAAGAGACCCCCTGGGGTTTTTCCGCAATATCTTTTGGGTAATTATCGGCGAAAAATCATACATAGGCTATACCAGCGAACAGCAAAAATCTCCGCACCGGCTTCCGGTCATTAAAAAGGGGGTGCTCACTCCTTTAGATGCCATCCCCTCCCCTGCCGATAACTCTACTATTCAGGATATTAACACCATTTATGCCCGCGATTACAAGGTAGCAACCGATATTCGCATTGTATTGAAGGGATTTAGAAACCTGGGAAGGAGTTAGGAGGTGTATCACTTTACATTCGTCAGCCCCAAACCCCTAAAGGGGCTTTGAATAGAGCAATAACGTCATTGCGAAGCTCTGCGAAGCAATCTTATTATTGGTCAAGACTGCTTCATCCCGATAGCTATCGGGATCGAGGACTCGCAGTGAAAAAAGGAAACCTCGCTCAAGGGTTTGGGGCAAAGCAGGGCTACTCATATTCAATCCTTTCAGGATTAATAAATGAGGAATCATTAATTTTTCCTTACAAGTTTAGCAGAATATAAAAAAAGTATTACCTTTGCAGCCCTATTTACAAAAATACTAAGGAATCACATGATAATTGTTCAAATTAAAGAAGGCGAAAATCTTGAAAAATCGCTGAAAGCATTCAAGAAAAAGTTTGATCGCATCGGCATCGTAAAAGAGCTCCGCGCAAGAAAGATTTACAATAAGCCGTCTATTGTGCGCAGACAAAAGAAGCTAAAAGCTGTTCTTCGTCAAAAATATATTGACTCGCTCGAATAGTCGGGGTCTCACCATCTTATTTATTTTCCTGAATAGGGGTTGAATTTTCGATTCAACCCCTATTTTATTTATATCCGACGATAAAGCTCTTCCAAATTTTGCAGATATTCTTATCTTTGTAAATAGTGAATAATCCCGGTTATTCTATTGGCTATTGACATAATTAGAACAGTTCAATTCACAACATGGATTTTAAAGATTATTATAAAATATTGGGCGTAAGCAAGAACGCTTCGGTAGATGAGATTAAAAAAGCCTACCGCAAATTGGCATTGAAATACCATCCGGATAAAAACCAAAATAACAAAACGGCTGAAGATAAGTTTAAGGAAATAAATGAAGCCAATGAAGTTTTAAGCGATCCTGAAAAGAAGAGGAAATATGATGAATTAGGGGAAAACTTTAATCAATACCAGCAACAGGGTAGCCGGGAAGGTTCTTTCGACTGGTCAAAATGGGCATCCGCTAACCAGGGAAATTCCGGTTCATTTTCAGGAGAGGAAGCATTTGGTAATAGAGGTGAGTTTTCAAGTTTTTTTGAATCTGTTTTTGGTGGCAGCGGTTTCAGCAATGGCAGGCGGGGCAGCCCTAAAACGAAAGGGCAGGACTACAGGGCTGAAATTGAATTATCGCTTGAAGATGCCTACCACGGTACATCCAGCCGTATCGACGTAAGCGGCAAAACCCTTGAAATGAAAATAAAACCCGGTGTAAAAAACGGGCAGGTATTACGGATAAAAGAAAAAGGGGGGCCGGGAAGAAACGGGGGACCTAAAGGCGATATTTATCTCACTCTTATAATTCCTCCGCATCCGCATTTTGAACGCAAAGAAGATGACCTGCATTGTAACATGCCTGTGGATCTATACACAGCCATATTAGGTGGGAAACAACTTGTTATTACTCTGAAAGGAAATATCCGCATTGATATACCGGAGAACACTGAAAATGGAAAAGTCCTGCGCCTGAAAGGGCTTGGCATGCCCAAGTTTGGTAAAACAAATGAATTTGGCGACCTGTACGCAAAAGTATCTATTCTACTTCCGAAAAACCTGACAGAAAAAGAAGTCAATTTATTTAAGGAACTCCAACAATTACATAATAAACAACAGAATAATTAAATAAATAGATATGGAAATTAAAATTGAATCACCGCATTTTACATTGAGTCAGCAACTGAATGATTTTGTAAATGAAAAGGTAGGCAAACTGGAACATCTCAATGAAAGACTCATCTTAAGCGAAGTGTGCCTGAAACTAGATAAATCATCTACCGATGACAATAAGATTTGTGAAATTAAAGTCTTTGGCCCCCAAATAGATCTATTTGCCAGTCAGCGCTCAATGACATTTGAAGACGCTGTTACCGAAACTGTGCATGCCCTTGAAAAGCAACTGCGAAAGTCAAAAACAAGAAACGAAAAAAGCAGGGACAAAATGAATATGGAGGAAGGGGAAGATAAGGCAACGGAGTAAATCCTGGCCCTATCTTTCATAAGAAATCTTGAGCCCAATAAAAATCAAAATTATACGGTGGGCTCAATATGTATCAGTACATCTGCAACTTCAGGCAGGGCTGTACGAACAGCCGCTTTCACGTTATGAGCTATGTCATGCCCTTCTGTTACCGATAAATTTCCGTTTACATACACGTGCATATCTACCAGGTATTTCATGCCCATTTTACGGACCTGGCATTTTTCCACCTCATTTACCCTCTCTACTTTTTCAGCCACCGATTTTATTTTTTCTATTAGTTCATGTGATGGAGCCGCGTCCATAATTTCATCAAAGGCGGGGCGAAATATGCGAATGGAATTGTAGGCAATAATAACTGATGCAATGATAGAAGAATACGCATCGGCCGCTATATACCTCGGCCCCGCGTATATGGAAATGGAAATACCCACAAATGCCATAAAAGAAGTAATGGCATCACTACGGCTATGCGTAGCCTCGGCCAGCATGGCATTGCTTTTTACGGTCTTGCTTTTATACTTTAAATAGCGGTATATGATTTCCTTAATAATAATAGAAACCAACAATACCCACAATGTAAAGACTTCCGGTTTTTGGGGCGGGCTCCAAAGCCTTTCTACCCCCCTGCTGGCAATAAGTATGGATGCTATCATCAGAAAAGTGGCAACCATAAAGGATGCAAGCGGTTCCGCTTTTCCATGCCCATAAGGATGGTCTTCATCAGGGCCTTTTACCGATGTCCTGATTCCAACCCAAACAATGAAAGATGTAAGTACATCCGATAAAGATTCACCCGCATCCGCCATTAGAGCATTCGAATTGCCAAAGAACGCGGCAACTCCTTTGCCTGCTGCAAATAATAAATTAATGAAGAGTGAAAAAAGCATAGGAGCAGCTTTT
>Ga0206863_1109_pt1 | contig 28762 bp, 29 predicted proteins | sample Alteio_BWOrgCont_41_FD_152634 | JGI IMG/M metagenome (GOLD analysis project Ga0206863, IMG submission 152634) | Enriched cells from forest soil in Barre Woods Harvard Forest LTER site, Petersham, Massachusetts, United States -... | ecosystem: Environmental > Terrestrial > Soil > Temperate forest >...
GCTGCTGGGCACCTAATAAATTCCCGGCACCACGGATCTGTAAATCTTCAAAAGCAATATGAAACCCTGCACCCAAATCGCTGTGCTTTTCAATGGCCTTGAGCCGCTGACGGGAAATTTCGGACTGAAGCTCCCGCTTTTGCACGATAAAATAAGCATATGCCTGAACATCCAGCCGTCCCACGCGGCCTCGCAATTGATGCAAATCGGCTAACCCGAATTTATCAGCGCGGTTAACGATCAGCGTATTGGCCATGGGCACATCAATGCCGGATTCGATAATCGTCGTACATACTAAAATGTCAATCTCGTGTTTTAGAAATTTTAACATAATTTCTTCCAAAAGGCGACCGCTCATTTGTCCATGCCCTATGGCGACCCTGGCTTGTGGTGCTAATTTTTTGATATTATTGGCAATAACTTCTATGTTTTCTACACGATTATGCAGGAAGAAAACTTGGCCGTTACGGGACAACTCACGCTGGATCGCTTCTTGAATAATATTTTCATCATAACCAATGAGTTGAGTTTTTACAGCCATTCGATTGGTTGGCGGCGTTGAAATCACTGACATATCACGAGCCCCTGAAAGAGCCATATATAAGGTGCGGGGTATGGGTGTTGCTGTCAAGGTCATCACATCAGCTAACAATCTAAAGTGTTTTAACTTTTCTTTAGATTTCACCCCAAAACGCTGTTCCTCGTCGATGATAACCAGCCCCAAATCTTTAAAAGCAACATCTTTAGAAAGGAGCCGATGAGTACCGATCACAATATCCACATTGCCTTCAGCCGTTTCTTTGACTATAATTTTTTGTTCAAGCTTGGTACGAAAACGTGATAACATCCCAACCTTCACCGGAAAACCTTCCAGACGTTTGCTAAAATTATAATAATGCTGTTCTGCCAAAATTGTTGTGGGGACCAAAATAGCCACTTGCTTATGGTCCATAACAGCCTTAAACGCCGCACGCATGGCCACCTCCGTTTTCCCGTACCCAACATCGCCACATATAAGCCGGTCCATGGGCCTGGAGGACTCCATATCTGCCTTGGTATCCAGGGTGGATTTTAGCTGATCCGGAGTTTCTTTATAAGGGAACTTGGCTTCAAATTCTTTTTGCCATTCATTGTCTTTGGAAAATGAGAACCCTTGTAATTGCGCCCTTAACGCCTGTGTGCGCAACAATCCAGCGGCTAAAAGCCTTAACTTCTTCTCTACGGATGCTCTGGTAGCTAACCATTCCTTGCTTCCCAATTTATGCAGACGGGCCGGTCGTTTGGTAAATGAGACATATTTTTGGACCAGATGAATATCGTACTTGGGAACGAATAATTTGTCCCCGCCCTTATATTCAATAATCAAATGTTCTTTTTTCTTCGCATCTACGTCAAATTCTTTAACACCGATAAAACGGCCAATGCCGTGATTATTATGCACGACATAATCGCCTTGCTTGATATCAACAAAATTATTTAAAGGGACATCAGAAGAAAAAACCGACTTGGAAGAAGTTTTAAAAGGCAGGACTAAAACGATCGTGTGCTCATCGATATTTTCGGCACTGATGGGATCAAAACCATGGATGGCAACAACAAGGTCATCATCTAAATCGACACGGAGCGGGATTTCAAAATTGGCCGGATAAATATCCAGCACACCACCCCTCAAGGCAAACTCACCCTCCCTAAAAACTTTCGTCGCCCGGGTGTACCCAAAGGCGACGAGAGTTTTGACAATTTCATCAATGTTGACCTTTTGATCAACGAGAAATTCTAAAGATTTAAACATCTTAAAATAAAAGGGGACACTTTAAAGTGTCCCCTTTTTTATATTACCATTTTTTATTACCCTGCCACCACAGGAATAGCGGAGAAACGATCCACACTGTCGAGTATGTTCCGAAAAGGAAACCACGGATCAATACAAAGGCAAAGGTATTAAGCACTTCTCCTCCAAAGAAATACAAGGACAAGGCAGATAATGTCGTCATGAAGGTGGTTAAAACTGTCCGTCCCAATGTTTGATTGATGCTTTCATTGATAACATCCGGCAGGGATTTATTACGCATCTTGGGCACATTTTCACGCACACGGTCATAGATAATGATCGCATCATTGGTTGAATAACCGGTGATTGTTAATATGGCGGTCACAACCAATAAATCTATTTGACGACCCGAAAGAATAATCAAGGATAACGTGATCAACACGTCATGGAAAATAGCTACCACGGTCGCTGCACCGAAGGAAAAATGCTTGAAACGAATCCCGATATAAACCAGCATCCCCAGTAAGGCCAGAACAATGGCGTAAAGGGCTTTGACACGAAGCGCTTGGCCCACAACCGGCCCCACTTTTTCTATACGTAAAACCTGAAAACTATTGTCCGCCATTTGATTTCTAAAAATAGCAGCTACTGGGGCGGACGTATCTTGCTGGGTACGAATAATGACATTATCAGGAGCATTGGGGAAGGTTTGAATAACAGCATTCTCAACATGCCCTTCTTTAAGCAAATGACGTATACTGTCCGCTGAAATGGGTTGGGCGAACTTAAATTCCTGGATCTGCCCCCCGGCAAAATCAATACCGAAAACGTCCCCCTTTTTATGAATAAAATCAAGGGCCCCGGCGATAATGATGGCGCCAGAGATAGCAAAGCAAATGTATTTCTTATTTAAGAAATTAAAATTCTGCTTTCCAAACAGATGCATCATCGGCAATGCTTTAATGATCCGCTCTGAAATCAACCAATTAAAAAAGGTACGTGTGACATAAATAGAAGTAAACAAAGAGGCGATCAAACCCGTTGATAAGGTGATAGCAAATCCTTTGATGGGTCCGGATCCAAATTGAAAAAGGAAAAACGCGGCAATCAATGAGGTCACGTGCGAATCCAAAATCGCTGACCAAGCGCGCGCATAACCTGTATTAACAGAAGCGCTCAAAGGCCTGCCATTATCAATTTCTTCACGGATACGTTCATTAATAAGTACGTTGGCGTCCACGGCCATACCCAGGGTCAAAATAATACCTGCAATACCTGGCAAGGTCAAAGTTATTTGAGAATCAGGCATGAGAATATTAAGCAAACCCATGCTTCCCATGATCATCAGCAGATTGATAGCCAAGGCTACCGAGGCGATAAATCCCCCGACTAAATAATAAATACACATAAAGAAAACGATCGCAACCCCGCCTAAAATCGTGGCTCTAATACCCGCTTCAATGGAATCTTTCCCTAATAAAGGACCGATAGTGCGTTCTTCTTCAACAGTCATAGGAACAGGTAAGGCCCCGGTACGCAAAGCTAAAGCCAAAAGAGAAGCTTCTTCAAATTTAAAATCTCCGGTAATTTCTGCATCGCCCGTTAAAATAGGCTCGCGGATATTAGGTGCGGATAAAACCTCGTTATCCAAAATAATCGCCAGACGCTCACTGACATGGGCTGTCGTCAAATCACCAAATTCTTTTGTCCCTTTATCATTAAACGACATGGTGATTTTAGGCTGCATACCTGTTTGGGAAATATCCACACGCGCATCTTTAATACCTTCCCCATCCATCGCCACCTCTTTATAAATCAAAATCGGCGTGTCGCCATCTTTTTTCTCGATCATCAACTCTTCACCATCAGGAACATGACCGCTCAACGCATCTTTAAAATGAGTTTCATCAGCATCAACCAAATGAAATTCCAAACGCGCGACACGGCCAATCATATCAAGGGCTTTATCACGGTCTGTGACACCAGGCAGCTGCAATAGGATCTGATTCTCACCCTGACGCTGAAGCAAGGTTTCACCTACCCCTAAACCGTCAATACGATTACGCAAAACTTCCATGGATTTAAGCACCGCGTCTTCACGGGCCTGCGCGGTGGGGAGATTATCATTCTGGACCTTTAAGATCAGGTGCATACCACCTTTAAGGTCAAGTCCGAGATTAATGCGTTTGTTGATGGGGATAAGCGAAGCTATACAACCTGCGATAACAGCCAGTATGACAAAAAATCTTTTACGTAACTCAGGGGACATTCAAAAAATCCTTTCTTATTTAACGACTTCTGGCTTGACTTCACCGCTTGTTACTGAAGCAATGGATTCGCGGTCAAACTCAATGCGGCAACCTTCATCCACACGTACAACCACTGTTTTTTCTTTGACAATGGCGACCGTACCATGAACTCCGGAAGTGGTGATGATTTCATCATTCTTTTTAAGATTACTCAGCATCTCTTTGATCTTCTTCTGCTGCTGGCGCTGCGGACGGATGATCAAAAAATAAAAAATCGCAATAATGGGCACATACATGAACAGAATCTGTGTTAATCCTGACTGTTGAGGCATGAATATCCTTTCTTAAATCTATTTAGCTTTTTTCATCAAAGATCTAACGGTATCACTCATCTGAGCGCCTTTGGCAACCCATGCGGTGATCTTATCTTTTTTAAGCTGAAAATAGGATTTCTTGGCAGGGTCATAATAACCCAAAATATCCAAGGTACGACCGTCACGACCTTCTTTTCCCGCCATGGCAACGACACGGTAATTGTAAGCCTTATTAGATGCTTTACCTGCTTTTTGTAAACGAATTCTAACTTCCATGTTATTTAACTCCTTCTTTAATTAACTTCACCTTATTGGTGAGCCATCTCAATTGCTTTAATTTGAGCTCGGGCTTTATTCATCGTTTCAATGTATTCCGTTGTAGGATCGGAATCAGCTACTATGCCGGCACCTGCCTGGACATAGGCCTGTTTCTTATGAACCACTATTGTACGTATAGTTATGCAAGTATCAAGGTTTTTCGAAAAACTCAGGATTCCAACAGCTCCCCCGTAAGGACCTCGTTTTTGACCTTCCAAGCCTTCAATTAATTCCATGGCCCTGATTTTGGGTGCTCCTGAAAGGGTTCCCGCAGGAAAAGCTGCTTGCAAAACATCCAAGGCATCCATATCTTTACGCAGTTGCCCTTGTACATTGCTGACAATATGCATCACATGTGAATATTTCTCTATTTCCATAAATTCAGATAAACGTACTGTTCCTTTTTCACAGACTCGCCCCAAATCATTGCGCCCCAAATCCACCAGCATGATATGTTCAGCCTTTTCCTTGGGATCAGCCATCAGACTTTTGACATAAGCCTCATCTTCTGCCTCTGTGCTCCCACGCGGACGAGTGCCTGCGATGGGACGCGTTTCAACCAAACCATTTTCACAACGCACTAAAAGCTCTGGGGATGCACCAACAAGCTGCAGCCCATTAAAATTTAAATAAAACATATAGGGCGAAGGATTAAGCACACGCAAACAACGGTAAATTTCAAAAGCATCGACGCTGATGTCCGCCTTAAAGCGCTGGGATAAAACGATCTGAAAAATATCACCGGCTTTAATATGTTCCTTACCTTTAATGACCATCTGCTCATACTGCTTCTGAGTACAATTGGAAGTCACCACTAATTTCTTGGAACTTTTTTTAGATACAGGCAGCTTTAAAGGTTTTTGCAAATCAGCAATCAAGGCATCAATGATCTTGATGGCAGCTTTATATTTCTTAATTTTTACTTCACGACTATCCGTTTTAGACAAATGCACGCAACTTAACACCTTAATCGTATGATAACGGTGATCAAAAACCACTAAATCCTTGGCCAAAGCCAAACATATATCTGGTAATTTTAAATCATCAGTTGAAGTATTTGGCAACCGCTCAAAAAAACGAACACAATCATAACTTAAATATCCCACCATACCGCCAAAAAAGCGTGGCAGACCCTTCACATCCACGGCTTGATAGTCTTTCATCAAACTACGAACCACAGACAACGGTGAACCGCTAAATAAAACCTTCTCAGAACTTTTTTTACCTTTAGCAAAACGCAAAATCTGCGCCTCTTGATTCTGGCAGGTAAAAACCAGCTCAGGATCACGGGCAATAAACGAGTAACGGGCAATCTTTTCTTCACCCTCGACGGATTCCAATAAAAAAGAATAGGCAGAACGGCCCGCTAACTTGTAATAAGCAGCAACCGGCGTCTCCAAATCCCCGGGTATTTCCTTATACACAGGTATTAAATTGCCTTTGGCGCTTAACTTTAAAAATTCTTCTTGAGATAGATAGTTCATAAATTAAAAGGATGCCGCCATTTCAATAATTTAAAACGTGCAAATCCCTGGTCAGTCGTTATAAATTCATAATCCCATTCAATCGCAAGGGCGGCTAAATAAGCGTCAGGTACATCATTACCCGTTATTTTAAGGGATCTTATCAATGAAAGAAATGTGTCCCAATGTTTTGGCCCTGGAGTTACGATGAAACATTGGGGACAATGACGAATTTGTTCGACAAACGCCAAAACTTCTTTTAGCGAACTGGGATTCTTAAAAATTTGAGTATGTGTGGTGACCCGAATAACAGCACTTAATACGCTATCACTAATACCAAATGATTTATTGCCATTGACAAGATTTTCTAACCATTTACGGTATTTCTCGTGATGATCCGTATCTTGACGATGGGCGTAAATCAAAACATTGGCATCCAGAAGAATCATTGTCCCATCTGGGTCAAAAGGCTGGCATTATGATCAAGATTAACGCCATTCTTAAGTCCGGAGCCTCGAACTGTTTTTAATTTTATAGTTTTAGGGGCGGGAGATTTTTTCGTGGAAAGATTTAAAACATATCTTAAACCAGCGTCAATCAAAGCGGTCAAAGTCGTATGACGCTCAACCGCAGCTTTTTTTGCTGTCCGTAAAATATTATCATTAAGACGCACCGTTGTTCTCATGATTAAAGTATACAATAAGACATAAATATGTCAAGTCAAATACTGTCAGCTGTCAGCTTTTATCCTTTATCGTACCCCTGAAACCTGAAGCTATACTAATAATGGTGCGGTGGTTTAATTAATTTTCCTGTAAAAACAACTACGTTGATTGGTGTGGCAGGCAGCACCGATTTGGTCGACCTTCATTAAAAGGACATCGCAGTCGCAATCATAATAAATTTCTTTCACATGTTGGAAGTGGCCGGATGTTTCACCTTTGACCCAATAGGTCTTCCGTGAACGTGACCAATAAGAAGCTTTGCCGCTCTTTAAGGTATCGCGCAAAGAATCGATATTCATCCACGCCATCATCAATACATCACCTGTTTTATAATCCTGGGCAATGGCAGGAATTAGGCCTTCGGAATTGTATTTCAATCGATCCAGATTATCTTTAGTGATTTGAATTGTCTCTATTTCAGGATTAGCACTCATCGTATATTCACTTTCTTTTCTTTTAAAAATGTTTTAACTTCCGTAATTGAGATCTCACCATAATGAAATACCGACGCAGCCAAAGCTGCATCTGCACCAGCTTGGGCAAAAACATCATAAAAATGCTCCAAGGTCCCTGCCCCGCCTGAAGCGATCACCGGAATATTGACGGCTGCAGTCACTGCTTTAGTCAAAGCAATATCAAAACCATTTTTAGTACCATCCGCATCCATGCTGGTCAATAAAATTTCTCCAGCACCAAGCATTTGAGCTTGCTTGGCCCAGTCGATCGCATCGCGGCCTGTAGCATTTCGCCCGCCGTGGGTAAAAACTTCCCAACGAGCACCCACCCGTTTGGCATCGATGGCCACAACAATACATTGAGAACCAAACATATTTGCAGCCTGACGGATCAAGCCTGGCTCATTGACTGCCGATGTGTTCATCGAAACCTTGTCCGCACCAGCGTTGAGTAAATTGCGGATGTCAGGGACATTGCTGATGCCGCCTCCGACGGTCAAAGGCATAAACACACATTCAGCAGTCTTTCGTACCACATCCAAAAAGGCCTTCCGATTTTCAACACTGGCGGTGATGTCTAAAAAAACCAATTCATCAGCACCACCCTGATCATAGGCTTTTGCACAGTCTACCGGATCGCCGGCATCTTGAAGGGCCACAAAATTGACCCCCTTGACCACCCGTCCGTCTTTGACATCCAAACATGGAATGATGCGTTTATTGAGCATTTAAAAATTCAACCGCTTCTTTAAAATTTAATTTGTCTTCGTAAATTGCCTTGCCCGTAATAGCCGCGGCAACGCCTTTCATGGTCGATAATCTCTTCACATCTTCCATGGACGCAATGCCGCCTGAGGCAATGACGTTTATTTTCTTAACTGTATTGAGCATATTTTGCAATTGAGAATAATTGGGCCCTGACAACGTTCCATCCCGGGCAATATCCGTATAAACCATCCACTGCAATCCCATGGCTTCCATTTCAAGAGCCAAATCCGTAGCTAGAATTTTCGTTGTAGAAACCCAGCCACGCTGGGCTACAAAACCTTTCGAACAATCCAGGCTCACACAAATTTTATCACCATAATTCTTAATGGCCTTTTTTAAAAAAGCCCTGTCTTCAATGGCCTTGGTACCTAAAATGACCCTTTTCACGCCAATCTTAATCAATTGTTCAACAGCTTCATAACTACGGATACCGCCGCCTATTTCAACGGGGATTTTAACCTGTTTGATGATCTCCGAGTAAATCGGCAGGCTTGTCATTTTTCCTGTTTGAGCACCATCGAGATCAACCAAATGCAGCCACTGTGCGCCAAAGCCTTCCCATTTCCGGGCAACCTCTAGAGGATCATCGAAATATTCCGTAACTTTAGAAAATTTCCCTTGAAACAAACGAACAACCTTACCGCCTTTAATGTCAATCGCTGGAATAAGAATCATAGCTCTGCAAAATTCTTTAAAATTTGTAAACCCACCTTTTGGCTTTTCTCCGGATGGAATTGCACACCCCACACCTTATCCTTGACTACTGCAGCAACAAAATCGATTCCGTAATTAGTAATACCTGAAGCAATCGAAATATCCTGGGGCTTTACATAATACGAATGACAAAAATAAAAATTCTCATCAGATGCAAGGTCCTTGAACATTGCATTACCTGCTGGCTGGGTCTTGACCTGATTCCAGCCCATATGCGGAACCTTCAATGCGCTAAAACGCTCAACATTTCCTTTTAAAATTCTAAGCCCTTCAGCAAAACCACCCTCTGAACTTCTTTCAAATAATAATTGCATCCCCAGGCAAATACCTAAAAATGGTTTGCCGTCCTGAACGACCTTACGGATAGGCGCAATTAAACCCAATTCCTGCAATTTCTGCATGGCAGGCCCCATGGCCCCAACACCTGGCAAAACCACCTTATCTGCTTTTAAAATATCACTGACAATATGAGTCACCTGCACAGTCGCACCAACAGCCTCAAATGCCTTTTGCACACTACGCAAATTCCCCATACCGTAATCAATAATTGCTATCATATTCTTTTCTAAGCCAGCGGGTCCTGTCTCGTCATTGCTGTTAAGGTGCTCCTAATTGAAACGCGAACGTCACAGCCTTATAGAACGGTGGTTTCCCTTCACTAGCCCAGAGAACCGTCACCGTCCGCCCCTTAACATCAATTCCGAGCCACCCGCCGCAATTAATCTATAATCCCTTTAGTAGAAGGAATCTGTCCTTCTCGACGAGGATCAATGGTGGTTGCTTGATCTAACGCTAAACCTAAAGATTTAAACATCGTCTCTAAATTAGTGTGCAGGTCATCACTAGGATTTTGGATGGTAAAGCTGAGTGTTGCCCCTAAATTATGGGCAAGGCTTTCCATGAAATGTTCAAAATGAGAAAACTCATAACCATCCGTCCCCTTTTGAGCAGGCATTGAGCCTTCAGCATTAAATTTAAAAAATCCTCTGCCGGAAATATCAATGACACAGCGACCAACAGTTGCTTCCATAGGTGCATAAGCAAACCCAAAACGTTTGATACCAGCCTTTTCTTCACCCAAGGCTTTTTTAAATGCTTTCCCTAAAACAATGCCGATATCTTCATTAGTATGGTGAATATCAATATGTGTATCTCCCGTGACAGATAAATCTAAATCAAAATAGCCATGAAACACAAATAACTCAAGCATATGATCTAAAAACCCTATGGGCGTCTTGATCTTTGTTTTGCCACTACCGTCGATGTTCAATGATACCTTTATTTGCGTTTCTTTGCTTTTGCGTTCTATTTCTGCTTTGCGTTGCATATTTTATCCTTTTTTATTTAAATCTCACATTCACTGACTCAGCGTGTTTGGCCATGCTTTCTAGATTGGCTACTTTCTCTAGAGGTTCACGGACACGTTCTAGCGCTTTCTTGCTATAGGCAATCACGTGGCTGGTCTTGGTGAAACTCGACAAGGACAACCCGGAAAAGAATCGTGCTGTTCCCATGGTCGGCAGTACGTGACTAGGACCTGCAGCGTAATCACCCAAGGCGGTGGGGCTATAGGGCCCTAAGAAAATTGCCCCTGCATGCCTGATCTGCTTGGCAATAGTATGTGCATCACTGGTCATAATTTGTAAATGTTCTGGAGCTATTTGATTGGCAATACATACAGCTTCATTGATGTTCTTGCAATAAACGCAATACCCATTAGCCACGCGCTTCCTTACCTCGGTAATCAATTGTTTAGACGTACTCAATAAAATCGACAAGCCGCCCACATGCTCCATCTGCGCTTCCAAATCCGCCACCACAAAATCCACATTGCTGTAACGATTGGCAATAACGACCAACTCCGTTGGCCCGGCCAGCATATCAATATCCACATAACCAAATAATTGACGCTTGGCCTCAGTGACATACATATTGCCAGGGCCCACAATCTTATCAACCTTAGGGATCGTTTTAGTCCCCAGCGCCAAGGCTGAGATAGCCTGAGCACCGCCTACTTTATAAATTTCATTGACCTTTAAAAGATTGGCCACTGCCAATATGTAAGGATTAACATTACCTTCTTTATTCGGCGGCGTGACGATAACTACACGTTCGACACCAGCGATGATAGCTGGCACTGCCGTCATATAAACCGAAGAAACCAGGGGCGCTGTACCTGCCGGGATATAAATACCCACGGAATCCAAAGGCCGTACTACTTCTTTAAGCATAACACCATCATGGCCCTTGACCTTGCAGGGCTTATGAAGCTGCTTTTTATAATAGGTTGAAACATTATTAATAATGGTTTTCAAATGCCCCACAAATTCAGGCGTGATATTCTGAAAAGCACTGGATATCTGGCTTTCATCCACCTTCAGTTGGCGGGCAGCTAATTTAACGCCGTCAAAACGACGGGTATATTTGATCACCGCATCATCGCCGTTTAAACGCACATCATCAATGATGGTGCGTACTTTTTCTTCAATAACTTTACGACGCGCCAGCCTGCTGCGATTGTAAAGCTTTTCAATATTTAAACCTGTTTGTTTAATGAGTTTCATTAAATTACACCCTTTACTATTTCTCTTGCCTTAGCCAATGCCCCGTCTAATTTTTGGGGTTGCTTACTGCCGGCTTGGGCTAACTGAGGCTTGCCGCCACCACTACCCTCCATTAACGGCATTATCTGGACCATTAACTCATTGGCTTTAATGCCACGAGCCACCAAATCATCTGTTACCGAAAGGACTAACGAAGCATCTTCTGAATTCTTTGTACCCAAAATAAAAACACCTGTTTTTACTTTTTGCTTGAGCAAATCAGAAAGTTTACGCAATAACGTAATGTCCATATTCTCTAAAGAACGAATGATCAAATTCGCTCCCTTAACATTCTCACCAGCCTGGATAATATCATCTACGGAAGCCTTGATCTTTTCAAAATAAGCGTTTTGATTATTCTTTTCTTCCAACTTTTTACGTTGAACTTCTTCAATAGCTGCTGATTCTTGGGCCTTTTTATTTAAAAACTCATCAACAGCAGTTTTCCCTGTCAATGCTTCCACACGACGTATCCCTTGAGCCACTGATCCTTCTGACACAATCTTGATCGCCTCAATATCCCCCGTTGAGGAAACATGCGTTCCCCCGCAAAATTCCCGGGAGTAATCGCCAATAGAAACCACCCGAACAGTTTGACCATACTTTTCTGCAAAAAATGCCAATGCACCTTTTTTCTTGGCTTCTTCAAGAGCTAAAACCTCGGTCGTCACAGGGTCTTTCTGACTAATAAATTCATTAAGACGATTTTCAATTTTACTCATCTCTTCGGGCTTAATACCCTTAGGATGTGTAAAATCAAAACGCAAACGGCCTTCTTCAACCAAAGAACCTTGCTGCTTGATATGCGTCCCTAAAGTCTCACGCAACGCTGCCTGTAATAAATGTGTTGCCGTATGATTGCGCTTGATCGCTTGGCGACGAGATTCATCAACAGCAACTATCAACTTATCTCCCGTCTTAATCCCCCCATGTTCAATCACACCGCTATGGACATAGATATCATTGGTCTTTTGCGTATCCGTCACGCGGACCTTACCATTGGGAGCAATTAAATAACCACTATCACCCACCTGGCCACCAGACTCAGCATAAAAAGGGGTACGATTTAAAATGACTTTAACGGCTTGACCTTGATAAGCCTCGTAAACTTCTCCCTGCTCATTTAAAATCTTCAAAACCTCTGCACCTGTCTTGGTTTCTTTGTAACCTAAAAATTCTGTTTTAGGCAAATTCAAGGCAAAATCCTGGTTAGCGTAAACGTCACCTGTCATTTTGCTACCGGCACGGGAACGGTTCTTTTGCTCTTCCATTTTAACTTCAAAAGTTTTAAGGGCATCATTCAAAACAAATGCAGTAATCCCAATGTCATTCGCAGCAAGCGTCATAGTCGATAGCGTTAAGCCATAAGTATCACGATATAAAAATAAAATTTCTCCCAAACCTTCCGCGTTTTCTTTATTGACTGCCAACCGCTCTTTAAGTTCAGGTACTCGCTCACGACGCACCTTGATAAACGCTTCTTCAATCCGTTTAATTAGCTCTTTAATATCATGCGCCTTGCCAGATAATTCTGGATAAGGATCTCTTAAACGTTCAATAACAATATCAACAAAGGTATAAATAACAGGCTGTTGAATTCCAGCACGGATCGCCAAATCGCTCATATCCACAATCAGTTTACGCATGACATAGCCGCGGCCTTCGTTAGAAGGCATGACACCATCTGCGATACCAACGGTGACGGCACGCACATGATCAGCGATGATGCGAAATTCACTTTCTGTGGCTTTAACTCCGTTTGCTGCAAAAGCATCCTTAATCACCTTCAAAATCGCAGCAAAATTATCCGTCTCATAATTACTCTTCTTGCCTTGCACCACAGCCACCAAACGTTCCAGCCCCATGCCTGTATCAATATTTTTCGCTGGCAAAGGTTCTAAAATGCCGCCGTCTTTGCGATTAAATTGCGTAAATACCAAATTCCAAACTTCTGAAAAACGCCCGCAGGAACAATCTGGATCACACTTCTTACCATTAGGACAATTAGGATTGACCCCATAATCATAAAAAATTTCTGAACACGGACCGCAAGGGCCGTTAGGACCATTGAGACGGGCGTTAGACGGCCAGAAATTACTCTTATCTCCGAGTTTAACAATACGATCCGTCGGTATTTTAATATCATTTGCCCAAATGCCATACGCTTCGGTGTCCTCTTGATAAACTGAAACCCAAAGTTTATCTTTCGGTAATTTTAATTCACCCGTCAAGAATTCCCAGGCCCAATGAATAGCTTCTTTCTTGAAATAATCACCAAAAGAAAAATTCCCCAGCATTTCAAAAAAAGTATGGTGGAAATCTGTTTTACCCACCACATCAAGGTCATCCGTGCGCAAACATTTTTGGCAGGTCGCGGCCCTGGTAAAGCCATCAATATGCCCCAAAAACTGCGGCTTAAACTGCTGCATACCTGCGGTCGTAAAAAGAACCGTGGGATCATCCTTGGGAACCAAGGAATCACTCGCCATAATGCTGTGTTCTTTGGACTTAAAAAAACTTAAGAATTTTGCTCTAATTTCGTTGGTTGTCATAGTGTCTGGATTCCCGCTTTCGCGGGAATGACATATTATTTTATTCTTTTTAATACTTTCAATACTGTATCTATTTCAAATCCTCGCCGTAATAAAAAATCCATGACCCTTTTTTTCTTCTTTTGAGGATCAAGGGCTGGTAACCGTTGCCAACGGCGCTGGACTAGTTCTAACGCCACCTCTTGCGAATTATATTTATCGTCGACTTCAGTTATTGCTTGATCGATAATTTCCTGATCAATGCCTTTGGCCTTCAATTCCTGAATAATCCTTCTAAAACCAAACGGCCGGGCTAAACGATAATTGATCCAACTTTTCGTAAATGCCCGGTCGTCTAATAATCCCGACACAATTAAATCATGTATGGTTGCTGCTATTTCGTCATCTGAAAAACCCTTAGCTTCAAGTTTTTCTTTTAATTCAAATATACTGCGCGGCCTGATCTTTAAAAACCGCAAGGCCGCGGCTTTAACACTTAGCGGCATTAAACCTTAGGCTTAGCCTTAAGCTTTTCAATAACAAGTTTCTTGATCTTATTCATTATCTTTGAATTTTCTTTGAGATATTTACGTGTACTTTCCCGTCCCTGGCCAATTTTTTCATTTTCAAATGAAAACCAGGCGCCGCTCTTTTGGACGACTTCTTGGGTCACCGCTAAATCCAGGATATCCGCTGCTTCAGAAATACCCTCCTGGAAATAAATTTCAAATTCGGCTTCTTTAAAAGGTGAAGCAACTTTATTTTTAACAACCTTGGCCTTAACACGGTTGCCAATAATATCTTCACCAGACTTGATCGACTCAATCCTTCTTAAATCAATACGCACCGACGCGTAAAATTTCAACGCACGGCCGCCGGTCGTAGTTTCTGGATTACCAAACATGACCCCAATTTTCATACGGACTTGATTGATAAAGATCACACAGCAATTTGATTTACTGATAGCCGCGGTTAATTTGCGTAAAGCCTGACTCATTAAACGCGCTTGCAAACCCATATGCGCATCGCCCATTTCGCCTTCGATTTCCGCACGAGGCGTTAAAGCGGCGACAGAATCGATAACAACCAGTTCAACTGCATTGGAACGAACCAGGGTTTCAGCAATCTCTAAAGCTTGCTCGCCAGTGTCTGGCTGTGACACTAAAAGATCATCTAATTTAACACCTAAGGTCTTGGCGTAATTCGAATCAAAAGCATGTTCAGCGTCGATAAAAGCAGCAACCCCGCCTGATGCCTGTAATTGCTTAATTATACTTAAAGTCAAGGTGGTTTTACCAGATGACTCTGGTCCGTAAATCTCAATCACACGGCCGCGAGGAATACCCCAAACACCTAACGCCAAATCCAGGGTCAATGAACCCGTGGGAATAACCGGAATATCTGCGGACACATTGCTATCCATACGCATGATCGAACCTTTGCCAAACTGCTTTTCGATCTGTGCTAAAGCTAAATCCAACGCTTTTAAACGGTTTTCACGCTCCGCGTTAGTTGTTTTGTCACCAGCTGTTTTTTCAATTTTTTCTGCTTTTTCTGCAACTGTCTTGTCTTGAGCCATGATTCCTCCAAATAATATACATCATTAATAAAGCTAAAAATTATACCTTGTCGAGGGTTATATTGTCAATTCCTAAGGGGATTGGATGAATTTGATTTAAATTAGTATACACGCGAAATTAATTCCTGCATAGGAATTTGACTAGCGCCACAGCCGCGATGGCAGCGGTCTCAACCTTTAAAACCGTATCTCCCAAAGACACTGGCACACAGCCATGTTTAATGGCTAGTGCTACTTCATCTGGGGTAAAATCCCCTTCTGGGCCTATAAAGATGGTCACTGGTTGATGCCTGTCAGCCTTCAAAAGCACATCAGCGATATGCTTTGAGTGATTATGAAGCGATGGAAATAAATGCACGCCATGCGGATCCAGGGTTTGCAAAACTTGGGGTAGCGTCCTCATGGGATGAATCTGAGGAACCTTCATTCGTTTAGACTGCTTGGCCGCATTAATGGCCACTGCCTCAAAACGATTAAGCTTACCAGCCATTTTATCTTCTTTAAAAACAACCTCCGTACGTTTCGTTTTCAATGGAATAATCTCATCAACACCTAATTCTGTGCATTTCTCAATGATAAATTCAAATTTACCTTTTTTAGGCGGTGCACAAACTAAAATAATCTTAGCCTGCCCCTCTTCTTTTGGTTTGACTGACTGCACACGGAAATTAATAGCAGTTTCATTGATTTGATCAATAAGCACATCTGCCTGCTCAGATTTAGCATTAAATATTTGAACCAAAGCCCCTTTTTTCAGACGGAGAACATCTTTAATATGATGAATTTCATGCGTGTCATTGATGACAACGGAAGGTTTTGAAAAATCAGCATCTGAAAAATAAAAGCGGTACATAAATCCTTTTAAAAAAAACTGGTGGATCGGGCGGGGATCGAACCCGCGGCCTCGTCATTGCGAACGACGCGCTCTCCCAAACTGAGCTACCGACCCAAGTTTCGTAAATCTGTATTTTTAAATAACTTCCAGACTTTATAACAAATATTTAATTTCTGCAAAAAGCAGAATGTGCTAAAACTGTGCTATTTTTTTCAAGAGCAGCTTTAGCGGAAATCGAATTATACAATAAATCCTTCAGTTGTGTATCGATTTTCTCAACGGCTGCCCTCATTTGGTCTTCGCCCAGATGCGCGTAACGTTGAGTCATTTGCGGTGTAGTAAGGAACAATATTTTAAGCTTCATGCCTTATCTTCGGTTATAATTTCCAATAACTCCGGTTCATCAGCAAACTTAAAACCTTCTATGATCTTCTCTTGCCATTTCACAGGTACTTTACGGAATACATCACGCAATGTCTGGGTTTCATTATTAGCAATAAGGGCTTTAATAATACTAATAGCAGCATCTTTATCCTTAACTGCCTTTTCTTCCTTAGTTCGCCTTTGGGAAACAATCAATTTATGCAAAGCAAAATTAGCTGGATGAGGCAAGGTCACGACAAAATCTTCGACATTAACTTGAATTGTATTGTCCGTCAAAAAATTAAGGAATCTTAACGCTACTGCATTCATACCTAAAGATGGCAACGGAACCGGACCATCTACTGCCCTGCCTTTTTCAGGAACTAAAAATTCAAGGATCAAGTCTTCATGGCTTAATTTCATGTAACCTTTACTCCCAGTAAATGACACAATAAAACCCAAATCTTTTAATAGTTCAGGGATATCAATACTCAGCTTCAAATTCTTTGGATTTTCAATTAAAAAATCAATGTCGCGGGTCCTTAAGACAAAATTCTTTACTGTTGAATTCTCCTTAAAATATCCCTCATAGAAAATGACCGACCAACTACCGATCAAAATAATATGTGGCATCAATCCACCTTGGTGGAATCTTCGTAATATCTCTATACAAAGTTTATATTGGTTCTTTTCCACGTAATGCTCCATTTAAAAACCTGATTTGTTTTTTAACCTTAGACAATGAATGACGGTACTTGGCCCGTAAACGTTTGGCCTCGCTAAACTCTTTAATCTCTTTGGGTGAGGACTTTCCCCTATAAACATGCACGATCTTTTGCCCTTGCCGTTGAACAATGTAATAGTAGACGTTCCCGCGTATTTTCTTTTGAACCAAACAGCCTTGCGGTAATTTATGCAAAGCAGATTCATAATCTTTCTGCATACGCAAAGAATTTTCCAGTTCTTCAGCTAAGACCCCTTTAATCACACCCCTCATAAGCCCCCCTTGTTACCTAACATAACTACTATAAATATATATTGTTAGGTAACATTTGTCAAGGCCTAAGTTACCTAACAATATAGTAATATATTTATATTGTTAGGTAACAACCGAGCGCGTCGGTAATAACGATTTTTTAAAGCCCGAAACATGTGCTAAAAACGTGCTAAAAAATATCAAAACGTATCAATTTATAACACAACCAAATTTCTTTAACTTATTGGTAGAAGACCTATTTGCAAGAATTGGAAAGATTTACGAAGATTGGCCGGATGGCTTTGCGACCCAAAAATTATTTAAGGCGTTATACTATCAAAGGATTAGAAACTTGACAAGTTTTCTATATTTAGATAGTTTTAGGATTTAAAGTAATATAGACTTAGACAGATAGAAAAATGGCTCGTCATCTTTTCCCTCTCACTGAATATTAATTATGATAAAAACTGATAATACACTGCGAATGAAATTCTTCTACGCCTTCTTGATTATTCTGGTAGGAACAATTATTTATGCCAACTCCTTGCATAATCCCTTTATTTTCGATGATGAATTTTTTATCGTTCGCAACCCCTATATTCATCATTTTTCAAATTTTAAAGCGATTGTTGATTATCTCCCCAGACGATGGGTAGGAACATGGACCTTTGCTTTGAATTACGCCTTGGGAGGCTTTAATGTCTGGGGCTATCATGCCTTTAATATATTGATCCACATCAGCTGTGGTTTAGTTGTTTGGTGGTTTTTTTGTTTGATTTTATCTGCTCCTAAATTTCGCTCCTTACCCATTGCTGCTGAAAAAGAAAAATTAGCTTTGTGGGCAGCTCTTATTTTTATCACCCACCCTGTCCAAACAATGGCCGTAGACCATATTACCCAGCGCTACGCCAGTCTGGCTGCTTTGTTCTATTTAACAACTTTGAGTTTATATTTTAAAGGCCGTTTATCACAGGAAAAAACAAGGTGGTGGTTCTTCATAGCATCCGCCATAACAGGTTATCTTGGAATTTTTACCCGAGAGGCAGTTGTGACCTTGCCTCTCGCTATTATATTATGCGAAATTCTTATTTTAGGAAATCCTAAAGAAACTAAAACTAATAGTAAGAAATATTGGCTGCTTACAGGACTTATTGTTTTTATAACAGGCATTGTCTCATTTTTTTATCATTTTAATATTATTGAACTATTAACCAAAACACAACTTGTATCCCAATCGCATCAGGGAGAAACGATTACTGCATTCACTTATTTCTTAACAGAATTTAGGGTCATTTTAATTTATGTTCGCCTATTATTTTGGCCGGTAGGGTTAAATTTTGATTATGACATGCCACTATCTTATAGCTTCAGGGAACCGGATGTGCTGGTAAGTTGTTTATTTATTATTCTTCTCCTAACTTATGCTGCACGGGTTAAAAGCAGATATCCCTTAGTCAGCTTTGGTATTTTTTGGTTTTTCCTGACCCTGTCCGTTGAGTCAACCATCTTTCCCCTCTCTTATATGATTACGGAATATAGACTTTACCTGCCCTTATTCGGCATTTGCATTTCTTTTGTCTACGTCATGAGAACACTGATTCAAAACAAAAAAGTTTTTACTGCTTTAATAACAACTATGGTCTTGATTTTATCATTATTGACGATACAAAGAAATACAGTTTACAAAAGTGAAGTAAGCTTATGGACAGACACCATTAAAAAATCTCCTTTCAAGTCCAGGCCGTACACAAACCTTGGTGCAGCCTATAGCCGTCTAAAAGAATACCCGCAAGCCATAAAATATTTACGCAGGGCCATAGAATTGGAACCTGATAATTACGATGCCCTTACTGATTTAGCTGATGTGTACGCGATCAATAGAGTTTTTGATAAGGCCATTGCCATCAATGAACAGCTACTACAAAGAAAACCTTCGGCTCCCGTATATAGCAATTTGGGCCTCATCTATTACACCATGGGTGATTTAAATAAAGCCCAAGAATATTTTAACAAAGCCCGTTCTATTAACCGTTATTACCAGGAAGCATGTTTTAATTTAGCCACCCTTTTCATACATAAAGGACAATTAAAACAAGCAAAAGAGATTTACCTCGATATGCTTTTTGAATACCCACAAGAAAACAAGGCTCGGTATGCTTTACTCATGCTGGATTTAAATTCAGGACAAGCTTCCCAGGCTGATGCCATGGCGAAGGGAATTTTGGCTTCCGGTAATAATGACCCTCATCAACTGGTTAACTTGGGAAGTATTCTCGCTTCCAGGGGACATTTAGACATGGCTTTAAATTCTTACACTAAAGCGTTGAGCATGGACTATACCTGCACGGAAGCTTATATTGAAATGGGTAAACTTTTCTATAATCAACACCAGGTCAATGATGCTATCCGTGTTTGGCAAACAGGATTAAAATACGCCTCTCATACTGAGACTTTAAATAACTTAATCGATCAAGCACGGATTGTCCAAAAATCGCTGGCCGATGTTTCAAGGTAGGCATAAGGAATCGTGAAATAGCCCGCTTGTCCCCACTGAGAACCCCAAGAATTACGTACAATAAAACGCTTCTTGCTTTGATCATACCCTACGGCCATGACCGCGTGGCCGCCTAAAGCCTTCTCGGATTTTTTAGGCATAGGTGCTATGCCTGTTTTAGCCACCTTCAAACTTTCAAAACTTTCATATACGGTAAAACCAAAGACAAATGGAAAACCTTCAGCCAAACAATTAAGCATTTCATCCAGGGTTTGAAGGCGATGGTAACTGGTTATACGGTGCTTGAGACCTTGTTTATAACAAACCGTAGTGGGCTTGCGGGTAAATTGAGATATATCATAGGGCCAGCTTGATTCAGGGCAAACGCCATATTTAGCCAGCACCTTTATGCCGTCCCGAATCATGGCCCCTGAGTCAAAACCAACTGTCCCTTCAATAGCACGCTCATTATAATAAATAAAAAGCCGGCTGACATCCTGATAGGTTTGACCACTAACTTTTTCCAAAAATTGCAAATTACCAGCCAAAGCATTAGCTGTACAAGAACCTAACTGGCCCTGATTTTCTATGGAGGAATCTTCACTTCTTAAATCTACTTTAGACGGTAATTTAATTTTTGGAGTGATCGCCCTGTAAAGATAATCCCGTTGATCCGGAGTGTCTGGTATCCAACCATACGATTGAACACGTTTCATAAGTAGTCTCCTTTTTTATGAGGTTACTTGTGGGGGAATAACGCTTCCGGAAATCTGGACTTCGGGGTTATCCTCCGGATCTGTTGAAATACCTGTAGAATTGCAACTTGATAAAGTATTATTAAGGCAGTTTTGAATAGTAATGGAAAATAACACCTGGCTCTGGCTTTGGACATAGGTAGGCGTGGGCTGCGCCACGCCATTAACAATCAAATTAGTGATGCTATAAGCTGTTCCCAAAAATTGTGTTGTACCAGCCTGGCAAGAGTTAGTAGATTCAGCTCCCCGATAACCAGAGGCGTCGTTAATAAGATATGACTTGGTACAATATGAAATTTGTTGATAGGTAGGATCACTCGCGGTAGTATCTAACCAATAACATACCCAAGAATCAACACCTGCAGAGCTCTGTTGATGGATACAAAATGAATTGTTATTTGCTGCCCCCATTTGTGTCCCGATGAGAATGCCTTGATCAAGTACAGCTGGAGTACCCACCACATACTCACCCGTACCAACAGCCATGGAAGCATCATTTAAAATATGGTTTAAAGTGATTTGTGTTGATGATCTAACTAAATATTTCTGGCCGTAATCCTGATTATTATTACTCAGCACCATATGAATCGTGATGATGCCTAAGCTAACAATAGCAACAAGAACTGTTGAGACTATTAGCTCAATTAAGGTAAAAGCTTTTTTAGAAAAATTCTTAATCATACGACACTCGGCCAATTGATGTTCAAATCAACCCTGCGGGCGGCATTAGGATTGGTGCAATTAGGACCAGCGCTGCCATCTCCGCAAGAAACTGTATAGGTCAAACAACCATTTGCATCGCAAGAATTATTGGATGCAATCAAAGCTGGCGGCCAGCTTAGGCCCGATGGCAGGTTTCCATGGGTTACTTGGTGAGCCCCCACCGATAAAGCAAAATCTGGACAAGGATTTTGATTTACCGAACAGGCAAAATAATTCGCATTTGCTGCACTCACATTAGAATACAATGCCTCAAGCACCTGCTTCTCAAAAACAGCTGCTGCCAATTGATTTTCCTTATTAGCCACCGGCCCGCGCACAGCACTTATCGTGGCAAAAACCCCTGCCACGGAAATAACAAAAATGACGGACGACAATAATACTTCCAAAAGTGTAAAAGCCGCATTATTTAAATTTTCTATCCGCATAGGCTTTAAGGACACCAATTAGTGTTACTCGTTGTTGATGTACACGTTGGATTCCCCCCACCTAACTGGATGGGCTGATTTAACGTCACTATCATGACAAGATTTGATACAGGATTATTCCTCACCGCCCTACAAACAGGTATTGTCCCAGCTGGCGGTGGGCCGGAACAGAAATATATATACGTACCATCATCCTGCAGATCCAAAGTAAAAGTGGTATTGATGGCGCTCAAACTGGATGGATAAACATAGGTTCCATTATTGTTATTATAATTTTGCTCAGCCGTATAAATGGCCAATAAATTATTCTGGACAGTCACTGCCCGTGCGTGTTCCATGGGAGTCGTAAAATTAGGGAATATAAATATAGTGGCAATAGCCACCATCATTAAAACAATAACGATCTCCATTAATGTCATTCCCCATCTACATCGCATCACGACCCCCCTTTCTTAACCATCATATTAAAACTTCAAACATGTTCTCCCCATGAATAGCTTTTAGTATGAGCAATATCCGGATCTTCCGGCAATATTGCTGCAGCTTACACTCACCGCCAGTGTACTTACGTTAACAGTTAATGTCAGCAAGTCTGTGCCGTCGCTGGCAGTGCATTGATACGGTGCAGGAGCAGCCGTACAACTATAGATAAAAGGATCATTCGTCGGAATACTCAAACGCAAATTATTATTTAGATCAAGGTTATTATCTCCGCAAGAAGATGACGTGCCTGTACAATAAACGCTGTTATCTTCAAAATACCGTTGTTGGGCAGCAGAAATAGCTAATAAATTATTTTTAGCTGCCTGCGCCTTCGTTTGTTCTACAGAAGTTATAACATTAGGAAGAATCACGGCAACAAGAATACCGACAATAACTAAAGCGACTATTATCTCAATTAAGGTAAACCCTCTTTTATCTCCCATCAAACAATCTCCATAGTTCTTAATACTAACAAACACCTTGAAGTGTGCCGGCACTTGTACAAGTTACGGTTCCAACAGCTGGTGAAGTAGCAGTTGACCGTGATACGGTTACTGTATCTGTATTAGCAAGAACCCCTGATCCGGTAGCTACAATACTATACATTGTATTATTATTGGTAGGTGTTGCCCAACTGTAGGTGAAATTAGCTGATGACGGATTTGCGACCCCTAATACAAAGGTTGTTGTACAAGTAGATTCTGTCCCCTGATGCCCTACAATACAGCCCTCAAGAGAAGGTCTTTCTCCACTAATCCAACTCAATGCTTCCTGAGCTCTATTTTGACTAATATTTCTAAATAGATTAGGCAAGGCAATGACGGCCAAAATACCGATGATAATCAAAACAACAATAATTTCTATCAGGGTAAAACCATTTTTATTATCCAATTTATTCAAATTATTCTCCTAGGCAAACCTTTATCAATAACTACTACTTTAATTATAACATATATAATAAAATTCACAAAAGACTTGAAGAAACTAAAAAAAGGACAACATCATGTTTAGATGTTGCCCTCTTATTATGCCACGTAATTCTTATATACTAACAGGCACCTGTAAGCGTACCAGCAGCTGTACAACTTACCGCCCCAACAGCTGGCGAAGTAGCACTTGCCCGTGATACAGTTATTGTATCTGTATTAGCAAGAGCTCCTGATCCGGTAGCTACAATACTGTATTCTGTATTATTATTGGTAGGTGTTGCCCAACTATAGGTGAAATTGGTTGTGCTTGGACTCGCTACCCCTGCCACAAAGGTCGGAGTACACTTAGATTCCGAACCCTGATGTCCTGCAATACAGGCTTCAAGGGAAGGCCTTTCACCGCTAATCCAACCTAATGCTTCCTGCGACCTATTTTGATTAACATTTCTAAACAGGTTAGGTAAGGCAATGGCTGCCAAAATACCAACTATGATCAAAACGACGATAATTTCTATCAGCGTAAAACCACTTTTATTATTTAATTTATCCATATTAACTCCTTGCAAGAAAAGAGACAACACCTTTTGGGATGCTGCCTCCTTTGTTATGCCATGCAGTTCTTACGTACTAACAAGCACCTGTAAGCGTACCAGCAGCTGTACAACTTACCGCCCCAACAGCTGGTGAAGTAGCAGTTGCCCGTGATACGGTTACCGTATCTGTAATAGCAAGAGCTCCTGATCCGGTAGCTACAATACTATACATCGTATTATTATTGGTAGGCGTTGCCCAAGCATAGGTGAAATTAGTTGTACTTGGACTTGCGGCCCCTGCCACAAAGGTCGTAGTACAGGTTGATTCTGAACCTTGATGCCCTGCAATACAGGATTCAAGCGAAGGTCTTTCACCACTAATCCAACCTAATGCTTCCTGCGCCCTGTTTTGATTAACGTTTCTAAACAGGTTAGGTAAGGCAATGGCTGCTAAAATACCAACTATGATCAAAACGACGATAATTTCTATCAGTGTAAAACCGCTTTTATTATTTAACTTATTCATGTCATTCTCCTTGTTTAACTAATTTATAATATAACTGCATCCTACAAACCAAGTATACCATGCCTCAGTGACTTGTCAAACATTTGGGAAAATATTTTTCCACAACGATATCAATGATAATGCGCGCCCTGGCCGAGTTTAAATAACGGAAGAAAAATCGATATCACTATAGTGCCTATAATGGCAGCCATGAAAACCAGCATAAAAGGTTCAATCAGGGTCCCAAAACGTTTCATAAAAGCTTCAACATTAGCCTGATAAAATTGAGCTACATGTTTTAGCATTTTACCAAGCTCGCCGGTTTCTTCCCCTACCTTTATCATCTGCACTGCCATCATAGGGAAAAAACCTTCCGCCATCAAAGCATCTGCCATTCCCTTGCCTTCACGCACCCCCTCTCGTACCTTGGCAATCACTAAACTACAGGTTCTGTTATCCACCAATTTTTCCGAAATTTCCAATGAATATAATATCGGTACCCCGCTTTCAACTAAAATCGCCATCTGGGCTGCGAAACGCTCGACAACAACCAATTTGGTAATTTCACCAACAACCGGCAAACTGTAAATAAATTTTTCAAAATGCACCTGGCCTACGGGGGTTGAAACATAAGACCTTAGAAAAACGACTAAAGCAAACACTGCAGCCGCGAGATACAAAATATAATGTTTAATAAAATCAAAAGAGGCTAAAAGACACCTGGTCATCAAGGGTAATTCTGCGTGCATTGAGTTAAAAACCTCTTCAAACTTTGGACCAACCACCAGAGCAAAAAACATCACCGCCCCGATACAGACTACAAAAAGGATCAACGGATAAACCATGGCCGAAACAACAGCAGAACGAAACGCTGCGTCCTGCTCCACATGTTCGGCTAATTTATTAAGCACCATTGGCATAGTACCTGATGCCTCGCCTACCTCAGCCAAACTGACCCAAAACTGGTTAAAAATTTTAGGATGCTTGTTCAACGCAGCACTAAGGGAAGAACCTTGTTCAATTTCATCATGGATTTGAGTAGCTGCCATATATAAACTTTTACTCTGAACTTGAGACAAAATAACATCCAGGCTGCGCAGCATGGTGACACCTGCTTCCAGCATGGTTGCCAATTGACGGGAAAAAACTAACAGATCCTCTATCTTGCACTTATCATGATCAAATTTTAACTCTGTCCTTTTAACAGCCTTCTGGGCAGACTTTTCATTGGCCAAACGGATACTAACAATAAAAAAACCTTCACTTTGCAATTTATCAACCAAAACCCCTTCGTTGACAGCATCAAAGGTGTCTGTTTTTGTCTTACCGTTACTGTCCATGACTTCATAAAAATAATTTGGCATAGGTATAATTAATTTTGTTATGGATTCCCGCTTTCGCGGGAATGACATTGGTGATTCTAAATAGTAGTTACGGCCAGAATTTCATCAACACTGCTGATACCAGCCTCCACTTTTTTCATACCCGACTCAAAAAGCGTATCCATTTCATTGCGTCTTGCCGCATCCTTGAGTTCACTATAGCTGGCAGAACGTGAAATCAAAATGCGGATTTCATCATTGATAGCCATCACTTCCGAAATAACCACACGGCCCTTATAGCCTGTATGACTGCAATCATCACAGCCTTTAGCACGATAAATCAAATCACTTTTAACCTTGTAGCTTCCCACCACCAGGCCGTTGGCTTCGTAAGGTTCTTTGCATTTAACGCAAAGCTTGCGGGCCAGACGCTGGGCTAATATCATCACCAACGACGGGGTAAGTAAATAATGCGGCACTCCGATATCTATTAAACGCGCAATCGCAGAGGGAGCATCATTAGTATGCAAGGTAGATAAAACCAAATGGCCTGTCAACGCCGCACGCAAACAAATTTGAGCGGTTTCCAGATCACGGACTTCGCCCACCATGATAATATCCGGATCCTGACGCAAAAAAGCACGCAGGGCTGAGGCAAAGGTAAGTCCGATATCTGAACGCACAGAGACCTGGTTAATCCCATCCAGCTTGAATTCCACGGGGTCTTCGCAAGTCATAATATTCAAACTAGGATCAAAAACCTCATTCAAACAAGAATATAAAGTCGTTGATTTACCGCTTCCCGTCGGACCTGTAACAAAAAACAAACCGTAAGAACTCTGCAAGGCTTTGCGTATGGCCTCCAGCTGTTTGGCATCATACCCCAAATTAGCAAGCTCAAGCTTCACCGCCCCCTTATCCAAAAGGCGCATGACCACTTTTTCCCCATACACCGTCGGTATGGTGGAGACGCGTAAATCCACCACTCGGTCTTCCAGCTTAGCGGAAATAGCACCGTCCTGGGGCAGGCGTTTTTCGGCAATATCCATTTTAGCTAAAATTTTGATACGCGAAATAATAGGCAAATGTAAATGCGCCGCCGGAGGAGGTATTTGATATAAAACCCCGTCAATGCGGTAACGGATTTCCAATCTATCTTTAAAAGGCTCGATATGGATATCGCTGGCCCTTTCATCAATGGCTTGACGGATGACCAAGTCGACAAGTTTAATAACCGGAGCCTCTCCAGCCTTGGCTATGAGAGAATCAATACTCAACTCTGAATCAGCAGTGATTCCTTTTTCTTCCACCTTGGCTGTACGCTCACCATCCACATAACTTTTCTGAAGAGCCTGGTCCAGGATAGAACCACCTTCTTTTTCTCCTGCTTCACGGCCCGTTACATAAAACTCGTCAATAGCCTTGGAGATATCTGCCTTGGTGGCGATGATAAAATTCAAATCGCAGCCCGTGAGAATTTTCAAATTATCCAGGACAAAATAATCCAAAGGGTCAAAGATGGCACATGTTAATGAATGCAGATTCTTACTTAAAGGCAGCACCAAATTTTTCTTGGCAAAATCATAACTGACTAATTTTTCCAGGTTCTGGTCTGTTTTTGGCTTAAGCAATCCTGACGAGTAGGACGCAAAAGGCAAAGAAAGATGGGTACCCAAAGCAACGGCAAAATCCTCTTCTTTGATCATGCCTACTTGGATCAGGATCTCACCAATGCGGCTTCCCTTTTGCTGCTTCTGGATATTAAGGGCCTCTTGCAACTGATTTTCAGTCATCAGCCCTTGTTTAATTAATAATTCACCGATTCTAATACGTGCCATAGGTTAATATTTTTTATTTTTCGTCTAAATCGTTTAAAGTATTATTAATCTCTTGGGCGCGGTCTGAGGCGTTTTGCATATCCAAGGCAGTTTGAACCGACGATGAGTTATCTTCCTTAAGGGCAGACTGGTCGGTATCATCGATGATATGCGGAGTAAGAAAAATAACCAGTTCACGTTCGTCTTTTGTTGTAATTCTGGAACGAAACAAGGACCCAACAAACGGCAAATCTCCCAAAAAGGGAAGCTTGGTGACAGTGTTATTATTCTGGTTAGTCATGAGTCCGCCAATCACCATGCTCTGGCCATCTTTAAGCTTCAAAATAGAATCAGAACCACGGGTCTCGGGATCAAAAATCTGTGGTGCCCCTGAGCTAGTTGGCTGGACCTGGGATAAAATGACGTCGATAACCTTGGGAGAAACAGCCATGGTAATTTCACGTGTTAATAAATTAGCCTGGGGTGTGACTTTTAAGACGACTCCGGTGGTGGTACGCTCAGGGGCAACGGTGCTGGTCGAAGAACCTGTTGTTGTCGAAGAACTAACCTGCTGGAGACTGATCGCTTGATCCGTGGATATTTCAATTTGAGCAGTTTCGTTATTTAAAGTCAAGATCCTGGGACGCGCCAGCGTGCGGGCATCAGTGTTAGTGGTTAAAAAATTTAACTGGGCTGTAAGGCCAGAAGTATCAATCATACCAGGAGTAAATGGACCTGAAGAAGTAGAACTAGAACTGGAACTGGAGCTGGAACCAGAAGTAGAAGCAGAACCCCTGCTGAGACTTAATGGGTAATTCACAGATTCTGTTGATCCTGTAAAACTTATAGGATTGGGACCATACTTAATCCCCAACTGATCCGCTGTACTTTTGGAAACATCCAGCATTTCCACCTCAATAAGGATCTGGGGAACAGGAACATCCAGTTTAGCAATGGTACTTTCGATACTTGCAAACTGATCTGGAATATCCGTGATAATCAAACTATTGGTACGGGAATCCTCAATGACTTTTCCAACCGGAGAAAGAGCATCCTTAATCACTTGTTCCAGACCTTCTCCCGCAGTATCTGAAGATTTTCCACTCCCTGTC
>Ga0206863_1108_pt1 | contig 28609 bp, 19 predicted proteins | sample Alteio_BWOrgCont_41_FD_152634 | JGI IMG/M metagenome (GOLD analysis project Ga0206863, IMG submission 152634) | Enriched cells from forest soil in Barre Woods Harvard Forest LTER site, Petersham, Massachusetts, United States -... | ecosystem: Environmental > Terrestrial > Soil > Temperate forest >...
AATCAGCAGGAGACGCGCGCGGACCCGGCAAAAGTTGGGGTCTGGCTCATGATCGCGGCGGCGTTGGCGGCCTTTTGTATTATGCACACGCAACGCCGGGTGATCGGCCTCGGCATGGCGTTTGGCTTGCTCGCCGTGCTGGGATTATTGACCGTGATCGCCCGGCTGCTCGTTTGGCTCGCAAGGCGCCTGAAGCTGCGCCTGGCGCCATTCGTGATCCGTCAGGGAGTGGCCAACCTGCACCGCCCGGGGAACCGCACGCTGCTCCTGACGGTCGTCTTGGGAACGGGCGCCGTGCTGTTGCTCACCGTGCAACTGGTGCAATCCTCGTTGCTCGCTGAATTCGGCGCTCGAGGAAATTCGAGCGGGGGAAACACCGTGCTGATGGATGTGCAGGTCGATCAACTCGGCGGCTTGAACAAACTGCTTGGACAAATGAAACTGCCGGTCATCGAGGATGCCCCCATCATCACCATGCGTCTGGCCTCGGTGAAGGGAAAACCGGTGGAAAAGCTCGCGACCGACAAAACCCGGCGGGGCGGTCGCTGGGCGTTGCGCCGGGAATACCGCTCGAGTTACGAGGCGAAATTGCGCGAGGGCGAAAAATTGATCGAAGGCCAGTGGCCGCCCGTGTGGAACACGAACGATGCGGTCGTACCCGTGTCACTCGAGCAAGGAATCGCCCGCGACCTGGGCGTGGGTTTGGGAGACGAACTGGGATTCGACATTCAAGGAATCCCGGTTTCGACCAAGGTAACGAGCTTGCGCCAGGTCGAGTGGCGGCGGGTTCAGCCGAATTTTTTTGTCATCTTTCCACCGGGCGCCATCGATGACGCGCCTTCCTTCCATGTGTTCGTGACGCGGGTCGGGTCGCCCGAACAATCGGCTGATTTCCAACGGGCGGTTGTCCGGCAATTTCCTAATATTTCCATTATTGATCTCAGCACAATTATGCAAGCGGTGGATTCTATCACGAGCAAAGCGGAATCAGTGGTCCGATTCATGTCACTCTTCACCTTGTTGACCGGGGCGATTGTCTTGGCAGGGGCGCTCGCGACGAGCCGGACGCAAAGGATTCGCGAGAGCGTGCTGCTGCGCACACTGGGCGCGTCCAAACGGCAGCTCTTGCAGATTTTGGCGGTCGAATATGCCGCGCTGGGAATCCTCGCCGGGATGACGGGAACCGTTCTGTCGGTCGGCACCGGTTGGGCGTTGTGTCATTATGCGTTGAAGCTCCCCTTTGCTCCTAATTGGATGCCGATTCCATTGGTCTGGCTCGGAATCGCGTTGCTCGCGGTGGTGACAGGATTATTAGGAACCGGTAGAATCCTGGATCATCCGCCGCTCGAAGTGCTCCGCGCGGAAGGATGAGAGGGGAATTGCCCATCGCGGTTAGCCCAGGAAGGAGCAGACGTATTCGCACAAGCCGACTGGCACTTCGATGTCGAACCCAGATTTGGCGGGAACTTCGAAGGCCTGACCGGCGGTGTAGCCGCTGCCTGCGGTTTGACCATCGAGCTTGACGGAACAAGCGCCGGCGATGATCTCCATGCGCTCGGCTTTATCGGTGCTGAAATGATATTTCCCGGGATAGATCAGGCCGATGGTTTTTTTCGTTTGATCTGGAAAAATGAGGGTATGGCTGACCACTTTGCCGTCGAAATAAACATTCGCTTTGGCGATGGCCGTGACATTTCGAAACTCCGTCGGGTTCGTTGACATAGGCGGGGAGTTTTGATGAAGCGCTCGAAAAGTCAAGCCGCTCCGACATTGCGGATGGGCAATTCCTACGGCGCCGCCACTTGGACGGGGCTTCTCAGATAGGAGACGAGATCGCGGATCTCGTCGTTGTTCAAGGCGGTTAAAAGGCCCTCGGGCATCATCGAGAAATCGCTTTGGTCGAGTTTGCGAACTTCGGAGCGCGGAGTGGTGATGACTTCGTTAGGTGTCACCAGGGTGACACTCTTGTCATCCTGGGTTCGAAGAATGCCCGTAATCACACGGTCATCCTTGGTCTCGAGGGTCCATGTGCGGTAATCGTTCGGAATGATGGCGTTGGGATCGACCACGTTTTCAAGTAGGTAATCAAGGTCCGCGCGGTTCGAGCCGGTTAGCTCGGGTCCGACTTTGCCGCCTTCTCCGAAAAGAGTGTGACATTGCTGACAGGTGCGGGAAAACACGGCGTGACCACGCGACGGGTCCGCCGCGCCGGTGCCCGGAGAAAGCACCAGCGCTTTGTAACGAGCCATCTCCTTCAGTTTATCCGCGCCGCTCTCGCGGCTTTTGCCCCAGACTTTTTCTAATCGTGCGGTGAGTTCCGGCTGTTTTAGGTTCCGAAGCTGACGGACGATGTCGGCTGATAAGTCGGCGCGGGCAAGCGTTCCTTTCTCCAGCGCCTCGAGCAGGGAGGGCGCATAGTCCGAGCGGGAAACCAGGGTGCTCAGAGCGTCTTTCTTTTCCGCCGGGGTGAGCACGGGGTAAACCGCCATAATGGCGGCGGGCGCTTGCGGGTCATCATACTCTGCCAGGCCTCGGAGCGCCTTAGCGCGCAGGTTCTTCTCGGCCAGCAGTTTCCGTAGAGAAACGGGTAATTGTGGGTCCTTCGCGCCGAGCAATGATTCAAGGGCGGAGGTCCGAGCCGCCGTGTCTTGGCGGGGGTCCATGAGTTGGTGACGCAGCGCGTCAAGAGCCTTCTTGCTGCCGAAGGTCAGCGAAAGCGATTGGACGAGGGCGCGAAGTTCCGGGTTGGAACTGGCCCCCAGCTTGGCGGCGAGCGACTCCCATCCCGAGGGCATTTTCACGCTCCGCCGGCCTTTGAGCCCTTCGCTCATTCCTTTAAGGATGTCGAGCTGCGCCTGGCTGTCCTGTATTTGCGATAGCACGGGGATTAGCGCGGACAGCGGGTCGGGCTCGTCGGCGCGCAATGTAAAGCTGGCGATCAAGGCCAGCGTCAAAGCGAGAAAGGCAGTGAGCTTGCGCACGCTATGAGACAAAACTCTGAGGATTGGTGTTTTCACCTATTTCTGTGAAGTAGGTTTCCTGCGCCCGTCAGGGCGCCGACGGTCTGTGGCAGGTCCCAGGGGCGGCGCTGCGCTTGCCCCTGGCTGATTTGCGACGCCCTTTCAGGGCCAAGCCGGAGTTCCCTCATCAGGGAGTGGCTGCTTTGGCGGTTCCGGCCATGCGGCGGGTGATCCATTCGCGAAGCTTCGGGATGTTCGATTTGGTCAGGAGAGACGCGCCCGCGGCGGGATCCTGGCCGACCAACGGCTCCGCGGCATACCAATACATGTAAGGCAGGTTTGGATCGTTGACATCTTCCCCGTGAGCCACGAGAGCTTCCACCAAGGCCCGCCGTTGCGCCACCGGAATTCGTTGGGCGGCGGAAGCCAGATAAAGCCGGACGACGGGGGATTTGTCCTCCTTTGCCATTTTCACGAAGGCCTGAATGGAGTCATCGGCGGGGTTTTTGGATTCGCAGAGGAACTGAATGGTCCAGGCGCGCATATACTCATCCTGCGACTTCAAGAATTTGTGGGCCACGTTCTTCGTCAAACTGCCGGTGGTGTGAAGCGCCCAGAGGGCGTGGAGACGGTGAGTTTCCACCTTGTCTTTCTCGGCCATCGCGACCATTTGTTTGGTCAATTCCTTGTTCGCCCCTTGGCCGAGCGTCCGCTCCTGCAAAAGCCTGCGGGCGTGGGTCGCGAACCAAATATTGTCGCTGGCGAGCTGTCCCACCAGTTCCTTGTCCAGCATTGTGACGAGATCGAGTTGCGACGCGGGCTTGTTTCCGTAGGAAATTTTGTAAATTCGTCCATTCGAGCGATCGACGAGTTTTGCGTCCTTGGTATGGCATTTCTGTTTGTCATACCAATCAATCATGTAAACCGAGCCGTCCTGATCGCTCTCGAGATTCACGATCTGGGACCAAGGATCGTTGAAACTGATAAAGTCCGCCCCGTGATGTCCGACGAACCCCGATCCTTTGCGCTCGGGCGCATCCATATTGATGCGACGCCCGTGGATGTTATTCATGAAATATTGTCCGTTGTATTGCGCGGGCCAGCTTCCACCCTGGTAGATCAGCATCCCGGCATGAGCATGGCCTCCGCCCAGCGAACTGCTGGCGGCGACATCGTTTGTGTCCCACTGGCCACCTTTAAAGTGCGCGTGATCGGCGATGGTTGGAATATCGTTGTCTAATTGAATATTGGTATTGAAATCGTGGCCGGCCTGCCGAAAATAATGTCCGCCCTGCGCAAGGTGGAACAAATGCGGAATGACGCAAGCCTCGACGATGGCCTGGCCGTGTTCGTCAAAATCAATTCCCCACGGATTGCTCGTGCCTTCGGAGAAGACTTCGAAAATCTTTTTCGTCGGATGGTAACGCCAGAGGCCCGCGTTTATTTTAGTGCGTTGATCGTTCGGGGCTCCTGGCTTGCCCACGTTGGAATAAGTAAAGATGCCGTGACATCCGTAAAGCCATCCGTCCGGACCCCACTTAAACGTGTTCAACGTTTCGTGGGTGTCCTGATACGCCCAACCATCGAGCAAAACTTGGGGTGGACCGCCGGGCTTCACTTCACCGTCTTTGATCGGGATAAAATAAAGATTCGGCGCGGCACCGACAAACAGTCCGCCAAAACCAACCTCCAGGCCGCTGACCAGATTTAATCCCTCCATGAATACGGTGCGCTTGGCAAACTTCCCGTCTTTACCAGTGTCTTCAAAAACAAGGATACGGTCCTTGCCCTGGCCTTCCGGGAGACGCACCGGGTAGGTGTAAGCCTCGGCGACCCAAATGCGGCCCTGGTCATCTATGGCAAACGCGATGGGTTGCATGACATCGGGTTCACCGGCGTACAATGTGGCCGTGAATCCGGGCGGGAGCGTCATCGCCTTCACCGCGTCTTGTGGAGAAAGGCCCTCGGCCGCGCCGGCAGGATCCGCGGCATAGCTGGGAGGTGGAGAAACCAATACGGCGATCGAGAGGATGGTGGTCAGGAGGGGGGGCTTCATATTGTTATTTATTGGAAGTGTGCGCGCGCATCGCCAGTCGTGAAAAAGCGCAGGGGCGCGCTCATCAATGGTCGGGCATGATTTGAGGCTCTAATGTCTTAGGCTGGTGAGCCTTCCATTCCGCCTGCCCGACCTTGCGCGTCTCGTGCTGAAAGACAAAGACACCCTTTTTGTTCCCGACAACGATGTCCGGATACTTGGGATTGCTGATTCGGCCCGCCATCACCTGTGTGCCCACGCCCGAGTTGTCATCGACGAGGTAGGGGACGAAATCGACTTGCAGGTTTTTCCCCCGCACCAGCTTGAACCAGTAAAGGACGGCGGGCGCGGAAGGTTCGGCGTCGCCATGCGAGCCGTGGGCCCAGAACCGTTTGCCGGTCACGATGTCTTTTATTCCGTCGCCATCCATGTCGATCAGATCGATGGCATGCATCTGGGAAAAGTGAAGCCCGTATTTATTCTCTTTCGGATCTTTGCCCATGATCAAGTGCCTCACGAAGGAAATCTCTCCGTTGTTGCTGACTTGCTCGAACCAAGCCAGGCCGTAGCCGTGCGCTTCAATGCTCGTGATCACATCGTTGTGCCCGTCACCGTTCACATCGTAGGCGAACATTTGCGCGCCGCCGCTGCCGAAGTCGAAGGGATGAAACTTCCAAACCGGGTCTCCCTGGCTTGACGCGGGCTGCTCCCACCAACCCTTGGCCTCGAGCACATCGTTCCGACCGTCACCATTGACATCGCCATACCCAAGACCGTGGGTGAATTTTTGATAGGCTCCTTTGGGTGTGATGGCATGAAATTTCCAGGGCATGGACGGGTCGGTGGCATCGGGCGCGGCATAGCCGATATAACCGCGAGAGCAGCATATTATCTCCGGCTTGCCATCACCGGTGAGGTCTCCGAATGCGGGCGATTCGTCGTCCACCACATCGAAAGCCAGATGGCGGGTCCAATGTTCCGAGCCATCGGCGGCTTTCTTTCCCTTGGGGTTTTCATACCAAAAGGCCTCTTTGCCGGGAAAGCCGATGACAAGGATGTCGTCCCAGCCGTCGTGATTAAAATCGTAGGTGAACGAGAAAAAATTATCCGAGTATTCGTTTTTTTCCCCCAGGCCGCCCTCGAACCCTTCGATGACCTTTTCCGAGCCGTCCGACTCTTTGTGTTTAAAGGTGTGAGTGGCGGGATAAAATTCGTGCCGGACCTTAAAATCGGGGCCTTCGTACCAATAAGGGCCGCTGGCGACATCGACTTTGCCGTCGTGATTGAAGTCGCCAAACGTGGCGCCCTCGGCCCAAAACTTATCGGTTACCTGGATTTTCTTGAAGGAATGAAGGAGGCGGGTTTGGGCGGTGCAAGTGAGGAGCGCGCCGCAGGAGATAACGGCGGCGAGAAGAGATCGCGGGATAGACATGCTCCAAGTTTTCGCAAAAACCCGCGTCGCGGTCAAGATTGGAAAACGACCACCGGCTCGACGCTTGGGCCAATCCATGAAGCGCCGGTCGCCCGCAATCCGCAAGCATCGAGACCCGCAACGAAAGCGGTAGAGGGTTACCGCAGTCCAAGACGCTTCGCGAGTGAACTGGCCTGGGAACGGCCCGCCAGGGTCTTGGACTGCGGTAGCCCTCTACCGCTTTGACCGCGATGCTGGAATGGTCCACGACGGCAATCCAAGACGCTTCGCGATCGCGCTAGCAGTGGTATCATCCGCGCATGGTCTTCCGGTACTTCGCCCAACGCGCTTTTTGGGCGGCGGCAAGCCGGGCGCGGTGAATGGGGCTGATCGTCCTTTTCGGCGCCGAGACGCGATGGGGCGCCGTTCCTTTGGACTTTCGATAAACAGCCCAACGCGCTTTTTGGGCGGCGGCAATACGCGCCCGGGCCTCCGGGCTCATGGTGCGAGCGCCACCCCGTCCGGTTTTCGCGAGGGCGGTGGTAACGGCTGGTGTTGCGACCGACCCGCCGAGAATGGCGGCAAGTTCGCTTTCTAAGGTGGCAATTTGCTCCTTCAACTGAACGGCTTGCTTCAGTTGGTGAAGGGACAAGCCAGATAATAGATTCGTCATGGTCAGGAGTGTAGAAAGAATGAGTCCGATGGTCAATGTTATGATTTATTCGCCTGGGGAGGGGAAGATATAAAAAGCGTTGGGGGTGGTTGAACACCGCCATCCAACTCTCCGGTAAGAAAGGTCTGTTACCGCCAGTAGCCGGGACGGCGGTACCAGCCGCGGGGGCCGCGTTCCCACCGGGTCTCTATCCAGATCGCGCCATGGTAGGGCCGCGCAATCCATCGTCCGCCGACCCACACCCAGCCAACGCCATTCCAGACCCATTCGCCGCCGCACCAATAGAAGTCGGGGCCGGGTGAGACGATGATCGTTTCTTGCTGGGGCACCGGAGGGCTTTGCGTCACGACCACTTCGCTGTTGCTATTGATCATGACGGTAATGACTTTCTGCGACACGCCAGCGTTTTTCAGGTCGATGATGGCGTTTGAATCAAGATGATAAACGGCGCGGGTAGTGGTGATCTGGCTGAGAATAACGTCCTCGCTCAACCCTTCGCGGGTCATCCTCGCGATATCTGCAACGGTAGGCTGGTTTCCCGTCGGAGGGGGAGGAACTGCGGGATAGACAGGTGGTGGCGGATAGTAGCGCGGCCGCGCTTCGTGATCCATGCTATTGCCGATGAGACTCCCGGTGAGGAGCCCGGCGGCGCCGCCGATGAGCGCGCCCGCCCCAGGGTTGCGCCGGTCTATGGAGGCCCCGAGCAACGCGCCCGAAGCGCCGCCGATCAGCGCGCCGCTGCCGGTATAATTTGGGCGGCCGTAAGGATCAACACAGCCAACAAGGAGCGAGGCCACGCCAGCCAGAGCAAGCAACTTTACTTTCATAACGATTAAATACTTCAAATCGATGGCCGTTCGACGAGGCCCCGGTGTGAATATTCATGGCTCGCACCCCCTCTTGCATGGCGCTGATTCAACCTCGGAAGATTTTCCGTGACGATTCGTCTCCGGCTTGGTCAAACGAATGATGAGAAACCATACTTGCCGGGCGGCTTGGGCCATGATGGGACTGGCGCTCCTGACCACCCAGGTCCTCGCCCAAAGCATTGACGTCCCGTACACCTTCACCACGATCGCCGGACCGTCGCGGTTCCCGATTGATGGCAACGCGGATGGGATAGGGAGCGCGGCGCGATTTTTCCTGCCTTACGGCGTGGCCGTGGATAGCGGTGGCATCGTTTATGTTGCTGAACCATTCGCGGCCCGAATCAGGAAATTGTCACCCGTGGGGACGAACTGGGTGGTGACCACGATAGCCTGGCCGACGACGGGCCCGCCGCTCCAACAACCCTTCGGCGTTGCGGCGGGCAGCGCGGGCGTCGTGTATGTTACGGATTTTGCCACCAACCTCGTCTTTCAATTAACGCCTGTCGGAACGAACTGGGCCGTGACTACGCTAGCCGGTAAGCCGGGGGGAGGCGCGGGGGACGGCACCGGGACTAACGCGGGGTTTAACGGGCCTATGGGCGTGGCAGTCGATGGCACGAACAACATCTATGTGGCGGACTTCAACAACAACACTATTCGAAAAATAACCCGCGATGGAGTTGTGACGACGCTGGCCGGGATGGCGGGCATGAGCGGTAGCACGGACGGCACGGGAAGTGTGGCGCGACTCAACAATCCCGCTGCCGTCGCAGTAGATGGCGCGGGCAATATCTATGTGGGAGAGGGCAATCAGTATACTAGCACCATCCGGAAAATAACGCCGGTAGGGACGAACTGGGTCGTCACGACTCTTGCTGTCCGGCAACTCAGCCCGGGTGGGAGCGGCACGAACGCGCCTGGGGGTCCCAGCGGCGGGATTGCCGTGGACAGTGCTGGCAACGTTTATACGGGAGATGCCCAAACAATCTGGAAAGCGTCACCCACGGGAGCGGTTACAATAATCGCGCATGGGAATACTGGCAGCGCAGACGGCACAGGGACCTTCGCACAATTCCTGTGGCCCAACGGCGTGGCGGTGGATAACGCCGGCAATCTCTATATCACGGACGGAGGCAACGACAACATTCGGGAAGGACACCGGGAAAACGCGCCGGCCGTCATCGTGACTCCTAATCTGCCCGTTGGGTCCACAGGCGGCCAATTTGGCTTCATGCTCACGGGGCCGCCGGGCCAGTTGGTGGTTGTGGAAGCTTCGGCTGACCTTTTGACCTGGGTACCGGTGGTGACGAACACCTTCCTGCAAACCCCCGGTCTGAATTTCAGCGACCCGCAAAGCGGCGTTTTCTCCAACCGTTTTTACCGGGCGCGCACGCCATAAATCGAGCCTGGGGGCTGATTCTGATTTGAGCCTTCATTCCTCAGTATCTCACCAGTGCGCGGTAAAACCGCTGGTTAAAATTAGTCGCGGAAGGATCGACGAACGGGGCTTGTCCGAACCCGGATGGATTGGTCGCCACCGGGCTCCAATTCAATAAATTCGTCGAAGCATCAATCTCCACCGGTCCCTGACCGGTCAAGTCCACCAGCCAGGCTCGAAAAAGTCCGGTGTCGGCATCCACTGCAACGCGCGTTGGATCAAACGACGCGGGAACGCCCGTGATGCTCAATGTGACTGTCGAACTCGTCGCCGATCCGAACAGATTACTCACGATGACCTGGTAGGTACCGGCGGCGAGACGTCCGGCCGTGGGCACCGACAAATCCGAGTTCGTGGCGCCGGTCAACAATCCACCGTTGAAAAACCAATGATACACCAGTGGCGCCGCGCCCGTGGCGGTCACCGAAAAATAGACCGGGGAGTTTTCCGACGTGACCACCGAGGTTGGAGGAACCTGGATCTGAGCGGGCGCGGGAGATGCGTTCCACTGGTAAACCCGAACATAGTCCACCAACATGTTGGCCGGAAACGGGGTGGTGGCATCCGGTCCACCCGACCAGGAGTTTGTGCTGCCCACCGCCAGATTCAAAACCAGAAAAAAGGGATGGTCAAACACCCATTGACCGCCCGCCTTCATGACATCGTTGGTGGTGAACGTCGCAAAAATATTCGTGACCGGGTCATCCACGAAGAATTGCACCTGTTGCGGGGACCAAATCATGCCATAGACATGAAATTGGCCGATGTTCTGGCCGGCGGGGAAATTATATCGTGTGCCGAGACTGAACGAAGCGGTGGCATTTTGTTGGTAGGGCCCGTGAAGGGTGGATTGGACGGCGGTCGGACCCATTCCGCGATTAATATTCTCCATGATATCGACTTCGCCGCACGCAGGCCAGTGGACGCTGGTGATATTAGTGCCCAACATCCAAAACGCCGGCCACAAACCATTCCCGCTGGGAAGATTCATGGAGGCCTCGATCATCCCATATTGAAAACTGAACAAACCCATCGTCTTGATTCGAGCCGAGGTGTAAGTAGCCGATGAACCAGTGCCGGATTTTATGGCTGAGATTACCAGGTGTCCGCCGCCATCAGTGTGGACGTTTTGAGTGTTCGAAGTGTAGTTCTCGAGTTCGCTATTGCCCCAGCCAACCGGATTGCCGCGCCCGGTGTCGTAGGCCCACTTGGTTCTATCGGGAAGAGATGCCGACGGACCTGAAAACTCGTCACTCCAGACCAGTTGCCAGGCTCCGTTAGTGAGCGCCTGGTTAAAAACCCGATTGACCTCGGACGCGCCAATGGAGGCCGGTCTCGTTTCAGCCTGCGTGAGCAGACGCAACACCGAGACGAAGCAAACCAGGAGGAACACTTTTCCACTGCGATAGTTTTCGAATCGGGCCGCCATGCTTCTCATGAATTACATTAAACATACCACACCCGTTGGAGCAAATTTTGAACAGGCCTTTTTTTGCGGATGCGTTGTGGGCGGTCGATGGTCACTTGTCACTCGCCGCTGCGCTGGCAACTTTGGTTTCCTCTTCCGGTTTGAGATCGTGGGGCGCGATGCTCCAGACGCGCTCGCAGTACTCTCGAATCGCCCGGTCCGACGAGAAATAACCGATCCGCGCGACGTTTAGTATCGACATTCGTGTCCACGCTGTCTGGTCCCCATAGGCCTGGCCAACCCGTTCCTGGCAATCGAGGTAAGCCCTGTAGTCCGCCAGAAGCATGAACTGGTCGAGATAGAGCAGGGCATCGATCAACGGCCTGAAGAGTTCGGGTTGACTTGGAGAAAAGAAGCCGGAGCGGATTTGATCCAGGGCTTGTTTCAGTTCTGCCTGCGCCTCGTAATGGGCGTGCGGAGCGTAGCCGCGGGCTTTCAGTTCCAGCACCTCGGCGGCGCTCAACCCGAAGAGGAAAAAATTCTCCGCGCCAACCGCGTCTCGTATCTCGATGTTCGCGCCATCGAGCGTGCCGATGGTGAGGGCGCCGTTCATGGCAAATTTCATGTTGCCGGTTCCAGAGGCTTCCATGCCCGCTGTCGAAATCTGCTCCGAAAGGTCCGCCGCCGGGTACACGGTGTGCGCGCTTTTCACGTTGAAATTCGGCAGGAAGACCACTTTCAGCCGTCCCGCTAGCGTCGTGTCCGCGTTAATCACCTCCGCCACGCCATGGATGAGTTTGATCATTAATTTGGCGAGGTAATAACCGGGGGCCGCTTTTCCGCCAAAAATAAATGTGCGCGATGGAACCTCCAGCCCCGGCTCGTTCCTCAAACGGTTGTAGAGCGTGATGATATGGAGAACATTCAGGTGTTGCCGTTTGTATTCGTGGAATCTCTTGACTTGGATGTCAAACAATGTGCCCGGACTCACCAAAATCCCCGTTCGGTTGAGGATCAAGCCCGCCAGCGCGCATTTGTTCTCCTGCTTGATCTCGCGCCACTCCTTTTGGAAGACAGGATCGTCCGCCCAAGCCTCAACTCGTCGCAATTCGACCAGATGCTCGACCCAGCCCTCCCCGATTTTGCTGGTAATCAACGCCGCCAAAGCCGGGTTGCTCAACAACAAAAATCGACGCGGAGTCACTCCATTGGTCACGTTGGTGAATTTCTCCGGCGAAAAATCGTGGAAATCCCGCAACAGCCCGTTGGCGAGCAGATCGCTATGCAGTTTCGCCACTCCGTTGATGGCATGGCTCCCGACGCACGCCAGATGCGCCATTCGCACGTAGCGCGGCCCCGTCTCATCGATCAACGACATCCGGGTCACGCGCGCCTCGTCCCCCGGATACCGGAGACGGACCTCGTCCAAGAAACGCCGGTTGATTTCATAAACAATCTCGAGGTGGCGCGGCAGCAATGCGCCAAAAAGCGGAATCGACCAGCGCTCGAGAGCTTCCGGCATCAAAGTGTGGTTCGTATAACCGAAAACCCGGCGCGTAATATTCCACGCCCGGTCCCACCCCATCAGATGCTCATCCACGAGGAGGCGCATCAGTTCCGCCACGCCGATCGCGGGGTGCGTATCGTTGATCTGCACTACAAACTGTTGATCGAGCTGGTCCAGCGTGGCCGAACGTTGGAGATAAATCCGGATCATGTCTTGGAGGGCGCAGGAAACGAAGAAATACTGCTGCTCCAGGCGCAACTGTTTTCCTTGCGGGGATGCGTCGTTCGGATAAAGGACCTTGGTAATATTCTCCGAGACCATTTTGGCCATGACCGCCCCGTAATAATCGCCCTGGTTGAAGGCGTGGAAGTCAAACGATTCGACCGCTTCGGCCTTCCAGAGGCGCAACAGGTTCACGGTGTTCGCGTGATAACCAAGAATCGGTGTGTCAAAAGCCATGCCGCGCACGACATGGTGAGGCAGCCAGCGCACCCGATACTTCCCGTTGTCCAGCCAACCCTCCGTCCGCCCGCCCAATTTGACGTCAAAAACAATTTCCGGACGCGGGATTTCCCAGGGATTCCCCAGGCGCAACCATTTATCCGTCAACTCGACCTGCCACCCATCTTTTATACCCTGCGCAAAAATGCCAAACTCGTATCGAAGGCCATATCCTATGTTGGGGATGCCGAGCGTGGCCATCGAGTCCAGAAAACAGGCGGCCAGACGGCCAAGGCCGCCATTACCCAAACCAGGCTCCTCCTCCTGCTCGAGCAAATCCTCCAGGTCGATTCCTTCCGTCTCCATCGCGGCGCGCACCTGTTCTTCGATTCCCAGATTGACGAGGTTATTGCCCAATTGCGGCCCCAACAAAAACTCCGCCGAAAGATAACAAACCGACCGGCTGCGCAGGAGGTAATAGTTGTGGGCCGTCTGAGTCCACCTGTGCAACATGCGGTCGCGAACCGCATAAGCCAGCGCCATGTATTTGTCGTTGGTGGTGGCGACCTCGGGAAATCGGGCTTGGATGTAGGCCAGATTATCGCGAAAAGCGCGTGCGATGGTGGCCGGACTGAGACCGGTGCGCGTGTCCTCCGTCTCGATTCTGGCAGCGGCGCCCTCTGGACGCGGGATGCGTTTCATGGAGCTTTCTGGGTTGAGAACAGTTCAAACTCAGTCATTTGCATCCGCCCGTCAATTGTTTTCAGTTCTCCGACGGCTCGCCAGGGACGGACTCGCCCTACCTCTGATGGGCATTCGGTTGGCTTGGGGCTTTTTTTTGGGGAGTTGGGTTTATTTGGGTTTATCGCTCAATATTGTCAATATTGACCATGAGGGCATTTGAACATGGATTGGGGGGGCAATTCGGTTCCACAGGACCATGTGAAAGCTCGGGCAAAGCCTCGAAACTGCTGGTGCGGGGAGGATGGACCAGCTAGAAACCCGACGGACGCAACGACATTATCATGAAAATAGCGCGGCTAAAACTCTCTCTGATCGTGGCTCTGGCAGGCCTGGGCGCATTGTCAGACGGGCTGTCGCAGGAATTTACTTTTAGTAATTTGAAGTTGTTCGGTGATCCCGATTTGACGACCGGCACCAATCCAATCGGATGTCTCGCCTTGGGCAAGGACGGCCGGCTATACGGAACTGCCGGAGGCACGCAGAGCAACGAGACCGTTTTTGCCGTGAACAGCGACGGCTCGGGATTGACAGTCATTCACCGATTAGGCGTTGCTCCGGGAGACACTGGATATTACGCGAACGGGCTCATGGCGGCGAGCGATGGGGTGCTCTACGGAACGACACGTTACGGCGGAAGCCAAAATGACGGAACGGTATTCAAGGTCAACGGAGACGGCAGTGGCTACGAGATCCTTTGGAATTTCCAAGGAATCCACGCTAGTGACGGGCAGAACCCGCGGGGGTGTCTGATCGAAGGAACGGACGGGGCGCTCTACGGAACGACATATTTTGGGGGCGCCCACGTCGTCGGATCGGTTTTCCGGATAAACAAGGATGGGAGCGGTTACTCGATCATCAAGAGCATGCAAACCCACGTCCCGGGCGGAGTCAGTCCGACCGGCCTCATCCAAGCCTCGGACGGGGCGCTCTATGGCGTGGCCTACAATGGAGGCAGCGGTCTCGGGGGAACAATTTTCAAGCTAAACCTGGACGGGAGCGGATTCGCCGAGATTTGGAGCTTTAAGCAAAACAGCACAAACGGTTACTGGCCCGAGTCCACGCTTTTGGAGGGTAGCGATGGATCTCTCTATGGCTCCACTACTATGGGAGGAGCCTTATCGATCTACGGATCTGGAACCATTTTCAAAATCAACAAGGACGGCACCGGTTTCACTGTTTTGTATTCTTTTCTTAACAGTATCGACGACGCGAACGACCATCGATTGGCGGAAGGGAAGGATGGAGCATTATACGGGACGCGCGCCACAGGGGGTGCCTTTGGGCAGGGGGGCGTGTTCAGATTGAATAAGGACGGAACCGGGTTTACGTCACTGCATGACTTCAGCGGCACCAATGGTGATGGTGCGTTGCCCTTCGCCGGATTGACTGCGGGGACAGCAGGCGAGTTCTATGGATCAACGATAGTTGGAGGAAAAAACGGGGCAGGCCCTGGGTCCGGTACCGGATACGGCACACTTTTTGCGTTGCGACCGGGGACGCTTGCGCCCGGGCTGAGTATCAACTCAGACGGACACGCGCATGTCACCTTCGTTGGGCAGAGCGGCAAGAGTTATTCCATCCAGGCCGCGGCCGTCCTTCCCGCCACGGCGTGGGCAACGCTCGGGAGTGCGACCGCGACCGCAAGCGGCCAGATTCAGTTCGATGATGGGGACGCTACCAACCACCCCGCGCGCTTCTACCGCACTCTGCAACAATAGTCGCGCAATCCGAATTCGAAACGGCGGGCCGATTCCGATGCCTGCGCCGCTGGAAGCGGGAATGCTCTAAAACCGCGGCAAGAGCGTCAATATGCAGAACCGACGCTTGCACGGGTTGATACCTCCAGAGTTCAACGGACAGATGCTGGCTGGTAGGCCTGTGTTCACAGTAGTTGCGGTCAAACCAAAAACCAGCTCCACTTGGAAATCTCCCCCAGCAGCCGGTCCAGCGGGGGAGCTCCGGTGTTGTCGAGTATCGGATTCGTGTTGTAGATGGACAGAGCCCCCTGGGCAAAAGCGCCACAGGCAACCATCGAGATAACAAGGGTCGTGAATCGTGGCGTTGGATGTTACGATTGATGGTCAACGACATAATGAGCCATTCGACGTCATGGTCGGTGTTGAATCAGACCTCCGAACCAGCGGTGACGCGCCCAAACTATTTCCAACATTGTGATGATGGACAATAAAATGAAACCAATACTTGTATCGCTATGCCTGGCCTTGACCCTCCGGATAGGCTTGGCCGAAATCCCGAAGCCGACCGACGCGCCCCGGGCGAAGACGCCCGAAGAGAGCGCGGCCGCATTCAAACTGCCCGATGGTTTCCGCATGGAAATTGTTGCCAGTGAACCTCTTATCGCTTCGCCGACGGGAGTGTGTTGGGACGAACGCGGCCGGATGTTCGTGTGCGAGTTACACGGCTACAATCTGGAGGGTCAGCTCGACATCGAGGAACTGAACAAGACGGGCCAACTCGACACCCAAGTGCGGCGGGTGGAGGCAGACGAAAGATTTAAGCGGGCGGCGTTGGCTGGAACCTATGGCGTCGTCAAGATGCTGCGCGACACCAATGGTGACGGGCGCATGGATGAAGCAGTCGTCTGGGCAACGAATTTGCCTCCGGCTTACGGGATCGTGCCCGCGCGCGGCGGCGTCATCGTGGCCTGCGCGCCGAACATTGTATTCCTAGCCGACCGTGATGGCGACGGGAAGCCTTACGTGCGTGAGGTACTGTTCACCGGCTTCCAGGTGGGCGAATTATGGCGCGGAATCAATTCACCTCAATGGGGCGCTGATGGCTGGATTTATTTTGGACGCGGCTGGGGCGGCGGCACGATCACTGGAGCGAAGCTGCCAAAACCTGTTGTCCTGCCTGGTTCGGATTTTCGTATCCGAGCGGATGGCAGCGCGATCGAGCCGGTCACAGGCGGAACGGGGACGTTCGGCTTCGCTCTTACCGAGGCGGGCGACCGTTTTACTGAGAACACAACAATCCCCGCGATTTATATCGCTCCATTGCCGTGGCGCTATCTGGTTCGCAACCCGGACGCGGCGGTGGGATCCTTGGAACTTCCGACGGGAGACCATCACGCTTATTCGATTTCCAAACCGCATCCCTGGCGGCAAAAGCGCGCGGATGACCCTGAATATTTCAAGTACTACAACAGCCGCTATGGCGCGGCCGAAAGCGAGGCCGATGGCTGGTTCACCGCCGCGTGCGGACCCCTTGTTTACAGGGATCGCGCGCTGCCGGGACTGCACGGCCAGTATTTCGTTTGTGAGCCCGCAGGTAATCTGATCCATCGCGCAATTATCGGGGAAGATGGTCCGGCGTTGAAAATCCAGCGCGCGCCCGGCGAGGAAAAGTCCGAGTTCGGGGCCACAAGCGATCAATGGAGCCACCCTATAAACCTCGCACACGGACCTGATGGTTCGATTTGGATCACCGATTATTACCGGGAGATTATTGAGGATTACTCGGCTATCCCGCGCCATCTGCAACAGCAATACGGTGTTTATGCAGGTCATGATCGAGGACGTATTTATCGGCTGACTCATCGCGACGCGCCAGGCGCACCCCCCTCCGATATGAGCCGGCTCGATGCCCAGGCGCTTTCCCGTGAAGCCGCCAACCCGCTTCTTTGGCGGCGGCAAACCGCGCAACGACTCCTCGTCGAGCGCAAAATGAGGAATGCGGCTTCCGGGCTAAGAGCCGTCCTTGTCAAAAAAGACGCGGAGCCGGAAACAATTATCACCGCCCTCCGGACGCTCGACCAGTTATCAGTTCTCAAGCCGGTGGATATTCAACCCTTTGTGCTCCATCCCAATCCGGCGGTGCGCATCCATGCTTTGCAGCTTGGCGACCAATGGTTTGTCAGTGATCAGGGGCGGGCTTTGCTGGATGCAACGTTGATGGCGGCCGCCAGCGAGCAAAACCCTCGCGTCCAACTTCAATTTGCCCTCAGCCTGGGAGAAAGCACCGACCGGCGGGCTTTCGCAATGTTAGCGCGCTTGGCTCGCCAAAACCTTGAGGTCCGCTGGATGGACGCGGCGTTATTGTCATCGTTGCACGGACGAGGCGGGGAGATGCTTGCGGAATTGCTGTCCGAACCGGGCGGTCCCACGGCATTTATTCGGCCTCTCGCGCAATCGATTGCCGCTCGACGTGACGAATCCGAGTTCTCGCGGGCGCTGGTTATGGCCGCCACAGCGAACTCCGAGATTCAGGCCGCTGTGCTCAACGGGCTCGCGAAGGGCCGCAAAAATGCGACGCGGAAACCTCTGAGTGACGGATTTGCGCGGAAGGTTCTTGCCACTTTTGCCGCGAGTTCCTCCGCGCCTGTTCGTGCGGCGGCGCGAGCAATGGAGGACACTTTCATTCCGACAGCGGCGGATGAAGAAACGTTGGTTCCACGGGGAAAACTTCCTCCTCCGGAAACGGTGACCGAGGAGACATTCCGCAGGTTTGTCGCCGCTCTCGCCGGCGGGCGCGATTTGAAGCGCGGTCATGAGATCTTCATACAGGCATGCTCTGCCTGCCATCGAATCGGCAACGAAGGCCACGAGGTCGGGCCTGACTTAATCGGGCAACTCGGGATGGCGGAGGAAGGCCTCCTGAAAGACATTCTCATGCCGAACGCACGCATCCGCCCTGGCTATGAGACCACACTGGTACAGTTGGCCGACGGAACCGACAGCACGGGTATTCTGAAAGACGACGGGGCTACAACCCTGGTGTTGGCGCAACCGAACGGCACCGAGCAAGTATTGTTGCGAAAGGATGTTACCGGCGTGCGCCGCCTGGCGGGCTCATCGATGCCCTCCTTCGCCGAACTGGCGCCCCGCAGACGTTGCGAATGTGCTGGCGTGGCTGAAAAGTAATCTCGGAAGGAAGGCAAATTAAAAAGCGGCCTTGACAGTCTCCCTATTACTCCGCGTCGGGTTGCCATCGGCGGCCTGTCTTTGCGCTTGCGACAAATGCCAGCCCCGTTAAGCATGCCGGTATGTCACCGTCCATTGGCAAGGAATCGAGCAACCACGATCCGGGTTTTGGTGGTGGCGGATGGCCGGTGGCGCTAACGTTAGGGCTAACCTTCGCGATCGTTTTGACTTTCGGCTGCCGCAGCCCGCAAGCCACGGTTGAAAGCGGGCTTCGAGCGGGAGTTTTTAGTTGTGACGTCACCCCACCCATCGGCCATCCCCTCTGCGGCGGCTGGATCAAGCCGCTGGCGGCGGTGGACGACCCGTTGCTCGCCAAGGGCGTGATCCTCGATCAGGCCGGCGAGAGATACGTGATTTGCGCGGTCGATTGGTGCCTCTTGCAAACGGGAGCTTACGACTTGTTCCAGCGCCGGCTGGCGGAGGCGGCCCAAGTCCCCGAAAGCCATGTCTCCATTCACACGGTCCACCAGCACAACGCGCCCGTTGCCGACATCAACGCGCAGCTTCTCCTCAACACCGTGGCTGACGCCCCGGCGCACCTTGAACTGCCATTCATGACCAACGTGACCAGTCGCGTGGCGGACGCGGTCCGGCTGGCCTGCCAATCGATGCGGCCGGTTACGCGCGTCGGCTGCGGCCGGGCGCGCGTCGAGCGCTTTGCCTCCACGCGTCGCCCCCGGCTCTCCGACGGCCAAATCCATGTTCGCTACAGCAGCACGACCGATCCGGCCCTGCAATCCTCGCCGGAAGGACTGATTGATCCGTGGTTGCGGACGTTGACTCTTTTCGACGGTGAGGAACCGCTGGTGCAGATTCATTTTTATGCGACGCATCCCATGAGCTACTACGGAGATGGCCGGGCCACGGCGGACACGGTTGGTCTGGCGCGGGAACAACTCGAACGCGAGACGGGCATACCGCAAATCTACTTTACCGGCTGCGGCGGCAACATCACCGCCGGAAAATATAACGACGGCTCGCCCGCGGCGCGGAAAGAATTGACGGAACGCATCCACGACGCCATGAAGCGGTCGATTGCGGCCACCCGGATCACCAACGCCGCGCGCCTGGAATGGAGGACCGCCTCCGTGGCGTTCGCGGCGAGATCGGAGCCCGAATGGTCCGAGGCCGCGTCGCTCCGCATATTGGGCGATACGAACGCCTCCGCCGTCAAGCGGATCTCCGCCGCGCTTGAGCTGGCCTGGCTCGACCGGCTGAAGACGCGCCCGAAGATCCAGGTGAGCGGGCTGCGTCTTGGCCCGGCCACGCTTTTGTTCCTGCCGGGCGAAGCCTTTGTCGAATACCAACTTTACGCGCAAAGCCTGCGCCCGGAGGAGTTCATCGCGGTCGCCGCTTACGGCGAAGGCGGTCCGGGCTATATATGTTGCGACGCGGCTCTCGCGGAGGGCGGATACGAGCCAACCGATTCCCGGGTCGGACCGCCCAGCGAATGGCGGTTGAAGGCAGCTATCGCCGCGCTGCTGGACGGCCCAAGTTCATCGAAACAGCCGACGTTTTATGCTGATAAACTACGTCTGCTCGCCTGGCGCGACCGGCGCGGGGTGGAGCATCCAATTGGGAGGGCGGAGGATTGGCCTAAACGTCGCGGACACATTCTCGCCAGCATGCAACAGGTGATGGGCCCGCTCCCAAGCCGGAACGCCGGTCCGCCCGCGGTTGAATTGCTGGAGGAGACGCAATTGGCGCATTGTACGCGCCGAAGAATCCTGTTCATGGTCGAGCCGGGAAACCAGGTGCCGGCGTATTTATTCATTCCGGACCGGCACCGGGAGCGATTACCCGCGATGTTGTGCCTTCACCAAACCACGCGCGAAGGCAAGGCCGAGCCCGCGGGGCTAAGCGGGATGACAAACATGCATTACGCGCTGGAATTGGCCGAGCGCGGCTACGTGACTCTGGCGCCCGATTATCCGAACTACGGCGATTACCGGCGCGACCCGTATGCGGCAGGGTATGCGAGCGCCACCATGCAGGGGATCGTCAACCACCGCCGCGCGGTGGACCTGCTGGCCTCGCTGCCGGAAGTCGATCCCCACCGAATTGGAGTGATCGGCCATTCGCTCGGCGGACACAACGCATTGTTCCTCGCCGCGTTCGACCCGAGAGTTCGGGCGGTGGTGACGAGTTGCGGGTTCAATTCGTTCTTCAAGTATCGCGGGGGCGATCTGAACGGATGGAGCCACGCGGGCTATATGCCCAGGATTCGGGACATTTACGAGCGGGACGCCAAACAAATGCCTTTTGATTTTTCAGAAGTACTCGCCGCCATCGCGCCCCGCGCGCTTTTCATCAATGCCCCGCTCCACGACGCCAATTTCGAGGTCTCGGGCGTGAAGGATTGCCTGACGGCGGCCACACCTGTCTATCGGCTCCTCGGCGCCGCCAACGCGCTGACAGCGACGCATCCAGACGCGGGCCATGATTTCCCGCCCGAGACCCGCGGAGCCGCCTACGCCTGGCTCGACCGCCAGTTCGCCGCGAAGTGAAGCCCTCGAATAGCTTCCACGAGTGGGCGCCTGCCCTTCCGCCTCCGCGGCGCGACGGCGGCTGGCGCTTCGACGGCGCTCGTGGAATGGACCGCGGGCCCTTCATGGATTGGCCCTGGATGCCGGGAGTTTGGGCTTTTCGACTGTTGAACTGGTTGAACTTCAGGCGTTACATTCGAGGGCATGACGAGCCGACTGCCGGGGATCTTTTTGGCGTGGGCGTTTCTAATTCAATTTGAACCGCCGGCCGGCGCCACGGTCGCGCGGTTTGAGGCGCCGTGGGTCTTCGAAAAATCCATTACCCGCGACGTGAGACTGTCCGAAAGCGGAGGGGAAATCGAACTGGCGTTCGGGGAACTTTTCGAGGATGACGGCCCCGCCTCCGGACATTCGTATCAAAAGCCCGAGAATCGGGAGATGCTGACGTCCCGGACATGGATCAAGAAGGAGCTTCTCATTCCGAGTCCGCAGGCCCGAGCCGCGCACTTGGTGGTGCTTTCCGACGCGCCGTGCGAGGCCCTCATCAACGGGATTGAGCAGCGCTTCGCGACCAACCAGAGCGGCAGGCCACTCCACCAATCGTACGCCTTTGACCCCAAGCTGCTCCAGGCGGGCCGCAATGAGCTTATCCTGCGAGCCTCGGGCAAAGTGATGATCGCGCGGGACGACGAATTCGCCTTGGGGTCCCTCACCCGGACGAGGCATCCGGGCCGCAGCGCCAAGAGCACCGACGCGGGCCAGACCTGGGATTACAGTCACTTGGGACCGGAGGGCAAACTCGACGGGGAATACGGAGTGCGGGTGTTTCTGGAGCATTATCGCTCCCAGGGATCGATCACTTTGCCGGTGCTGGACGCGGGCAACCTGGAGGGGAAAGCCGTGGTCGCGCCAATCATCGCAACGGGCCCGATCAAGATCGCCGTCGAGGGAGAAACCCAACCGGCAGGCGGTATGCTAGTTCGGGCGCGAACCGGCGACACGTACGTGCCCGGCGGGAAGCATTGGTCGGATTGGCAAGAGTTGGGCGAAACGGGGGGAGTGCTGCCCAGCCCGCGCGGGCGGTATGTGCAGGTGTCCGTCGAGCTCACGTCGCGCGATCCTCTGCGGAGCCCGCGGGTGCGGGGTATCCGCGTGGAAGCCCAACCCGCCCGCGCGGAGGATTGGACGGCCCGGCTCCGCGTCCTGGACGGGCACAACGAGGAGATTATCCGCACTTCCATTCCCTTCGAGTACGAGCCCCTGGACCATCCCCGGCTCAGGCAGTTGCGCCAGGAGTACAAGCTGGATGAGGTGGTGCAAGGCGCGAAAACCGAGCTCGAGCTGATGTCGAGGCTGGCGCAATGGGCTTGCAATTATTGGGATTGGCCGGATCACATCAGCGAATGCTACCCTCCCTGGGACGCGATGGAGATCCTGAAGCCGTATAGGGATGGCAAGCCCACTGGTGGTTTTTGCCTGCAGTTTAACCTCGTGTTTTTGCAGGCCTGCGAGAGCTTCGGGATTCCGGGCCGCGTCGTCTCCATCAGCCCGGGGGCTTGCTACGAGCGGATTGGGGGCGGGGGCCACGAAATTGTGGAACTCTGGTCCAATGAATGGAAAAAATGGGTCTATGTGGACGGGGCGTTGGCCTGGTACATCCTCGACGGGGACACGGGCGTTCCTCTGTCCATTTGGGAAATGCGCCAACGCCAGTTGCCGACCTTGCGGGGCGAACCTGTCAAGCCGGTGAGGGTCGTCGCCTCCGAACGGACCAAGAACAAACAATTCCCTTGGAAGGGGATGGCCGGGCCCGATCCGTCGAACTGGTATCTCGAACTCCGGATGATTCCCCGCAGCAACTTCCTCCAGGCGAAATCTCCGCTGCCGCTCAGCCAGGGAACGGACGAATGGGCTTGGACGGGACACTATGTGTGGACCGACGCCGAAGTGCCGGCCGGCTTGTTGTTCGGGAACCGGGTGACCAAGCGGGGGGATTTCGAGTGGACCCTCAACCAGGCGCGCTATGCTCTGGAGCCGGGCAAAGCGCCTGGCACGGTTCGAGTTCACCTGGATACCGAGACGCCCAGCTTTGAGACCTTCCTGGCCGAGATCGACGGCGGCGGGAAGCAGAGCGTCGCCTCGGGTTTTATGTGGATGCTGCACCCCGGCAAAAACGAGATGCGGGTCAGGCCTCGCAACGTCGCGGGCAGGGAGGGGATTCCAAGCTGGATCGCGCTGGAATACGCCAACTAGCTTGGAGTTGCGGAGTCCACTTCCGCGCACCGTCTCGGTACGCGAACCCTCCTCCGGTGATGTTCCGGAGGAGAGGTCGGAAACGGGCGGCAATACGCCACCCGAACCCGCAAGTCATTTTTCGAATCTGGGAAACGGCGGGGTCAGGCCGGTGTAGTCGCCCACAATCTTGGCGTCGTAGGGCGAGTACAACCCTTGCTGGGTCGAGTGGAGACCGTAGCCCACATTGTTGCCGATGGCACCGCCGCCAGCCAGGGGCAGCCCGAAGGTCGCCAATATTTGTCCAAGCATATTGATCCGGATGACCCGGTTGTTGAACTGGTCGCTGATCAGCGTAGTGCCATCGCGCAACCGCACCGCGCGCGTCGGCAGCGGAGACGCGACGCTTAAGGGGTCGGTGGCCGTGAAGTATTGCCAGACCACTTGATCGTTGGCATTCACCTCGACAATGCGGGCGTTACCCGCATCGGTGAGAAGGGTGTCACCGTTTTCCAGACGACTGGAAAAGGCAAGCGTTTGGACCGTGCCACCGGCGGTAAAAGTTTTGACGATGACATCGGCACGGGTGACTTCGAGAGCACGATTGTTGCCTTGGTCCGAGATAAGGATGTGACCGTTTTCCAGCAACTCGGCGGAATTGGGACCGCTGAGCTGGTCGGAGGCGTTGGTGTTGACGCCGGGGTAGGACCAGACGATTTGTTTGGCGAGGTTGACTTCAATGATGCGGTTGTTGGCTTGATCGGTGATGAGGATGTGCAAATCCGGGAGGAAAGTGCATTGCACCGGGGTGTTGAGCAGGTCGGGTCCGTCACCGCTTTGCCCGAACTTGCCGTACTGCCAGATGATTCTGCCGAACGGCTCGACGAGGATGACGCGATTATCGGGCGCGCCATTAGGGCTTTGGGGAATCACTCCGGGAGGAGTGCCGGTGCCCGCCATTAAGGTGAAGCTGCCGACGCGCTGGGCGTCGTTGACGCCAACGATGGATTTGGCGGAGAAATCATTTGGTCCGAGTCCATAAGACCAGACAATCCGGCCGGAGACGTCGGCTTCGATGACCCGGTTGTTGAATTGATCCGCGATGAGCACGTTGCCAGCCTGGTTAAACTCCGGGCTGAGTCGCACGCTTTGCGCGGTAGCGGTGTTGACTGGCGGCAGAAAGGCGCCCGCGGTGATGGCGACGCCAAACACACCACCCAAGCGGCGGAGGGCGCGCAACGAATTAGCAAACAGTGTTAGAGTTTTCATGACGAGTCTTAGGTTTGAATTTTAATTGTTTACTCTCACTTGGATAAGAACCCGTGGGCTTGGCACTTGCTCCAAACAACGGAACATAAGAAAGCACGTACCGTGCCTAAGCTCATGTTGGCGCGGCCTGGCTCCGCGACTCCTTCCGTTCCGCAGGTCAGACCGCCGGACAAGCATAAGAAGGCAGAAACGAGCGGAAGGATGGTCCGTGGGACCGATTGGTTCGCGCAAAATGCATCACCTGCAATGCGCTTTTCCTATGTGTTGCGCTTTTCCTCCACAAGGCTGCGTCCGACTGGCAAACGGGCCGGCCCCGGCCCCCAAAGTTTGACGCCAGGCAATCCGCGCAGCAGCATCCAGTGGTAAAGGTTGCGGGGCAACAACCGCCGGAGGAGGGCAAAGAAACTGGCGTCGAATGTGGCAGGAACACGAAGCGGCGGATTTTTCTGTTCCATCGTTCTCAGAATTTTACGGGCAACCTTTTCGGGAGTGGATAGGGAGGCGCCCATCAGTCGGGCGATAAAGCCGGCCATTTGGAAATAGTGCTGGTAATACGGGTTGGACGGGTCTCGGGCGGCTTTCTGGCTTTCGGCGGTATAAACCGTGTTCTGAAATGATTCCGAATGAATGAAGCCTGGTTGGACGAGACTGACTTTGATGTTCCACGGTCTGACCTCATACCAAAGCGCTTCAGTGGCGCCTTCCAGCGCGAATTTGGAGGCGCTGTAAAGCGCCATCGTGGGCATCGCCATCATTCCTCCCACGGAAGAGATATTGATAATCCGGCCCCGCTGTTTTTCCCGCATTCCAGGCAGCACCAACCGAATTAATTCCATGGGAGATTGGAAGTTGATATCCAGTTGCTTGAATCGTTCCTCCGCGGTGACGTGCTCGACCACCGAACGGTAGGCGATTCCCGCGTTATTGATCAGAACGTCCACCCCGCCCCAATCCTCAGTGGCTTCAGCCACAATGCGGCGGCGTTCGTCTGCCACCGTGACGTCCAACGGTCTCAGCCAAACTCGCGAAGTTTCGGTCAAGCCCGCCTCCGCGAACCGATGCATCGAGGCAGCCCGCGCGGTTAAGATCAACCGATAATCTGCCCGCACCAGCAGTTGAGCCAGTGCGAGGCCAAGCCCGGTGCTGGCCCCGGTCACGAGCACGACCGGCCCCTCAACTGAATCGATCCGCGAATTTATCATCTCTTCATACGACGTTACGCCATGTCAAAATCCGTAAGAAAGTTGAAAAAGCAATTCATTATGCCTCTGGTCCGGATCTGTGCTGCGAAGGAATTCGTAATCGCCCTCAAATAACAGCGTATTGGTAATATAATAGACATAGCCTAAAGTGAAACGCTCGGTTCTGGCGGCGAGGCCGTCCTTCGCCCGGTCATAGCGGCCCATCAATTCGAGTTTTCTCAAGAAAGGAATCTCCTGTTTTAGGCCGGCCATTTTGTAGCCCGCTTGGAGCCACCAACCGTCTGGTTGGATTGTCCCCACGTCGTCGGTCTCCACCCACGAATGGATGTACTCGCCTTTGACTTCGAGATAGGGACCGAGGTGCAGGGCGGCGTCCGCCACCGCGGCTGACCAACGTCGCCCACCCGCGCTGTCCCAATCTCCAGTCTGCCCGGAGAGCCCGAGTTCCAGATCATAATGAGGTTTCCACGGGAGAAACCACCCCATCCGGCCGCCGCCGCTGGGCGAGCCGTGAAGATTGCCAAACGTTCCGTTTGATTTAATACCCACGTTGCCATTCAGATCGAGTTGATCGTGGTGGCCGGAGCCGTCCACGGACCCGGGTCCGTTCGCGCCATAGACAGCATACGTGATCGATTGGCCGGTCCCGCCGATCGGTACCGCGCCGCGCAACTGCGCCCCGACCCCGCTGCCCGGAAGGAAGGCTCGCGCGAGTGGGGCGTCCGGGATTTTATTTAGCCACCCGGCAGAGCGCTCGCTATAAGTCCCAAGCGGCAGCAGCATGTCGCCGGCGACCAAAGTTCCGTAGTCGCTGAAGAGGTAATCCAATTGCGCGAAGCTCAAGTTGAGCGAGGTCGTGGCTCCGGCGCTGCCGGGGGCGTTGTTCTGCAAATTGATATCAAAGCCGGCCTCAAAGAGAATATTGTCGCGCGCGCGAAACAGGAAAATCGGCGCGAAATCGGCCAGCGCGAACCCGCCATGTTGACCATCGACCTTGCCGAACTGAATCTCCGCGTCGCCGGCCATGGTGAAATTGTGCGTCGCGTTGAGATCCGTACCCGGAGGTATAGGGTGAACCGGTTCGATGGCGGGCGCCGCTGGGGGATTTGGTTGTAGCTCCGGGGCCGCCTTCCGCGTTTCCCCGCCCTGCCGCGTTAGTTGCTGGATTTGTTGCAAATCTTGTTGATGCGTTTTCACATCCTCGTCATGCACATGCTCAAGCTTTTGGACTTTATCGGCCAGGTCCCGGACCGTTTTCTCCAGGGCGTTGAATTTTTCCTCGGTTACCTGCGCGGCCGCCGGCTGTGACGCGCCCAGCCCCGCGACGAACCCGGTGGCGACAACTCCAAGAATTTTGGAATGGATTTTCATGTCTGGATTAAGGGTTTCCGCTGCCATCCTGGAGGTACTTGAGAACCTCTTTTGCCTGCGTGGCCGGCAGATTGGCCCGCACCCGCATGTGCAGCATTATCGTCTTCCATTGCGCGGCGGTCCGCTCCGTGACAAAGCGTTCCGCGTGACACCTGCCGCAGTGCGTCGCGTATAACGCGGCCCCGCTGAGGCGTTTCTTTTCGGTTTTTTTCCCGGTCTCCTCCGCGGGTGTGGTCGCTTTTGGTGGTACTGGTTCGTTTGGCTGTTTGGTGTCGGAGCCAGTCGCCAGCCCGATGGATAACATAAAACTGGCCGTGGCAATTACCGCCAAGCCGAGCCCGCCCGTAATAAGGCGTTTGAATGAACTCCGCCGTTTCATGGACTTTCCTTTGATATTAGCGCGATTCCGGGAGCGCCTGAGTGAGTGGTTTTGTTGGTTGGTCGAACGATGATGGTGAAACGGGTTTGTTTCTGAATTCGGTGTGCCGGATTTGTCCACCCGCCTTGCTGATCCAGCCGCCGGCTCCCAACGAAACAAACCCCACCATCAACGTGAGAATTGCAAGTGGAAAAGACGTCTTCGGGAGCTTCGCAGGAACCAAAGCGGCGCTCAAGGCGACCACAGCGAGCGCATAGAAGAGGCAAATCAGTTTTTCCGCCCTGTGCTTGTGCGCATTCAGCCAGTCCTGTCCGTCGCCATCGGCCGCGACATAAACACGGTGGTAAGCTTTCTCCCCCATCACATACACGGGCCACGCCGAGCCGGCGCTCAACGCCACCAATCCCAAGGCTAAAACTTGCGCGGGTCTGTTACGCAGGGCCAATGCGCCCGCCAATCCCAACATGGCTGTGGCAAGCCCATAGACAGGCAACGGGTTGATCAGCACATGGATATACTCCGGCTGGAACAGCCCCGCAGCTTTGCCCGCCATCTCGCCTCCCCTTCGAGCCTCGCCGGGTGGCCCCGCCCCTTCGTCCTGGGGCCCCTTGGATTTCGTCGTTTGAAGGTTTTGGTTGGAATTTGTCCCGCCGCTTTCAGCCGCTGCTTGTTCCGGTCGCGGTGGCGTTTTTCCCGGCTCGGTGGATGGCCCGGTTTGAGGCTGGGTTCCTTGGGAAACACGGCCCGCTACTCGGGGAGGGAGGGTACGGAGATAATTCACCAAAGCCCAAACCTCGTGGCTCGAGAATCTCAAGCGAAAGGACGGCATGGGAGCTTTGCCCTCGTTGATTTTCCAGAATAAAGCCCCGTCCTTCTGCTCCAACATCGTCTGGTTCGAGAGGTCAGCCGGAATTACCTCCAAGGTTTTGGCCTTGCGACCGTCACCCTCGCCCGCCGGGCCGTGGCAAATCAGGCATTCTTGCTGATAGAGCGCGTTTCCTTCCGCAATGGAGCTTGCATCCGCCGCCACCGGATTTTCCATGCGCTCAACTCCAGAGGGAGCGGTCCACACTGCCGATGCCTGTGCAGAGTTTGTTCCAGCGCGCGCCACTCCCGGATTTTCATCGACCGTCCGCCGTTGGGTCGGTTCCGGCACTGCCGGTTTGGATTGGGGTATGGGTGCTGCCGTCGTAGTGGCGCCGTCGTTTGTTGTTGCCAGGGTGCGAACATAAGCCACCAGC
>Ga0206863_1093_pt1 | contig 28548 bp, 22 predicted proteins | sample Alteio_BWOrgCont_41_FD_152634 | JGI IMG/M metagenome (GOLD analysis project Ga0206863, IMG submission 152634) | Enriched cells from forest soil in Barre Woods Harvard Forest LTER site, Petersham, Massachusetts, United States -... | ecosystem: Environmental > Terrestrial > Soil > Temperate forest >...
CGAGTTCGTCCAGGTCAGCGTCATATAGCGCACACCGAGGCGATAATAGTCGCGCAGCAGAGCCAGCGAGCCCTCGATGGAATGTCCACCTTCAATCCCCATCAATGCGGCCAGCTTGCGTTCGCGATGCGCTGCGACGATGTCTTCGGCCGAGTAGGCCATGCGCATCTGGTCTGGGTGCTTTGCGGCCTGTTGGTATACCGCGTCAATCAGTTCCAGAGTCCTACGGGCATATTGGCCTTTGTAAAGATCGGGTTCGACCCAGATCGAAAAAAACTCTGCGCCAAGATTGCCTTTCTTTGCCGACTCAAGATTCAGATTGCCGCCATTCAAGGCGTCGGCAAGGTCGTAATTCTCATCAACCAGCCGCTGGGTAGTGTCAGCATGTGTGTCGATCACGATGGCATTGCTGTGGACGGCAAGGGGGGCGGTAAGAGATTTTTTCGCAGGCGTCTTTGCAGCGGTTTGAGCAGCTAACGGTAGAGTAGAAGCAAGCAGAAGGGCAGCGGCGTGTCTGGTCTTCATAGTTTTAGCGATGGCCGGATTGTAGCAGAGCAAACCTGCAGGCTCAGATAGGCATATTTACTTTGCCTTGAGCCGCCGGTTCCGAAACCACTTCGCCACCCCCAGCAGAGAGAGCAGAAAACCAAAGGGCAGGCACATCATTGCGATGATCAGGGCGAGCCAGCCCGAATTGGTGTGCGGACCTTGCGGGCCGATTCCCCCGAAGACGAACTGCGTGAGTGCCGCCGCGAAAATGCCCGCTGCCAGCGTGCCTGCGCCAGATTGCAGCAGTTGCCGCGTGCCGTCGCCTTGCTCCGCAGAGACAAGATTCGGCCCCATACTCTCATCGCTCTTCGAGAGTGGCTGGTGCTCCGGTGATTGTTCGGTCACAAGCGGCATGCTATTCCTTAGCGCCACGCAGCCAGCATGGCGTACACGATAACTCCGGTAACGGAGACATACAACCAAATGGGATAAGTAAAGCGAGCAATTTTTTTATGTTGCGGAAACCGGCCAGTTAATGAAAAGAAAAACGTGATCAGCACCATGGGCAGCGCGATGACAGACAGCAGTATATGGCTGATCAGCAGCGCGAGATATGCGGTCCGAATCGGACCGTGGCCAGCAAAGCGCATCTCGCCATGCAGTGCATGGTTGGTGATGTAGCAGACGAGAAACAGAGACGAGAAGACGAAGGCCGTGATCATCGAAGCGCGATGAGCGGCAATGTTGCGCTTGCGGATGTAGGAGAATCCTATAACAAGCGCGGTGGCACTCATGGCATTAAACAGGGCATTGAGCGCAGGCAAAAAGAGCAGACGCGTGGCAAACTCCTGCGAGGGTGGATGTACATACACCAGCCAAAGCAAAAATAGAGTAGCGACGGCGCTGATACCAACAATGGTTGCAATGGGTGCGCGGCTTGTGGTTTGCGTAGCTGGCATCTGGTTCTTTTCCTCAGGCTGCGGGCTTATTGGTTCTGCGGTTCACGATGGCCCAGGATGCGGCGAAAGTCAGCGCGCAGAAAGCAACCGTTACGACAAGATTGATGGCGAGAGAAAACTCCGTTGGTTGACCCGGGAAGAGCGCGTTGCGCAGTGCGTCGACCCCATAGGTCAGCGGATTGAGCCGCATCAGAATGCGCAGCCATCCCGACGCGCCGCTGGCAGGGAAGAGCGCGCCTGAGAGCATCCACAGTGGCAGCAGAATCAGGTTTACGATGGCATGGAAGGCTTGCGGCGAATCCATCGGCCACGCAATCGCGAAGCCAAGCGCCGTCAGCTCGAAGCTGATCATGACGATGGCGGCGATGCTGATGGCGATAGCGGCAGGAGTCGGGTGCACTCCGATCAGCGGCGTAAAGACGAGGAAGACGATGCCCTGAATGGCTGCCAGCGTTGCACCGCCAAGCACTTTCCCCAGTACGATCGCCGAACGGCTGACTGGTGCAGCGAGCACCGACAGCAAAAATCCCTCATTGCGATCCTGAATGAGCGACATCATGCTGAAGATCGCCGTGAAGAGGACGATCATCACTACGGCGCCCGGGAAGAAGTAGCCGAGATATTGATCTGAACCCGCGCCCCCACCGTGGAAGCTATGCGCGAATCCCGAGCCAAGAACAAACCAGAAGAGCAGCGGTGACGCGATCACACCCACGACACGGGCTTTCTGGCGGTAAAAGCGGACGATCTCGCGCAGCCAGAGGGTGTAGGCAGGTGTCCAGACGCCTACGTTCTGGCTAGGATTCATCCGCGGTGTGGGAGCGGTTGCAGCGATGGTAGCCATGGTTAGGCGCGCTCCTTTGCTCTGCTGTCCGGAGCTTCAGTGTTCGGCTCAGTCCAGAAGCGATGGCCAGTCCGTTGAATGAAAACGTCCTCCAGGCTAGGCTTGGCGACGGAGATGCCTTCGACCAGTCCAGGGAATGCCTCGACCACTTCCGTTACGAACTTGTGGCCGAGTTCACGTTCCAGCCGAACGGTATTTCCTAGGACCGAGGGCGAAATGATGAAACGATTGGCTATTTTTTTGGCAAGGGCTTCGGCATCCGTCTCGTTTGCCGTTTCAAACGAGACAATGTCGCCGCCGATCTCGGATTTCAATTCGTAGGGCGATCCCAACGCCACCAGTTTTCCTTCGCTCAGAATCGCCAGTCGGTCGCAGTGCTCCGCTTCCTCCATCAGGTGCGTGGTCACCAGCACCGTCACGCGCTCTTCATCGCGAAGCATGCGCAGGTATTGCCACACATCGCGTCGCGCTCCAGGGTCAAGACCGGTAGATGGCTCATCGAGCAGCAATACAGAAGGCGAGTGGATCAGGCCCTTGGCAAGTTCCACGCGGCGCTGCATGCCTCCGGAGAGCGTTTCGACTGTATCTTTAGCGCGATCGAGCAGACCTACCCGCGACAGCACTTCCTGCATGCGTTGCTTGAGTTGTGAGCCTTTCAATCCGTAAAGATGCCCCTGGTGCTTGAGATTCTCGGCAACCGTGAGCTTGATATCGAGGCTGCGCGCTTGAAAGACAATGCCGATCTGCTGCCGCACTTTGTTCGGCTCGCGGGCGGCGTCGAACCCCTGCAGATAGGCGTGGCCGCCGGTAGGCACCATCAGCGTCGATAAAATGCGGAAGAGTGTGGTTTTGCCGCTGCCATTCGGACCGAGCAGGCCAAAGATTTCAGCGGGACGCACTTGGAAGGTGAGCCTGTCGAGCGCGAGCCTGTTCCCATAGTTGTGGGTCAGCTCGACGAGCGAAATCGGTTGCAGCTGGCTTTCCGGGGTTTGCTCCGGATTTGTTTTCCGTGCAGGTGCGGTTTCAGTTGCAATTGCCATAGACAAACTACTTTCCTGTCGCATTGAGCATGAGCACGGTGAGCAGCACGGGCAGGTAGATGACGCTCACCTTCAGCAGGTCGCGCGCATACATCTTTGACTCGACCATACTGCGCGCACGTGTAATGCGGGCAAAACGGATGGTATAGCCCAGGTATACCAATCCCAGAAGCAGTGCGGTGACACCGTAAACCTTGCCCGCAATATGCAGATAAACCGGCAACAAGCTCACCGGAATCATGAGCACGGCATAGGTCAGCGCTTCAAGCACTGTCGACCAGCCATCGGGTTGCACTACCGGCAGCATGCGGATACCGGCACGGCCATAATCTTCCTTGTAGAGCCACGCAATGGCCATAAAGTGCGGAAACTGCCAGACGAAGAGGATCGCAAACAGGGCGACAGCTGGCCACTCGATGGCGCCACGGGCCGCCGTCCAGCCAAGTAGAGGAGGCATGGCACCGGGGAAAGCCCCGATGAAGGTCGCCAGCGTTGTGCGCCGTTTTAGTGGCGTATAGATGGCCACGTAGCTGAAGGCAGTGATGAGAGTCAGGGTGCCAGTGACAAGATTCGTCTCATAGGTAAGCCAAAGGGCTCCGGCAATCATAGCCGTCATGCCGAGCAGCACACCATGCGCCAGACTGATGCGTCCCGATGCCATGGGGCGCTGTGCCGTGCGGATCATTTTGGCATCCAGCTTGCGCTCAAAAGCTTCATTCAGAGCTGCGGAACCCGCAGAAACCAGCCCAATGCCCAGCAATGCAGCGATAAGCCCAGGCTGTATGCTGCTGATGCCGCTGTGCATCGACCCAAGATAGAAACCGGCCCACGCCGTCATCACAACCAAAGACGTCACCCGGAATTTGAACAACTCAGCGTAGTCTGCGATGCGCGAAGCCGTTTCACCTGCGCGAAGATGAGGGTGATCTACGGTTGCAGCAGTCTCGATCGAAGCGATGGCCCGTTCTTCAAGTGCAGGAGACGCGGGGGTGGCTGGAGTCATCACCGAGCTGCTCGAAACAGATTGGATTGTGTGCTTTGGGCCACTCTTCATGATAGCAAGCGCCGGGGATGGACGGGAGGCATTGAACGATAAGCGATAAGAAAGTTTTTTAAACTAGGAATGAGTCTGCTTGACGACTTGTGGCTCGGCAATAATCGGTTCCGACTTGACTGCGTACTCATCAAGAAGGACCGCGACCAACACTGCCGTAGGCACAGCTACCATGGCGCCCACAATGCCATCATAAGCCGAGCCCAAAAGCAAGGCGACGATGACAGCTAGGCCAGGGAGATCGACGCTCGATCGCATGATGCGCGGTGTCAGATAAGAGGTCTCGACCTGCGCGTAAATCGCGTAAAAAATAGCGACGCCCAGTACTCGGCCCCAGGAGTCGATCGCAGCTACTAGAATCGCCAGCGTGACCGTGATAACTGCTCCGGCGATGGGAATGATATTGAAAAGACCCATGAGCACACCGAGTGCATAGGCATAGCGCACATCCAGAATGACAAAAAGAATTGTGCTGGAAACCCCGAGGATCAGCATCAACGTGCCCTGGCCCAGCAGCCACTTGCCCATCCGGGTCTCGGCGCGCGCCAGCGTTACATCCAGGCGCTGCCGCTTGTCCACTGGAAAGAAGCTCAAAATCCAGTGATACGCCATTTCTCCCTCAAGCGTGAAATATACCGTCAGAATAATGCTGGTAACGACGTCGAAAAGTTTGCTCGCCCAGTGACGGATGGACAGCAGCAGATAAGTAGCAAAGTTCCCGGCAAAATCCTGCAGCTTTGCATTGAGTGCAGCCACATCTACCCTCTGCATAAACGGAATGCGCCGCACGCGCGAGAGGAGCTGCGGTCCGCGCGTCGGCAATTCGCTAATGAACTCCCGGACATCACGAACGACAGGCGGCAGGGCAAAAACAAAAAAGAGCGTGGCAAAACCTGCTACTGCCAGCAAAAGAATTACAATCGCTGAGCCTCGCCCAGGCTGCCAGGCGCCAATGCGCAGCTTCATAATGAAGCGGACAATGGGCATGAGCACGACGGCAAAAAGTGCGCTGACATAAATCAGCACAAGCACGTCACGCACGAGCCAGGCTAAATAAATGCCAAGCGCTAGCAGAAAAATAAAGATAATGTCACTTCGCAGGGTTCTATGCTTCGCGTCTGCCGGGTCATTCATGCCAGAGTCTTTTCCTTGAGGAGTGCGCTGATGATACTGACGATATGCTGGGATGTCTGTTCCGGCGTAAGCGATGCCGTCTCTACGACTAAATGCGCATTTCGATAGTGAGGGAGTCTGGATTCAAACCTGTGCCGAAGCCTTTCGCGATCCTGTAGCACAGGTCGGACCGAGGCGCCCGATTGCTGTTCGCAGCGCGAGATCATGACTTCGAGAGGTGCTTCAAGAAATACGACGCATGTCTCAGGCGCAAGTAAAAGGGCATTGCGAGCAGCCTCAGTCTCTATCGCTCCGCCGCCGACGGCGAGCACGAGATGCTGCTGGCGAATCAGATCGCCGATAAGGGCAGCTTCCATTCGACGAAAAGCCGCCTCTCCCTGCTGCGCAAAAATCTCTGCAATCGATGTGCCAGCGTTGCCCTCTAATACCTGATCGGCGTCAAGAAATCCCCACTGCAACTGCCGCGAGAGAAGAGCGCCAACTGTGGATTTGCCGGCGCCCATGAATCCCACAAGAACAATACGCGAAATACACGCGGGTAATTGGATCTTCGTCTGCATGCGTTCTCTGCATTATAAGAACGCTCACCGTCTGCGGCTATGGCCGCTTTCCCGAAGGAGCAGCAGACTTGTCATCTATTCCCGTTCGAATTGCCGACTGAATGTTGTCCCAGACTGTAGGGCTGGGATCATGGATGGGCAGCAGCAATTTTGCCTGTGAAGCAATATATTCGAGATCGCGCACCAGGGCCGCGCAGTTTTCACAGCCCAGCAGATGTGCTTCTTTACTTACATTTGCACCCGATTCAAACAACTCGGGTATGCTTTCCTGAAATTCCGCGCAGTTCATTGATGTCCCATCTTGCGGATCGCGTGTGTTACTCATGCAATCGACTCCTTTCGCTGTCCCGAGCGCAGGAGGTCGCGCAGCTTCATACGCGCCTTGTGTAGTTGCGACTTGCTATTGCCAATTGAGCAACTGAGCATGTCCGCAATTTCATTATGCTCATAGCCTTCCACGTCATGCAGCACAAATACCAGCCGGTAGCCTGGAGGAAGGTTTTCGACTGCCCTTTCCAGGGCAACACGGTCAATGGAGCCGGACAATATCAAATCCCGTTCTCCGATGTCTTTGCGTGGACCGTCCTCCTGGGAGGGTTCAAGCGTTTCTTCGAGCGATACCTGCGGCAAGCCCTTTTTGCGCAAATGCATGAGGACTACGTTGACCGCAAGACGATGAAGCCATGTAGAAAAGGCCGAATCGCCGCGGAAAGTTCCTATCTTACGATAAAGTTGCAGAAATGCTTCTTGCGTGAGGTCTTCTGCCTCGGCTACATTGCCCAGCATCCGCAGGCAAAGTGAGTAAACACGGCGCTTGTGCAGCGAATAAAGAATTTCGAACGAAGCTGCATCGCCCGCCTGTGCCTTGGCAATAGCTTCGGCTTCACCGGCAATGGGGGGATTTCTGCGCATGTGTTGTACTGGCTTTGGTTGTGTTGGTCCTGCGCTCATCCGCACGTCACCTGTTTTGAAAATTCCACGCTTTTCCTCTCCCGTCAATCCATTGCTCGATTTTGTTTGTAAAGCCTGGCTCATGAATGACCGTCTGTGAAAGCGATGTAAAAGCTAGAGACTAGGAAGATAATTCGATGCAAATGGTTGCCAGACTGGATCTTGCCGCATTATCAGGAGCCGATAAAACGCGCATAAAGGCTACGGGCCTGCGTGACATCGGTCGTACCCTGAATCATTGCCCGGCCATCGGGAAAAACCGTCATGACATAACTACCGCGCTCAAACCGTAGCAATAGATTGTTAAAGCGGACGATTCCGTGAGGCCGCAGCCGCGCCTCCAATTCGGTAAAATCGACCGGCCGGTTGCGCTCATGAATCTGCACCGAGTTGCGGCCACAGAGCGTGATATGTGGGCGGCCCTCACCGCGCAGATGTGCAAAGTTGCGCTCCTGGCACACCTCGCACCCCGGTCGGGGATGGACTGTAGAGACCTCAGATCGCTCATTCGTCCATAAATCGAAGGACAAAAGGCTGCGGCGTAGCTTGTTTTTTGCTCCGACCAGCAATTTGATAGCCTCCGTACTCTCTACAGACGCAGCCATATTCCCCGCTGTATTAAGAATTCCTGCGGTGTCGCAGGTTTCTACTGTGCCCCCAGGGGGCTTAGGAAAGATGCACGCCAGACAAGCCGTTTCCCCAGGCAAAATGTTCATAGTGACGGCATAAGCGCCAATGGCGGCGGCGTAGATCCATGGTTTGCCTTGCTCTACTGCATAGTCGTTGAGCAGGTAGCGGGTTTCAAAGTTGTCCGTGGCGTCGAGAACCAAATCGGCTCCGCTTAATAATTCGTGAATATTTGCCGGGACAAGATCGGCGATATGCGCGTGAGTTTTAATCTCACTGTTAAAAAGAGCAATTTTTCTGCAAGCTGCCTCTGCCTTGGGTAACGCCAGATTGGCATCCGCCTCATCAAAAAGCACCTGACGCTGCAAATTGCTCTCTTCCACGAAATCGCGGTCGATCAATGTCAGCGTCCCAACTCCGGCGCGGGCAAGCAGGCTTGCTGCGGCTGCGCCCGTGGCCCCGCAGCCTACAATCGCGACGTGTGCGCCCCCAAGTTTTTGTTGGCCTTCCACGCCGATTCCGGGATACAAAACCTGACGGGAGTATCTATCCGTAAACTCTGCAATTGCCATCTGCTTGTTTCTTCCGTTCCTGATTAGTATAGAGAGTTGATGAAGCTTTTATCTTCATAGAGATGGAAGCTTGCCAGAATGGGCAAGCCTGCATCTCAACTTGTTCAGGGGCATAAAGAGGGGCTGATTGGGTTTTCACTGCAAATCCTGGGGTTGCAGACGTATCTGCCGACTTGGCCTCTGGGCTTTGGCAGGCCTTCTCAGCTTTTATGCCGGAAGCAGCGTCTTTACCTCCGAAGAGTTGTACGCGCAACAGGCGCCCACGCCTCCAAAGGAATCTGCACAGGAGGTGACTCTTCGCAGCTGGATCGGGTTGCAGGTGGAAGCGGTGCAATTTCAAGGAGTCTCCGCCGACAGACTTGCCCCTTTACCCGACCGGCTCGCGCTCCAGCCGCTCCAATTATTGGATTCGCAAAAGGTTCGCGACAGCCTGCGGCGTCTCTATGAGACCGGCCTTTATCGAACAATTGTCGTCGAAGGTGTACGCCACGGCGACGCGGTGACCATTATTTTCAGTGGTACTCCCAGCCTCTTCGTCGGACGGGTGACCGTCAATGGCGTCAACAGCGAAAGGCTCTCCGGAGTGCTCGAGCGCTCTGCACGGCTGAACGCGGGAACCACCTTCAGCGATAGCAAGCTGCTGCAGGCGCAGACGCTTCTTCGGCAGACTCTGGAAGAGAACGGCTACTATCAGACAAAAATCTTTGCCAGCACGAGCATCGATGAGCCAAACTCTCAGATCAACATCGCGTTTCAGATTGAGCAAGGGAAGGAGGCGCGCGTAGGCGATGTAGCTGTGAAGGGTGACAGCGGCATGACCGTCGAAAAGTTCCGCAAAAAGGGGAAACTTAAGGAGGGCTCTAAGGTTTCGCGTGACACGGTAAGTCGCGCACTTACGCGTCTCCGCAAAGACTATCAAAAGCAGGACCGCCTCGAAGCCGCCCTGAAGCTAGACTCCCGTCAGTATCAGCCTCCATCGAATCATCTGGACTTTGGATTCTCCGCAAATCGGGGACCACTGGTGGTGATTACAGTGGATGGCGCCTCACTGAGCAAAGGCAGGATCAGGAATCTCGTGCCGGTCTATGAAGAAGGCACCGTGGACGAAGATCTTCTGAACGAAGGCGACCGCCGCATTCGCGACTATTTCCAGCGCCAGACTTACTACGACGTAAAGGTCACGCATAGCGAGCAAATAGTAGATCCGCAACATTCCATCATAGTGTTTACGGTCGACCTGGGAAATAAACATGAAGTGGACGACGTTACCATCAGCGGAAACAAATATTTCGACAGCGACATCATCAAGCAGCGACTGAGCGTTGTAAAGGCGAGCATCATTAATCGTCACGGTTTGTACAGTCAGGCGCTGGCCCAGGCCGACGCGAATTCCGTCATTGCGCTCTACCAAAGCAATGGATTCAGCAACGTAAAGGTGACGCCGGAAGTAAAAGATACGACAACGGTGAATGGTGCAAAGGCAAAGGTCGCTCATCTTAGCGTGAACTATGCCATTGAAGAGGGCGTTCAGCAGCTGATCGGTGCCTATGTGATCAACGGAACTCAACAGATTCCGCTATCCGACCTTACGCCCCTGCTCAACACTCAATCCGGGCAGCCTTATTCTTCGCTGAATGTCACACAAGACCGCGACTCGATCTTCACCTATTACCTGAGCCATGGTTTTGATAAAGCGCAGGTAAATCTGACGCAGCAGTCGTCTCCCACAAATCCAAACCTGATTGACATAACCATGAGCGTCACCGAAGGCGAGCAGATTTTCGTGAATCAGGTGCTTATCTCCGGCCTTCACTACACCCGACCTGCGACCGTAGAGGATCGTGTTCTCATCCATCCCGGCGATCCGCTCAACCAGACCGCTCTACTGGACACGCAGCGAAAGCTGTATGACCTGACACTTTTCAACCAGGTCAATACAGCCGTGCAAAATCCGCTGGGTGATGAGCTGCGCAAGAATGTGTTGCTGCAATTTACGGAAGCTCGGCGGTGGGATTTCAGCTATGGTTTCGGTTTTCAGGTGCAAACCGGCAATCCGCAAACCAGTTGCAATAACGTCAATCCTCTTACGCTGATTCAGCTAGGCATAAATCCAGCGACCTATACGTGCAGCCCGAATGGCAAAACCGGCGTTAGCCCCGCGGTGCTTTTCAATATCTCACGTATCAATCTGCGCGGCACCGATAGGTCGATCGCGCTCAATACGACCTACGGCACACTTGAGCAGCGGATTCAGGCAATTTTTTCCAATCCCCACTTCTTGGATGACCCCAAGCTCAATTTGATTTTTTCCGGTGGCTACACCAACGCGCAGGACGTAACGACATATGCATCCTCGCGTCTCGAAGGTTCGGTGCGCCTGACGCATCATGTCGATAAGCCGAATACGCTGATCTACCTCTTCAGCTATCGCCGCGTGAAAGTCGATCCGAACAGCGTACAGGTAGCTCCGAATGAAATTCCCTTGGTTTCGCAGCCCGTGCGGGTTGGTGGGCCCGGACTTACCTGGATTCGCGACACACGAGTGCCGAATCCGCTGGATGCAAGTAGCGGCACATATAACACTGTTCAGGAAACCTGGGCCGATTCACACTTTGGCTCGCAGGCTAATTTCAACCGTCTCGATGGAACCAATTCCAGCTACTACAAATTCGGGAAATTGAACCAGTGGATAGTTGCCCGCAGCACACGCATCGCATCAGAGCGTTCGTATGGAACGGGTGACCAAGAACTGATCCCGTTACCGGAACGTCTCTACGCCGGCGGCGCGCAGTCGCATCGCGGATTTGGCATCAATGCGGCAGGCCCGCGTGACTCAATCACAGGATTTCCCATCGGCGGTGCGGGCGCTTTCATCAACAATACAGAGTTGCGCATGCCGCCCCCTACTTTACCCTATGTTGGCAATAGCCTCGGGTTTGTGTTGTTTCATGACATGGGCAATGTTTTTGAGAATTCATCGGATATTTGGTCGAGCTTTTTCCGGATTAAACAGCCGCACAGCTATACGTGCAAGGATTTAAGTCTGGAAGACCAAGAGCAACCTCACGAACACTCCAGCACCGGTGGCGCGGGCACCTGCAGCTTCAATAACTTCGTCCACGCAGTGGGTCTGGGCGCGCGCTATCACACACCAGTCGGACCCATTCGACTGGATTTCAGCTATAACCTGAATCCCCCCATCTATCCGATTATTATCGATTATTCCGGTGGGCCGACACGGGTGGGACAGGCGGGACACTTCAACTTTTTCTTTAGCATTGGGCAAGCATTTTGATGATGAATCATCGACATATCGGGATCTTTGCGACGCAGGTCGCGCTGCTGGCCATATGTCTGAGCGTAAAAACAAATGCGCAAGCCACTCCCCCAACCCCAGCCTCCTCGGCTGCTACGCAAATCGATGCGGCCAGTGCAACTGCCGAAAAACCTGTTCAACTAGATCGAGTCATCGCCATCGTCAACGGGGATGTTCTGCTTGAAAGCGATGTGCGCGAGGAGATGCGACTTGCTGTATTGCAGCCGATTTCCGTGCCGGCCAACCAAAATACGCAAATACGCGCCGCGCAGAGGCTTATCAGCCGCGCTTTGATTTTGCGGCAGATGCGGGAGCAGCATCAGATCAACTATTCGGTAACGGATGACGAGGTGCGTAAAAGCCTCGACGAACTTCGCACAGAAATTCCCATATGCAAAAAAATGTCCTGTTCAACAGCAGAGGGTTGGCAGGCCTTTCTGAAGGCCAACGATCTTACCCAGCCGGAAGTCGATGAGAGATGGCGGCAGCGTTTGGAGATCTTGAAGTTTATTGATGCGCGTTTCGGTTCGAGCATCCGCATATCGCGCCAGGACATTCAAAAGTACTATCAATCGACGGTTGTGCCTGTTTTTGAAAAGATGAAGCAGCCGTCTCCAACGCTGGAAAGTACATCGCCACGCATTCGCGAGATACTTCTTCAGCAACAGGTAAATTCTTTGCTGCGCGATTGGCTGAAAAGCCTGCGCGAACAGGGTAGTGTCCAGATTCTGGATCCCGCCTACGGACAAACCACTAGTAACAGCGATGAAGATGACGGAGGGAGAGCGTGACCACACAGCCGCAAAGTTCTCCGTCTACGCCGCCTGCTCCCATGCCACGCAAAGCCAGAATCTGGCTGCGTGTATTCGGGGTCGTCGCGATCTTATTCTTATTGGCTGTAGGTGGAATCGTCTGGTATGCGTCTACTCCACAATTCCAAAATCTGGTTCGCCAAAAACTTATATCTACCTTGGAACAGGCTACGGGCGGCAGTGTCGAACTCGGGGCATTTCAGTGGTCTTTGCGACACATGGCATTTGAAGCGGACGGGCTAACGATTCATGGTCTCGAAGCCGCAAACGAAGTGCCATACGCGCATGTCGACCGCATCTACGTACGCGTAAAGATTCTGTCGTTCTTCCGTCCGAAAGTGGACCTGAATTATCTTGAGGCTGATCACCCTGTTTTTCACCTCATCATCTACCCGGATGGTTCAACAAATCAGCCGCGCCCGAAGACGGAGCGTAGTGGCAAGCCGCTCAACGACACGCTTTTCGATTTACAGGTGGGCAGGACTGAAGTTAAAGATGGCGTTGCTCTGGTCAATCAGCAAGCTACGCCGTTTGATCTGTCTGCGAATGATCTTGGCGTCATCGTCACGTTTTCGGCTCTACGGGATCATTATCTTGCCACGTTGCATGCGGCCGACATCACAGCGCAACGTGGCAAGCTTGCCCCCGTCAACTCGCAGCTAGATCTCTCTGCCGACATCGGCCGCAACACGCTGAATGTGTCGCAGCTACAGTTGCAAACAGGACCATCTCTGCTCAAGGCTTCTGCCGCAGTCAATGATTTTGCCAACCCACACTGGAATTTCACCCTTCAGGGCAAGGTAGACGTGCGGGAAGTGATGGCTCTCGCTCCCGTCGATGGTGTGGATCGTGGCGTTGCCGACCTGAATCTGAAAGGACAGGGAACAAAGACGCAGTTTGTTTTGGATGGACAAGCCAGGGTTGTCGGCGCGGCCTATCACATCGAGACCGTCCACATTACGGGTGTGGATGCAGATACGAAAGTACACGCTACAGAAGATGAACTCGCCTTCACCGGTGCTCGCGCACGCATTCCAGGTGGCGGTACTGTTGAAGCCGAAATGCGCCTCACGCATTGGCTGGGTACAATGTTGGCGCAGCCGGGACAGCCACCCGCCACCACTGTGCCTAGAGGAACAATTCGCGCGAAATTGCGCGGTATTTCCTTAAAGACAGTCATGACCATGGTTGCTCCTAGGGAATACAACGAGCTAGGTTTTGACACAGTTGCTTCAGGCGACGGCACCGTTGATTGGACCGGCGATGCTTCTGATCTCGCCGCGAGAGCCAATGTAACCTTCGTTCCATCACAAAAATTACCAGATGGCGAAGTGCCGATGTCCGGCATGCTCGATGCGACATATTTCCAGAAAAATGGCAGCGTGCAGATTAAACAATTGCAGGCGCAGACGCCCGCAACAAAAATTGAAGTCTCGGGTGGACTCGGGGTCTATCCCATCAGCCGCCCCTCAACTCTCCAGGCGGATGTGGAGACCACAAATCTTGCCGAGTTCGACCAGGCGCTTGCCGCACTCGGGGTCGCGGCACATGGCAAAAAGGGTGTGCAGGCTTTACCGATTCGCCTCCAGGGGCAAGCGCAGTTTCACGGTACCGTGAGCGGCAGCCTGCCTGATCCCGATGTTAAAGGCCATCTCATCGCGAGTAACTTTGATCTATTACTGCCTGCTGAAACAACCGAGCCCTCGCCGGCTGCTGCGCATCTGGCAAGCACCCCGGCACATCCCGAGGCTAGCCCGCCCGCTGCACCTGAGCGAGTCATTCATTGGGATTCTCTCGAGGCGGACGCGGAATACTCTTCGCAGTTGATCGCCGTCCAGCAGGCTACGTTGACACGCGGCAAAACTACGATCCATGCATCCGGCCAGTTGCATGCTCACAAAATCTCCGCTCGTTTGAACGCCTTCGATAATCAGTCCACCATTAACGCCGATGTTCGCGTGCAAAATGCTGCACTCGACGAAGTGCTGGCAATGGTAGGTCAGGAGCTTCCAGTCACCGGGACATTGAATCTCGATGCGCACGCTGGAGGCCAGCTGGAAAATTTAAACGGGGGCGGTCATCTGTCCATTCAGGGCGGCCGGGCTTATGGAGAGCCGTATCGCAGTCTCAATGCAGATTTGCAATTTGCCGGAGAGGAAATCGGGGCGTCAAAACTCCTATTCTTACAAAATGGTGGCCAGCTTGCCGGAAATGGCGGCTACGGCATTCGTACAAAGCAGTTTCATTTTCAAGCGGATGGCAAAGGCTTCGATCTGAGCCATACGGAGCACTTCAGAAACGCAAAATATCCCCTTACTGGGCAACTGGTCTTTTCAGTCGACGGTTCTGGAACGCTTGAATCACCTGCAATCCACGCGACTGCGCATCTTACTCAGGTCACGGTAGGAAGCCAGACAAATGGTTCCGTGGAGCTGGAAGCTCACACCGATCATGGCAATTTGCTACTTGAAGGAAGCGGTCGCCTGGGTTCAGCCTTGCTTCAGATTAATGGGAAGACTTCCATATCCGGGGACTACACGACACAGACGAGCGCGACGGTTTCAAATCTCGATATCAATCCGTTCCTCGAAATGTTCCATGTGCAGGGAGTCAAAGGGCACTCGTCGATCGCTGGAAGTATAAACGTGACGGGGCCGCTTCGTCAGCCAAGCCAGTTGCAGGGCGACGCGCAGATCAACCAGTTTTCTATCGCGCTTGCGGATATTCCTCTCAAGAGTGAAGGTTCGGTGCATGCGCAGCTGCGTAACGGAGTTCTCCGTCTTGACCCGTTTCATATTACCGGCGACAACACTGACCTGCGAGCACAAGGACGGATTGGAGTTTTGCGTGCAAGTCATCTGCTGAACCTGCAAGCGCAAGGCGCTGTGAACATGAAACTGTTGCAGACGCTTAATCCAAATGTCACCTCCTCCGGGCAAGTCACCTTCAGTATGGACGCAGGTGGCAGCTTCGAGCGCCCTGAGCTCACCGGCCAGGTGAAGCTTACCAATGTCTCTATGAGCTTTGAGGATGTCCCGAACGGGTTGAGCCAGTTGAATGGAACCTTGGAGTTCGATCAGGATCGCCTGCGGGTGAAAAACCTCGTCGGTACTACGGGCGGCGGGCAGGTCAGCATCACCGGATATGTGACCTATCAGCAGGGCATCTACAGCGATTTGACAGCGACGGGGACCGATATCCGTATTCGCTATCCCGCGGGCATCAGCTCCATGATTAATACCAAGCTACGTCTGCAGGGATCGCCAAGCAGTTTGATGCTGAGTGGCAGCGTGCTGCTCACGCGCTTTACCATCAGCCCAAACCTGGACTTTGCCAGTTTCAGTGGGCCTTCCGGGACCATCGCACCGCCGCCAGATCCCAATGCCTTTTCCAATCACGTGCGGTTGGATATTCATGTTACGTCATCGCCAGAGCTGGACTTTCAAAATTCCTATGCGAAGCTGGCTGGCGACGTGGATCTGCGTGTGCGCGGTACGATTTCGCAGCCATCGGTACTGGGACATATCACTGTGACCGAGGGAAGCGCCACGTTCGCAGGCACAAAATACCAGTTGCAGCACGGCGACATCTTTTTCAGCAACCCGGTACGTATCGATCCGATTATTGATCTCGACGCTACGGCGCACGTGGAGGATTATGACATCACGATCGGACTGCATGGCACGCCTAGCAATCTGTCGCCGTCATTCCGTTCTGAACCGCCGTTGACGCAGCAGGATATTTTTTCGCTGCTCGCCATGGGCCGCACACAGGAGGAGCAGCAGATTTACTCCGTGCAGGCGCAACAGGCCGGCGTAAATACGGCCGCAGATGCACTCTTAGGCGGAGCTCTGAACGCTACTGTCAGCAGCCGTATCCAAAAATTGTTTGGCGGCGGCAGCGTGAAAATTGATCCATCCTGGGTTGGATCGGTGGGTAACTCAAGCGCACGCATTACGGTGGCCCAGCAGGTATCAAATAACGCCACGCTCACCTACGCAACCAACATCAACTCCACTGCGCAACAACTTATTCAGGCCGAGGTCAGTGTGACCAACACCGTTTCTATCCTGGCCGTGCGAGATGAATCCGGCGTATTCAGTCTCATGTTTAAGGTACATAAACGATACCGGTAGTGCTGCGAAAAAGATTTTTCATAGATACGCGCATCCAAATGCGGCTAGAATGTGTCCCTATCAATACGAGGGCTGTTTGGTAGACTCTGTCGATGCGACTTGTATAACATTGCTCAGAGATTTGCAGCCGATCGGGAGAGCATGACATGAAAATTGTAAGACGTACTCTTATTCCAGCTTTGGCAGCAGTTTTGTTCGTTATCCCTCAAACCGTCGTTGCGCCACATTCCGCCGTGGTTGCAGCTCAGGACGCCCAAGACACACAGATTCAAGCCGATGTTATGAACAAGGCTTTGAACAAATCTAAGTTTAAGGACGTAAAAGCGACCGTGCAGAACGGTATCGTGACTTTAACTGGGTCAGTCGATGTGTATGACACAAAGGCTGATGCCGATAAGCGCGCACATCGCATCAAGAACGTTAAAGGCGTTGAGAATGAAATTGAAGTGGCTGGTCCAGAGATTCCAGATAATGTGCTGCAGGATAAATTGATCAAGGCCATTTCGTACGACCGCGTGGGATACGGGACCACGGCCTTTAACGCCATTGGCGTAAATGTGCAGAACGGCGTGGTTACGCTGTCGGGTACTGCTTACGGCCCGGTGGATGCAGACTCTGCGGTCGCAGTCGCGGCAAACACGAAGGGCGTAAAAGACGTGGTCAACGATATTCAGGTCGATCCGGTCTCGCCCATGGATGACCGCATTCGTCTCGCTGTCTTCCGTAGTGTTTATGGCTTTCCAAGCCTCAATAAGTACGCGATTGATCCTGCCAAGCCTATTCGCATCTCGGTGCAAAACGGCAACGTGACGCTCTACGGCGTGGTCGATTCTCAGTCCGATAAGGACGCTGCAGGCATTCGCGCCAATTCGGTTCCGGGTGTCTTCCATGTCACCAACAACCTGGTGGTGGCGGGTCAGCCGGAAAAGAAGTAAGTACCTCTTTGTTCCTTCAGACGGCCTCGTGTTTACGCGAGGCCGTTCCTTTGTATGGCAGCGTTCTTAGCGTCCCTGACTTAAACTAATAGCAGGGAGTTCTATACGAACGATGGCCTTATTGCGCAGTCTTGGCACAACACTAGAAATGATTAAGTGGGAGCACTCGATCTTCGCGCTTCCATTTGCGCTGACCGGGGCCATGCTGGCCGCGCACGGCTGGCCTCATCCCGCTCAGGTTTTGTGGATTGTAGCCTGTATGGTCACCGCGCGTTCGGCCGCGATGGCCTTCAACCGCTGGGCCGACGCTGACCTGGACGCTGTCAATCCGCGTACCGCCACGCGTGCCATCCCTGCCGGAGCGCTCAGTCGAGGATTTGTTGGGGCATTTACCGTCTTCATGGCCGTATTGTTCATTCTCGCCACGGCTCAGTTGAACCGGTTGACCTTGTGGCTTTCTCCAATCGTGCTCGCGATTGTGCTGCTGTATTCCTATACCAAACGGTTTACTCGCTGGTCACATCTTTTTCTCGGACTGGCGTTAGGAATCGCACCCACGGCTGCATGGATTGCAATTCGCGGCACTCTGGACCCAAGAATTCTAGTGCTGACAGCCGCCGTTCTTTTCTGGGTGGCTGGTTTCGACGTGCTCTACGCCTGCCAGGATGCAGAGCACGATCGCATGCACGGACTAAACAGCGTTCCCGCGGCCATAGGAATTCCGGGAGCCTTCTGGATCTCGCGTAGCATGCACGCAATCATGCTAGTCCTGCTCTTGTGGCTGGTGCATCTGTTTGCATTGGGGGCCATTGCTCTCGTGGGAATCGCCGCAGTTGCCGCTCTGCTGCTTTATGAGCATCTCATCGTGTCCCCAAAAGATCTTAGGCGGTTGAATGCAGCCTTTTTTACGATGAATGGAATCATTTCGCTCCTGTTTTTCGTCTTTGTGGCTGCGGACATTTTACTGCGTCGCTGACACGGCAAAGCCCCGTGCTCAGCACGGGGCTTGTTTCTTGCGGACTCACTTTTTAACTATGCCGGTTTGCGGTGCTGATCGATCTTTTCATTCACACGTTCTTTCATATCCTGCACCTTGTTCGCGATACGCTCGCGTGTGTCATTTGCATTGCGGTCCGCTTCATGGCGACTGGCTTCGGCATTCTCATGGGCAACTTCCTTCGCGTTGCCCCAGGTCTCTTTGGCCGCACCTTTCACTTGCTCCGCGACACCCTTGTTGGCAAGATTCTGGTTGCCTAACGCTTCGCCAACCTTCTCTTTCACCTTACCCGACGCCTGATCCAATTTGCCGGTTACCTGATCCTTGTTCATAGCATTACTCCTCAGATGCTGCTGCTCTCAATCCTCACTAGGATTGAGAGCAGGTTATACAGTCGCTGCCTTGTTAGTGGTTAAACAACGGGCCGTCTTCCGCTGATAAGCTGGATCAGCAATACGACCAGTGCCACGACCAGTAGAATGTGGATATACCAGCCAATTGCGTGAAAACTCACCAAACCCACCAGCCACAACACCAACAGAATCACAAAGATTGTCCAGAGCATTTCAATCTTTCTCCTTGTTTTTAGCGCGCAGCATGAAATCACTTACGGTGTGATATGGTGCGCTTGATACCTTTTGGGTTGCCGTAAAACGAAAAACCTTTGGAGGAAAGTACGCAGGATGCATATAGCAATACAAGGCGAGCCAGGTTCATTCAGCCATGAAGCAGCAGGAAAACTGGATATCGAGGCAACCATTTTGCCTTGCTCGCTCTCGTCTGATGTCTTTCGTGCGCTCTCTCAACGAGAGGTAGATGCCGCCGTTATCCCAATTGAGAACAGCCTCGCCGGATCGGTTGTCGAGCATTACGATCTTCTTCTGGATTACGATGTCGCGATCGAAAGCGAAAGCCTCTTGCGCATCCGGCATAACTTCATCGTTGTTCCAGGCGTAGCAATAGAACGCATTCAACGTGTTTACTCGCATCCAGTGGCGCTCGCGCAGTGTCGCAAATTTCTTGAGCAGCATCTGGCAATCGAGGCCATTCCTTTTTATGACACGGCGGGCAGCGCAAAACAGCTGATGGAGCTTCGCGACCGAAACGCAGCCGCCATCGCCAGTGCTCGTGCTGCGGAGTTTTATGGCGGAGAGATTCTGGCTGCTGATATTGAGGACAACACTGAGAACTACACCCGGTTCTTTCTGATCCGACGCAGCCAAGATGTTCCCCGCAATCCTGATGCGAATAAAGTAAGTCTAGCGTTTACGGTCGACAACCGGCCAGGGACACTAGTCGCTGCTCTGGAGGTATTTGCCAGCCAAGGAACCAACCTCAGCAAGATCGAATCGCGTCCGGTGCACGGCAAGCCCTGGCAGTATGTTTTTTATGTTGACTACCAACTTTCAACCCAGACACGGGCTGATATCGCGCTCGATCTCCTGAGACAGCACTGTTCCATGGTGAAGGAGCTTGGCCGTTACCGCGCAGCCGAGCGCCCCATCTAGACGGGATCAGTTTCAGATTGTCCGGTTCCTGCCGATGAAAGTTTGGTAGGAAGGATTGTATGCGCAGCCGACGTATCTGCATCCAAGCGAGAAATGGGCTATTGCCAGAGCCTTGTCTATCATCGATTTAGACCGTAACATTATGATTATAAATGACTTTTTTAATGCGGTGGAGATTTGCGACTTTCTGAAACCTATAGAATCAAATAATTAAATTAATTGTCGTCAGATCATATAATCTGATAAGAAGGCACTCATGGCTAGCGACTTTCTCAGCATCATCCATCCGAGCGATCCCAAAGAGCGCGAGCATCGCCCAGAAGGGCGTACATTGCCCGTCCTCCCCGTACGCGACACCGTTCTCTTTCCGCACGCTGTTCTTCCATTGACGGTCGGACGCGAAAGCTCCATTCAGCTTATCCAGTCGCTTGGTGAGGAAAAGACCATCGTCGTTGTTGCTCAACGCGACGCGCACCTTGATACTCCCCAACCCAGCGATCTACACGCCTATGGCACGCTCGCGACCGTGCATAAGGTTGTGAAGATGCCCAACCAGAGCCTCTTTGTCTTCACGGAAGGCACTGAGCGCGTCAAGCTGGGCGAATTCACGCAAGTTGAACCGTTCATGATCGCCAGTGTCGAGGCAGTTCCAGAGATCGCGCCGAAACAGGGCCCGGAGCTCGAAGCATTGCAGCGGAATATTCTTTCGCAGTTCCAGCAGATCGTATCGGCGTCACCAACCCTCTCTGACGAGCTTTCAACTATTGCAGCGCAAATGGACGACGCCGCACGTCTGGGCGATTTTGTCGCTTCATCATTGCCCTTTTTGACGACGGCCGACCGGCAGGACCTGCTCGAAACGCCCGATGTCACCACGCGCCTCGAGCGTTTGAACAAGCACCTCGTCAAGGAGATCGAAGTACAGCAGCTTCGTAACAAGATTCAGTCTGAGGTGCAGGACCAGGTTCAGCAGTCGCAGCGCGACTACTACCTGCGCGAGCAGCTCAAGGCTATCCAGAAGGAACTCGGAGAACAGGACGAGAGCCAGAAGGACATCGAAGAGTTGCGTCAGAAGATCGAAGATGCCGGCATGCCCGAGGAGACGAAGAAAGAGGCTCTAAAAGAGTTGAGCCGTCTTTCGCGTATGTCTCCCATGGCTGCTGACTACTCGCTGACGCGCAACTACATCGAGTGGCTTGCGGTGTTGCCGTGGTCGAAATCTTCGGGTGAAGAAGTCGATATCTCCAAAGCAAAGGAAATCCTCGACGAGGACCACTACGACTTGAAGAAGGTCAAAGAGCGCATTCTCGACTACCTTGCTGTCCGTCGATTGAAGCCCGACATGAAGGGTCCGATCCTCTGCTTTGTAGGACCTCCCGGAGTTGGCAAGACTTCACTGGGACGAAGCGTTGCGCGTGCTCTGGGGCGCAAGTTCCAACGCATCTCGCTCGGTGGCATGCACGATGAAGCCGAGTTACGCGGTCATCGCCGGACCTACATTGGTGCACTGCCGGGGCAGATCATTCAAAATCTGCGTCGCGCCGGCACCAACGATCCGGTCTTCATGCTCGATGAGATCGACAAGCTCGGTCGCGATTTCCGCGGCGATCCGGCATCGGCTCTGCTAGAGGTTCTGGATCCGGAGCAGAATAATACGTTCCGCGACAATTACCTCGATCAGCCGTTCGATCTGTCGAAGGTTCTCTTTATCTGCACGGCCAACATGCTCGATACGATGCCTGCTCCGCTGCTCGACCGCATGGAGATCATCGACCTGCAGGGCTACACCGAGGAAGAGAAGCGGCACATTGCGTTCCGCTACCTCATTCCGCGGCAGATTAAGGAGAATGGCATCGAGCCGGAGAGCATTGAGTTTCCCGAAGAGTCCGTCTCCTACATCGTGCGGCATTACACACGCGAGGCAGGCGTCCGCAAGCTCGAACAACTCATCGGCACCGTCTGCCGTAAGCAGGCGCGCCGTATCGCTGAAGGCAAGACCGATAAGCTGATCGTCACCAAGGAAATCATTCACGAGTTTCTTGGCGGCATTAAAGTCCGTGTCGATACGGAACTGGCTGAGCGCACCAAACGTGCGGGTGTGGCCGTAGGCCTGGCCTGGACACCGGCAGGCGGCGACGTGCTCTTCATCGAAGCGAACAAGATGAAGGGCAAGGGGGGATTCACTATGACCGGTCAGATTGGCGAGGTCATGCAGGAATCCATGCAGGCCGCGCTGACCTGGGTGCGTTCGAATGCAAAGTCCATCGGTCTCGAAGAAGACTTCATGAAGGACATCGATCTTCACATCCATGTCCCTGCTGGAGCCATTCCAAAAGACGGCCCATCGGCAGGCGTAACCATGGCGACGGCGCTGATCTCGCTGTTGACGGATACCCCGGTGCATCCGCTTACCGCGATGACCGGTGAAATCACCCTCAGCGGCAACGTGTTGCCCGTCGGCGGAATCAAGGAGAAGTTCCTGGCCGCAAAACGCGCAGGCGTGAAACAGGTCATTCTTCCGGCGGAGAACCGGCTGAATGTAGAAGAAGACCTGATGCCTGAGCAGATCGCCGGCGTGACCATTCACTATGCCAGCCACATTGAGGATGTCCTCAATGTGGCCCTGCCCAAGTCCAGGGAAGACGAGCAAAAGGACGAGCGGGTGAGAGAAGAAGTGCTTCAGCACGCCGACGCATAAGGACTGGCATTCCAGGCGCACGTGCATCATGAAACAAATAAGGCCCGCTTTTGCGGGCCTTATTTGTTTCTCAGATTGGCGACGTCACAATCTTCCTGGCTCAGGGTTTCAAACCGGGATTACCCTTCATAGTCGCAGACGAGTATTGTGAGATCGTCATCCTGGGATACAGACCATTGCCTCACTCGCTCAAGAATCAAGTCTGCTGTCTCATCAGGTGAATGGTTCATACTTTGCCGCAGTAAACCGCATAACCGCTCGTGACCAAATTGCTCCTCGCTTGCGTCCTCCGCCTCAATGATTCCATCGGTATATAGAAGTAGACGGTCACCCTTTAGCAGCGGCTTCGTTATGGATGTGTAGGCAGCAGAGGAGAACAGCGCCAGCACCATACCATTTTCTTCAATGGAAATGGCTTCTCCGTTGCGCAGCAAGAGCATCGGAGGATGTCCGGCAGCGGCGTAATGCATGTCACCGTTTTGCGCGTCCAGGTAAACATAGGCTGCGGTAACAAATTGACTCTGCGTGTTTCCAAAGAGCGTTCTATTCATGCCTGCAAGCAGCTTTGCCGGATGAGCCGAATGCTCGCGTTGCGAAGTTGCTGCCAGTTTGACCATAGATGCGATCAGCGCCGCCGGCACGCCATGCCCGGAAACATCGGCGATCAGCAATCCCGCCTTTCCGTTTTGCGAGACATGAAAATCGTAGAAGTCGCCCGCGACTGAGGTCATCGGCACATAGCGGGCCGCGACCCGAAAGTGATCAGATGCAGGAAACGCAGTAGGCAGGATCGATAGCTGGATACGCTTCGCGACCTCTAGCTCTTTTTCTAACGCAGTGAATTGCTGGTCGCGTTCAACCGCCCGCCGAGCGGCAACATATCCCAGGCAACTGAGAAAGATGCCAAATCCGTAGGGCTCCGACTTGTGGCCTAATATGCTCCCAAAGTTATTCCATAATGCAAATGCAACAAAAATGAGCAGCCCATTGCGAATAATGATGAAGTCTCTGTCGCGTGTTGGATGGCGGAGCGATTGCACTACCAACGTCAAGAGCGCACAGATCACAATGCCGTTGTTGAATTTGTAGAGCCAGTAGAGTGGAGCACCAAACGCGGCGGCTGCCAGGATGCAAAACAGAATGCCGCAGCAAGCATACGTTACAAATTTCCCGAGCTTACCCAGAAAACCAGATGCCTGAAAAAATAGAAATGCCGGGATCGGCACTAGAAAATTAATTGTCGCCTTCAGCCGCTCAAAAAATTCCGATGGTGGGATCAGCATTCCCAACAGCTCCGACGTCATCCATAGCCGGTTCCCATAGAGGATGGCAAAGATGGCGAGCCAGAAGAGAAGGGAGTCAAAGCGCCGCCGGATCATGAGAAAGCCCGCAATCACCAGCCCAACCGTGGTGAAGGCGGCTCCCAGGAATAGAAAGATTTCGTCCCGGTGAAAAGCTCTCAAAACCTGCAAAGCTGTTAATTGAGAATCGGCCAGAACCATCGACAAGGATGGTAAACCATCCGTTGCAAGAAAGCCCTGTCTAGGGATGTAGCTTCTTTCCCTGTAGCCAGATGATCAGCGCCTCCGGGTCGTCAGTAATGATCGCGTCGACCTTGGCGTCGACGAGTGCCTGCCAGTCATCCGGTGTGTCGGCTGTCCATGGAACCACCTGTAGCCGGGCAGCGTGCGCGGTAGCTACTTTTTCCGGTGTCACCAGGTGAAAATCGGGGCTGATGATCTGCGCCCCCGTCTTCTTGCCAATAGAAACGAAGTCCTTGTCATGATCGGTGATACCCATCATGACGTCGCCTTTTGGGTCGCCAACCAGCGCGGAAAGCCGGATGGAAGGATCGAGCTTCTTCATCGCCACCAGCGTGCGAAAATCGAAGCTCTGCAGAATCACCCGCGACTGCAAATTATGCCGCTTCACCGCATCGTCAATCAGCTTCACAAACTCTTCAGGTGTTGGCGTCAACTCCAGATGGCTGGGGAAACTCTTCGTCTCGACGTTGTATTCAAATTTCCCCTGCGGAGCCAGGTCCAGCACTTCATCAAAGGTAGGGATGTGCGTTCCCGGCACCGCGACCTGCTTCGGAAAGTTCGCCAGTGTCTTCGATCCGCAGTCGTACTGCTTTACCTGCGCCAGCGTCAGAGTATGAATCGCGGTATGCGGCGGCACTTGCGGTCCAACGCATACGCGCTCGCCCGGATAGTCGGCCGTGATGAAAGGGAAATGGGAAACAACGAGGACATTATCCTTTGTGACGGCAAGATCAAGCTCCAGCACATCTGCACTATGCTGGATGGCGTATTCAAATGCGGGAATCGTGTTCTCAGGTCGCGTCGCGCGCGAGCCGCGATGGCCGTGCACCAAAATGGTCTGCGCATTGGAAGCATTCGCAATCAAAGCAGTAGCAAGACAGAGAGTAATCGTTCTCAACATAAATCGAGTGTATTGTCTCATCTCGCGCTGAATGTTGCCGGTGAATGAATAACTATCTATGCTTTCTACCCGCGCAAAAAAAAATTCATCCAGATGAAGGGCGCTCTTTCGGAAACTTTTTGCCCACTGAAGCAATGCACAGATTGCTGGCTATCAATAAATCTCATCCGCCGCATATTTAAAAGTTTTACGCGTACCACAATGTGGAACGTTGTCTCAAAATGATTGACATCGATCGTGAATATTGCGTAAAGTCCCGCCTAACTTGATGCAGCGCATTCTCAAGGGGCCAGCTTTACCTCAAACTCGAAACGATTTAAGAAGGGTGAATAAAATGAAACATCTCCTCCATCGTTTTGCGATTCCGTTTCTTCTGTTTTCGCTAACAGCCATTGCCCGGACACAAACTGTGGACACGGCAATACTAGGAAATGTCTCTGACTCGTCAGGAGCTGCGATTCCAGGGGCGACAGTCACGGTCGTTTCGCCCTCTACAGGGATTACCAAAACTACTGTGACAGGTACTCAAGGACAGTTCGAGGTGCAGTACCTTACACCCGGCTCGTATGACGTCACTCTGCAGGCGAGCGGTTTTGCCAAGCAGACTCGTTCGGGAATCGTCATACAAATCGGACAGCAGCAAAAAATCGACTTCACACTCTCCATCAGTGCCCAGCAGGAAAGCGTAGTCGTGCAGGGCGGTCAGACGTTACTGCAGACGGAAAATGCTTCCCTGGGCGAAGTAGTTGGTCCGGAACGCACAGAAAACCTGCCGCTCAATGGTCGCAAATTCGACGATCTCGCCATTCTCACTCCAGGCGTCTCCGTCTATAATCCGGACCTTCACTCGTCCAGCACCGATGGTTCATCGATCTCCGCTAATGGCGGCCGCGGCCAATGGGGTCAGGTCAACATCGATGGCACGACGATGGTTAACAACCGTCACAACTACGTCAACCTTTATCCGTCCATCGATGCGATTCAGGAGTTCAAGGTACAGACGGGCAACTACTCCGCAGAGTACGGAGGCAATGCCGGATCGAATGTCAACATTCAGATCAAATCGGGAGCGAATGATTTCCACGGCGATGTTTTCGAGTTCATCCGCAACGATGCTGTCGACGCGCGCAATTACTTTATCCCCGCGCCTATCAAGAAAAACATTCTGAAGCAGAATCAGTTCGGTGGCACTGTTGGTGGTCCCATCGTGAAGAACAAAACCTTTTTCTTCTTCAGCTATGAAGGGCTCCGCTCCGTGCAGGAGTTCCCGCAAACCGCCAATGTTCTTACTCCGGCGGAACGGCAAGGCGACTTCTCCGCGGACGGTGGAACTATCACCAACCCTAATACGGGCGAACCCTACCCCAATAACGTCATTCCAGCGAACCAGATCAATCCAATCTCTGCCAACATCATCAACACCTACATGCCTCTTCCTAATACATCAGGCGACACGAACTACGCCGGTTCGTCGAGGGGCAATCTAAGCGTCAATCAGTATATCGGGCGCCTCGATCACTACTTCAACGACAAGAACCAGCTCATGGTGCATTACATCTATGCGTTTCGCAACTTCCCAGATACTGATCTGAATCCGAACTTCCAATTCACCGGGCGATATCCCGCACAGAACATTGCGCTGCAGTATATTCATGTGTTCGCACCTAGCCTGCTCAACGCATTCCATTTTGGCGCCAATCTTGAGCATGTGCAGCAACTCAGTACATTGACAAATACTGACTTCACCATCGAATCGCTGGGCATCAACGGATTCAATGTTGGCGGTCCGAACGGCCGTCCGCTTCGCCCAAATGAAGAGGGTTTTCCGATCCTCAATATTTCAGGTTTTATGGGCATGGGCAGCGATCTTGCCGCCTCCAACCTCGACGACAGCCGCACCTACCAGCTAGTGGATGATCTCACCTGGACAAAAGGCCGCCACACAATCACTGTCGGCGCGGATGTCCGTTATGTCGAGGACAACGCGACCACAAACAATACGCCTTTCGGCGAGATGGATTTTACAGGCGACTTGACCGGAAACCAGGCTGCCGACTTTATGCTTGGGTATCCGCGCACGAGTATTACACCGGAAGGTGTTCCGGTCACCAAGGCACGCCAGTGGCGCTCTGCAGAATACGTGCAGGATAACTGGAAGGTGCGCCCCAATTTCACACTTAATCTTGGCCTGCGCTATGATCTCTTCGCTCCGCCTGTTGATGTAAACAACGTCACCAGAACGCTCGATTTCAGCGCCCCGATACCGACATTCACTCCAGCTCCAGGCGTGCGATTGAACGATATCTGGTCCATCAGTCACAAAGATTTTTCTCCGCGCTTCGGTTTCGCCTACAACGTGCGACCCGATCTCGTTGTCCGCGGAGCTTATGGAATCTTTTTCTACGGTGGGCAGTTTGACAACATCAATATCCTGCAGCTGAATCCGCCTACCGCCGGGAGCCTGACGATTACAAACCCGGCGCTGAATCCCGTAGCCACCATTCAGGAGCCGGTGCCTGCCTCGCTTTATCCAACGAATCCGTACTACAACGCTGTTACGCTGAACAAAGATCGCACCCATCCCGATCTCTATCTGCAAAACTGGAATCTCAGTGTCTCGAAGCAATTCGGCTCCAATGTCGTCGACCTTGCATATGTCGGCGTCAAAGGTACGCACATCGATACCAGCATAAAAAACTACAACTCACCTGACCCGGCCCCGGGCGATATTCAGAGCCGCCGTCCATACCCAACGTTTGCGCGCATCCGCTATCCTGACTTCGAGGGCGCATCCAGTTACAACGCGCTGCAGGCGCACTTTGAGCATCGCCTTACACATAACCTGAGCTTTACCGCTGCCTATACATACGCGCATCTGCTCGACAATTCAGCACTCGACACCAACAACGGCGGTTGCGACTGTCAGGATCCACGACATCCACATGAGTGGGCGAGTGGGCTGACCGACCAACGCCACAACCTGGCGATCGGGTATGTATGGCAACTGCCCGGAGTGGGAAAGGATAACTTCGCCAGCCGCCTGACCAACGGCTGGTCATTTGAAGGGCTGCTGCTCTTTGCCAGCGGTGCCCCGTATGATGTGGAGCAAAGCACTGATAGTCAAAATACCGACAGCACCTGGGAGAAACCCACTCTTGTTCCAGGGCAAAAGCTCACGGTCTCACATCGCAGCACGAGCGAATGGTTCAATACAGCAGCATTTACTCCCAGTGTCTTTGTATACGGTGACTCTCCGCGCAATCCATTGGTCAGTCCCGCCACGCGCACGTTGAATCTGACTCTCATGAAGCAGTTTCACATGTGGTATGCGGAGGCGCAGCGCCTTGAGTTTCGCTTTGAAGCATTCAATGCGTTCAATACACCGCAGTTTGCTGCTCCTGATGCCTTTGTCGGAGATGGAACTTTCGGCCAGGTCACGAGCACGCAATTAGACAATCGCGAGTTGCAACT
>Ga0206863_1107_pt2 | contig 28533 bp, 23 predicted proteins | sample Alteio_BWOrgCont_41_FD_152634 | JGI IMG/M metagenome (GOLD analysis project Ga0206863, IMG submission 152634) | Enriched cells from forest soil in Barre Woods Harvard Forest LTER site, Petersham, Massachusetts, United States -... | ecosystem: Environmental > Terrestrial > Soil > Temperate forest >...
GAGTAGAAAGGTGAAAGAAGGGAAATCAATTCACCACAAGTCCCAGCAGAAACAAAATAATCGAGCGTCGCACAGCGTGCATAAACAAGGACATCTTCGACATGCCCTTGGCCAACCGCGAGTCGGACGAGAAAACTAGCGAGATGCCAGCCACGAACAGAAATGTAGGAAAGACAAGGTCTGTCGGCGTCCAGCCATTCCATTGGGCATGCTTTAACGGCCAGTAGGCAAACCGTTCATTGCCATTATTGTTCACCAGGATCATGAAGGCGATGGTGATGCCGCGAAGCACGTCAAGGGAGATCAGCCGTGTTTGCACACCGGCAATCGAGGGGTTCGTTACTGTCGTAGCCGTCATAGTGGATATGACGGCTACTGTAACTCGTTGAGAGAGATTGTGAAAGTGGGAAACTTCAATCAGGAGGACTTAAGTGCGGGGTAGCGCGCGTCGAGCAAATCGATATCCAAAATGAGCTGCTGGTAAATATTGTCATTGATCTGGTTCGTCTCCAGCAGTTCTCCGGCGGTATGACGTTCAACATTGCGTGCCGCGCGCGCAATATCCAAGTAGCGTCGTGCCTGCGTGAACACCTCTTCTTTCGAATCTTCCTGCGTGTTTCGCATGAGCGCCAGCCGCCGCCGATAGGTCTTTTCCAGCGCGTCATAAATTTCTTTCTCTTCCGGAGATTTCTCCTTTTCCTCCTCAAGATAGTCAAGTGCAGTCTGGATCATGCGTTCCCGCGCCAGCTGTTCTTCCAGATCAACCGGCGCATTCTGCGCCAGCCCGAGCTTTCGGATAATGACGGGAAGCGTCAGCCCCTGAATGACGAGAGTGACGAGAATTACGCAGAAGGTAAAGAAAATGATGATATTGCGCGCCGGGAAAGGGGTTCCATCTTTGAGCGTCTCGGGCAAGGAAACGGCGGCTGCCAGCGCGATGACGCCGCGCATGCCTCCCCAGGCCACAACAAAGAGCTGACGCCGCTCAAATGGGACTATCGGCTTGTGAAAAAGCACCTGCTGAAGCTTTTCCGATACCCATGCCACGGGGAAAACCCAGATGAAGCGCAGCAGAATCACGATCAGGCTCACCATCAGGCCGCCTGCGACCAGTTGACCCAGCTTCAACCCCTCGATGCCCGCCATCACGGAGGAAATCTGCAGCCCAAGCAGGATGAAGACAACACCATTAAGAATGAAGTCGACGGTGTTCCAGATTGCGGGCGACTCCAGGCGTGCGCCAAGGGAGAGCAATTGAGACTGCCGGTGCCCAAGGTAAACTCCGCAAGCTACAGTGGCTATCACTCCCGAGGTACGTAGCCGCTCCGCTGCCAGATAGACCACATAGGGAGTAATCAGAACCATTGTCAATTCAATGGATGCTGCCTCGATATGCTGAATCAGCCGGGAATGCACCCACGCCAGAGCTAGTCCAATTGCCAGTCCGCCCAGCGAGAGGTAAAGCAGCTCTCCCACGGCAACCCGAAACACCGGCGCGTGCCCGGAAAGAATGATGCCCACCGTAAAACTAAGAGCCAGCAATCCGCTAGCATCATTGATCAGGCTCTCGCCCTCCAGGATGTCAACAATGCGCGTGGGAAGCCCCAGCTTGCGGGCAATACTGGTTGCGGCAATAGCGTCGGTGGTGGAAACGACGGCACCGAGCACAAGGCCTGTTCTCCATGTCAGCTGCGGAAAGAAGAAATGCGCGGCAAATCCTACGCCAACGACGGTAAATGCGACCAGCCCAAAGGCCAGCATCAGGATGCTGGTCATGTTTTCGCGAAGATCCCGCCATGAAGAGTTGTGCGCTGCAGCAAAAAGAAGAGGCGGCAACACCACAAGAAATACAAAATCAGGGTGCAGAACAATGTCAGGAACGGGAGGCAGAAAGCTGAGTACCAGGCCGCCCAGCACAAAGACAATGGGATACGGCTGCTCGATCCGCTTCGCCAGAACGGCCAGGCCGATCACAAAGAGCAGCAGAAGCAACATCAACAGTTCGAGATGATGGATATCCAAAGTCATTCGTGTCCCCAAGCTACCAGAATTTTATGAAGTTGTTGCCTGTGTGCAAAGTTCTTCTACCTGCCGTACTACATGCAGAGCGGACCTGAGCTGCCCCATTCCGATCTTCTTTTCAAACTGCTTCTGCATCTGGTCAAAAATGCGGATCGCCTGCATCGCATATTTCCGTCCCAGCGGCTTCAATACAAGCTGAAGACTTCGCCCATCTTCAGGATCAATGCGTCGCTTCAACAACCCGCGCGCTTCAAGCGAGGAAATGCAGTTGCTGATATTGCCGCGCCCGGTTGAGAATGTTTCCGCCAAACGAGACGGCTTCACCGCCCGCGGTTCCTCAAATAAAACCGAGACCAACACCAGCGCCTCAAAAAAAGTGACCTCATTCGGTCCGAGTATCCGCAATAACGCAGCATCGAGCTTGCGAGATGCACGGTATATCCCAAAGAGCGGAGACTCCTCCAGAAAAGCTTCAATACGCATGCTTCGAGTCTAGTCGATAGTTCACTCATTGAACTATTCAGTTCATGGCTAAACTAGCATTGTGATCTTCTGAAAATGTCTGAATGATGGCTCTCATGAAAATCTTTTGGCCTCTCCTGTATGGCCTTGTATGCGTCAGTCAGGTTTTGGCACAGGAACCACCGCAAGCGGTCACTCCCGCAAAAACAACCGTGGTCGTTCTTGGAAATCCCGCTCCGGTCACACTGGGCGAGTCCAATCGCTCGGTTGTGATCATGGATACGCAGGAGCACCCGCGCGCATTTCAAACCGTGGAAGATCGTCTTCGGACGGATGCATCGACCTATATTGAGCAGCGAGGTGCCGGCGGCGCGCAGGCCGACATCTCCATTCGCGGCACGTCTTTCGAGCAAACACTCGTCCTGGTCAATGGCCTGCGCATCAACGATGCGCAAACCTCGCACCATAATCTCGACCTGCCTGTACCCATGGATGGAATGAGCGCCATCGAGGTATTACACGGAGCTGGTTCTACTCTCTACGGCTCGGACGCGATCGGGGGTGTTGTCGACTTCGTTACAGCCACACCGGAGACGACCGCCTTGCGCCTGCGCACTGGAGTAGGCAGTTTTGGCGAAAACGATCAAGCTTTCACTGGATCCATCACAGGCAAGAAATGGTCAGAACTGGTATCCGGGGAGCGGAATTTTTCCACCGGGTTTATTCCCGACCGCGACTACCGTAATGAAAACGGAAGCTCGGAGACTCGCTGGAAAACTCCATTGGGCGAGAGCGATATCCTGCTGGCAGGCAGCGATCGTGCATTCGGGGCCGACCAGTTCTATGGCAATTACAATTCCTGGGAGCGAACCAAAGGGTGGTTTGCCTCGATACGGCAGGAGTTGGGCGACAAAACCAACGCTGCTTTTGGGTATCGGCGGCACACGGATAACTTCGTTCTCCTGCGCAATGATCCTGCGTTCTACGCAAACCAGCACGTCGATCAAAGCTGGCAGGGCGCATTGCGTAGAAGCGAACATCTGGGCGCCAAAAGCTCCATCTTTTATGGATTGGAAGGTGACGGCGATTCCATCCAAAGCAACAATCTGGGCAAGCATGCGCGCAACTGGGGCGCAGGATATCTTGACGCTGACCTGCAATGGAAGCGAGCATCGCTTACCGCGGGTTTGCGACAGGAAATTATCAGCGGAGGCTATCACGTCACCACTCCGACCCTCGCAGGAAGCTATTGGCTTGGCAGCAGTGTGAAAGTCCGCGCTGCACTCGGATATGGCTTTCGTCTGCCTACCTATACTGATCTCTATTACAGCGATCCAACCACGATTGGAAACGCGAATCTCAAACCAGAATCAGCGTGGAATTACGAAGCCGGAGCCGATTGGTTCGTAGGATCGACGTCCTATCTTTCATTGACAGGATTCTATTCACGGCAGCACGACACCATCGACTACGTTCGTCCCAATGCAGACAGCCTCTGGCAGGCGAGCAATCTTACCGGGCTGCGCTATGCCGGAGTAGAAAGCGCGTGGACATGGCATCCGATGCACGGAGAGCAGCTCAAGCTGGCATGGACGTTCTTGTCCGGTGCGCAGCAGGCTCTCCATGGCTTGCAATCGGAATATGTCTTCAACTACCCAGTCAACAATGCGGTCTTTGAGTGGACGGCGGAGCCTGTGCGTGGATACATGCTCCAGAACCGTGTTGGCATCACCCAGCGATATCAAACCGATGCATACCCGGTCTGGAACGTGGCCATTGCTCGAGAACGCGGACGCATTCATCCATATCTGCAAATGTCGAATCTAAGCAACACTGGTTATCAGGAAATTATTGACGTTCCCATGCCAGGAAGAAGCTTTACCGGCGGGGTGGATGTATTACTGGGCAAGCAGGCAAGGTAGCTACTCCAGCATTTTCCGCAATGTGCGCTCAAGTGTAGTTGTAATTTCCTCCGCAGGCAGGTGCGTATCAATTCGCATCGGTTGCCCGACGCGGATCGACAATTTGCCGGAACGAAACCAGCGTTGACCGCTTTGTTTCAACGCGCCCAATCCCTGAAGCGCCACAGGCAGTACCTCGGCGTTCGATTCCTGCACGAGCAGCCCAATACCGGAACGAAACCGTTGCAACTCCCCGCTTGTACGATGCCCTTCGGGGAAGATCAGAATGTTGTATCCGCGGTCCAGAGCCTTTCCCATGTGCGCAAAACTGTCGCGAAAGCCCGCGGTGCGCGGGAGCGGAAACACGTTGAAGAGCGCAGTTGTAAGCCAGTAAGCCGCGGGAGCCAGCGCATTCAGAAACCATGAGCCCTGGCCGCGCGCGCGGCGAAAATCATCGAGTATGTTGGCTGCCATAGCAATCGCTACATGGCGGCGCATTTTTCCGGGTAGCGCATATAGAACGAGAGCGCCGTCATACGCCGTCACATGGTTCGCGATGATGAGGACTGGCTTCTGTGGCCAAGTAATATCCCCGTTATATTCGATGCGTGGAGTCCCAAGTATCCAAACCAGCGGCCGCATCACACATTCAATAAACAAAACCCGGATAAGCTGCATCGGCCGCGACCAGGGCCAGGGCGGATACATTGTCTTATCCTGCGTTTCCTGATGGAGCGGTACGGCAGGCGTTGATATATGTTGCTCGGAAGTATCAGCAGTGTGGCCTAATAGACCGAGTTGTTGCCTTAACTCGCCGAGCGTTGCAATGCGCGCCAGTGTCGCATCGTCGAGCTCCGCTCCCAGCCGTTGCTCCAGCTCGCTTTGCAGCTGCACGCGCCCCAAGCTGTCCAGGTGAAAATCTTCATCCAGCCGTGCATCCTCTGACACATTCGTCGGTTTACTGCGAGCAATGTGCGAAATCAATTCCACGAGCGCATCACCGTTTTCACTTGTCACGCTTTGTTCGGATAAAACATGCGTATTTGCCCACTGCGCAATCTTTCCGCGTTGAATCTTTCCTGTTGAGGTGCGCGGAAAATCCAGCTCGGACCACACGCGCCAATAACGAATGCGTTGATACTCAGCAAGAGCCGCATTCGTTTCCCGCACGGCTTGCGCTGCTTCCGCTTCCGTACCGCGAAAGAGCAAAATTGCCATCGCCTCAGTGCCACCCGGCATCATCACAGATACAACAGCCGATGCGCGCACGCCGATTTGCTGATCGAGAACTGCCTCCACATCTTCCGGATGAATATTCAATCCGGAGGACGTAACAATCACCTGACTCTTCCGGCCCAGAAACTGAAGCTGCCCCTGATCGTCACTACGCACGAGATCGCCTGTCGCGAGCCATGTGTCAGAGGCCTGCTTCATCTTTCCCTGTTGCCAGGTCGAGGTAGAAACCATATCGCCTCGGACGAGAATTTCTCCATCGTCGTTGATGCGAAGTTCGCGCCCCGGCAGCGGCTTGCCGATTGTGCCTTTACCGATCTTGAAAGGATGATTCAGCGTAATCAGTGCTGTCGTCTCCGTCATCCCGTAGCCTTGGATGAGCGCAAACCCAAGCGTGTTCCAGAAGCTCTCAAGATCGGCAGGTAGAGATGCACCGCCGCAGACAAACGCCCAGAACTTAATTCCAAAAAGACGATGAACGTTTCGGAAGCGCCACCACCGTCGCCAGACGGATTCTCCCTGTGCCTTTTGTATTTCTCCATTCAGGCCAGGATCAATCGACAGCAGATGCGACCGCAACAAATCCAGCACTCGCGGAGCCGCCGCAAGAACGGAGATCCGCTCGCGTCCGATGATCTCAATCAATCGCTGCGCCTGCAGACGCGACTCAAAATGTACCTCAGCGCCAAGCAGCACAGGTAGCCATAGACCCATGAACTGGCCGAAAACGTGACTCAAGGGAAGCGTATGCAGAAAACGCAGGGGGTGCACGAATCGCTCGTAGCGTAGATACTTCTGCATCTCCCGTTCGATGGGGGCGACACTGGCAAGCACATTGCGGTGCGTATGAACAACACCCTTTGGCTCGGATGTTGTGCCGGAGGTAAAGAGAATCTGTAATGGAGTATCAAGATTGATTGAAGACTTTGCGGCTTCGGTTCGTTCTTCGGTCCGCAGATTGTCAAAATCCTCGAATGCAAGAGTTAGAAATGGATTTGGTAAGCCTGCGATGAGCGACCGATCTCCAACCACTAACCTTGGACTCGTCTCGTCGAGCACTCGCTTCGCAAATTCAACACTACCGCTTGCATCTAGTGGAACCACGAGAACACCACGCAGAACACAGCCAAAGAAGGCACCGATCCACTCCGCGCTATTTTGCCCCAAGAGCAATACCCGCTCGCCGGCTGCGATTTCGCGGCGTTTCAGCTCGTGCGCAAAGCGCTCAGCCAGAGAAGCAATCTCGCTGTAGCTGTTGCTGATTCGCCGGTTTCCTCGATACGTAACAATAGCTGTAGCATTTCCGTGGCGGCGAAAATCTTCGACCAATGTGGCCAGGTTAGGACGCATGCTAGCTCCGTGCGAAATCGATATATCCGTGTTCTGGATCCGTTCGCACGAGCGTTACGTTGATCTTGTCACCCACGTCCACGCCCTTTTGTCCCCGCACCAGCATGCCTTCAACATGTGGATTCTTTGTCCTCACAAACGACCCATGCTCATTCACCCCAGTCACGATCGCTGCGAATGTCTGCCCGATGCGGTTTCGCATCACAACCGCGGCGATGCGTTTTCCCATCTCCCGTTCAACCTTGCGGGCAGCATTTTCCTGCTTCGTGCACTGCTGCGCGATCGCAGCCAATGCATCATCGGAATAGGGAGCTTTTTGTTTGGCCAGCATCGCTTTAAGCAGCCGCTGCGTCACCAGATCAGCATAACGGCGATTCGGTGCCGTCGAATGAGTGTAATCTTGCACGGCCAGGCCAAAGTGCCCCTGCGCAGATTCTCCATCGCGCTCCAGTACATATTCTCCGGAGCCCAGCAGCTTGATCACCGCCAGGGAGAGATCGGGGAAGTGCTCAGGATCGGTTGTCCGGCGCTCACAAAGGAAGTCCTGGAGCGCCTTGGAATCGGGCACCCCAGGAAGCTTGGTGCCATACTGCGCAGCCAACTCCACAATACGGTCCCAACGCTTGGGTGTTTTTACCACTCTTCGAATGGAGGAGAAATGCGCTTGTTCCAAACTCTTCGCTACCACCTCATTGGCCGCGATCATAAAATCTTCGATCAAATCGCTGGCGAGACTTCTATGTTGTGTTTCAATGTCGACTAGCTGATTGCCCACTACCAGTGGATGCGTTTCGATCGTCTCAAGATTGAGCGCGCCGCGACGATAGCGTTCTTTTTTTAGCTGCTGCGCAACGCGATTCTGCAGCAATAATTGTTTCTGCAACTCAGCTGAAGCCGATACCTTCGGCGGAGCATTTTTCTTAGTCTGCAGCCAGGCTCCCACAGCTGCATAGGCAAGCTGCGCGCGATTGGCGACTGTAGCGCGATAAATATCATGTGCGCTGACGCAGCCATCGGCATCGACTGAGAACTCGTACACGACGCTCAATCTTTCCTGTCCTTCGAGCAGGGAAGTGAGGCCCGTCGATAGCTCTTCTGGCAGCATGGAAAAATTGTGCACGCCTGTATAAATGGTAGCCGTCTGCTCAGCGGCATGTTTGTCGATTGCTGAACCAGCCGGAACATAGACGTCCACATCGGCAATCGCAATCTGGATGCGCACCGTGCCGTTATCCATTTCTTTTGCAACCTCGATCTGGTCAAGGTCGCGCGATGTGTCGTTGTCGATGGACGACCAGAGTGATTCACGGAGGTCGCGCACATCAGGCACTGCATTCACTTTTCGGGGATTCGTTTGTAGCGCGTGTATCTCGTCTTGTACGGACTTGGGAAAATCGGGCTGGAAACCGTGTTCAAGCATGCACTGGCGCGCGGCAGATTGCAGGTTGAAGTTGTGTGGATCGCTCATAGACTCCAGTTAAAGGTACAGACATGAGATGCAATTTCGCAAAAGTGTTAAGAAAGAATCAAAACTGTGTCCTCGAATAGCCTCTCGTCCGCAATATTTCCTGTGGCTCGGTCCCCCCGTTCTCGGCAGCGTCACCGGCGGAGTTCTGCCGGTGACGCTGCTCGAGTACGGGCAAGTCAACCTCGAATAAAGTTAGGCCGTCTTGCCGTGCCGCTCTTTCAGGTCGCGCAGCAGACCTTCTATCTGTTCCTCGCGTTCCAGGTTAGCGAAGCGATCTTCGAGCGAATCGTCAGCCAGCAGCTCATGAGTCGCCGCATTTTCTGATTCGGCCCCAGCCACGCGGAGCCGCAGCCGGTCGATCCCGGTTCCATTCTGCACCGCATCCACTTTCTGGCGCACCCGGTTCGCCTTGCCGACAACCCGCGCGCGCCGGTGCTGCGCAATCAGCATTTCGCAGCGGCTGCGCGTTTCCACCAGTTTTTGATCCAGCCTTCGCAGCGCGGACCGCAGAGAATCTGCCTCGCTTGACTGGTCTTCAAGCTGCTGGGTGAAGCCCAACGCCATCTGCTCATGGCTCAACGCGCGCTCCAGTGCGGCTCGTGCGAGATCGTCCTTGCCTTTGCTCACTGCGAGCTCAGCCTTTTTGTGCCACTCTTCCGCGGAGTGATCGTGCTCCGTCTTCTTTTTTTCGAGAAGATGCTGATCGGCAATGGCAATCGCCACCTGTGTCTTTACCTGCAACAATTGATTTTCCATGTCGAGTACCAATTGCTTCAGCATTTTCTCCGGGTCTTCCGCTTTATCGATCAGGTCATTTACGTTGGCGCGCAGCAACGCTGCAACGCGTTCTAGGAGAGCCATATCTTCCTCCTTATGGAAAAAGGAAAGTGGGCGGAGCCGCGAAGCTCCGCCCAAAGTTAAGTGTTACTTGCCATCGACGGTTGCTGCACCATTCGGCCGCGCCCGCATACTTTTCACGTTGCTCATCAGCTCATGCATGTCCATGCCTGAAAGTGCTTCAAACAATGCCGGTACCTGGGCGGCCATTTTCGTCATATCACCCATGAGTTTGTTGGCTCCGGTTGCGCCATCGTTGCCGGTAGAAACGATGGTGATCTTATCCACCTTCCCCAGCGGTTCGGCCATTGCCCGCACCACCTCAGCCATATTGCTGATCAGGCGGTCGACAACCGCAGCCTGGTTCCAGTCCTGATACGCTTCAGCTTTCACGTTCATCGCTTTGGCCTCGGCTTCGCCCTTCTGGAAGATGACGGCTGCTTCCGCTTCGCCCTGTGCACGAATGGCGGAAGCGCGGCCTTCGGCCTCGATCGTCAGACGGGACCTTTCAGCAGCAGCAAGATTTTCGATCCGCTGGCGCTCAATCTCCGCCTGTTTCAATACAGTCGCGATCAGCTCTTTTTCATGACGCAGAATTTCCGCTTCCTGCACCTTGATCTGCTGCTCTTTTTCCACCTGCTGAACTTTCACCTGTTCGGCAACAACCTGCTGCTGCATCACGTTTGTCTGCAACTCGTAGGCCTTGTCCGCTTGTGCCTGCTGCTTGCGGCTCTGTTCTGCAAACTGCGCTTTCTGGATATCGAGATCGCGCTGTGCCTGCGCCTGCTTGGCCAATGAAGCCGTCTCTGCGATGACGCGTTCCTGGTCGGCAGCCGCCTTGGCGATGGCAGCTTCGCGCAGAGCATTGGCTCTGCGAATTGCCGTATCGCGCTCGGCTTCTGCTGCTGCGACATCAGCATCGCGACGAATACGCACGATATCGGGCCGTCCCATGTTGGTGATGTACTCGTTCTTGTCGCGGACTTCCTTGATGGTGAACGAAACAACTTCGAGGCCCATCTTGCTCATATCGTCTGCGCACGTTCCGCGCATACGATCAGCAACCATCTCCGGCTCCTTCACAATCTGCTCGACGGTAAGCTGACCGATAATGCCGCGCAGATGGCCCTCCATCACCAGCCGTATCAGGCCTTCGCGCTGCGGAGGCGTCTTGCTCAGGAACTGTTCCGCAGCCGTAAGGATCGATTCCTGATCGGAGCGCACCTTGATCTGCGCCACCGCTTCTACCGTCACGGCAACGCCTTGCTTCGTATAAAGGTCCTGCTGCGGAGCCACGTCAAACGACATCAGTTCCAGCGAAAGCTCGCGGCAATTCTCGATCATGGGGAAGATCACCGTGCCGTGCCCTTTAATCACGCGCGGCCCACGAAATCCATAGACAACCAGCGCCTCATTCGGGCCGGCCTTGCGAAACATCCTTGCCAGCAGGCCTGCCAGAACAATGATGGCCAATAAACTCAATCCAACGATGATAATGATGGTGTTTGTCATAGTGATCCCAGTCCTTTCCACTGGGAAAACTGTGTTAGAAATCGGTTGATTCGTCGCCTCCGGGAATGAACGCAGCTAGTCTGCAACTTCATCCCATCGGCGCACCCAGGCAATGCCCTGCTCATAGCGCATCACCACAACTTCTGTATCGCGCGCAATCGGCAATCCGTTCTCGCTACGCGCTGCGGAAAACCGGCGGCTGCCATTCTGCGAGAACAGAATCTCACCCGTGCCATGATCGCGAATCGCGCCGCTCACCCGGCCTACCATGCCGATCGTCGCCGTCTCCTCGGCCGTCAGCTCGTGTTCATGCGGCGCCAACACATGCGCCATAAACCAGAACAGCGCTGCCGCTCCTGCAACTCCGGCAATCGTTGCAAGCAGTAGCACGACTGGAACAACAAATCCGCCATACCGCTCCAGCAGATAACCGGTGCCGCCAAACCAGCAGAGAAAAATCACCAGCGTGAATCCATTGATGGGGCTGATCGAATTTGTATTCGCGCCATGACTCGTTCCCGCATGCGCATGTCCCGCCTTGTCCAGATGCAGGTGTAAGTGGCCAATGTGAAAATGAGAGAAGCCGCCTACGAATGCAATCGCGCTGAGACAAAGGCCCAGAGCAAAGCAAAACAGGTAGAAACCTTCCCACGTCATTTCTGACTCTCCTTTCCGGACAGCCTCCTGGCCGGCCGGTCTTTTGTCCGCACTTTCGTCGCAGGCGCGGATGCAGCGTTCCCCGGCCGCAACACCTCCAACAGCCGTTCGACGAGACCGGGAGTTTCCATCACCGCTTCCAGCAGCAATAAGCACTGCCTCGTGTCTTTGTGCCGCGCCAAGGCCAACAGCGCCTGGCGTACCGCAGGATCACGACGAAACCGCTCCGCGCCGCTCACCAGCCACAAATCCAGCTTGTCTTCGAGCGTGCGCGCATCGCTCAACAGCTCTGGATGGTAGCCGTCGGGGTCGTCCACCAGGTAGCCCGGATGCACCTTGAAAAACTTCGCCAGCAACTGCCGCGTGGTGTTCGTGAGGTGGGGCCGTGCTCCGCTTTCAATCTGAGACAAGTACGACTGGCTCATCTTGACGCCGCCATCTGTCCCAAGTTCGGAACGGATGGCGCGAAGCAATTCCTGCTGTGTCATGGCCCGGTTCATGCCGCGCAAATTGCCTTCCACTTCGCGCAGGTAACGGATTTTCTCGCCCAATTTCATATCGCAATCCGCAATAACAATATCGCTAATTGCAATATTTGACAAGAAAAAACGAGATATCTTGTAGGAATCTCTCTAAATTGCAGAATGTTTGTGGGTTACGAGAGCAGCTTGTTGACGCGCTGCATCATGTTCTGCGCATCGAAAGGCGCCCGCACCTTGAGGTCATTGTCGAAATACACGTAGACATCGCGTCCGTTGTCTTGTGTGGAGGGCGTAGGGGTCACCTCTTCCGCATCGGCGGGCTCCGCACCTCGAGCCCATGCGACAACGCGCTCTGCCCACCGGTCCAGAGACGCGTCGTCATATCCGCTGGCGTAGAGCACCTCGGAACCATGCATGCGGCAGTAGACAAAATCCGACGTCACATCCATCAATCGCGGCCATGCCACAGTATCGGCGCACACCAGAGCGACCCGGTATTTGCGCAGCAGTGCGATAAATTCCGGGGTTGCAAAACTCTTGTGCCGAATCTCCATCGCATGTCGAATCTTCAGCTTGTTCGCGGGTTCAAGAAAGGTTCGGTCTTTCATCCAGGGCTCGTGCGCTTCACCGAGCGCAACAGCGTGATCCGTATCGACAGGCAGGCGTGCAAAGAAAGCCTCGGTAAGCGCGGGGTCGAATTTAAAGCTTGGCGGAAACTGCCAGAGCACCGGACCGAGCTTCTTTCCCAGCTTAAGCAATCCGGAAGCAAAGAAATTTGCCAGAGCGCCCTCCACATCGCGCAGTCTGCGTATATGCGTGATGTATTGGGGTGCCTTTACGGAAAAAACAAAATCGTCAGGCGTCTCGTTCGTCCAGTGCTCAAAGGACTTGGGGCGCTGCAGCGAGTAGAAGGTGCCGTTGATCTCAATGCTCGAAAGTGCATGAGACGCATAGTCGAGCTCTTTTTTCTGCGGGAGCCGTTCCGGGTAGAAAACTCCACGCCACGGCTCATATGTCCAGCCAGAAATTCCAACGCGTACCTTACCGTGCATTTCATCTCCTATGCCGATACTCGCCTGGAGGTTGCCCGTCTTAGGCGATTCTTTTTGTAACTGTCGAAGTACTAAAAAGGATCGAGCAGAGCATCCTATTGTACGTAAGAAGCAGTTCTCTTCTCAGGAGCAATAAAACCATGGCACAAAGTATGCAACAGAAATTTTTAACAGGATACGTAGCTCTTCTCGCGAGCGCGCTGCTGGTTGTTGCTGGTTGCAATAATAAACCGGCTCATCCCGATGAGAAGTCGGCAGTTACGAATGCGCTCAGCAGTAGCAATCTCAGCGATGTGAGTGTATCGCAAGATCAGGATAAGGGTGTGATTACCCTTACAGGCGATGTGGCCTCGGCAGATCAGAAGACGCAGGCTGAGACCGTCGCCAGGCAGGCAGCGCCGGATTACACGATTGCAGATCAGATTGGCGTCCGGCCTCCAGGCGCGGAAAGCCAGGCAAAGTCAGTCGATTCCAATCTTGATAGCGCCATCGAGGACAACTTCAAGGCATCTCTCAAGGCGAACAAGAACCTAGACGATCAAAGCATCGATTACTCTGCGAAAAATGGGACGCTTATGCTGAAAGGCACGGTAAAAACCGGAGCGCAGAAGGCGGAAGCTGGAAAGCTGGCGAAGGAAGTTCCAAACGTCCAGCAGGTTGTGAATGAAATCGAGGTAAAGCCGGGCAAACATTCGACGGCAAAGTCATAAATGTCAAAAAGTGGGGAGTCGCTCAGGCTCCCCACTACTCCTTTTAATCTTCCCTTTATTCCTGTCGCGCATCTGAAAGAATAGGACTGTTTGTCCATCCTAAAAGCACGCAAACAGTGAGGGAGCGCAAGATATGGGTCGCTTGCAAGGGCAGGTTGCGATCATTACCGGGTCAGGCTCGGGAATAGGCCAAGGCATCGCGAAGCGCCTCGCGAGCGAAGGCGCAAACATCGTGATCAACTACGTTGGGCACGGCGAAGGCGCTGCTGAAACGTTGAAGATGGTCGAAGCCGCGGGTGCCCGGGGAATCGTCGTGCAGGCGGACGTATCAGAAGTCGAGGCTGTGCAGTCTCTCGTTGAGAAGGCGTGGCAGGAGTTTGGATCGGCAGACATTCTCGTCAACAACGCCGGCGTCGAAACCAACACATCGTTTCTGGATGCGAAGGAAGAAGACTTCGAACGCATCATTGGCGTCAACCTGAAAGCGCCATTCTTTGTCACGCAGGCGTTCGTGCGCAAACTGGCAGCCGAAAAGAAGCCGGGCCGCATTATCAACATCAGCTCCGTTCATGAAGATATGGCCTTCCCCGGCTTTGCTACTTACTGCGCCAGCAAGGGCGGCCTGCGCATGCTGATGCGAAACCTGTGTGTCGAATTAGGGCCACTGGGAATCACGATCAACAATATCGCTCCCGGCGCTATCGCGACACCGATCAACAAGCAGTTGCTTGAAGACAAGCCTAAGCTCGATGCACTGCTGGAGCAGATTCCGCTCGGACGCCTCGGTACCGTTGAAGATGTAGCCGCCCTGGCCGCGTACCTGGCGTCTGAGGACGCAGCGTACATCACAGGCGCGACATACTATGTAGATGGTGGACTGTCCCGCTACTATCACGAGCAATAGCTGAATCCGCGAGGGAAAGAACGATGCATCGATTCAAAGTCTGGGCGCCTGAGCCGAGCACCATTGGCGTCAAGATCGAGAGCACTGTACATCCTATGCAGAAGACCGCTGGTGACTGGTGGCAAGCGGATGTCGAGAATGCAGGCGCTGGAACCGACTATGCATTCCTCGTCGACGGCAGCCAACCAGCTGTTCCCGATCCGCGCTCTGCCTGGCAGCCTCATGGAGTGCATGGGCCTTCGCGTGTTGTCGATCACGCAGGGTTTGCCTGGACCGACGCACAATGGCAGGCGCCTCCGCTGGCGAGCGCCATCCTGTATGAGCTGCACATCGGTACGTTTACTCCTGAAGGAACTCTTGAGGCAGCACAGCTTCGTCTTCGGTATCTCAGAGGCCTCGGTATCACGCACGTTGAACTTATGCCGGTCAACGCATTTCCTGGAAGTCGTGGCTGGGGCTACGACGGCGTAAGCCTGTTCGCACCGCAAGACGCATACGGCGGCCCAGAGGCGCTGAAGCGTTTCGTGAATGCATGCCATGAGCACGGGCTCGCCGTGCTGCTCGACGTGGTCTACAACCATCTCGGGCCGTCTGGAAATTATCTCGGCAAATTTGGTCCTTATTTCACGCATCTGCACAACACGCCGTGGGGTGATGCCGTCAATCTTGAGGACGCAGGCAGCCATGAAGTGCGCCGCTTCCTTTGCGACAACGCTCTCATGTGGCTGCGCGACTATCATTTCGATGGGCTTCGTCTCGACGCGGTGCACGCCTACATGGATCGCTCCGCCATCCACTTCATGGAGCAGCTCTCGACCGAAGTGCGTGCTCTGGAAGCAGAAACGGGCAGGCGCTATGCGGTCATCGCCGAGAGCGACCTCAACGACCCGCACCTGGTGAAAGCGCCCGAAGCCGGCGGTTATGGCATGGACGCGCAATGGAGCGATGACTTCCATCATTCGCTGGTTACCGTGCTCACCGGCGATTGCAGTGGCTACTACTCCGATTTCGGCACGATGGCCGACCTTGCCAAATCCCTCAAATCGGCCTTTGTCTATGACGGAATCTACGCACCTCATCGTGACCGTATTCACGGACGACCGGTCGAAGGACTCTCGGCGTGGCGCTTTCTTGGCTACTCGCAAAATCACGATCAGGTCGGCAATCGTGCGCAGGGTGAGCGCCTTTGTCATCTGGTAAATACAGAACGAGCAAAAATTGCTGCCGCTCTTGTCTTCACGGCGCCCTTTGTGCCCATGCTGTTTCAGGGGGAAGAATGGGCTGCATCTTCACCCTTCCAATATTTCACCGATCACGAAGACCCACATTTAGGACGTCTCGTCTCCGAGGGGCGCAAAAAAGAATTTGCCGCATTCGGCTGGAGTCCCGATGACATTCCCGATCCCCAGGACGAGCAGACCTTCCTGCGTTCCAAACTTAATTGGGAAGAACAGGCCAACGAGCAGCACGCGGAGATGCTCGACTGGTATAGGCAAGTTATCGCTTTACGTAAGAGCCATCCTGAGCTGACGGATGGATCGCTCAAAAAGATCAAAGTGGAATACAGCGAAGAAGAAAAGTGGCTCGCGATGCGGCGCGGTGATCTGGAAATTGTTGTAAACCTCAGGAACCAGCCGCTGAAAAGACAGATACCGTCGGCATCGAAGGTGGTATTGTCCTCAAATGCAGCGATAAAAACAGATCAAGCATCGCTCAATCTTCCACCGGATAGCGTTGCAATTTTTAAAGTGGAATAGAAAAGATGCGCTTCGTCCATTGAGCGGGTATTCTGTTTCTTCTCAGTTCACAGACGATGAACACGATCGAATTCTCATCCTGGATATTTTTCAGCTCGATTCTGGCTGGCCTGCTCGGGTCGTTGACCGGCCTGGGCGGCGGCGTCGTCATCGTGCCTGTGCTCACGCTGCTTTTCCATATCGATATCCGCTACGCCATCGGCGCTTCGCTTGTCTCCGTGATTGCGACGTCGTCTGGAGCCGCTGCCGCCTATGTACGCGAAGGATTTTCCAACGTACGCATCGGAATGTTTCTTGAAATCGCAACGACGCTCGGCGCGCTGCTTGGCGCCTATCTGACACTCATTGTTTCTACGCACGCCATCGGTATTGTCTTTGGAGCTGTTTTGTTGTATTCAGCCTACGCCTCATTCCGAAGCCATCCCGACGTGGCCCATCGCCAGCCCAATCCATTAGCGTTAAAACTCAGGCTGCAGGGTAGCTACCCTGGTCCAAGCGGGCCGGAGAGCTACGTTGCGCAGAATGTTCCCGCAGGTTTTAGCCTTATGCTCGTTGCGGGAACACTCTCGGGTCTGCTCGGCATCGGTTCCGGCGCAGTCAAAGTTCTTGCCATGGACCAAGCCATGCATTTGCCCTTCAAGGTTTCGACTACAACGAGTAATTTCATGATCGGAGTCACCGCTGCAGCGAGCGCTGGAATTTATCTCAGTCGTGGTTACATTTCTCCTGGTCTCGCCATGCCCGTCATGCTTGGCGTGTTGATTGGCTCGCTCTTAGGCGCGCGCATCCTGGTCAAAGCCAAGGTCAAGACATTGCGTCTCGTCTTTGCAGGTGTCATTGTTCTGTTGGGAATCGAAATGATCTACAACAGCGTTACAGGCAGGCTCTAATGATGAACGATCAGAAGATGGAAGTGGCCATGGGCCACCTGCTCCGAACCGGAGTCTTGATCGCGGCCTTCGTGGTTTTCATCGGCGGAGTGCTGTATCTGAATCAGAATCGCGGCCCGCGGCCAGACTACGCTACATTCCACAGCGTTGCTGCCGGACTGCGAAGTCCCGTCGGAGTCATCAAGCAACTGCACACCGGAGACAGTAACGCGATCATTCAGCTAGGGCTTCTGCTGCTGATTGCAACGCCCATCGCGCGTGTGATTTTCGCGGCTTTCGGATTTTCCGCGGAGAAAGACTGGCTTTACCTCATCATCAGTCTCATCGTGCTTGCGGTGCTTACCTACAGCCTGCTCGACGGTCACTGATGTGAGAGCGCTACCTCGGCCAACCGCGCAAGTTGCCGGGACGGGCAATGATCCGATCCGCAGACCTGCCGTTGCGCCAGCTCATGCAGCAACAGCTTTCGGGATTCGCCCGCCGGAAGCGTAGCCAGCATCTCTCTCCGCAATTCACCCAGATCATCGAGCCACGGCCCCAGGTCGTTTGGAAGCTGCTCGTCGATCTCCTTCCGCAGCTGTTGCGCCAGCGCCGGACTCTCGCCCGCTGTCGAAATGGCAATTTGCAGTTTGTCGCGCCTCACCACGGAAGGGAAGTAGAAGTCGCAGTTTGGAGGATCGTCGACAGCGTTGCAGAGGATGTTGCGATTCACCGCGTCCCGATAGACAGATGCGTTGACTTCCATCTCATCCGTCGCAGCCACGACCAGAAATGCCCCGTCCAGATCAGACTCGACGTAGGCGCGCCGATGCCACGTAAACCGGCCCTCATCGGCGAGCGCCACTAAGTCTGGCTTGGCTTCGGGCGAAACGACCGTCACCCGCGCGCCTGCCGTCAGCAGACTGTGAATTTTGGATTCCGCAATCTCTCCCGCGCCAATGACCAGGCAGGGTCGATCCTGCAGCTTCAGAAAGATAGGGAAAAGGCTCATTCCGCAACTCCATGAGGCACGCGTCCCGCAGGCACGTCCCGTTCGACTGCTTCAACGGGCACGCCGGAAAGACGGTCGCGTATTTCGTCCGTCGAGTGGCGCCCAAAATAAGTGCGCAGATTTTCTTCCGGATGGCGCTCTGAAAGATAGGTACGCAATAACCGCTCCAGCGCTGCCGGTACTTCCGTTGCAGGTGCACGGTACCCAACAGGCCGCGCCACCGTCGCATACTTGCCCACCGCTCCGCCAACGCAGAAGTAGTAAGCATCCACCATCTTGCCTTCGTGCTTGATCTTTTTGCCTTCGAGACCAATGTCCGCGATCCAGTGCTGGCCACAGCTGTTCGGGCAGCCAGTTACGTGCAGCTTCAACTGCTCATCGAATTGCGGAACCCGTTCCTCGAGTTCTTCTACGAGCCAGCGCGCGAAGCCCTTCGTCTCTGTGATGGCAAGCTTGCAGAACTCCGTACCGGTGCAGGCAATCGCGCCGCGCCAGAAGGTCGACCCTTCCACGCGCAGGCCAATCTTTTCGATCTCGCCTGCAAGCTCTCCGGCATTTTCCGTCGGCACGTTGATGAAGATCAGGTTCTGCATGATCGTCGCGCGTAATTCGCCCGAACCCAAGCGCTCAGCCAGCTCCGCTGCCGTCGCCAGCTGATCGCCTGTCAATCTTCCACGCAATACTGAAGCGCCAACGTAGCTCAGCCCTGCCTGTCTCTGCGAATGAATGCCGGCATGATCGCGCAGAATATCTTCCGGCGCATGTTCTTCCACGCCCGGATCGAGCTTGTAGCCAAGCCGCGTCTCCAGTTCGCTCAGAAAACTCTCCGCCGTCCATCCCTCACGCATAAAGAGATATTTCAAGCGCGCACGGTCGCGGCTTTCGCGTAGTCCCTGCTGATCACGAAAGATCTCTGCCACGCGCCGCACCACATCCAGCGCCTGCTCGGGCTGGATAAACGCGTCCAGCCGAACGCCAAGATGCGGCTCGTTCGAAAGTCCACCGCCCACGCGCAACGAGTATCCAACTTCGTCGCCACGACGCACGCCAGTCAGAGCAACGTCATTAATCTCAGGGTAGTTGCACCATACCGAGCAGCCGGAAATCGAAATCTTGAACTTGCGCGGCAGATTGTAGAAATCAGGATTCGCCGTCAGCTCGTGCGCCACCGCAACCGCCAGCGGAGAAGCATCCAGAATTTCATCGTGCGCAATCCCCGCGAGCGGGCAGCCGGTCACATTGCGGACTACATCTCCGCAGGCGCCCTTGGGCGATAGCCCAATCGCATCCAGCGCATCCACAATTTCCGGCAGAGATTCAATCGTCAGCCAGTGCAGCTGGATATTCTGCCGGACAGTGATATCGGCCAGATTGCGCGCATGCTTACGCGTAATGTCGGCAATTACCCGCAACTGATCCGCGCGGATGATCCCATTGGGAATTCCGACGCGCAGCATGAAGTATTCGGTGGCCAACCCCTCGCCACCCTTGCCGCCAACGGCGCCTACGCCATCACCCTGCGTGTACACGCCCCACCATTTAAAATATGCAGACGCCCACTCTGGAACCACACTGGCGCGCCCCTGGCGGGCAAACTCGCGTACTTCATTGAACGCTTCCCAAGGGTTTTTCTCGCGCTTCAGGCGTTCTATCTTCTGCGCTTTGGTTTCTTTCGCGGGGGCAGCAGTCTCAATCATTTGGTTCCCTTGTGTTGAAAATAAGAAACCCGCGTCAGATGTGTGATCTACGCGGGCTTTTTGTGAATTTTGGAACTGTAGTGTTCGCTGGGATCATTCACTCAAAAGTCCGGCACGTGCAGGACAACACCCGCAACAAGTCGCCGGAATGGATGAATGGAACACTACCTAAAGCCTAATCGTTTGGCAGAGACCAGTCAAGAAACCGCCTCTGCCAAATCGCTTAGAAGTTAAAGTCTGCTGACAAAAAGATACTGCGATTGCCAGCCGTCGGCGGCCCAAAGAACCCACCTGCCAGCGATTGTGATTTGTCAAAAAAGGGCGAAAGCAGAGTGCCGTTCGGTGTGCCAAGGTTCTGATGATTCAGCACATTCGACGAAAACGCTGATAACGTCAGGCTATATTTGCGCGGTACGGTGGCATCCAGCCGCCCCGGCCCACCTTGATTGCCGCTTAAGCCGTTGAAACCACGCCCGCCACGTCCACCGCCGCCACCTGGTCCGCCGCCTGAGGCGCCGCGTCCATTCTCAACACGCGGTCCAATGCCAATCACCTTGCTGACGCGCAGGTTCAGGCTCACATTCTGCGGACCCGTACCAAGTCCATACGGAATGATCTTCTCATTGGTGCCGATGGGATTGGTATTCAGACAGCCGAATTGAGTGGAGACAACACCGGTTTCGTTGCAGCTCGCCGCAAACGTCGGACGCGCATTGAACTGGTTATTTTGCGTGAGGTCCTGGCCAATCGTGATGTTGTAGGGTGTCCCCGAGTTATAGACGAGGAATGGCGCGAATGACATGGCCCACGGCGCTTGAATATTACCGAGAAGGACAAAGCGGTTGTGAATGTCGAAGGTGTTCCGCCCATAGTCCAGTCCCGGATTGTGCGCATCGGACGGAAAGCTATTGACGCCACCCGTATCGCTCTTCGCATTGTTGTAAACATAGAAGCCGAAGAGGCTGAAGCGGCGATACCGCGCATTGCCGCTCGCAATGATCTGGTGCTGCCGGTAAAAGCCTCCGGACTGATAGGTGTAGAGGTTCTCACTTGGCGGCGTCAAACCAGTAGCATCCGCATACGTGCCGCTCGATGAATCGAAGGGAAGCGCACTCAGGTTGTTGGTGAAGTACTGGTGCACACCCTGGCTATAGAGGTACGTGACATTTGCCGTGACCGTCTTAGCGATTTGCCGGTCGACGCCAATGGCTCCCTGCATATCTACCGCGGCGTGAAAGTGCGGATCAATCTGATAGTAAATCGGCGCATTATTTTCGTTATCCGAGTTCGAGTTATCAAAGGACTGGATCACGATCTGCTGATTCGATTGCTTCCCCGGAGCCGGCACATTGTGGTGAATCGTCTCGATGACGAATGGCGTACTGCCCCCGCCGCCAAAGGTATTGGCAACGCCAAAGCGCTGGAAGAACCATCCATAGCCGGCGCGCAGCACGGTCTTGGCAGGCTTCTTGCCGCCGCCGTCAAGCGCATAGGCAAAGGAAACGCGCGGAGCCCAGTCGTTCTTATCGTTGATGCGGTTCTGTGTTTCGTAGCGAAGCCCATAGCTGAACGTAAAGCGCTGGCTCAACTTCCAGTCATCCTGGTAAAACAGGGCCGCATCAAATAGTGTCGCCCGCGCGGTGAACTGGTTGATGATGGTATGTTGATACTTCTGCCAGTTGTTATGGTTGTTGGGTATATAGTCCGTAAGCGTGCTATAGGTGAACTGGCCGTTTGCTCCCGCATTTGTGTAGTTCGCATCGCGGGTCGCGCGCAGTCTCGCACCAAAGCTAAGGGAGTGATTGCCTTCGGCGGCAGTGAAGTAGTCCTGCAGCTCATAGTAATCCTGGTTATCGCGCAGCGTACCGCTATTGCTTCCGCCTGACGTGAAAGCTCCTTGGACCAAAACCGTTGGATCGGTCGAGAGCGGCGTCTGCGTCACCCGGCCGCGTGTGTACTCAAACCGCATGTCGTTTACAACATGCGGACTCATCACCCAGCTGTTGCTCAGCTGGATCTCATTCTCAAGATTGTGCGTGTTGTATCCCGTGGAGGGCAGGCTTGTTTGGCCGATCCCAGAGTTCGACTGTGTATTGCGGGTATAGCTGTAGCGCACCGTCAGCGTGTCGCTTTGGCTCAGCTGGAAATCAAACCTGGGGCTGATATCGATGCGCGTGCTCGGGTTGCTGACCGTCTGGTTCAAATAGACAGGATTATTCGGATCGGTCGTGGCGGGATCGATCGCATCGACGACGTTCACGTTCTGAATGTTCCGGCCAAAGGCGTTCACGAAAAACGACGCTCTCTTTGATAAGGATCCACCCACGTTGCCATTCAAAAAATACGTGTAGTAATCGGGGAACGGGATCGGTGGCTGTCCAGGCTGAAGATTCGAATTCAAAATCGGGTTCGCCGCATTGAATGACGAATCATTGCCGCGCGCGCCGATGCTGCCGTGAAGCTTATCCGTGCCGGGCTTGGTCAGAATCTCGATGCGTCCATATCCCAGGCGGTCATATTGCGCGGAAAACGGATTCTGGTTCACGCGAATTTCGCGAATGGATGACTTCGGTGGAATCTGTCCGCCGGTAAAGCCGTCGATATAAATCTGTCCGCCATTTGGCCCTGCTGATGGCCCGGCCAAAGCCTGCAGTTCGTTCGAAAGCTCGTCTGGATCATCGGAGAGCGCGTCCAGGTCCTTGCCTTTGATCACTACGGCGTTCGCATTGCTGTCAGGGCTCGTGTCCACCGTCGTGCCCTCGGCATTTACCTGCACCTGCTGTTTCTCTACCTGGATTTCAAGAGACACATCGAACTGCTTTGTCTGCCCTGCCGTTACGGAAACGGCCTTCGAATTCGATGAGGCAAAACCATCTGCGTTCGCGATGACGATATACGTTCCCGGGGCCAGATTGTTGACCTGATACGAGCCGTTCGCATTCGACGTTACCGTTGCCACCGTGTGTCCATCGGGGGTGGTCAGGCTCACGTTTGCGTTTGGAATCACAGCGCCCGACGGATCGGTAACCTGTCCGCGCACGGTGCCCTTTGCTGCCTGCGCCAGCATCTGCGTCGCAGGTCCAATACTCAGCAACAGGCCCAACAAGATAAAAAAATAGCGTGCAAGGACTCTCTGTTTCACAAAGTCTCCAAGTGTTCAAAGATTAGACGTGGATGTCTGCTTACTGTTGCGCGGCCCCCGCTGCATCGCCTCCGCCGCCGAGGCTCCAGGAAGAAGAAAATAAGCTCTGGCTTGCTTTGGTCGAAGCCTGGAGCATGGGTTCCACGCCCGCCAGCAGCGTGATGGCCGTCGCCGTATCGCTGGCGCCTTCCGTTGAGACGATCATGACTGCATCGCCTGGGTGCAGATCGGCCAATTGCACCGCTGGTGCGCGTTGCAGCATTTGTGAAAGATCTCCGCCGTGTGAACCGCCGCCCCCAGCGCCGCCGCCCATACTTATGGAGCCACCGCCGCCGGCGGCAGGCTGCGCATGAACGGGAGCCGACTGTCCCCCACCCGGTGCGCCGCCCTTAAGCCGTCCTGCAATCGCCTGCGCCATCTCCGGTGCCAGCTTGTGCAGTTGCGAATCCGGTGTAAAGCGAACGGTAATCGGCTTTTTCGTTGCCATGTCTGTCACGGTCAACGTTTGGGCCGACGCATTTGCGCTCAATACCGTTCCGGCAATGTTCCGGAAGGAGCCGGCCACAATCTCATCGGCGGCCACGTCGGTCCCATCTCCGGTGCGCTCGCCCCGTGCCCGCAGCTGGTCGCCGGGCTTGATCTGGTCCAGCGTCGAAATCTTTGCGTCATCGAACTTCACTGAGTCCGGCGCGTACCGTCGCACACTTGTTTTCGGGGAGGTATGAATCGTGAACGTTCTCGACCCTGATGCAACCATGACCGTGCCGCTGGCCGCGTCCACCGATTTCACAATGCCGCCCACGCCGCGCTTCTGCCAGTCCTCGCGATCCTGCTGCTGCTTTTGCGCAATATCGCCCTGCTTCATCGCGATCACAGCCTGCGCCGTATAGGTGTTCTCTGCCGAGCCGGGAGTGGCCCGCACCAGCACTCGATCGCCGATCTCCAGATCCTGCACATGGATCGCTGTCGCGCCAGTCAGGTCCTTCTGTCCTGGGGCCGTACGCACGAGGCGAGTCGTATCGTTCACTGTAATTGTCGCGACCACCCCTGCATCCGACTTCAGTGTGATCGTATCTCCGCTTACTGCTGTCACCGTCCCCAGCAGCCGTGCCGTCGATGCAGGCGTCGTCTGGCCTGCTTCTGTACGGCTGCCGGTTGGCGCGGCGATCGCAATCGACGCGGAGGCGAATAGGAGGAGGGCGAAGGATGTTTTGGCGAGCGGCATACGATATTTGTCGTGCGAAAGAGACTTTCCCTGGCTTCACTCGAAAGACGGGCCGTTATGAGCGAAAGTTTCAGGGATAATTCTAACGAAGCAAGCGGTTACAGTGGTAAATCGATGACCTGGCAACGTTTTCATTGTCTCGCCTGGCGCAACATCTCCCATTGTCCATTTATGATCAGCGTTGGCCTTGCTTCCTCTTCTCCTGCGTATTCGAGGAGGTAGGCGCCGCTGTCAGATCGTGTCATTGAGGATTCGGAAACCACATGGCTATCACAAATGTAAGCAATTCCTCCGTTACGGCGAACGCGCCCGGCAGCACCAACAAAAGCGCCATGGCGATGGTCACCACGCTCTTCTTCATGTGGGGCTTCCTCACCTCGCTCAATGACATTCTCATTCCGCATCTCAAGTCCATCTTTTCGCTGAACTATGCCGAGGCCATGCTCGTGCAGTTCGCCTTCTTCTCTTCCTATGCCGTCTTTGCCTTGCCCTCCGGCAAAATCATCGAGTGGATCGGCTACCAGCGCACCATGGTTGTTGGCCTCTTTACGATGGGTGTCGGAGCGGTGCTCTTTATCCCCGCAGCCAGCGCGCCTTCTTTTCCCCTCTTTCTTTCCGCGCTGATCGTTCTCGCAGCCGGCATCACTGTGCTGCAGGTTGCTGCCAATCCTTATGTGTCGATTCTTGGCCCGGCAGAGACCGCATCCAGCCGCCTTAATCTCACCCAGGCCTTCAATTCTCTCGGAACCACGATCGCGCCCTGGTTCGGCGGATGGCTGATCCTGAAAGAAGCAACTGCGGTTCTCGACATCAATACGCTCTCCAATGGGCAGCTCCACGCCTATAGAGTTCAACAGGCGTCCACCGTCAAGATGCCGTATCTTGCCATCGCGCTGGCGTTGGCTGTTCTTGCGCTTACGATTGCCCTCTATCACTTCCCGCGCATCGATACGACCAGGGAATTCCGCCGCCCAAAGCAGGGCGAGCATGAATATACGATCTGGAATTACCCCCACGTCATCTTCGGCGCCATCGCCATCTTTGTGTATGTGGGCGCCGAAGTCTCCATTGGCAGCTTTCTCGTCAACTATTTCAACCAGCCGAATATCGGCGGTCTCACCGTGCGCGCCGCTGCCGACCTCGTGCCTTTTTACTGGGGTGGCGCGATGATTGGCCGCTTCATCGGTTCGGCTGTTCTACAAAAAGTCCGCCCGGGTTATCTGCTCGGCCTCTGCGCCATCGTCGCCTTGTTACTGGTCATCACCTCCATGGCAACCTTCGGCCACTTTGCCATGTGGAGCATCCTGCTCGTCGGCCTCTTCAACTCCATCATGTTTCCCACCATCTTTACGCTGGGCATTGCAGAGCTGGGACCGCTTACCGGCAAGGCTTCCGGACTTTTGGTTGCAGCCATCGTAGGTGGCGCAATTATTCCACTGGCAGAGGGAGCGCTCGCCGACCGAATCGGCATCCATCACGCCTTTATCCTGCCCGTCCTCTGTTACTGCTACATCGCCTTCTACGGCTTTAGAGGCTCCAGAGTCGTTTCTCCCGCATGATCGAGTGCCACAAGCTCGCGAAGCGAACCTGAGGGCTTTCATCGATCTCTACCCGCATTGTCGCGTCTCTGATACGCTTTCGCAGTGGAATCGCTGCCATCGGAGATCGTTACGTATGCATAGAAGAGAATTCCTCGGCGCCGCATTGATGCAGGCAGGCGCTCTAGCCGCCGCTCATTCTGCCACGCGGCACCGGTTTGCGAACCTGTTTCCGCCCGCGACTGCGGAGACCCTCAAGCCCATGGCCGTTGGCCTGCTGATCAAACCAGCCGAGGGTCCGGAGGCAACGATCTCCCGCGTCAAGAACATGGGATTTACGAATTGCTTCTTTTCGCTTGACGGATACATCGGCAAATACACGCCCGCTCTCGCTCAGGAACTCGGCGGCCTGCTGCAGAAATACGGCGTCACTGCAACCACGGCTGAAGTTGTCGGTCCCGGCCGTCTCGTCTGGGATTTTGAAGATGGCCCGTCTACGATCGGTCTGGTGCCTCGCGAAACCCGCGCCGCCCGCATCGACGCGCTCAAGCAAACCTCTGATTTCGCCAAGCTGTTGGGCATTCCGCAGATACAAACCCACTGCGGCTTCATCCCCGAAAACCCACGCGACCCGCTCTACGACGAAACCGTCCTCGCCATTCAGGAAGTCGCGAAGCATTGCGCCACCAACGGCCAGCGTTTCCTGATGGAAACCGGCCAGGAGACGCCCACCACCATGGCGCGCGCCATCAAGGACGTGAATCAGCCCAATCTAGGCGTTGGCCTCGACACCGCCAACCTCATCCTCTATGGCAAAGCCAATCCAGTCGATGCCGTCGATATCATCGGCCCGCACGTCCACGCTATCCACGCGAAAGACGGCAAATGGCCCACCGATCCGATGAAATTGGGCCAGGAAGTGCTCATCGGTAAGGGCCTCGTCGACTTCCAGCAGGTCTTCACCAAGCTCCACAAGCTCGGCTACACCGGAGCTGTCACCATCGAACGCGAAACCGAAGGCCCACAGCAGATCGAAGACGTGAAGCAGGAAAAAATCTACCTCGAACGCATCATTTCAAATCTTCAAAACGGATGACGGACCTGGTGAGAAATTTCGGGGGCCCATCCTTTCGCGCAGTTTGCGAAAAAGTGGGAGAGCACGAAACTTCATACAATTTGGGTGCCTCACGTCTCGCTTTTGAGACGTGGGTTCGAAAGCGCATGGGAGCATTCATACAATGGATAGAAGAAAATTCCTCGTCGGCTCAGCCGCAGCCTCAGGGCTTATGTTCGTAAAACCCGAAACCGCTTTCGGTTATCAAGCCAACTCCGCCGTGCGCTATGCACTGCTGGGATGCGGCAACCGCGGCACCTCGGTTGCGACTTCGTTTGCGAAGAACACCAGCGCCCGCGTCGTCGCGCTCGCCGATCTCTTTCCCGATCAGCTTGAAAAAGGCAAAGCCCACTTCGATCAGATCAACCAGTCGTTAGGCTACGCCGGCCCCGAACTGCAATTCCGTGGCTACAAGGCCTTTGAAGAATTAGCCGCATCGCCCCATGTCGATGCCGTGCAGATTTCCACCCCGCCCTGGTTCCACGTCCAGCACCTCGACGCCATGGTGCGCGGGAACAAGCATGCCTATTGTGAGAAACCCGTCGGTGTCGACATCGCGCAAACCAAGCAGGCGTTAGAAATCGCCAAGCGTGTCGATGGAAAAGTCAGCGTCGACGTTGGTTTCCAGATCCGCAGCGCGCCGCCTTTCGTTGAAATCGTGCGCCGCATCCACAACGGCGATTTAGGCAAAATCGCCAGCATTACCGCGTATTACAACGCTCCGCCCGCCGTGGAGCACGATTACCCCAGCGCGTCCGCCGACGAACAGCAAATCCGCAACTGGCTCTGGTACCGCAATCTCTCCGGCGACATCCTCGTCGAGCAGAACATCCACGTCATCGACATCTGCAACTGGATTCTCCAGTCGCATCCCATTAAGGCCGTCACCACCGGAGGACGCAACATCATCAATCACCCCGGCGACTGCTGGGACAACTACCAGGTCTCCTTTACCTATCCCGACGACGTGCACCTCAGCTTCTCATCCACGCAGTTCTGCCCCGGCCACTGGTTCGATGTCTCCGAGCGTGTCTTCGGATCGAAGGGCATCGCCGAAGCTCCTTATTCCGGCCCGCTGCGCATCATCGGAGATAACGCCTGGGCATGGTCCAGCAGCACCACGCAGCCCACTGGCTCTTTCGCCGCCAACGGAGCTTTCAGCGACAACCTCGCGCAAGCAGACTCAGAAAAAGACAAAGGTTTCATCGAAAGCATCACCTCAGGGAAATTCCACAACCAGATCGCCACCGGCGTAGAAACCGCGCGCAGCTGCATGCTCGGGCGCATGGCGGGCCAGCTCAAGCGCGAAGTCACCTGGGACGAACTACTCGCCCACGGTGAGGAATACCACCTCGACATCAATATGAGCCAATTCACTTAGCAGGTAAAATAGAGGTGTGACGTCACCTTTTTACATTCATTCCTCTATTTCATAACAACTTACCTAAGGAGTCATACGTGCTAAGTGTAGGCGAGAAGTTCCCTGTCTATTCCGTAACCGCAACTGTCAGCCGCGACAAGAACAAGGCATTTGAAACCATCACCAACGAGAGCTACCCCGGCAAGTGGAAGGTGTATTTCTTCTGGCC
>Ga0206863_1110_pt1 | contig 28468 bp, 30 predicted proteins | sample Alteio_BWOrgCont_41_FD_152634 | JGI IMG/M metagenome (GOLD analysis project Ga0206863, IMG submission 152634) | Enriched cells from forest soil in Barre Woods Harvard Forest LTER site, Petersham, Massachusetts, United States -... | ecosystem: Environmental > Terrestrial > Soil > Temperate forest >...
CCGCGCAGGTTTGTTCCCATCAAATGGTCCCATTCAGCAGGAGCCATCTCATGCAGCGGCTTTCCCATGATGCCGATGCCCGCGTTGTTGACCAGAATGTCGCAGCGCTGATAACGGCTCTGCACCGATTTTGCCAGTTTTGCGACGGATGGTTCATCCAGCAGGTCGAGTGGTGCGGCTTGCGCCGAGCCGCCACTGGATGCAATCTCGCGCTCGAGGCGTTCAAGCTGGCTGACATCGCGGGCGGCGAGTACGACTGAGGCTCCCATGGACGCAAGCCGCCGGCTGATAGCTTCGCCGATGCCGCGTCCGGCTCCGGTAACGACGGCTACCTGGCCTTTGAGGGTTATGGTTTCATCAGGCATGCTCAAGTTCTCCAATTCGGGATGACGGCACTTTCGGTGCGAGGCCGGTGTCTTAAAAGTATGAAGCAGAATCGGAGGTCAACGGTTTATCGTGTAGCTGCATCTCAATTTCGCATTGACGGAACGGTAAAAAGCGTTTACTTGTCACTCATAGCTGTGGGTTTCTATAATGCAACAACACCGCATTGATCTGACTGGTGACTTCCGGAATCAGGGGTTGGCATGTTTCAATGCGGATGGAGCACCCTCCAAATCCGCATCGAGCAATTATTCAGGATTTTTTCCTAGGAGCGTTGAATGAAGAAAGTCGTCGTTGCTTCCGTGTTGGCTGTCGCCACCGGCGTCGCATATTATCTGCCTGCTGCGCTGGCACTGGATGATGATCAGAGTCAGGGTGCGCAATCCAGCCAGATCACCATCAAAGATCCAGCAGAATACAATGCCTACACGAACGCCGTAGGACAGTCGGCTCCAGCCGCCAAAGCCGCTGCCATCGAGCAGTTCCTCACCCAGTATCCGAACAGCGTGGTCAAGGAAGAGATGCTGGAGCAGTTGATGGCCGCCTATGAACAGGCCGGCAACGCTGACAAGGAACTGGATGCCGCGAATCGCCTGCTGGCGGTCAATCCAAACAACCTGCGCGCACTCACCATTGTCATTTACATCGAAAAGAAGGCCTCGGGCGACCAGACGAAGCTGGATGATGCCGCGGCCAAGGCAAAGACCGCCCTCAGCGCTCCCAAGCCTCCAACGCTTTCCGATGCCGACTATCAGAAGCTGAAGGGTGCCACCACGCCGATCTTCGAAGACGCGATCGCCGTCGATGCGGTAGCAAAGAAAGATTACAAGACCGCCATCGACGCTTACACCGCAGAGTTGAAGGCGTACTCAGACCCCACACAAACGCAGGCTGGCCCTGGCTTGCTGGCCACGTACAACCTCGGCAACGCTTACGTTCAGCAGGATACGAAGGACCTGGTCAACGGCGTCTGGTTCCTGACCCGCGCGGCGCAGTTTGCTCCGGCCGGCTATAAAGACCAGATCGAAAAGGCGGCGGAATACTGGTACAAAAAGTATCACTGCGCGCAAGCCGACACTGCCTGCCAGACGAATCTCGATGGATACGCAGCGATTCAGGCCTTGGCCAAGACCAACCTGTTCCCACCGGATTCCTACAAGCCGGTTGCTGCTCCTCCACCGCCTTCGCCGCAGGATCTGGCTCACCAGGCTGTGACCAGCACGCCCGATCTCAAGACGCTGGCGCTGGCCGATAAGGAATTCATCCTGGCGAATGGATCTCCGGACGATGCCGGCAAGGTCTGGGCTGTGCTGAAGGACGTGACGGCGGAAGTCCCCGGAACCGTCATCTCGGCGACGGCGGATAGCGTTCTGCTGGCCGTTTCCGACGATGCCAAGCAGTCGCAGAAAGCGGATTTTACCATCAACATGAAGACTCCGCTCAAGGAAGTTCCGACGGCAGGGGCCCAGGTGAAGTTCGATGGCACCTTCGATTCCTACACGCAGAACCCACTCATGATCATCCTCAAGGATGGTGAAGCGCCTGCTGCGGCAAAAAAGACCCCGGCAAGGCGTCCCGTGCATCATCCGAGCGGTATGTAACCCAATCCGTAACTCCAGAAAAAGGCAGCCGATCCGGCTGCCTTTTCTGTCTCTCAGGGATGAATGGTAAAGTGAAGACGCGATGATGAGATTTTCGAGCCTGGCTCCTCCTGCAGCTCTTTTATTGGTGGCTCCTCTTCTTTTTGCGCAGGATGTCCAGCCGGTCCAGCCTGTTAATCAGTCGGTGGCTCAGCCTGCAACTCAGGCTGTTCCAAAAAATATAGAGCAGGCGGAGACGGTATTCTCCCCTGAAGAGAAGCTGCAGTATTTTGCGCTGGAGCACCGCTCACCCGACCAGATTGAGCCGCAGGATGCTGAGCTGCTCAGCAAGCGTAAGCGCGATATTCTGGCCGAAGCAGAATTTTTCGGGTATGACACGAGCGCAGCCGGGTGGGCCTATGAGCAGTCCGTATGTACGCAGATGCCTGATTACATCCTGCTGCGGTATACGAACGCGACTCCAGCGGGACCGGACTCGATCTTCACGGTGCTGGTGCCTCGCCATGGCGGACGCATCCGGATTGTTCCCGTACTGAATCACGGAGCGACGCGCTTCAAGCCCGCTCCTACCGACCCTAGAAACTTCGAACTATTCAGCCAGGTGATTCCAGCCGACGTGGCAAAACAAAATAGCGGGCCGGAGGGGAAATGGCTTGCCCTCACTGTCTGCTACGCGGAAATGACGGGCGCGCGGCCGCAGGTGCCGAACGAGCCCAGTCTCGATCTGCGTATGATCAAAGCTCCGCCGCCGACCTTGCGCATCTCTGTGAGCGCCAAAGAGCATGAGGTGCGTTTTGTTGAGCCATACTCACAGACGGATTACAAGCTGTGGGATATCACATACAACGAAGCGGGCCGCATTATCAGCGCGAACGATGATCTGCACTCGTACGGCGAGGTCGTGGTCAAGCAAGTGCCTGAGCCAACTCCCAAACAGATACCTGAGCCACCATCTCCGCCGATAAAGCAGATTCCTGATTCACAGCAAGTGACACCGGTGCCGCAGGAGAATCAGCCCCAGCCCCAGCCACAACCCCAGCCACAACCACAGAGCCGCTGATTTCTTGTTATGAGTCGCGGATATCGAATCGCTTGATCTGTCCGTTCTCGACTCGAAAGATGTGACCGACGCTCTGATCGACGAGCAGGCGGCCTGCTAGATCATGCACGACCTGGTGCACTTCGACGATGATTTCTCCCTTGGGGCCAGCAGAGAAGCCAACCGGATCGACATGTGGATCGACTATCGCCCACTGGCGCGTCCAATAGCTGCGCACGCCGTCCCGTCCATGAACGTGGCCGCCCTCCATCCCATTCGCCCACACGACGTCCTCGTGCATGGCCGCGAGCACCGTCTCCATGTCGCGCGCATTGAAGCGTTCATAGACGTGTTTGAGCAGTTCCACTTCGCTCGACATGCAAGACCTCCATGCGCCGTCCGCCGTATCGACGGTTGATTCTCCTGATTGTAACGACAGAAAATGAAAGTCGTGTTTCGGCAGGCTTCTAGCGAGTACGGGGCGGCCATTTCAGAATGGGAAGGATGCTGGAATAGTCATCCGTCCACAAGGTGACATTGCTGCGCGATATGGATGGATGCGCTGTACGGTTCACTTCCGGCTGCGCGAGAAATGGCTCGTTGTTTGTCAGCAGCACCCAGTCGGCGACGAAAATCCCCCGATTTTCATCGGCCCCGGAGTGAACCGTTACGGCGTGCATGCCCGCCTGTTGCGCCTCGCGGGTGAGAACAGGTTCAAGATCGAGGTACTGGCTTGAGATGTGAAAGGCGAGAATGCCATCCGGCGCGAGATGCTTGCGGTAGAGCGCTAGGGCCTGCTGTGTAAGCAGATGCACGGGGACCGCATCGCCGGAAAACGCATCGAGGATGATGACATCGAAGGGCTGCCCATGTTCGCGGTTGATGGAAAACCGTGCATCGCCCAGGACCACATCAGTCTGGGCTGGAGTTTCGCGCAGATAGGTAAAGAGTTCGCGCGCCACGCGCTCGACCTGCGGATTGATCTCATAAAAACGGAATAAATCTCCGGGCTGGCCGTAAGCGGCCAATGCTCCGGCGCCAAGGCCGACAATGCCTACGCGTTTCGCGCGGCCTTCGCAGCAGAGACGCAGCGCCAGCCCGACGCCCGATGACGGCGCATAGTAAGACGCGGGCCGCATGCGCATTCCGTTGGCAAAGAATTGCGCGCCATGCTGGATGGTGCCGTTATAGAGCGTGCGCGTGGTCCCAGCCTGCGGCGGCCAATGAGTTTCCGTCACGCGTAGCGTGCCGTAGAAGCTGCGGAGCTGCACCAGAGCGTCCTGCTGCCAGGCGCGTGCCTGCACGATGCCGACCCATAGAAGTGCCAAGGCACCCGCCGTCCAGAAGAGACGCGCCATGATCCCGAAATTCCATGTAGCGGCGAGGGCCAACAGGGCTGCAAGCACAAGGCCGATGGCCAACTCGTGATTCGCACGAAAGAGATTCGGTGCGATCACTCCGACAAATAGAGATCCCAGCGCTGACCCGAGCGAGAGCAGCAGGTAGAAACCGGTGGCCGACTCCGCGGGTGGCCGTAGCCGGTAAAGCTCGCCATGGAAGAAGAAGCAGAGAATGAACAGAGCCACGCAATAGATCGGCACCGACACCTGAACCGGCAGCGCCCCATGCACGTCGTATGCAATGTAGCCAAGAATGCCGAGGGTGCAGGCTACCAGCCGCAGCATCACCCAGCGCGGATAGGCCTGCGGCGAATGGAAGGCAATGATGAAGCTGAGCAGGTATGCCGAAAGTGGCAAAATCCAGAGCAGGGGAATGGCGGCGATATTCTGACTGAGATGGTTCGTAAAGGCGCAGAGCAGCAGGGAAGCGCAGCCTGGCAGCAGAAGCCACAACGCTCTCCGCTGTGCGGAGAAGGGCTGGCTGGCTGCTGTCTCCAACCGCGATGGCCTCCGCTCAGGCAGCGTCTGCCGCACGCTCCACGCAATGCCGCCGCATAAGACTGCGAAGAGAAAAAACCCGGCCGACCAGCCGCGCGTCTGTGATTTTAGTGTGAAATGCGGCTCAATCATGACGGGATAGATGAGCAGCGCCAGCAGCGCTCCCGCGTTTGAAAGAGAGAACAACTGGTATGGGCCGTTTGCCTGAAAGCTGCGTGTATACCAGGCCTGCAGGAGCGGCGTGGTGGCCGATAAGGCGAGATAGGGCAATCCAATAATGAGGCTCAATAGCCAGAAGACGGTGAGCATCGGATGCCAGGTTGCCGCCCAGGGATTGGCGCGTATGTGCAACCCAAGCACGGCGAGAGCGAGAGCTAGGAGAGATACATGGGTAATCGCCTGCGCCCTGGAGCGCAGCTTGTTGGCCACTAGATCGGCGTACAAATAACCGAGCAGCAACGCTGACTGAAAGAAGACTAGGCATGTCGTCCACACCGCCGAAGAGCCGCCGAGTATCGGCAAAAGCTGTTTTGCGACAATGGGCTGCACCAGAAAAAGTAGAAAGGCACTCAGGAACACAACGCTGGCGTAGAGAAATGTAAGCAGAACCATGAGTGTCGGAACAGAATTCATCCAAGCCTACGCTGCGGATGCGATTCTGGTCTACACTCAGCGGGAAGAGATTTGAGGTGAGCCATGCTCAACGATGAAAAGATCATGTCGTTTGTGGGAGTCAGCGACGCAGACAAGGCGCGTGCCTTCTATCGCGATACGCTGGGGCTATCGCCTGTCAGCGAAGACGGCTTTGCGCTCGCCTTCAGTGTGGGCGGCGTTATCCTGCGCGTTACCCTGGTCAACGAGGTGCGGCCGCAGCCTTACACCGTCCTCGGGTGGCAGGTCAAGGACGCAACTGCGACCGCGCGCGCTTTGGCAAAAGCCGGAGTGCCGCCGGAGCGCTATTCGCACGTGCCACAGGATGACGATGGCATCTGGACCGCTCCGGGCGGTGCGAAAATCGCCTGGTTCAAAGACCCGGATGGCAACATTCTAAGTATTGCGCAAATGTAAAAGCCTGATTACGCAGCCTGGATTCAGTGCTTGTCTTTTCTCGCTGTTTTTTTCGCAAGTTGGCTCAGGCTGGTCTGTGCCAGCTCTTTTTCTAGAGCCTTCTGTGCGTCTTTGAATATCTGACTCAACGATGCATTGAGTTTGCCGTGATGTGCCGCGTTGGTAGAAGCTGAATGGAATACGTCGCCGGGTGTGAGCGCCCGGTAAATGTCAGCGAGTGAAATTTCCTTGGCCGGCCGGCCAAGACGAGAACCGCCGCTGGGGCCTTTCTGACTTTCCACCAGCTCCGCTTGCTGCAGCAGCGAGAATACACGACGAATGACGACAGGGTTGGTGTTGAGCTTGCGTGCCACATCTTCTGAGGTCTGCAGTACATCCGGTTCGGCAGCGAGCAGAAGCAAGGCGTGGACGCCGGTTGCGAATCGGGTATTGACGGCCATACTGCCACGCTACCATAGGTTTTCTGGATTAAGCATCGCAAATTGATCAAATTGCGTTTGTAACAATCACAGATCACAGTTTGCTTCGTGCTAGCATCAAAAGTTCTTATTCTGTTGGATTCTGTCTTTGGAGTTTCTTTTTGCGCATTCTTTTTGTAGGAGACGTTTTCGGGAGCGCTGGGCGCCGCATCGTACGCGAGCACCTGGGCCACGTCATCGAACAGCGTGAGGTCGACCTCGTCATCATTAATGGAGAAAATGCTGCCGGCGGCTTCGGCATCACGCCTGCAATCGCCGAAGAATTGTTCGATCTTGGCGCGCATGTGATCACCACCGGCAACCATGTGTGGGACAAGCGCGAGATCATGGAATACATGCAGTCGGTGCCTGCGGATAGTCATGAGCGGCAGCGGCGCGTTATCCGTCCGGCAAACTATGTTGCGGGAACGCCGGGCCACGGCTTCTATCAGGGCCAGCTTGCGTCCGGGCAGGAATATGCCGTCATCAATATGCAAGGGCGCGTCTTCATGGCATCCAGCGACGATCCCTTTCGCACTGCTGACATGTTGCTGAAACAAATTACGGCGAAGGTGATTCTGCTGGATATTCACGCCGAGGCGACGTCAGAGAAAGCAGCTCTTGGATGGTATCTCGATGGCCGCGTGACCGCAGTGCTGGGAACACATACACACGTCCCGACGGCTGACGACCGCGTGCTGCCCGGCGGCACTGCCTATCAGACAGACGTGGGCATGAGCGGACCGTATGACAGCATCATCGGCGTAGAAAAAGAGCTGGTGCTGCAGCGCTTCCTTACCGGCATGCCGGGAAAATTCGAGGCCGCGAAGGGCGACCCGCGCATGGCCGCGACGCTGATCGAATGTGATGGCGCGACGGGAAGGGCTTTGAGCACGCAACGAATGTTACTGGGGGAGTAAGCATGGATCGTATCACTACAAAAATGTAGCTACAATAATGTAGATCGAAGATGATCCAATTCGAATGGGACGAGGCCAAAGCAAAAGCCAACGAGAAGAAACACGGCGTTAGCTTCGAAGACAGCATTCATATTTTCGAAGACCCTTATGTGCTGTCTGAGCAGGATCGGATTGAAGATGGAGAGCAGCGGTGGCAATCAATTGGGCTAGTTGAAGGGATTGTACTTCTGCTGGTAGCACACACCGTTCAATCATCTGAAGAAGAACAAGTCGAAGTTGTCCGCATCATCTCTGCCCGCCGGGCTGACAGAAAGGAACGAATACGGTATGACGAAAATCGTACGAAAAACTCTTTCTGAAACTCCGCTCAGAGCGAAGCATAAAGATAAACTCGCGAAACTTGCTACGCGGCCAGATAGCGAAATCGATTATTCCGATATTCCGCCTCTCACGGACAAGTTCTGGCAAAATGCAGTGAGCAGCCCGCTCTATCGTCCGGTGAAGCATCAGCTAACTGTGCGGCTGGATGCGGACGTGCTCGCATGGTTGCGCAAGCAGGGCAGAGGATATCAGACGCGTATCAATAGCTTACTGCGGACCGCCATGCTCAAAGATTTGGCCGGGAAGCACACTCCTAAGCATGGCGGCTGACGCTATTGTTCAGCATCCTTCTGTGGTCTTAGCAGCGGGAACAAAATGACATCACGAATTGAACGTGCACCAGTGAGGACCATCGTCAGGCGATCGATGCCGATGCCTTCGCCTCCGGTTGGCGGAAGGCCGTAGGACAGGGCGCGCACGTAGTCTTCGTCCATCTGGTGTGCTTCGTCATCGCCGTGCTCGCGCTGCGTAATCTGCTGCTCAAAACGCTTGCGCTGCTCTTCTGGGTCGTTCAACTCGCTGAAGGCGTTGCCTACTTCGAAGCCACCGATGTAGAACTCGAAGCGCTCCACCCACTCCGGTTCGTCGGGCTTCTGCTTCGATAGAGGCGAGACGGCGAGAGGGAAGTCGTAGATGATTGTCGGTTGAATTAAATGATCTTCTGCGATCGTTTCGAAGATGGTCGCAATGGTCTTGCCGCGCGGTTCACTTGGCTTAAATTCGATGTGAACCTTTGCTGTGCGCAGCCGATCGATTAGCGCGACGACAGCCTGGTCGCTATTGAAATCGTCGATGACAGGCTTTGCGCCGGCAGCATCGGGCCAGAATTCGATGATTGCCTCGCGCATCGAGAAGCGGCGCCACTGCGCCAGATCAATCTCATCGCCGTTGAAGTGCGTGATCGTCGTTCCGTTCACTTCCCTTGCAACGGAGACGATCAGCTCTTCCGTCAGTTGCATCAGGTCGTGGTAGTTCGCGTATGCCTGGTAGAACTCAAGCATAGTAAATTCGGGATTGTGCTGCGTCGAGATGCCCTCATTGCGGAAGTTGCGGTTGATCTCGTAGACGCGGTCGATGCCGCCGACGACCAGGCGCTTCAAATACAGTTCCGGCGCAATGCGCAGAAACAGGTTCATGTCGAGCGTGTTGTGGTGCGTGACGAAGGGCCGTGCCGCAGCACCACCGGCGATGGGCTGCATCATTGGCGTCTCTACTTCGATGTAGCCGCGCGCGTCGAAGAAATTGCGCATCGCCTTCAGCACCTGTGCCCGCTTTACAAAAACAGTGCGGACGTTGATTTCATCGAGACCGCTTTCATTCAGCACCGTGTTCATGAAGAGATCGACGTAGCGCTGGCGATAGCGCAACTCGACGTCTGAAAGGCCGTGATACTTTTCCGGAAGCGCCAGCATGGCCTTTGCCAGGAAGGTGATCGTCTGTACATGTACGGTCAGCTCGCCCGTTCGCGTGCGGAAGAGATAGCCAGTGACACCGATGTGGTCGCCGAGATCGAGCAGCTTGTAGAGCAGGAAATTTTCTTCGCCGACATCATCTTTGCGCACATAAATCTGCAGGCGCTCGCCATTCTGTTGCAAGTGAGCGAATCCCGCCTTGCCCTGGCCACGAATGGCCATGATGCGTCCGGCAATCGAAACTTCGACACGGTTGGCCTCGAGCTCTTCGGCTGAGGATTCGCGATACTGCGTCCAGATCTGAGGAATGGTGTGGGTCGCGATGTATTGATTTGGATAGGTCTGCTGTCCAAGAGCGGTGATCTGGTTCAGCTTTTCCTGGCGGAGGGCAAAAAGATTCCGCTCGAACTCGGATTCAAACACGTTTGTGCCTCTAGTTGTTTCTTTGGATAGTTGTAAATGTCAGTATAGCGGGGCAGCAATGAAGCGGTCAGCTAAGGTGCTGTCAGCTAAAAGGCGACCAGCTAAACAGCGGTCAGCGGCTCACTGGCCGGATCTTAGTTGACCGTTTCATTGCTGATAGCTTTTATCTGACCGCCTCTTAGCTGCCTCTGATATAACAAGCTTCGAGCATCTGTAACCATGGCGTTCAACAATCCACCTCCACAAAAACCAGGCACGAAGCGCGACGACGGCGGAATGGGCACATTGCTGCGCGCCGAAAAGCTGACACAGATTGCCTTCATCCTTCCTGTCGCCGTGTTTATTGGGTGGGCCCTGGGCGCGGGGTTGGATAAGTGGCTGCATCAGCAGTGGATTTATCTTGTGGGAATTATTTTTGGCTCCGTGGCAGGCTTTATTCAAATCTTCCGGCTGGTTGCCGCATCAGGAAAAGACCATCAGTGACCGACAGCGGCAATCCCATCTTTGACTTTACCGACGCAGACCTTAAGTCCGCGCTCGGTCGCGCCTTCAAAATGACCGCGATTCTTGGCCTTGTGCTGGCCGTGGTCCTCGCCCTTGTTTACGGCTGGCAGACGGGAGCGCTGCTGCTGGCGGGCGCGCTCATCTCCGCCACCGGCTTGTGGGAATGGCAGCGGCTGGTCGCCTTCATCAATGCCCGCCTGGACAAGCAGCAATCCTCCGGAGGGGCTGCCAGGGTCGTTACGATGTTTTCTCTTCGCCTTCTGCTCGCTGGCGGCGTGCTTTATGTTAGTCTAAAGTGTTTCCATGGATCGGTTTACGCGCTGGTGGCTGGTTTGGGTTTAGCCGTTTTTGCCCTCACGATTGAAGCTGTGCGCCTGATACGGTCCTAAGATGCGACCTCGGCAAAAATTTCTATAGGATCTCGACGTTTTAGGAAGTCATGCATAGCTTACTTCTCGCACTTACAGGTCTGCTCAATCAGCTCTTCGGCGCTTCGGTCACGGCGCTGTTGTATAAACTCGGCATCCATCCCGTGCATCGCACCAGGCCCATCAACAATGCGTTGACGCTGGAACTGCTCGTGGCCGTCGTGCTCATCCTGTCTTTCATCGTGGTCAGGGCGACGCTCAACGTAGAGAAGCCGGGAAGCGTACAGCATCTGGCTGAGATGATCCACGGCTTTGTCGATGATCAGGCGAAGGCTGTGATGGGCGAACACGGCTACGAAAAGCACCTTTCCTTCGTGACCTCGATTCTGCTTTTTGTTTTGCTGTGCAACGTCCTGGGCCTTCTGCCCGGCATTCCAACGCCTACTGCAAGTCCCGTCGTTCCGCTTGGCCTCGCGCTGGTCACCTTTGTGTATTACAACTGGCACGGCGTGCGCGCGCAGGGGCCTATCGGCTACCTGAAGCATTTCATGGGGCCCATCTGGTGGATCGCGCCGCTCATGTTTCCCATTGAGATCATCTCGAACCTGGCGCGCATCATGTCGCTCACCGTTCGTCTTTACGCCAACATGTTTGCGAGCGACCTGCTTACGCTGGTCTTCTTCTCGCTGGTACCGATCGGCATCCCGATCATCTTCCTCGGGCTGCACCTTGGCGTCGGATTGATTCAGGCCTACGTTTTCATGCTGCTGACGATGATTTATCTGGGCGAAGCGACGGCGCACGAGCAGCATTGAGTTCTATCAAGTTCCGCATCCGGAGTTGCTTCCACTTCGGCAACGGGGCCGTGAGCGTGAGGGGGCCAGCACGGTGAGCCTCAACCACCCACTGACGGCACATTTTTAAGGGAGCAAGGAGAAATACAATGCGCAAACTGCAATATATCTTCATGACGCTGGCCGTTCTCTGCATGGCATCGCCCGCGTTCGCACAAACAGGGGAAGGCTCGGCTCCGAGCTGGGTTCCCATCGGCGCCGGCATCGGCATGGCCATTGCTTCGGGGCTTTGCGGCCTTGGACAGGGCCGCGTTGCCGGTTCAGCCGCTGAGGCGCTCGCCCGCAATCCGGGAGCACGCGCCGGCATTCAGCTCATCCTCGTGCTTGGCCTGGCCTTCATCGAGTCGCTGGCGCTCTTCACCCTGCTTATCATCTTTGCCAAGGTGAAGTAATTGCAGTTTGCTTCGCAATAAGACGTGGCCTCCGGTTTGCCGGAGGCCATGTTGTTTTGAGAGCACCAAATTTCACGATTCTTGGGTCGCAGAATCCGTTCTCCGCGCGTTAGCATCCCATAGAAGTAAACAGGCCAACCTAAACCGACAATCACCGTAAAACCGAAAGGAAGAACGATGGCAGCAGCACAACAGAAGACCGGCGTAACGCTCGAAGATGCGCGACGCGTCATTGCAGCAGCAGAGAAGAAGGCGCAAGAGATCGGGCAGCCAATGAACATCGCTGTGGCCGACCAGGGCGCAAACCTTGTCGCCTTCATCCGTATGGAAGGCGCCTGGCTTGGCAGCATCGATATCTCGCAGAAGAAGGCTTTTACTTCGCGTGCCTTTGATATTTCGACCAAAGACCTGGCCTCACATTCGCAGAGCGGCAACCAGTTCTTTGGAATTCATGCTTCGAACGACGGCAAGGTCATGATCTTTGCCGGCGGCATTCCCCTGAAGAGCGGCGATAAAGTTGTGGGCGCAATCGGCGTGAGCGGCGGCTCCGGCGAACAGGACCACGCCGTCGCAGAAGCTGGTGCTGCGGCCTTTTAATCGCGTAGCGTTGCGCGAAACCATCCAACAGTCAAGCAGTTATACCAAGGAGGAACCATGGCCACGAATCGTGGTGTTGTCTACATGGGCCCCGGCAAGGTTGAGGTCCAATCCATTGACTATCCCAAGATGCAGACGCCTGAGGGCCGTCCCATCGAGCATGGAGCGATCCTGAAGATTGTCTCAACCAATATCTGCGGCTCCGACCAGCACATGGTTCGGGGCCGCACCACTGCACCCAAAGGCCTTGTTCTGGGCCACGAAATTACCGGCGAAGTCATTGAAAAGGGCAAAGACGTTGAGTTTATCAATCTCGGCGATCTCGTTTCGGTGCCCTTTAATATTGCCTGCGGACGCTGCCGCGCCTGCCGTGAGCGGAACACCGGCGTCTGTCTTAATGTGAACCCGCAGCAGCCAGGCGGAGCCTATGGCTACGTTGACATGGGTGGATGGGTTGGCGGACAAGCCCAATATGTTCTTGTGCCGTACGCCGACTTTAACCTGCTTAAATTTCCCGATAAAGATCAGGCCATGTCGAAGATCAAAGACCTCACCATGCTTTCCGACATTTTGCCTACCGGCTATCACGGCGCAAAGACCGCAGGTGTAGAAGTGGGTTCGGTCGTCTACATTGCCGGAGCAGGCCCGGTAGGTTTGGCCGCGGCTGCTGCGTGTTACATTCTTGGCGCTGCGGTGGTGCTCATCGGCGATCGGAATGCGGAACGTCTGGCCCACGCCAAGAAAATGGGCTTCGAACCGATCGATATCACCAAGCACGACAATCTCGCCGAGCAGATTGAGCAGATTGTCGGCGTGCCGGAGGTCGACGCCGCCATCGACGCGGTCGGCTTTGAAGCCAGTGCCGCAGGAGCCAAGGGTGGCGCGGCGCCGGCCACCGTACTCAATCAACTCATGGACATTACGTTCGTAGCCGGCGGAATCGGAATTCCTGGTCTCTATGTGGTCGAAGATCCGCTCGCGCCGAACGAAGAAGCAAAGAAGGGAATTCTGAAGATTCGCATCGGCAAAGGATGGGCCAAGTCTCTGCACTTCCATACCGGCCAAGCGCCTGTGCTGCAATACAACCGCCAGCTCATGCAGGCGATTCTGCATGATCGTTTGCCCATTGCGAAGATCGTCAACGCAACCGTTATCAACCTCGACGAAGCCCCCGAGGGCTACGCTGACTTCGATAAGGGCGCTGCGAAAAAGTATGTGCTCGATCCGAACGGCTATCTCGCAAAAGCCGCGTAACAAAACAGAAGCGGCATCCAATGTCTCTGGATGCCGCTTTCTACCTTCTACGATCGACTATCTGCCGAGCGCAAAATCAGCCCGGCAACCGCGATCGACCCAGATGCCGCGCCGGTCATAATCCCAGCTGTACCCTTTCCTGCAAGGTGACCCGCTTCTCTGGTTGACCATGCGCACGCCATAGCGTGTATCCGCGGGGCAGAATTGCCGTCCCCCGTTGTCAGATGAGCAGGTGATCACGCCGCCACCTGGCACTGGTGGACGAGGCGGTGGCGGAGGGGCATAAACGACCCTCACGATAAAGTCGGCCCGGCAACCGCGATCGACCCAGATGCCGCGCCGGTCATAGCCCCAACTGTATCCCTGTTTGCAGGGCGACCCGCTTCTCTGGTTGACCATGCGCACGCCATAGCGCGTATCGGCAGCACAATAGTGCCGATTGCCGTCATCGGAGGCGCAGGTAATTCTCGGGCCATCTCTATAGGTGGTCCCGCTTTGCGCGGACAGATGCGATGCGCTCAGCGCGATAAAAACTGCTGCGAATAGAATGAGCCTCAGGTTCTTCAAAATCCCCTCCTTGATCGACTGAAAGCATAACTGCGCTTCCATTCCATCACAAATAAAAAGCCAGATGAAAGGAGGATCACGTTTCTCCTTCAAAATTGGAAGAAAGTTGATGCTGCTGTAACCAAATAGTTGGGAATGGGTCAAATGGACGGCAGTCTTAACGCCAGGCGGCGAATAACGTGCAAGTCTTCGCCATCATGTGAACGTTCTCATCGGAAAGATATATTGCGTGACACAGGAAGTTGCAGTGAAGTCAGAACATCCGCGAGGCCGCCGCTGGCTGGTCTGGTCGAGTCTTATTGTTGCTATTTTGCAGAGTGCCTGTGCCTTCGTTGTGGCTACCAGCGGTATTCGCCTCTTAATTGGACTTGGCTCACTTGCTGCGGCCGCAGGCACAAACGCACCCGAGAAGGGCTTTCACTTTCATCAGGATACGATCCGCATTCCGATGATGCTGTTTGCTCTGGTTGGCGCAGTCGTCAATCTCTACGCTCTATGGAGAGTCCGCAGTTTGCGCAAGCGGCCCTCGGCGCAGTGGCGCATTCAGCCTGTGACTGCTAAACAGAAGCGTTCGGAGTGGCTGCAGATCGCACTTTCTGTCGTAACGCTGGTTGTTCTGGCAGTCGAATGGTCGGCGCATCAGTGGCTCCACCATCCTCACTGAAAATCAATTTCAAACGGGGTCAGGCCGTTCCGTTGCCAGCACCTGGTCGAGACGCGCATGCAGCCGCTTGCTGAAATCGACAGGCAGTTCGAAGACGCGATCGTCCGCCATGAGAACGATAACGTTGCGCGTGGAATCAAGCACTGCGGAGCAGATTTCGCAGTGCGCAAGATGCTTTTCTACATCGGCGCGCACAGCAGGATCGAGCGTCCCATCGATATAGTCGGAGATGCGATCCCATACGTGTCTGCAATTCAGAACCATGGCAATCTCCTTAGCATCCCACCCTTTTTCTTTGACTTCAATTCAATTTTGAGCTGCGGGGCGAGTTGTTTTTGCAGAAGCAGACGGGCGCGGTGCAGGCGGACCTTCACCAGCGAGAGGGAAATGCCCAGGGCCTGCGCGGTTTCCCGCACGCTCAGCTCTTCCATATCGCGCAGGATCACCACTTCGCGGAATGTATCCGGCAGCGCAGCAATGGCTTGCTGAATGAGAGCGCATATTTCCTTCCGCTCCAGTGCATCGGAGGGGACTTCGCGCCAATCGGTCAGTACAGCCGGGGTGTAGTCTCCTTCATTTTCGATTTGATTGTCGAGGGAATCGAGTGCGGCGCGTTTCTCCTCGCGCAGCCGGGTGCGCGCCTCATTCAAGGTGATCGCGATCAGCCAGGTGCTGAATTTTGCATCGCCGCGAAAACCGGCCAGCTTGCGATAGGCACGCAGAATCGCCTCCTGCGCCACATCCTCGGCTTCCGCTTCATCCTTCACGAGCGAAAGCGATGTGAGGTATACCTGCCGCTCATACGGGCGAATCAGATCGTGAAACTTTTCGCGCTCTCCGGCCAGAATCGCGGCGATGAGCGCTGCCTCGCGCTCCTGCTGCGCTTCAGCCCTGACTTGCGGTGCGGTCATACCTAACGTTTACGCCGATGGGAGAAGAAGTAATCGAGAGAAAAGAAGCCGGCCCCGAAGATCAGCGCAATGAGCGAAGCAAAAAGAAAGGTAAAAGGATCGGCGATATAGAATTTGCCGGGATCGCTGAGAAACGAGTTCAACGCTTGACGATCGGATGTGACATAGGCGACGAACATATTGCAGGCAAGCAGAAGGCCCGTGAGGCGCGTAGCCAGGCCCACGATCAGCAGCATGCCTCCAAAAAATTCAAGCGATGCAATCATCGGCGCCATCACCCCAGGAGCGGGGATTCCCAGGCTCGCGAAAAATTCGCGCACATGCGGCAGATTATGCAGCTTGCCCCAGCCCGTTTGTGTGAACTGCCATCCCCAGTAGAGCCGCACCAGCAGCAGGAACGGCGACTCCAGCCTCGCCGCGTAGTACTTGAAGCGGCAGTGTAGATAGCTGAGCCATCCTGCGAGGGAAGCTCTTTTTGTTCTAGAAACCGATACCGGCTGCGTGCTCATGATGCTGCCTTTCTTTACTTGATGAACCAGCCAAGGGATGCCCAGGTTTGAAATGCTGTTTGCAGAAAAGGCACGCGCTCGTCTTCAGGAAGCGCGCTGCCTTCAAAAGCACTGTCGATCGCCGTCCCGATCGATTCTCCTGCAATGAGAGCCGATAAAAGTTGATAATCCTCTCGCCCAAGCTGCTTGTAGTACACAGCATTGTCGTGACGATGCACGGCGAGGTGAATGTCTTCAGGCTCCAGCTGAGCAACGCGATGAACGGTTCTCCGCTTACGAGCGACGCTTGCATTGTTGCTGCTGGAGTCGCTGCTGCCGCTTTCGCTCCGCACCTCAATGATCAGATCATCTACGGGATAGTGAAGCTTGAGCAGCCGCAAATAGGGCTGCAGATGTAAATGCGAATCCTCATTCACGCTGGCGAGATCGTCCGGATCGAGTAACGGCTCGGCTGCAGAATCGAATGCCTCGATGTGTGCCCACTCAATGCGGACCATGTCCAATGCAAGCTCTGTACGCGCCTCGATGAATTCCACATGCTCCCGCAGCCAGTGCTCAAGCTGCGAACCCAGGTTGCGCAGCGAGAAGGATGTGGAAGGAATTTCGGTGAGATAGGCGCGCATCAGCGCGTCAAATTTCTTGCGCCCGACGATCGCCATCAGTCCGGGGAAATCCTCCTCAAAGCAGGAATAAAGCCGGAACCAGTACTGGCGGTTGTAAATCTCCAGCCGCTCAAAAGACGATAGCCGGTCGTTCGGCTTGATAATCGCGTCGGCTTCAGACTGATTGGACGCGCCATCTTTGCGCCGTCGAGGCATCGTCTCCTGCCGCGTGAGTGGATGCATGACGGCCGCAGCGACACGGCGCTGCAGCTCAAGTAGCCCACTCACTTTGCCACCTCAGCGAATTCCGGAGCGGCGGGTTTGGCGGCTGCATGCAGAAACTGGTTCGCCTTGAGCGCTTCCGCATGAACATCCTCAAACGAAGGAATATTGTCATCCCATTCGAGCAGCGTTGCCGTGGGGCCCGCGCGCTCAATCGTGCGCGCATAGAGCTGCCACACCGGCTCAAGCACCGGATGATCGTGTGTATCGAGAATGTACTTCTCAAACTTCGAATGTCCGGCGATATGAATCTGCGCAATGCGGTCGGCGGGAACGGCATTCACATAGGTGAACGGGTCGAAGCTGTGGTTCTGTGACGAAACATAAATGTTATTCACGTCGAGCAGGATGCCGCAGTCGGCGCGCTCCACGACCTCGTTCAAAAACTCCCACTCGGTCATCTCGGAGACGTGATATTCGGCGTAGCTCGAAACATTTTCGACAACGACCGGAATCTCAAGAAAATCCTGTACGTGTCGAATCCTCTCCGCGGTGACCTTTACTGCTTCCCAGGTATAGGGCATGGGCAGCAGGTCGTGCGTGTAGCGTCCATCGACGGAGCCCCAGCACAGATGGTCGCTCAGCCACGGCGTCTTCGTCCGCTTCACCAGACGCTTCAGGCGCTTCAGGTGTTCGGGATCGGGTGCGCTGGCTGAGCCGAAGTACATCGACACGCCGTGCTGCACCACGTTGTACTGTTCCAGGATCTGGTCGAGCACTTCGAGCGGCCGTCCGCCATCGACCATGTAGTTTTCCGAGATGATCTCGAACCAATCTACGACAGGCTTCCTGCTCAGGATGTGCCTGTAGTGCGGAATCCGCAATCCAATTCCAACGCCATATTCAGTAAAGCCGTTAAAGCGATTCGCAGGCACTGCCAACTCCCAGGAGGTGAAAGTACAAAGGGCCACGCCTGAATGCGCATGGCCCCTTGCAGGTAAAACTACTTCGGCATCTTGGAGCCGTCGGTTGCGCAACCGCCCTTGCCCTTGCAGCTGTTCTTGGCTTTGCAGCCGTTGTCGCTGCTCTTGCAGCCGCCCTGACCCTTGCAATCATTCTTGCCTTTACAAGAATGCTTGGTCGTGTCCTGGTCCATTGCGCTCTTGGCAAACGACGCTTTGCCCACCTTCACCACTGACGTGGCGCTGGTTGACGAGGCTGCTGCCTGCATTGTTGCTGCACCGCCCAGCATGCCAGATACGGCCGCGGCAACCATCAAGGTCTTCATTGAATGCTTCATACGTTGTCATTCCTCCGTGATTTTCCAGGTCCAAGACCAGGCATTGATTGTGCCGGTGGGAGACCTGCTGTCCATAAGAATAAGGGACGGAAGAAAGGTTACAGCATTTTGTGATGAAAGATGTCAGGAGTTGTAAATTTTGTAAAAGCTACTGGATTCATCGGAAACAATTTTTTTTAGAAAACAGCAAAAGTGTTTCTATAGGATGGAAACCGATGAACAACCATGCAACGCAAAGCTACTCTCACCACGCCCGCAAGCATCCGCCTTTCCACTTTTTTCTTATTCCGATTCTGATCACCAACCTCATCATCACGATTGTGTACCTGGTAAGGCACCCCAGCCTGCTGGCTGGATGGCTCGTCATCCTCTCGATCGCGCTGCTTACGCTTGCCTTTTTGGCACGCATCAATCCACTCAAGGTGCAGGATCGCCTGATCCGTCTTGAAGAACGGCTGCGCTTGAGCACACTGCTACCGGAGCCCTTGCGCATGCGTATTCCTGAGTTGACAGAAAAACAGCTCATCGCGCTGCGCTTTGCTTCCGACGAGGAAATCCCACGGCTCGTCGAAGAAGCGCTCCAGAACAGCCTAAGACCGAAGGATATTAAGATGCGGATTGAGAACTGGCGGCCTGATTATTGGCGCGTGTGAAAGGCGTAATGCTGGAATCAGCTTTGCTTCGCTTCCAGCTCAGCCCAGCGAGCATAGAGAGTGTCTACCGCAGCTTTGGCTTCTTCGGCTTCAGCAAGCGCCGATTGCAGCTGAGCTGCATCCACGGCTACCGCTGGATCTTCGAGCAGCGACTGCTTTTGCTGCAGAGTGTCTTCCGCGCTGGCGATGCGGTCTTCAATATCTGCCCATTCGCGAGCTTCGAGATACGAAAGCTTCTTCTTCGATGACGACGGCGGCGCAGCAGACTTAGCGTTCGGTTTCGCCGCCTGCTCTTTTTGTTGCTTGCGCTCGGCCTGCCACAGCTCCCACTGCGAGTAGTCGGCAAAGCGTTCCGCACCGCCGAGGCCATCTAATCCCAACACGACATTTGAAATCCGGTCGAGCATGTAGCGATCGTGCGTGACCAGCACCAGCGCACCCGGGTATTCGAGCAGTGTCTCTTCAAGAATCTCCAGCGTGGCAATATCGAGATCGTTGGTAGGCTCGTCGAGCAGTAGAAGATCGGCAGGCTGCAGCATGAGGTTCGCGATCAGCACGCGTGCGCGCTCGCCGCCCGAGAGCCGCGAGACCGGCTGATTCAACTGCTCGCCGGTAAAGAGAAAGCGCGAAGCCCACGAGGCAACGTGAATGACGCGTCCCTGATACACCACGGAATCGCTGTCTGGAGCCAACGCACGGCGTAATGTCAGCGACTCGTCGATTTGCCGGTTCTGTTCGAAGTAAACAACCTTCAGAAGATTGGCCCGTTTCAGTGTGCCTGCGTCTTCTTGTAGGTCTCCGCTGAGCAGGCGCAGAAGCGTCGTTTTGCCGCTGCCATTCGGGCCCACCAGACCAACGCGCATGCCCGCGGTGATGGCAAAGTTCAGGCCGTCAAAAAGTTTTCGATCGCCAGCGGAATATTGCAGCGCTTCCAGTTCGACCAATCGCTTTGTCTGGCGGTCCGTCGCGCTGAAGTCGATGCCCGCAGTCTTGGTTTGCAGGCGTCCACCCAAGTCTGCAAGCTCGCCGATCAGCTCATTAGCGCGGTCGATGCGCGCTTTCGATTTGGTCGCGCGGGCCTTTGGGCCGCGCCGCAACCATTCCTTCTCGATGCGTACGCGGTTTTCAAGAGCATCCTGCCGACGCGACTGCGCTGCGAGAAACTCCTGCTTCATTTCGAGAAACTCGCTGTAGTTGCCGCTCACGCGTAGCAATCCGCCAGGATAGGCGCGATTCAGCTCCGCCATCTGCGTCGCCACGTTCTCAAGAAAGTAGCGGTCATGGCTGATGACCACGCAGGCGAAGGATGCCGAGGCGAGGACGCCTTCGAGCCATTCGATTCCCGCGAGGTCGAGATGGTTCGTCGGCTCATCGAGCAGCAGCACATCAGGCTTTTGCACCAGCGCTTCGACGATCGCGAGCCGCTTGCGCCAGCCACCGGAAAATGTAATCGCTTCTGTTTCTAAATCAGTGAAACCAGCGCGGCCCAGCGTTTCACGGAGGCGAGCTTCCCATTCCGATTCAGGCACGCCGGTTCGTCTGAGAGCCTCTTGAATGATTGAACGAACGGTATCTTCGGGAGCAAATTCTGAATCCTGTGCAACACAGCTGAGTCGCGTATATTTACGCGCAGCCACTTCACCCGAGTCAGGCTCGATCTGGTCAGCGAGAATTCTCAGCAGCGTCGACTTGCCCGAGCCGTTTGGTCCGATCAGGCCGATGCGGTCGCCTTCGTCTACCGTGAAAGAGATCTCGCGGAAGAGGGAAGTCGCGCCGAAGGATTTCGAGATGCTTTGTGCGTTCAGTATGAGCAATGGGATACGGCTACTTTAAGACAACTCATATTGCGGTAGTACGGTCGTCATTCTGACGACCGTAGCGAGGAAGAATCCATGCCTTTACTTGGCTGTTGCAGCGGTTGCCGCAACGTACTCTTCGTATGGTCCCTTGAAGTCCTCAATCGTTCCGCCATCAAAGTGCCAGATGCGCGTGCCTACTTCTTCAATTAGATCGTGATCGTGTGTCACTAGCAGCACCGTGCCTTCGTAACGCTGCAACGCGATATTGAGCGCGTTGATCGATTCCAGATCAAGGTGGTTCGTCGGCTCGTCGAAGATCAGGATGTTCGGCTTCTGGAGCATCAGCTTGCAGAAGAGCAGACGCGCCGATTCACCGCCGGAGAGCGCTGCTGTCGGCTTCAGTCCTTCTTCGCCGCGAAAAAGCATTTGTCCAAGGATGCCGCGAATGTCTTCAGTCGTCACCTTGGGATCGAACTGATGCAGCCACTCGTTCACCGTCTTGCCATGCTCGATGACTCCAGCGTGATCCTGCGGGAAGTAGCCGATCTGCGCCTCGTGTCCCCATTTCACCGTGCCTGCGTCGAGATCGAAGCCCTTCTCTGCGAGGTCAGGATCGCTTGCCAGCAGCGACTTGAGCATCGTCGTCTTGCCCTGGCCGTTGCGGCCAATCAGGCAGACCTTTTCGCCGCGCATAATGGAACTGGCAAAGCCGTCGATGACAACCTGGTCGCCATAGGTCTTGCGGATGCCCTCAAATTCAAGCGTGTGCTTGCCCGAGGGGCGGACCTGATCAAAGCGAATGTAGGGGCGTTGAATGTTCGACCGCGCCAGGTCGTTGGTTTGCAGCCGCTCGACTTCCTTCTTGCGGCTCGTCACCTGGCTCGAACGTGTTCCGGCAGAGAAGCGCGCGATGAACTCATTCAACTGGGCAATCTTCTTCTCGCGCTGCTCGTTCTGCGATTCAAGGCGTGCTCTTACCTGCGTCTTCGCCAGCACCATCTCGTCATAGCCGCCCGTGTAGGTGATGATGGTCTGGTAGTCGATGTCCGCGATGTGCGTGCACACGCTGTTCAAGAAGTGGCGGTCGTGCGAAATCGTGATCAGCGTGCCTTCGAAGCGCGCCAGAAAATCCTGCAGCCAGTGGATCGAATCAAGATCGAGCGAGTTCGTAGGCTCGTCGAGCAGCAGTGCCTGAGGATGACCGAAGAGTGCCTGCGCGAGCAGTACACGGACCTTCTGGCCGCCCTGCAACTCGCTCATCTTGCGCTCATGCAGATCATCAGAAATATCGAGACCTTGCAAGAGAATGGCCGCATCACTCTCGGCTGTGTAGCCGTCTTCTTCGCCCACAACGCCTTCGAGCTCGCCCAGCCGCATGCCGTCGTCGTCGGTCAGCTCGGCTTTCGAGTAGATGGCGTCGCGCTCTTCCATTGCCGCCCATAATGGCTTGTTGCCCATGATGACCGTGTCGATCACGCGATAGGCGTCAAAGGCATACTGGTCCTGACTTAGTACGCCGAGTTTTTTCGGGCGAACGACGGAGCCCTTCTGCGCATCAATCTCACCCGTCAGGACCTTCATGAAGGTCGATTTGCCCGCGCCGTTCGGTCCCGTCAGGCCGTAGCGGCGGCCAGAGATGAAGGTGGCGGATACATCCTCAAAGAGGATCTTCGATCCATACCGCATGCTTACGTTATTGACTGAAATCATTGCTTCTTTACCTGTCCATCACCGCCGGGCAGGGAATTCGCGTCCGCCGGGCGGTGGTATATGTCATCTTGTCTGTTACAAATTGCAGACGAATTAATTTGTCGTATCAGGAGGGGCGCCGCAGTCAGGGCAGACTTCTAAGTTCATGCCCCAGCAGAGATTGTGCCTCGTATCTCCAGTTTACTAGAAAAAGCGGGAAACAAGCACGTTGGTCGCCAGCGCGGCGACGTAGGCCAGTACGGTCATGTAAGCAAACTGTAACGCCGGCCACTTCCAGCTATTCGTCTCGCGCTTTACAATCGCCAGCGTTGAAGTGCATTGCATGGCAAAGGCGAAGAAAACCACCAGCGCCATTGCTCCACCCAGTGTCAGGTCGTGCCGCAGGGCAGCCTGCAGGCTCAGCGACTGCGTGGCCGGGTCCGCGCCATACAGCGTGCCCAATGTGCCTACGATCACTTCGCGCGCCACAACCGAGCTGAGCAAGCCGATACCGATCTTCCAGTTAAAGCCAAGCGGCTTAATGACTGGCTCGATCCACTGGCCGACGTGCCCGATGATGCTTTGCGGCAGATCGGTATGGAAGGGAACATGGCTCAGCACCCAGAGCACCAGCGTCACAGCCAGAATAACGGTACCGGCCTGCTGCACGAAAACCTTGCCGCGGTCGAGCAGCCGCAACCCCAGCGAACGCAGAGTAGGGACGCGATACTGCGGCAGCTCCAGAATAAAGGGGGCTGAGGATGCCTTCAAAATCGACGATTTGAGCAGACGTGCTGTGGCCAGCGCCGCCAGGAAGCCGAGGGCATACAGGCTCAACATGACCGCGGCCTGCAGCCCGAAGAAGTTGCCGAGAATGGGCTTGTTCGGGATGAATGCGGCGATCATCAGCATGTAAATCGGCAGCCGTGCCGAGCATGTCATAAATGGCGTAACGAGAATCGTTGCAAAGCGGTCGCGCTTGTTCTCGATGGTGCGCGTGGCCATAATGGCCGGAACCGCGCAGGCATAGGCGGAGAGCAGAGGAATGAATGCCTTGCCATTTAATCCAATCACGCGCATGACACGATCCGCGATCAGGGCAGCGCGGGCCAGGTAGCCCGAATCCTCAAGAATGCCGACAAATAGAAAAAGCAATAAGATCTGCGGCAAAAAGACCAGGACGGACGAAACACCCTTCCACACGCCCTCTATCAGAAGCGATTCCAGCCAACCGTGGCCGAGCAACAGGCCAACCTGCCTCCCGGCGCCATTCAGCAGGTCCTGAAATGCATTGCTGATGGGCAAGCCGACAGAAAACACAATTTGAAAGACGCCGAAGACGACGACAAGAAACAGCAGCGGTCCGGTCACGCGCCCTAATAAAAAGGAGTCCAGCTTGCGTGTCCACTCGGAAGATAGCGGCGCTTTGTACTTAGTTCGCGTGCTGATGCCCGTAGCCCACTGGCGATACGAGCGCGGATTGCCGACCACCGGCAGCTCAAGCCGCGGCGTCACCGGGACCGGCTGGCTCCTCTTATCGAGGAAGTGCCGGATCGCGTCGAGTCCGGTACCGCGTGAGGCGCTGATCTTTGCCACCGGGACACCCAGCTCCTGTGCCAGGGCAAGCGTGTCCACTTCGCCGCCGCGCGTCTCCATCAGGTCGCTCATGTTCAGCAGGACCAGCGTGGGCAGGCCCAGCGAAAGAATGGGCGCAGCCAGCATCAATTGCCGCTGCAGGTGCAGGGAATCGAGCACGAGCAGCACCGCGTCCGGACTGGGCGCTCCCGGCATTTTCCCGTGCAGCACATCCACTGCGACGCGCGCGTCTTCTGACTGGGTATTGAGGCTGTAAATGCCCGGCAGATCGATCAGCGTCAGATCGCCGCGGCCAATGCCGCTCAGTTTCCCATAGTGCTGTTCGACTGTGACACCGGGGTAGTTGGCAACTTTTTGCCGCAGACCCGTGAGGCGATTGAAGAGAGTCGATTTGCCGGAATTCGGCGGTCCTACCAGCACAACGGTTTGAATTTTTCCCGCAATCCGGGGCGTCGGTGCAATTTCGATCGTCGCGGGTGCGCAGCAGTCGCTCATCGTGACTCTTCCTCAGATTCCCGCACGGAAATCCACCGTGCCGTCTCCCGGCGAAGCGCCACCTCCATGCCGTCAATCGCGTATACCGTCGGATCGCCGGTTGGAGCACGCCTCACTGCCCGCACACGTGCTTCAGGCATAAACCCCATGTGCATCAAATGGTGCTGGATTTCGTCCGGTAATTGCAGTCCTTCCACGATGCCCGACCGCCCAATCTTCAGTTCACTCAATGCCGTCAAATTCACACGCTTCCGGCTGCAAAGCACTGCAATGAATAGGCCGCCTTGCCCGACAGAGTAAATTCACACCTTCTTAATTCATCATAACGCAAACTGCGACCTTTTTAATCCTAGTTTTGTACAATTCGCTCTCCATCCAGTAACTGTTTTTCCCGGGCGAACAAACACTTTTCAGCCTCACGAATAATTGGACGCCCATTCAGGGCTGTTTCCCAGTACTTACAATGCCCGTGGCTGCCCACTCGCTGAACGCGTTAGTGCCATCCGGATTCCACCGCCCATGCCGAGCTCGCCCGGCATGCCATTACCTACGACAAAGATTCAACTTCCATTCCGTCGGATTCATTCCCGGGCTTGGCGGCATCAACGCCAACGTAGACTCTCCTTCTGAAAAGGCGTCTTCACAAAAACTGGAGACGCTTTTTTATCTGCCACCTAAAATGGCTCGATGACGTACAGCGAGTTTGACAAGTCAGTCGAGAACGACGAGCCACCCGCCGGCATATCGCAACTGTTAGAGGCACTATGGTGGGACGCCAAAGGGGACTGGAGCCGCGCTCACGAGACTGCGCAGGCGATTGAGTCCAATGATGCGGCCTGGGTGCATGCTTATTTGCATCGCAAAGAAGGCAGCGCCGGGAATGCCGGATATTGGTATGGTCAGGCAGGAAAACCACATTGTGAGACGGCGATTGAGGTTGAGTGGGTGCAGATTGTGCAGCGTCTCTTAGGCGAATAAATTCATAGTGGACAGAACACGGTATCGAGCTACAATCGTTGACACGCGCTGGCCTACAACATGAATAATGAAGACGTGTTGGACAAACCGGGCACCACTGTCCTTGAAACCGGGCAGGGACGCAGCTTCTGGCTGATGGGAGAGTTCTACGCCATCAAGACCACGGCTGAGCAGACGGGCGGCGCGTACTCGATCACGGAAGTCGAGTCTTTTCCAGGCAACGGTCCGCCTCCTCACATTCATCACCGTGAAGATGAATGTATCTATATTGTCGAAGGCGCATTTTCCATCATTCTGGCAGAACGCGTAGTCGATGCCGCAGATGGCGACTTCGTCCGCATCCCGAAGGGCACGCCGCACACCTATAAAAACGTGGGAGCCATTCCTGGCAAGATGCTGGTCATCTTGTCGCCCGGCGGTCTGGAACAGCTATGGGCCGATTTGGGACAGCCGGGCAGTTTGAGCGAGACACCGAAGAATGATGATCCTTCGACGTTGAACCGGCTTCTCACGCTTGCACCCAAGTATCAGCTGGAGATCTGCTCCTAGCCGCCTGAAGTATTAGTTGTTCATTTCCGTACATAATCATTCCATTTCCGGACATCGATCCCTTCCTCCGGGCGCAATAATCCTTTACCCTGCAACGATTTATGCGTAATTTATTTGGCAGCGAAACTGCTTTTGTAAGTCGGAGGTGATCCGCGCATGCTGAACGCTCTTCGCTTTGCTTTGAGGCAGCTCCATAAGAGCCCCGGTTATGCCATCGCTGTCATTTTGACGCTTGCGCTCGGCATCGGCGTCAACACCACCGTATTCAGCATGGTCGATGGTTTTATGCTGCGCCGCCTGCCCTATCCGGAACCAGAACGCATCGCCGCGCTTGTCGTGCACACGCAGGGCGTGAGTCAGCACAGTGGCAAGTCTTTTGCGGAGGAGGACGATAGCTTTACCGGCGAGTCGTGGCAAATACTGAAAGACAACGTCAGCGGCGTCACCTTTGCCTCCTATGGAGGAAGCGGCGGAGTCAACCTCAAGGCAGGCGCAGACACGGGTGGCGCTGTGCGCTACGTTCAGGGCAGCCGCGTTTCCGCGGATTATTTCGATGTGCTCGGTCTCCCGTTCTATCTTGGCCGCAGCTTCACTGCCGACGAAGATCGCCCGCATGGTCCTTCAGTCGTCGTCCTCAGCTATCGACTTTGGCAATCCACCTTTCACTCCGATCCGACGCTGATCGGCAAATCCATCGAGCTCAAAGGCGAGCCCTATACAGTCGTCGGCGTCCTTCCAGGAAATGCCGTTACTCCATCCCATGCCGATCTCTTCACTTCGCTACGGCCAGCAACCACCGGGGAGTGCGGTGGAAACAACTGCGGGATCATCGTTCGCCTAAAGCCGGGGACAAATTGGCAACAGGTCAATGCGGAGCTTGGCCATGTTCGCCTGCCGTTCTTCTCGCAGATTGAAAGCAGGGACCACGGCCGTGCCTGGACTTACGCCCTTCTTCTGCAGCGCGAGCTTGCCGGCGATATGCATGATGAAATCTCCGCGCTGATGCTTGCCGTCAGCTTCATCCTGCTCATCGCCTGCGCCAATCTTGCCGGACTTGCGCTCGTCCGGATCTCACACCGCACACCTGAGGTCGCAACTCGCCTGGCTCTGGGTGCTTCACGCATGGATGTGCTTCGTCAGCTGTGGCTGGAGAACCTCGTGCTCGCAATAACGGGTGCTGCTGCCGGCCTCTTTCTTGCGCGGATTCTGTTGCATGTGTGCAGCGATTTTCTGCCCCAGGAGATGATTCCTGTCGGCGGCTTTCATCTTGACGCTCGCATCCTCTCCTTTACGTTTGGCCTCTCGTTTCTCACCAGCCTGATCTTCGGTGCTCTTCCGGCGTTGCGGACACGCCGCGTCGATCTGCGCTCCTCGATTGTCGCTGGCAGTCACGCCGTTGTTGGCGGCTCGAGCCGCATTCGCCAGTGGCTCATCGGAGCAGAGGTCGCTCTCACCGTGATCCTGTTAGCCTCTGCCGGACTGCTCGTGCGGACACTCATTCATCTGGAGTCGCTGCCACCGGGCTTTGACCCTGCCAATGTGATGACCGCGAAGGTCTCGTTGGACGATGTCCGCTACCACGATGCGGCCGCCTTCCAATCCCTGCTCCAAAAAAGCGTTGCTGCCATGCGTCAGATTCCCGGTGTCGAGAATGCCGCCGTCGGCCTCAGCGTGCCCTATGAGCGTGGATTGAACTGGCCCATCGCCATCAACGACGGCAAGCAGGCAGGCACCCACACCGCCTCCAGTCTCGCCTATGTGACGCCGGATTACTTTGCCGCCTTGCGCATTCCTGTTCTAGCCGGACGCATCTTCACCGATAGCGATACTGCAATCTCGCAGCCGGTCGCTATCGTGAATACGGCTTTCGCCAGACGGTTTTATGGAGAAGCATCGCCGATTGGCCGCCACTTCACGCTCGGCATAGAAAACGATTCGGGCAATAAAACTTTCACCATCGTTGGTGTTGTCTCAGAGGTAGCCAAGGAGCCGGGCATTCATCGGGACGCACCCATCTCCCGCGAACCGGTCTTCTATCTGACTGCTTCGCAGACACCGCAGGACGTAGTGAACGGAGCCCACACCTGGTTCCAGCCTTCATGGATCGTCCGCACGCGCGGCCCGATTCAGGGTTTGACTGAGGACATGCAGCATGCCCTTGCGAAGGCCGATCCTGACCTGCCATTCTCCGGCTTCTACTCCATGCAGCAGATTCTCGACAAACAGCTTCAGATGCAGCGCGTGCAGGTTCTGCTGCTCAGTATGTTGGGACTGCTGGCTCTTATGCTTTCGGCCATCGGAATCTACTCGCTGGTTTCGAACCTAGTCGTGCAGCGCAAACGCGAAATCGGCATCCGCATTGCCCTTGGCTCAACACTGAA
>Ga0206863_1113_pt1 | contig 28086 bp, 22 predicted proteins | sample Alteio_BWOrgCont_41_FD_152634 | JGI IMG/M metagenome (GOLD analysis project Ga0206863, IMG submission 152634) | Enriched cells from forest soil in Barre Woods Harvard Forest LTER site, Petersham, Massachusetts, United States -... | ecosystem: Environmental > Terrestrial > Soil > Temperate forest >...
ACCTCGTAATAGTCGCGTTTGGCCATGATTAGGCGGAAGGTTTCTTGGCCACAACGACACTGGCCGGACGCAGGAGCTTCTCGCGAAGCTTATAGCCCTTGCGAATCTGCTGCACGACCTGGCCCTCGGGCGCCTCGGCGGTCACTTGCTCCGAAACCGCCTCATGAATATTGGGATCAAAGGGTTGACCGAGCGGATTGATCTCCTCGAGACCGGATTCCGCCAGAATTGATTTGAACTGGCTATGGATCATATTGATGCCCAACTGCAAGGATTGGACCGAGGCGTTTGGCGCCTGGCTCGCCGTCATGGCCATATCGAAATTATCCGCAATCGGAATGAGCTTCTGGAGCAAAGATTCATTGGCTGACCGGATTGCCTCCTGGCGCTCGCGCGCCGCCCTTTTTTTGACATTGTCGAGATCGGCGGAGACCCGCACAAAGCGGTCCCAATGTTCATCGGCTTTAGCCGCGCGGCTTTTGAGATCGGCGAGTTGCTCCGGCGAAAGGGCTTCCTCCGGCGCGGCCGGCGCCGGCTCGCGCCCCGTCTCGGCAGATTTATCAGTTTCCATAAAATCGTTCATGCTCTTTAAAATGAGCAGAAAACATATACGACCCTTCCTTTGAGGGCAACTAGTGCTTGCTGGAGAAATTAGAGAGCCGCGCCTCGCGCCCCCGCAGCTTGGAAAACGGCGTCGGCCGCTGAACCGAGTTTGACAGGCTTAAAGACGCATGGTAAAAATCCCATGTGATTACCGTGGTAACCGGCGATGCTAACCGGCTTTCGATTCGCGGAGTGAAAAAGGGGAAGCGTTATGTTGTGCATCACGAGCGCGAAGGCTGGTGGATCGAACCGGAGCCAAAACCAAAGTCGCGCCGGCACGGTCCGATCACCATCGAGCCGGTTCCCCGCGAAGAATTGGAAGCCTACTACAACTTGCCGGATGAATTTACCGACGAACAAATCCGCGCCACACTCCCAAAAAAAGAACCGCGATGAAGCCTTGGGAAATATGGGACTACGAATTCCCGTGGGGCAGGCATCCAGCCATAATCGTTTCGAGCGAGCTTCGAGTGGAGCGCAAATCGCACGTTGTGGTTCTGAGTTGTTCGACCCAGCGAGCAACGCGCGACGCGATTGGGCTTGAGGCCGTTGTGGACAAAGACGACGGGTTGGATTGGAAGACAATTGTGCGGTGCGACCTTTTTTACACAGTTCCGAAAGCTGACCTCAAAAACTGTCGCGGACGGATCACGTTCGAGCGGCGCAGGGACATTCAGCGGAAAATGTTCAACGGCCTCGCCATGCCTTAATAAAATCTCCGTTCGAGGCAACCCCCCACCCGCACCCGCCGGGTTTGACCCGGGCTGTTTGGGAGCGAACCTCTATATTATTGAACCGCAGATGGTGAATCTCACTGAAGAATTCCTCGCCAAGATCGCAGGATGGGAAGCCATGAAAATGGCCCGCGCGCTCCTTGGCACGGGCAAAGTCCTCAGTTCAAACTGGACTCCTCCCGTCCTGCGGGGTGTCGTGCAGGAGGGCTCGGCGACATACCGCGCGGGTCTGGTCATCAAAGACGCCATCGAGATCGAGAATATCTGCTCCTGCCGCGATTCGAGGCAATGGGGCAAAATCTGCGCGCATTCGGTCGGCGTCGGACTTCATTTCTTGAGGGGTTTTCATACAACCCCGATTTCTTCCAGGCCGGTGAAAGATGAGGCGGCCGCTGTCGCAAAGCCCGCATCAACGCTCCCAAACCGGAGACGGCTTCAGCGCGCGGCTTCGGCGGAGGGGGGAACCGAGATCCAATTGCGCTTCATCTTCCCGCCCAATCTCGCTGACGCCATTCCAAAAAATAAAATCATGGTTTGTGTCGAGGCGGAGAAGGTTTCAGGTCGGACACCGTTGAACAGCCTTCCGCGAGCCGAATCTTATTTGTTGGGGCAGCAAGATACTCTGATTCTGGACCGGTTGGAGGAATGGGCCGGTGGCGAAACTCCGGGTATGATCGTGATCACCGTGTCCCAGTTTAGCACGCTGCTCGGCCTCCTGACCGGGCATCCGGGAGTCTCGCTCGGACGCTCGCAAACTTTGGAGATTGGCGGCGACAGGCCGGCAGGGATGCCGGCGCTCCCAGGGGTCAGGCTGGTACTCGGAGCGGAACTTGATCCAAATGGCGAAATAAAGGTTCGTTTGGTCGCGCCCCAGGTCAAACCACTTTTCGTCTGTGAGAAAAACGCTTGGTTCCGTGACGGGTTGCGGCTGTTTTCAGTCTCTGTTCCCGACATCTTGAAGAATTTATGGGCGGACGGGCCGGTTCGTATGACTCGCGCCCAGGTTCCGCTTTTTCTCAACCGCGACTGGCCAGTTTTGTCTTGTGAACACAAGATGGAATCGAGTTTTTCCCTCGATGATTTCTCGATGTCAGTACAGCCGCCACAAATCGAACTCGATCTCAAAGGCGGCTTGGCCGAGCTCGAGGGGGTTCTTCGTTTCCAATACGGGCCGGTGCGGTTCGAGGCCGGATCAAGCGCTTCCACGCCAATGTGGTTCCCAGACGAGGCGCACCCGCTCCGCTACGGCATGCGCGACCTGGACGCCGAACAGGCCGCCTTAGGCCGTCTGCTTCGTGCCGGGTTCAGTTCGCCGGGGACCGATGGACGGCTGCGGTTGCGGGGGCAGGAGAATGTCTTGAACTTTTTCGCCCGGGTTTTTCCCGGAATCGAGCGCGAATGGAAGGTTCAGATGGAAGAGCGTCTGGAGTTTAGCCGCAAAAAGAACATCGAAGTCATTCGTCCCCAATTTCGCGTCGTTTCATCAGGGGAAAATTGGTTCGATCTCGAGGTGGGCTACGAATCGGATTCCGGCGAGCGGTTCGGTCCGGCGGACATCCAAAAGCTTCTCCTTTCCGGGCAAAGCCACTCTCGAATGAAAAACGGGCGGTACGCCATCGTGGACACCGGGGCGCTGACCGAATTTCAAGAGGCACTGACGGATTGCAATCCACGCCAGATCGGCGCGGCCTACCGGATCGGGCGTGATCAGGCGGCGTTCCTCACCGGCACCGTTGCGGCGCAAACGGGCTGGCGGGTGGAAGGCGACGTCGCTTGGCGCGAGAACCTCGCCAAACTCGATCCCGCCCAAGCCGCGCCGGTTCCGTTGGGCCCGCTCGAAACCGTCCTGCGTCCGTATCAAAAGACCGGGGTTGCCTGGCTGCATTGGTTGCGCAACGCCAAGTTTGGCGGCATCCTCGCGGATGAAATGGGACTCGGGAAAACGCTGCAAACGCTCGCCTTTCTTGAAACCGCGCGGCGACAACGCCCGTCGGCGTCGCTCAAACCGAATTTGATTATCTGCCCCACTTCATTGGTCTGCAACTGGCTGAAGGAATCGGCGCGGTTCACACCCTCGATGCGCGCGCTCGATTTAACCGGAGCCGACCGGGCGGAACGTTTCCCTGTCGCCGCTTCGCATGACTTGCTGGTGACAAGCTACGCGCTCATTCGGAGGGACCTTGAGTTTTATCGCGCGCTCGAATTGGATGCGGTCGTTCTCGACGAAGCGCAGCACATCAAGAATCCTGAAACTCAAAATGCTCAAGCCGTCAAAACATTGCAAGCCGCCCAGCGCCTCGTGCTGACGGGAACACCCATGGAAAACTCGGTCGTCGATTTGTGGTCGATCATGGATTTTCTCATGCCTGGTTATCTGGGGAGCGCCTCCGATTTTCGGGAGCGATACGAACTGCCGATCACGAAAGAAAACAGCGCCGAGACCCGGCGACGCCTGAGCCGCAAGCTCCGGCCTTTCCTTTTGCGCCGACTTAAACGCGAGGTGGCGGCGGACTTGCCGGCTCGCATCGACCAAGTCTCCTACTGCGACCTTTCGGATGAGCAGCGAATCATTTATCGGCAATTGCTCGAGGCCGCCCGGCGCGAAGTCACCGAAGCGGTGGATGCCAATGGATTCAACAAGACGCGGATGCTGGTTTTCACCGCGTTGCTGAGGTTGCGCCAGGTCTGTTGTGATCCGAGGTTGCTCAAGATTCCGGGCGCGCAATTCGAATCGCCTTCGGCCAAAATGGAGATGTTCGGCGAATTGCTCGAGGAAGTGCTGGATGGCGGACATCGGGTGCTGGTTTTCAGTCAGTTTGTCGAAATGCTTCATCTTCTCAAGGCGCGGTTGACGGGGGAAAACGTCGAGTATTGTTATCTCGATGGCTCGACGCAGAATCGCGGCGAGGTGGTGGAAATATTCCAGACGAACGCTCAAATCCCGGTGTTTTTAATCAGTCTCAAGGCTGGCGGAACCGGCTTGAATCTGACCGGGGCGGACACCGTCGTTCATTTTGATCCGTGGTGGAATCCCGCCGTGGAGGAGCAGGCGACAGACCGCGCCCACCGCATCGGGCAGACCCGGGTGGTGACGTCCTACAAATTGATCGCCCGAGGCACAGTCGAGGAAAAGATTTTGCAACTGCAAGCACGCAAGAAGGCTGCCATACAGGGCGTCATCGAGGGGGAAGAGTCCTTTGCGGGAACCTTGGGATGGGAAGAGGTCCAAGAGTTGCTGAGCGATTGAAAGCCAATTCTGATTCCCGGTTGCACAAACCAGGATAGACCTTTGCTGGCGCTCTGTTAAGGTCGCGGTGTGAAATTCGCCCTTCCATTCTCCTTGCATCCGTTGGTTGGCGCTCTGGCCTTGGTGCTCGCCGCGAACAGCCTCGCACAACCAGCTTCACAGATTGGAGTCACGAGTGCTTCGGCTCCGCGCGTCTTGATTCTCTCCGGCGGCGGAGACCGCGACTGGCGCGGCTCGGCTTTTTTGCTGCGGCAGGTGCTCGAGGGGGCCGGGGGGTGGGACGTGCGAGTCTGCGAATCGCCGGCGGGAATGACCGCCGGGACTTTCGCCGGCTTCGATGTGGTGGTGGATGACTACTCCGGGCCGCGCCTGGGGTCGGCGACGGAAAAGGCTCTGGAAGCCTTTGTCGATTTTGGAAAAGGACTGGTGATTACGTCCGGCGGGCTTGTCGGCGCCAGAAAGAAAGAATCGCCGGGCTTAACCAGACTTATCGGCGCATCGTGGAACGTGGGCGGAACAAAGGAAGCACTCCTCCCCTTCCGAATGTTTGATCTGAAAATCGTCCGCCCAGAACACCTCGTCATGAGCGGAATTAAACTGCCGCTGCGAACCGGGGATCGTCCGCCTGCGGGACTAAAACTGTTCCCGGCGGCGGAGGTTCTCGCCACGACCGACAAAAACGAGCCGCTGCTTTTCGCCTCCAGGCACGGCAAGGGCCGGGTGTTCTGCACCGCGTTGGGACAGGACGTCGGGTCGATGCAGGAGAAAGCGTTCATTACGACATTCTTGCGCGGCACGGAATGGGCGGCCACGGGTCGAGTGACTTTGCCAGGTGAAATCGATTTGCCCGGCCCCGAGACCAACGGAGTCCGAGTGCTCGTCATCGCCGGCGGTCACGACCACGAAGCCTCGTTCTACGGTTTGTTTGACGGCTACAAGGACATCGGTTGGGCGCCCGTCGCCGACAGCAAGCTCGCGTTTCAGCAGGACATTCGCACGAAGTACGATGTGCTCATCTTTTACGATTTCACGCGTGAAATGGACGACAAGGGAAAGAAGAACTTGCGTGATTTTGTCGAGAGTGGAAAAGGCATCGTGGTGCTGCATCACGGCATCCTCAATTTTCAGAAGTGGCCTTGGTGGTACGAGGAGGTGGTGGGCGGGCTCTATCGGCTGGAACGTCAAGGCGCGGTCCCCAATTCGACGGTGAAATTCGGACAAGAACACCTGATTACTCCCGTGGGCGGCCATCCCATCACCACGGGTATCGGCCCGTTTCACGTCACCGACGAGACCTACAAAGGGTTGTTCATTTCACCAAACATCAAACCGCTGCTCACCACAGACAATCCAAACAGCGATCCTACGGTCGCGTGGATCGGCCCATGCACGACCTCAAAAGTGGTCTTCATTCAACTCGGGCACGACCATTCTCCGTTTCGTCATCCGTCGTATCGCGCGCTCGTGCATAACTCGATTCTCTGGACTGCGGGGAAGCTTCATTGACCAAACTGCCTCACGAAAACTGGAGCCTAAATTGAAACTCGCGAAGACATGGTACTGCCTGATGGTCCTGACAACCTCGGTTTCGAGTAGCTCTCTGATGGCACAAACCTCGGAACAGCCGAAGCGCAATCTGCTGTTCATCGGTCAGGCCAAGGGGTACCAGCATGAAACCATCTCCACCGCCATGACGACCCTCTATGATCTCGGACGCCGCTCGGGGCTCTGGAACACGCAGCTACGGACTGATTGCGCCGCAATTACCAAGAAACCGCTCAAGTGGGGGGCCAAGAACTTGGACGCCTTCGACGCCATTGTCTTTTTCACCGACGGCGACCTCGATATGGACGCGTCACAGAAGGCGGACCTTCTCTCCTTTGTTCGCGACGATGGCAAAGGCTTTATTGGCATTCACAGCGCCGCCATCACGTTCACCAGTTGGCCCGAGTACGGGCAAATGCTCGGCGGCTATTTCGATGGTCACCCGTGGGGACAATTCAACGCGCCGCTCGTCGTCGAAGATTCAAGTTTTCCAGGGATGAAAAACTTTCCAACGGCGTTCACGCTCTTCGACGAGATTTATCAGATCAAAGATTTCTCCCGGCAGAATGTTCGGGTGCTGCTCAGTCTCGACGCCGGCAAGATCGATCTCACTCGCAAAGGCGTGAGCCGCGCCGACAAAGATTTCGCCGTCATCTGGGCGAAGCCCTATGGTAAAGGCCGCGTGCTCTACAACGGGCTCGGCCATGTCCAAGCCGTCTGGGAGCGTCCCGACTTTCAAAAAATGTGGCTGGAGATGGTTCAGTGGTCGATGGGCTTGGTTCCGGGTGACGCCACACCACAATCAAAACCGTCGAAATGAACCATCGCGCCAAAACCTGCCCGCCCTTTCGCATCGTTATGCATTTGCCTTGCCAGGAGTGTTGGGATTTCATCAAATCATAGTTCATGCCCCGCGGACGTTTCATTGGCCGGCTGAATTGGGTTTCTGAAAGGTTCCGGTCGTTGCGGCGCCGGTCATATCCCCGGCTTATTATGCTCGTCTCGGGCGGGCTTCTTCTTTGCCTGGGAGGAAATTCATGGGCGCAGCCGGCTCGCAGCACGGCGATACCCGCGACGAATAACGCCGGCGCTTCGCAGGGAACCAAGGCTGTTTCCAACCGGGTGCTGACCAATGTCCTGAGCGTCCTCGCGCTGACGCCGGCAGAGGCCGGGCAGCGGGTTCCCGTTCGACTCACGGCGCAGATGATTTATTGCGACAACGATTGGGGTATCTGGTTTTTAAAAGATGACACAGCCGGCATTTGCCTGTACCGGCCCTCGCCAACCACAAACCTTGACCTTGGTCGTCTCGTCGAGGTCGAAGGAGTGTCTGAAACGGGTGCTTTTGCTCCGATCATCGAAGAGCGGCGCATCAAGCCGCTCGGAGTGGCCCCGTTGCCTAAGGCTTCACCCAGCACTTTTGATGACCTCGTGAGCGTATCAATGGACAGCCAATGGGTCGAGGTGGAGGCGATTGTGGAAGCCGTGTCTGTCGAGTCGAACCATCTGCAACTTGAATTGACGGGGCTGCGCGATTTCAGAGCGTTCATTCCGGGCTTTCCCGCAGGCAGGCCCGCGCCGACCAACTGGGTGGACGCCCGTCTCCGATTTCGAGGAGTCTGGGCCACCACGACGAACAGACGCGGCCAAGGGTTGAGCAACAAACTTCTCGTTCCTTCTGTTGACCAGGTTCGGTTAGTGACCCCGCGCGCCCTGGAGGCTGGTCAAATACCACTGCAACCAATCGAAAGCACGTTTCGTTTCCATGTTCAGACCGGCCAGAGCCGCCGCATCAAGGTGGCCGGAGTGGTAACCGCCACGCTATCGCGAAGCCTTTTTTATATCCAAGACGGTTCTGGCGGACTCCGGATCCACACCCGCCAAAAGGTTGACTTCCAGGTGGGAGAAAGCGTGGAGGTGGTTGGTTTTCCCTCGATGGATCAAGAGACTCCGCAACTGGAGGAGGCATCCGTGCAACGGCTGGGCCGCGCGGTCCAGCCTCCGCCAGTAATGTATATCCCCGCCAAGACGGAGCTAAACGCGGAGGCTTGGGAGGGATTGTTGATCACGGTCGAAGGGGATACGATTGGAGTGGTGCCACATGGCGGCCACGCGGAGTTAGTTTTTCGCGCCGGCAACGAATTTGTCTCCGCGCTCTTGTCCGGGACAAACGCGGCCAGGGAATTGGCGGCCTACAAACCGTTGAGCCGGGTACGGGTGACGGGGGTCTGTTCCTTGAGCAATCGCGATCGTAAACTGACCACTCCGGTACAGCTCGTCCTAAGGTCGGCGAACGATGTGGCCGAGCTACGACGCGAGCCTTGGTGGACCGTGCCGAAGGCTCTGGCGGTTTTGGCGACCGTGTCCGCCCTGCTTGTTTATTGGCGAATGACGGAACAAACGAAGGCGGCGGCAAAACTTCGCGAGAGCGAGCAACGGTTTCGGGAGCTGGCCGAGACCATCAACGAGGTTTTCTGGGTGGCGGAAGCCGGCGAGACGCGGACCCTCTACATCAGTCCCGCCTACGAGAAGACATTTGGGCGGACGTGCCAGAGCTTGTACGACAATCCCATGTCGTGGTTCGATTCGACAATTCCAGAAGACCGCGAGCGGGTGGTGAGAGCTTCGCAAGAACTTCCCACGAACGGGAGCTATGACCTTGAATACAGAATCCATACGGGCGACGGCGCGGTTCGATGGATTCAATCCCGGGCGTTTCCGGTTCGGGACGGCTCGGGTGGGACACGGAGGATCGTGCGAGTGGCGGTGGATATTACAGCGCAAAAGCAGGAGGAATCGCGCCGGCAAGAACTAGAGGCGCAGTTGCGACAATCCCAGAAAATGGAGGCCATCGGGACGCTGGCGGGCGGGATCGCCCACGATTTTAACAATATACTTGGCGCGATTCTGGGAAGCGCGGAAGTGGCGGGGCTGGAAATTCCGAAGACTCATCCGGCCCAGGCGGCGCTGCGTGAAATTGTGACATCGAGCCTGCGGGCGCGCGATATGGTGCGGCAAATCCTGACGTTCAGCCGCCGCCAATCTCAAGAGTTGAAGCTCGTTGATCCCAAGCTGCTCTTAACCGATGCCAAACGGCTTCTGGCCGCCAGTCTGCCGTCCACAATTGAGATACAGGTGGAAATGGACGCAAGCATTCCGGCGATCAACGCGGACAGCACGCAGGTCCACCAGGTGATCATGAACCTCGGAAACAATGCGGCTTACGCCATGCGAGGAAAAAAAGGACGACTTGGTTTGACTCTGGACATGGTGATCGTGGGAGCGGGCGCTGCTTCCGACCACGGCAAGACGCGACCCGGAAAATATGTACGATTTGGGGTTGCGGATGACGGTCAAGGGATGGATGCCGCCACCCTGGAGAGGATCTTTGAGCCGTTCTTCACCACGAAAGCGATGGGCGAAGGGACAGGGCTCGGTCTCTCGGTGGTGCATGGGATTATGGAGAATCATCAGGGCGCGATCAACGTGAAGAGCGCTCCCGGCAAAGGGGCGCGTTTTGATCTGTATTTTCCCGCGTGCGACAAACCATCGCGACGCGCGTCCGCGCCAGTTCCAGTCAAGATGCCGATGGGCACCGGGGAACTGGTTTTATGCGTGGATGACGAGCTGATACTTGGGCGGGTCATGAGCCGGGTCCTGGAAAGGTTGAATTACCGGGTCACGTTCTGTGAAAGCGGCTCGGCGGCCCTGATAGAATTTCGGAAAAACCCGGAGTCCTTCGCTGTGGTCTTGACCGACCTGACGATGCCCGGAATGACGGGGCTGGAACTCACGGCCAAGCTGAGGGAGTTGTCCCCCGGCGTGCCGGTCATCCTAATCAGCGGTTACACGAGCGAGTTTGACGAAACTACCGCGCGGCAGTACGGTGTCCGCGCCTGCCTGGGAAAACCGTGTGAAACGCGATTATTGGCCGAGACCCTGCGCGAGTCGATAGGTACCGACCGGGTTAAGCCCGTGTTTTAAAAATGCTTTTCCCCGGCTGTCATCTCGATGGTTCTCACACGGACGCCAACCGATAGCCGAGGCCCTGTTCCGTCAATACCAACTCTCGAGAGGCAAGATTCCTCAGTTTTTTGCGCAGCAGACAGGCGTAGGCTCGCATACAGTTTCGATTGCTGGTATTATCCCGTCCCCAGATTTTCCGCATAATCTGCCGATAAGTCACAAGTTTTCCCGCCCGTTCCGCCAGCATCCGTAACAGCGAAAACTCGGTTGCGCTCAAACGAACCCGATTGCCCGCGACTTTTACCGCGTGGTCATCGAAATCGATGGCCAACGGTCCCCAATTGAATTCCTGCTCGCGAGCTGGCGTATTACGGATGGATGGGGATACGATCAAGAGAACACAACGCGATTTATCCCCAAAGCGTGAGGATCCAACCGGGCCTCCGAGCAAGGGCGCGACGGGAAGAGACCTTTCATAGGATCGGGTTTGCTCCTCGTCGAGACTCTCCAGGACGTGATAACCGTTGGACTCCAGGGACTGGCGCAACGATTCGCGCAGTTGCGGTTCATCGGTCATCATCAGTACCGCGGCGCTTGAAGTGGATGTTGAAGTCATAGGATTGTCTGATTTGGAGGAATTGAACGCCTTGGAGGAGCCGGCGAGCGGACATCCACCAAGGCGATCGACCGTTAATTTTTAGGGAGCGTAGCCTTCCTCGCCATGATCCGAGAGGTCCAGACCGGCGCTCTCTTGGTCCTCGGCCGGGCGTAATCCGAGCAGCGCCTTGACGATTAAGGCGATGACGGTGGTGCCGACGACCGCCAAAACGAGGGTGATGGCAATGGCTTTGATCTGCTCGACCACAAGCGGCTGGGCGGCGGAATCGGTGACAAACTTCGAAAGATTTGTGGCCAGATTTGAATTGGCGGTGTTGCGGGCGAGAACTCCGGTCAGGAGCGCTCCGAGAGTGCCACCCACCGCATGCACCCCGAACGTGTCCAAGGCGTCGTCGTATCCGAACCAGCCTTTGACTTTGTAGCAGAAGAACCATGGGACCAAACCTGCGGCGATTCCAATGATGACCGCACCAGTAGGCGTGACGAAACCGCAAGCCGGAGTAATGACCACGAGTCCGGCCACCGCACCCGAGCAGAAACCCAGCACGCTGGGTTTGCCTCGGACCAGCCACTCCGCCATCGGCCAGACGAATGAAGCCACCGCCGTGGCCAGGGTCGTGGTCGTGAAGGCGTTCGCCGCAATCACGTCAGCCGCCACGGCGCTGCCGGCGTTAAAACCGTACCAGCCGACCCAAAGCATGCCGGTGCCGATCATGCAAAGGACCATGCTATGCGGCGCCATATTAAATTTGCCAAAGCCGGCACGTTTGCCGAGGATCAGGCATAAAATCAGAGCGGACCAACCAGAGGTCATGTGAACCACCGTGCCGCCCGCAAAATCAATCGCCTTGATTTTGGCATCCGCATTAAAAACTCCGTTCATGAACCCGTCGATACCCCAGATCATGTGCGCCTGAGGAAAATAAACGACGAACATCCATAGCGTCATGAAAAGACAGATCGCTGAAAACTTCATGCGCTCGGCAATCGCGCCAACGATCAACGCTGGGGTGATGATGGCGAACATGAGCTGATACATGGAGTAAACATTTTGCGAGACCCAATAGGAATAATCGCCGTTGGGGCTGGAATCGACTCCTTTCAAGAAGGAAAAGTCCAGATTACCCAGGAATGGGGAGCCTTTGTGGAAGACCAGGCTGTAGCCGCAAATCCACCAGAGAATCGTGACCATGCCGGTGATGAAAAAACATTGCGCCGCGACGGAGAGCACGTTTTTGCGCCGAACCAAGCCGCCGTAGAACAAGAAAAGCCCCGGCAAGGTCATGAACAACACCAAGGCGGCCGAAGTCATCTGCCAGACATTGTGCCCCGGCCCCGGCCCGGAGATGTTCGATTTCACGTTGTTCGTCGCGGTATCGGCGGCGCGTCCGGCGTTATTGACGTAGGCTTCCAGATCCGCCAGACGCTGTTCCATGGTGGGGTCCTTGGGACCGGCGTTCGTGGAGGTCATGGCGGACGCAGTCGCCGCAGCGGTCGCGGTATTGGTTTGCGCCATCGCGGAGAAGCTCACCAATGATAAAACGAGCAGTAGTGACAAGAGGATTTTCTTCATGGAGTTATAGTGTGGTTGATTGAATCAGATTTGTTGGTGCTGGAATTTAGATCGCCTGGTCTCCTTCTTCCCCGGTCCGGATGCGAGTGGAATGATCAATGGTGCTGACGAAGATTTTTCCATCGCCGACCTTCCCGGTCTTGGCCGCCTTGATAATGGCGGCCGTCGCCTTTTCCACCATGTCGTCAGGAAGAACCACTTCGATTTTGACTTTGGGGAGAAAATCAACGGTGTACTCGCTTCCTCTGTAGATTTCCGTGTGGCCTTTTTGTCGGCCAAACCCCTTGACCTCGATCACGGTCATGCCCTCGACGCCCGCCTCGGCTAAAGCGTCCTTCACCTCGTCTAATTTGAATGGTTTTATGATTGCTTCAATTTTTTTCATAGCCTGTTACGGGCTGGTTGTCATGGCTCGGTGAACGCCGGGAGCGAGCCGTTTGAACGGGGTCCAAGAAATCTCCAACCACACCGACCGCGTCCATTTTCGATGCACCGCGAGTTGGAAATGCATGGCTGGCGATTGAGCACGCCAAATGCCAAGTGGATATTATTCTTATATATTTCTTATATCAATGCTAACAACCCACTTTTCCGCGATAAAACAACGAACCGTAGGCATGAATGTCTTGCATTCATTTGGACAAACTGGCGCGTTTTGCCCACGAAGAACAAATCTTGGTATAAGAAACCTGTTAAAACCCTAGAAGCTCGGAGGACGGAAGCGCCAGTGAAGGCAAAACCTAACGAATCAATCGATCAAGGCGAGGCGATAGCCAACGCCCGGCTCGGTCAGCAACAAGCGCGGTTTGGCGGGATCGGCTTCCAGCTTGTCGCGCAGGTAGCCAATGTAAACCCGCAAGACTCCGGTTTTCTCCAAGTCATTTGCGCCCCAAATCTCGCGCAGAATGTGCCCGTGAGTTAGAACCTTTCCGGCGTGCCGAACGAAAAGGAGGAGCAACGCATACTCTGTGGCGGTCAGTTTCACCGGGTGTCCATTGAGCTTGACGGTTCGCGCCGCGAGGTCCACGGCTAACGCACCCGAGAGGAAGACCTCGGGTTTGGATTGCGGCTGCATATAACGGCGGATTACGCGCAGTCGCGCGAGCAGTTCGCCAGTACTGAAGGGTTTGGTGATGTAGTCATTGGCACCGTTGTCCAAGGCCGCGATTTTGTCCGCCTCCTGGCGGCGGACCGACACCACCATCACCGGGGCCTGGCTCCATTCCCGCAATCGCTTTAACACCGCGTTCCCATCCACATCGGGCAGCCCCAAATCCAGCAGGACAATATCGGGCTGGCACCGAACGGCCTGAGCCACGCCTTCCTCTCCGGTCGCCGCCTCCACCACTTCATAATCACTCATTTCCAGACAAACGCGCAGCAGCCGTCGGATTTGCGGTTCATCGTCAATCACCAGAACCAAGGCCGTTTCCCGAGGCAGATCGCTCACGGAGAACCTCCTGCCGGCACCAAGGATGAGGCGGGGGCCGGTGGGTGCAACGGTAATCGAATCGTGAAGGAAGCGCCGCCCCCCGGACGATTCAGCGCCGACACCGTGCCGCCCTGTGCCTCCACGAAGCCTTTGACCAAAGACAGACCCAGGCCGGCGCCGCCCGCGAACGCGCCCGGCCCCCGGACAAACTTGTCAAATATACGCGGCAGAACGCCGGGATCAATGCCCGGACCCCGATCCGCGACGGTCAAAAGCAGCCGGTCGCGCTCGACCCGCGCCGAGACTTCCACCGGGGAGCCAGGAGGTGTATGCGCGGCGGCATTGGACAGAAGATTGGTGAGAGCCTGCTGGGTCAAGACAAAGTCCATTTGAGTGATGGGCAGGTTTTGCTCGAACTGGATGCTGACCAGGCGAGGTGCAAGGCGCTTCTGGGTCTCGGTCACGCACAAATGAACGAGTTCCGCCGGCGAGCACTCGTTCAGCAGCGGTTTGACGGCGCCGGATTCCAAGCGGTTGAGTTCCAGCGCGTTGCCGACCAACCGATCCAGCCGTTCCGTTGCTTCCCCGATTTCCTCCATCATTTGACGTTGGAATTCCGACAGGCCCGCTCCTTCCAACTCCAGTAAATTGCCGGCAGCGCTTTGAATCGCTGCGATAGGGGTGCGAAGCTCGTGCGACATCGAATCCAACAATGTTTTGCTCAATCGCTCCGATTCCGTCAAAACCCGGGCCTTTTCAGCAAGCTCGCTTAAACGCAGACGATCGAGAGCGAGGGCAATTTGTTGCGAAAAGGCGTCGAATAGAATCCGCTGCTGTAACGACAGCGGGTTTTCCAGTCGCAATCCGACCGCGCCGATAGTTCCAGCGCTGTTCGTCAACGGCACATACAAGCATCGCGCCTCCGGAAAGTTGTCCGTGCCAAGCCCGGCCTGACGGCCTTGAGCCATGACCCAACTTACAAGTGCCACATCCTCGACGCTTCCAATTCGAGCGTCATCCGCGGCAACAGCCGACTGTTGGCGACCCGCATTCATGGTAATCGTGGCGGGAGCGCCAAAAACCGCTTCAATTTGCGATTTTGCCCTTCCGACAATCGCTTCCAAAGTTCGCGCCTCGTTTAATTCGCGTGTCAACAAATAGAGAGATGTGGAGCGGACCTCCCGCTCCCGCTCCTCCTGCTGTTGAGCCTTTATTCGCGCGGTTAATTGTCCTAGAGCCAGAGCGACCACGAAATACATGCCAAACAGCATGGCATCCTCAAAACTGTGAATCTGGAAAGCAAAGAACGGGGGCAGAAAGAAATAATCCCAGAATAAGGCGCTCAAGGCGGCCGCCGCCAACGCCGGACCGCGATCCACGAACAGCGCCAGCAAAACTACCGCCAACAAATAGACGAGCGCGGTCGCGTGCGACCCGACTATAGGCGTGAAAAAAAATGCGCCCGCTGTCACCAACGCCACGACGTCAACCACGACCAAATACTGGGCGAATCTTGCCCGGCGGTGTCTGTTTCCCTTCGGCCAAACAGTCGATGCAACCGCGCCCCCCATCCCGACCAGATGAATTTCCAGACCGCCGCTGTTTTGAAGCAGTCGCGTGGCGACCCGATCTCTGCGCCGACTTTTCGACCAACCGCGCCGCGCAGCGGGTTTCCCGGCGACGATTTGAGTGATGTTCCACTGCCGCGCGACGCGCATCAAACCGCGGACAACATCCTCATCGGTAGTCGTGAGCGATTCCGCCCCGAGTTCTCGAGCCAAATCCAGGTTGCGAGCCAGGAGCGATTCGGTGTCCGTGTCCAGTTTGTCCGTCCCGGCCACATACAAAGCTATCCAACGACAGTGCAGAGCACCAGCAAGGTTGCGAGTCCACCGAATGACGCCCTGCGCATCCAAATTCGGACCAACGGCCGCTAGCAGTCGCGTTTCCGGTTCCTGATTAAAGAAAGCCGAGGTTACTCGGCCATCGCTCAAAAAGGGTTTCTTTTCTGGATCATCAATCAATCGCCGATCAAATTAGCATGAATTGCGCCAAAGGACCAAACTATCTGCCGCATGAACGCCCGAACGGGAGTAGCGATGAGATGTGGAAGCCCCGGTCGGAGCAAAACGGATACCGGGTAGCTCTTGGCAGCGGGTTGTCGAGAAAATATCGTGAAATCAGTGCAAACCGACTGTATCATGCCACTGTGATTGACGAAAGAATCCGCGGTCATGGCCCGCGGTTTATCGATAGCCCACGATCCGCTGCTGATGGGGACCGTGGGAAAGGCGCGGATTCTCGAAGTATCCGCACCTCCGAGAATCACTTGTTGGCCGTGGTCACGTCAAACACAGCTTGCGAAGAGATCGTGCGCCGGACCGAGCGATTGGCGACAGACCTGAACTGCCCTTGGATCGCACTTTATGTGGAAACGCTAAATCCACCAGGCGAGGCTGAACATGCTCAAGTCGCACAAACTCTGGCCCTCGCGGGTGAATTGGGAGCCGAAGTCATCACCACGACGGGGATTGACCTGGTCCAGAGTTTATTGCGGGTGGCGCGGCAGCGCAACGTCACGCAAATCCTCATTGGCCGACCGGCTGCGCCGGGCTGGCATTTTTTTTCACGCGACAGACACTTGCGCCGTCTCGCCCGTGAAAGTGGAGGCGTGGACATTCACGTTGTGTGTTCGAGCCTGGAGCCAAGCGCGCTGGGCAACCAACGTTGGCAGGTTTTTAACGGCTCGACCCCGTCGCAGTATTTGATCGCAGTCACCATGGTGGCGGCCATTACCGGGGTCGCCATGCTATTGGGGAAGCGTATCGGCCCCCCTCATGCGGCGGCGTTGGTGTTCCTGTTGGGAGTGGTGGTGCTAGGCTGCTTCGTGGGCCGTGGTCCTACTTTGGTGGCGGCCCTCATGAGCGCGCTCTTTTGGGATTATTTCATCCTACCGCCTGTTTACGAATTCCGGATTAACCATATCGAGGACGGGATGGTTTTTGGCATGTATTTTATCGTCGCGCTGATCATGGGACAGCTTACCACCCGAATCCGAACCCAACAGGAAATCGAGCGATTGGGTGAGGAACGGGCCACCGCGCTGTACCTTTTGACGCGCGAGCTGTCCGAAGCGACAAATCTCGATCAGATCGTGGAAAGAGCGGTGCAGCAAATGGAGCGGGTTTTCCAAGCCCAAATTGCGGTTATCTTGGCGGACGCCTCGAGCCACGCGCATCCATCGCCTCATCACGCGAGCAAATTCATTCCCTCCAGCGATGGAGTTCGAGCCGTCGCATGGGTTTTTGAGCACGGCCAATCCGCGGGCAAGTTTACCGGCAATTTGCCTGTCGCCGACGCGCTCTATGCGCCGCTGGCGACAAGCGAGGGAATGGTGGGCGTAGTTGGCGTGCGGTTCGGCCAATCGATTCCGCCCACCGTCCATCAACTTAATTTGTTGGATGCTTTTTTGGAGCAGATTGTCCTGGCCCTCGACCGCCAGCGATTGAATGAAATCTCCGAAAAAGCCCAGGTTTTGGCCGAGTCGGAACGGCTCACCAAAACGTTATTAGATTCCATGTCCCACGAAGTCCGGACCCCCATCGCGGCCATCACCAGCGCCACCAGCACCCTGGGTGAACTGGAAAAAGCTAATCCAAACCAATTGCAAATGGAAATGGTGGCGGAAATCCAGGAGGCGACAGGACGGTTAAACCGGCTGATGGGAAATTTCCTGGAAATCAGCCATTTAGAATCGGGCGCGGTGAAGCCCAACCTTAACGAGTGCGAGGTGAGCGATTTAGTTTACACGGTTCTATCAGAAATGGAAAAGGAACTGTCCCGCCATAAAGTGAAGGTTGTCGTGGAACCGGATCTGCCTCTTGTCCCGATGGACTTTGTTTTAATGCAACAGGCGCTGACCAATCTTTTGTCCAATGCCGCCCTGCATACGCCTGGCGGTACATTGGTTGAAGTCAGTGCGCGCCTCCAAAATGATGCCTTGTCCATTATCGTGGCCGACACCGGCCCTGGAATACCCGCCGCCTCCCTGGACCATGTTTTTGAGAAGTTTTATCGGGCGCCCAATGCTCCGGTCGGCGGCACCGGGCTCGGGCTTTCCCTGGTAAAAGGCTTCATGGAGGCGCAGGGCGGTCTGGTGAAAGCCGAAAACCCCAAAGTTGGCGGCGCGAGGTTCACCTTGCGTTTGCCGCTCTCACGCACACCCGCCTCCGACAAAGCGGCCTTATGAGCGTGACCACATACAATCTTCCAGCGGTCCTCGTGATCGAGGATGAAGTCCAAATCCGCCGGTTGCTCCGGGGGTGCCTGGAGCGGAATGGTTTTCAAGTCGTGGAGGCGCCCAATGGAGAGGCCGGCCTGGCGAATGCCATTTCCACGCAGCCAGACGCGGTTCTGCTTGACCTTCGCCTTCCCGACATGGATGGCTTGGAAGTCCTCAAACGGTTGCGCGAATGGAGCGACGCGCCGGTCATTGTGATTTCCGTGCGCAATCGCGAGGCCGATAAGATCGCGGCGCTCAATGGCGGCGCCAACGATTACCTCACCAAACCATTTGGCACGGGAGAATTGCTGGCTCGTTTGCAGGTTGCATTACGCTCCAGGCTGCCGATGACCAAGCCGGAAGTGTTCCACTCGGGGCCGTTGACGGTGGATTTGACCACCCGCACGGTTACCATTAAAGATCGAATCATCAAGCTGACGGCGACCGAGTATTCCCTTCTCCTCTTTTTTGTTCAGCATGCGGGAAAGGTTTTGACGCACGGCCAAATCCTAAGCGAGGTCTGGGATGTACAAGAGCCGAATGAGACGGGTCAGTTGCGCGTTTATATCCGGTACCTGCGAGAGAAGCTCGAACCAAATCCGGCTAAACCTCAATTGTTAATGACGGAGCCGGGAGTGGGGTACCGGCTGGTCCTGCGAGATTGAGCCCCCGATTTTCTAACAGTTATTTAGCATTTGTTAACAATGTGCTAACAACAGAAGGCGCCGCGGAAAATCTTTGACCTCTGTCAACCCGACCGTGCTCACGGTTCACGCCTCGGGCTTCGATGGCGTGGTGTGATCCAAACCGCCCGTCAGGGTTAAACAGGGTCCGTCCCATTCAAATAAGGCCCGTTCTCATCCTCTCGGAACTATCGCGGTTCGCAAAACCGCCAGTCCAGCCATTTTTTCAACACTCGACTGAATTGAAACAATCAAAGTGCTCAATTCTGCACAGCGAGAGATGCCCCAGGCGTTTTGACGAGGAAGTTAGAATTATTGTTAATGCATTATTAACAGTATGTTAACACAAAGTTGGACGCGTAGGAGGGCGTTGGCATCGGGCGTGCTTCACTCCCGACGCATGAAAGAGTCGTTTCCAGTTTCAAGCGGACACCTTCTAGCGAGGGGACAAGTGCAATGTGGGTCGTTCCAGCCTCACTGATTGCAGCCATAAACAACGCCCAAAATCCGAACCTATGAAGAAAATCGAAGCCATTATAAAACCATTCAAACTCGATGAAGTGAAACAAGCCCTGACCGAAATCGGTGTCGAGGGCATGACCGTGACCGAAGTCAAGGGCTTCGGACGCCAAAAGGGCCACACCGAGACTTTTCGCGGTAGTGAATACGCAGTCGATTTCATACCCAAAATTCAACTGGGTGTCGTGGTTGCCGACGACCTCTATGATTCGGTGCTGGAAACCATCATCAAGACGGCGCGTACCGGCAAGATCGGCGACGGCAAAATATTTGTCACTGAACTGAAGGACGTGATCCGAATTCGCACCGGTGAAACCGGCGTCAAGGCTTTGTAAATCCAACCCGCAGTCGATTAAACCAACCCAACGAAAGAACCATCAAAGGAACCCTGAATGAAAAAATTCACCCTAGCAAACTTCGTGCAGAAAATGCGAGACCCCAAGCAGCGCAAATTCTTCTTCGCCATATTCGGCGGAAAAATGATCGGTTTGGGCATGTGTTTTTTGATCATGTTCGCCTTTTCGCTCTATCTTGCCAGTCCTGCCAAGAGCCATGCGCAGACGACAAATACGACAGACACCAGCACCAATGCCGCAGGGGCGATCACCAACGCGACGACCGCGATCACCAACGCCGTGGCGGCGGCCACTGGAACGAACGCGGCGCCCGCCGCACCCGCTCCGCCTCCCGATCCGCCTTATGTCAGCCCGATCAACACCATGTGGGTCTTGGTAACCGCCTTTTTGGTGTTCTTCATGCAGGCGGGCTTCATGTTCCTTGAAGCCGGTTTCGCCAGGGAGCGGGAAACGATCAACGTGCTGCTGGAAGGAATCGTCGATACCTGCCTTTGCGGTGTCCTCTTTTACTGCTGGGGTTTCGCCTGGATGTTCGGCCACGGCAACGGCTGGATCGGCTGGGGGGATGGCAACGGCCATAGTTGGTATTTCTTGCAAAACCTTCCCGATACTTACGAAGCCACCGGGGTCGCCACCCTGGCAATCTTCCTTTTCCAGTTCGCCTTCGCCGATACATGCTCCACCATCACCTCGGGCGCCATGCTTGGCCGCACCGGCTTTTGGGGCGACCTCTGGTATAGCATCGGCGTCAGCGGGTTCCTCTATCCAATTTTCGGCCATTGGGCTTGGGGTCCGGACGGCTGGTTGAATGGCCTGAAGCCGGCTGCTTTTCATGACTTCGCCGGATCGACCGTGGTGCATACCATCGGCGGCATGATTGCCCTTGCGGGCGCGATTGTTCTGGGTCCGCGGCTCGGCCGCAAGTTCAAGCGCGATGGCGGCGGGCCGATGCCTTACCACAACATGACGGTTGCCTCGGTGGGCGCTATTATTCTGTGGTTCGGCTGGTACGGTTTTAATCCGGGCAGCACGCTTTCGGCGATGGATATACAGGGTATCGCGCGCGTCGCGGTGAATACCACGCTCGCAGCGTGCACGGGCGGGCTCGGAGCGCTGTTGTTCGTTTATCCCCGGAGCAAAAAATGGGATTGCGGAGCGACGGTCAACGGCCTGCTGGCAGGGCTGGTGGCCATCACTTGCCCTTGTTATTGGGTCTCCCCGTTCGGGGCCATGATGCTCGGGTTTGTCGCTGGCGTGGTGGTCATCTTGGCGACGGACTTGTTGGAATACCTCAGGATTGATGATCCATGCGGAGCGTGGCCCGTTCACGGCGCGTGCGGCGTATGGGGAACGTGGAGTTTGGGTTTGTTTGCCACGGGTCAATTTGGCGCGTCCACCACCACCGGGGCTGACAATTCGGCGGGCGCGGTGGTGAAAGGCCTGTTCTACGGCGGGGGCTTTGACCAGTTCAAAGCCCAAGTCATTGGCAATGCGTCCATCGGGATTGGGGTATTTATCGCGGCCATGATCCTCATGTATGCGGTCAAGGCGACTGGCACCTTGCGCATATCCAAGGAAGGAGAGGAGGAAGGCCTGGATCTCCACGAACATGGTGGCGTGGCTTATCCGGATACAAAACTCTAAGCCGAGATTGGCGCTGGCGGGAGGTCCAAGCCCTCTCGCCAGCACTCTTGTGAGAGTGGCGCCGGAAACACCTTAACTGCTCTAAAATAAATGGTTGGTCAAAGCGAACTGGAAATCAGCCCGCAAGCTTCCTCACCTCACCATCTTCCGGATGAGGAAACCGCCGACCGCTCCAAGGTCTTGGTGATTGAAGACGAAGTCGCGCTTCAGCGCCTGCTGCGCTTTTGCCTGGAAAGGAGCGGTTACGAGGTTTTCGAGGCGGTCACGGCTGATGAAGGGATCGAAGCCACGATTCGTTGCCGTCCCGAAGTTGTCCTTCTCGATATGAGCCTGCCCGATCTAGACGGTATGGCGGTCCTGCGGCGTTTGCGCGAATGGACGCAGGTTCCGGTCTTGGTTCTTTCCGAGAATGGACAGGAGGCTGAAAAGGTAGCGGCGCTGGACAGCGGTGCGAATGATTACATCACAAAACCATTTGGCACGGCTGAATTGTTGGCTCGTGTGCGGGTCGCGCAACGTTATCCGAAACCACCCTCCAAAGCGGACGTTTTTTGTTCTGGAGATTTGAGCGTTGATTTGGCGACTCGCACGGTCAAGGTAAAGGGGCAGCGGACCAAGCTTACCCCCACTGAGTATTCCTTGCTGCGTCTTTTCGTCCAGAACGCCGGCAAAGTTCTAACGCATCGCCAAATTTTTCGAGCGGTATGGGGGCCGGCGAAATCCGACAAAGTCGAGTACATACGTGTTTATTTGGCCAGCTTACGCATCAAGCTCGCGCGAGAATTGATCATAACCGAGCCTGGGATTGGTTATCGTCTGGCAATTTCCGCTAATGACTAGCTAAACCGAGCGAAAGAATTATCGGTGTGAGGGCGCGATTTGAAACCCGGGTTCCCTGACCGAGCGATTCCAATTTCTGGCCCGCGGCATAATTGTCGGCGGATAAAGGTGCTTTTCCCCGGCTGCCATCTCGATGGTTCTCACACGGACGCTAACCGACAGCCGACGCCCTGTTCCGTCAATACCAACTCGTAGATGTTCTTGTCCACCGGGGCACGATCATCACCAGGTCACCCTCGGAAGAAAATCCACCAGACGACAATCAGCATCGGCGCCATAAAGGGGAGCGTGTATTTTGCGATGTAGCCGAGAAAGTTGGGGGTGTGAACCTTCTGCTGATCGGCAATCGCTTTCACCATGAAGTTCGGTCCGTTGCCAATGTAGGTGTTCGCGCCGAAGAAAACCGATCCGGCGCTCACGGCCAGGACGTACTTGCTCAGGGCGGGCGAACCCAGCAGGTAGCAAACACGGATTTCGGTCTCGCCCACGCTGCCTGCGGCCAGCCGGACGGCAAAATATTTGCGGATCGCGCTCGCGGCGCCCAAGACCTCTGGCGCGTGAGGTCCGACGGCGGTTAAGTTTGAGCCGTGATCCGCCACGAACTGGCGCACCTGCTCCAGAGCACCGTGATCGATAACCGAGCCGAGGATGGCGCTGAGGAAGGTGAGATAGGTTGGCGCGTTGTCGAGCACGCTGGAGAGGGCGCCGCTACCAAGATAGAACGCGGCCGGCCCCGGCGAGCCCATGCCTCCGGCGCTGGTTTCCAGCCACCCAAGCGCCGGTATCATCGTGGCAAAAATGCCAACGAACAGAATGGCAATCTCCTTGATCGGCCCGAAACTGAAATCATTGGATTCATGTATCCGTTTAGAAGTCGAGAAATAGGAACCCGCGGCCGCCGCGACCATGAGCAGTTCGCGCGCGAAGGGAGGGTGCTTCAAGAAGGCGGCCCCAAGCACCACCGCCAAAAAGACGAGGTTCGAGAGGCCTTCGAACCGAAATACATCCCCGTGCTCCGCCAGCCGTTCGCGGACAACTTTGGGCGCGCGCCGGTAATTCCCACTGTCCACCTTATAAAACATGGCCAACAAAATGGCCAGCCCCAACGCCCAGATCGGCCAGCAATTCGCCGTCACCCACCAGAATGGAATCCCCTTGAGGTATCCGAGGTACAACGGCGGGTCTCCCACCGGCGTCAGGCACCCTCCGACGTTTGAAATGATGAAAATGAAGAATACCACATGATGTCCGGTCACCCGGTACTTGTTCATCCTCAGCCACGGGCGAATCAGGAGCATCGAGGCGCCGGTCGTTCCGATGACATTCGAGGCGAGGGCTCCTACTAAGAGGAAAACCGTGTTGGTCATTGGCGTCGCCTCACCCTTGACGGTGATGTGGATGCCTCCTGAAACCACGTAGAGCGCGCCAATCAGGGCGATAAAACTGATGTAGTCATGGAGCGCCACTTCCACGCGCGCCGCGTCGTGCAATTCCAGCAAGTAAAAGCCGACGACGAACAGAGCCAGGCCGAAGGCGACTTTTTGATAATGCCTTCCCCACCATCCGGCGAAGAAAAGCGGCGCCAAAGCGATGAGGGTCAAAAAAAGGCCGAACGGCAGCAGCATCCAAGTGGGAACGTCGCTCATATTTATTTAAATCTTGGCACAGCTTTACACAGGTTTTTGTTTGCGTGGTTCCCGTAGCAATAACCGTGCGAGACCTCCAGCCACAAAGTAAACAAATTGTAAAAAACGGGCGGTCTCAGTCCAAATAAGCACCATCGAGTTATGGCAGGGAACACGAGGAAAAGGAAGTGATGAACCAAATGCAAGCGAGCAATCACTTACATTTCTAGCCATTCCTGTCGCAAAATGGCCCGAGTGTCAAAATATCGCCTCGTTTGGCCGAAAGCCGATCTCTCTCCAAGCATCACGGGTTTTATGGAATTTTTATGGCTTTTTAATGACAAGCGAGGGTTTCTCGCACCTCCATTTGGCCCGCTACCGAAGGATGGCACATAGGGTGCTAGAACGTTCGACCGTCTGAGTTCGGCGTCACCCGCGTGGTGTCTCGGATACCGCGTTGCGCCTTGGTTCGACCAAGCCAGGCCTCGGAGACGGAATTTGGGCGGGATGTAATTGGCGCCTGAATTCCCGGCGTCGGCGCGTTTGCCGACGGAGGGCGAAGGTGTTGGTCCGTCCAGAAAACAACAACGAAATGCATGAAAAAAATCGAAGCAGTCATCAAACCGTTCAAGCTCGATGAGGTGAAGGACGCTCTAAGCGAGGCCGGAATCGAGGGAATGACCGTCCTGGAGGTAAAAGGATTTGGCCGACAGAAGGGCCACACTGAAATCTACCGGGGCAGCGAGTACACGGTGGATTTTCTCCCCAAGGTCAAAATCGAGGTCGTTCTTCCGGATGACATGGTGGACAAAGCCACGACCGCCATTATCAAAGCGGCCAAGACCGGAAAAGTTGGCGATGGAAAGATCTTCGTGAGCACGATAGATCACGCCATACGCATTCGAACCGAAGAAGAAGGAGACAAAGCCATCTGACGAGACCCCCAACCACCATCAAATCACCCATGAAAAAATCTATTCTGTTTCTGTTAGCAATTCTGGCGCTGGCGCCTCTGGCTCTGCGTGCCCAAACCGCCTCGACCAACGCCCCGGGCACCAATGCGCCAGCGATGGCCGCAGCCACTAACGCGCCACCCGCGGACACCTCCGGCCCAACCCCGGATCCAGGTGGCACCCTCACCGGGCTCTCTGTGGACGCCCAATCGCCTAACGGCACGTTCATTGTTACCGCGCCCGCTGACCTCAGCGCGGATGACAAAAAGGACCCGGCCAAGGTGAAAAAGTTCGCCGACGACACGAAGGCATTTGCCGACTACACCGCCCAGTCCAAATTGGAGCCGCTAGCCGTCAAGCTCTCAGACTCCGTCGGACACAACCGGGTGGCGATCAACTTCATGTGGACCTTGATCACGGGATTCCTCGTCATGTTCATGCAGGCTGGATTCGCGCTCGTGGAAACCGGCCTGTGCCGGGCGAAAAACGCGGGCCACACCATGTCGATGAACTTCATGATCTACCCGATGGGCATGCTCGGGTTTTACGTTTGCGGTTTCGCCTTCATGTTCGGCGGCATGGCCGATCCGATGAGTCCAAACAACGGCGGCATCGCGACCATGGGCGGGTACGCGGGCTTGAACCATGAGTTCGGCTTCCACATCGGTGACAAATTCATCGGTCTGCTGGGAGGAAAGGGTTTCATGCTCCAAGGGGCCGGCTACGACACAGCCGCATTCGCACTCTTCCTCTTCCAAATGGTGTTTATGGATACCACCGCGACAATCCCGACCGGGGCCGCGGCGGAGCGATGGAGGTTTTCCGCCTTCATGATCTATGGATGCTGTATCGGCACGTTCATGTATCCGGTGTTCGGCAACTGGGTTTGGGGCAACGGGTGGCTTTCCAACCTCGGCTCGAACTTCGGGTTGGGTCACGGCCATGTCGATTTCGCCGGTTCCTCCGTCGTGCACATGCAAGGCGGTGTCATTGCGCTCATCTTTGCCTGGCTGATCGGACCGCGGCACGGGAAATATGATAAGAATGGCAAGATTGTCCATCCCATCATCCCACACAGCATCCCGATGGTGATGCTCGGGACATTCATCCTGGCCTTTGGGTGGTTCGGGTTTAATCCAGGCTCAAGCCTGGCAGGCACGGACCTTCGTATCGCTGTCGTGGCGGTCAACACGATGCTCGCGTCCGCCACTGGGGCGTTGGGCGCGACACTCTGGATGTGGTGGGTACGCACCAAGAAACCCGATCCCTCTATGATGTGCAACGGCATGTTGGCCGGGTTGGTGGCGATTACCTGTCCCTGCGCCTTCGTCAGCGCCGGCGGAGCAAGCCTCCTTGGTTTGATCGCCGGCGTCCTGGTCGTCGAATCCGTCTTCTTCTTCGACAAGCTCGGAATTGACGACTCGGTCGGCGCCATCTCCGTTCACGGAGTTAATGGCGCCTGGGGTTGTCTGTCACTCGGCTTGTTCGCCGACGGTACCTACGGGGATGGTTGGAATGCCGTTCCTGGAAAAGTCACCGGCCTTTTCTACGGTGGCGGCATGAGCCAATTCTGGGCGGAATTGATCGGCGTTACCGTCTGCTTTGTCACCCTCTCGGTTCTCTCGCTCATCGTTTACTACATCGCCGAAATGCTCGTCGGCAATCGCGTCTCACTTGATGTGGAGATCGAAGGCCTCGACGTGCCGGAAATGGGTGTGACTGGTTATGGCGGCATGGTGATGGACAAACAGTCCGAAACCCCGACCCTCAAAGCCTGAGCAACACCCATAAAAAAACAATTGAAATCTGACGGCCTCCGCGCGAGGGTGGATTCCCTCGCGCGGAATGGCGCGGCGGATCAAACCAAATAACTATGAATTCTCTCATCATTCTGCTCCGTCCCGTGATCGCTATTGCCTCTGGCGCCGCGATCGGTCTGGCCTTCGGAGCGGTGCAAGCCGCCGCCTTGCGTCGTTATCAGAAAAAACAAACCTCGGGCGATTTTAACAGCGGGTGGACTGTCATTCCCGGCTCGATGAGCCGCGTGGCCGGCCTCCTCATTGTCCTGGCACTCATCCAGTTCGTTTGCCCAATCCTGTTCAAGGACGGCATCCAATGGATGGTCTCAACGGGGTTGGTTCTCGGCTACGGCTGGTGTCTGCTTCGAGCATTTCAGCAGCGCCGGGCTCCGTCCGTTTAGTCGTTTGGACTTGCTCGTTCGTTCCACGCCGACGCGGACTTCTCGTCCGCGTCGGCTTTTTAAAACAACGCCCAACATCCGAACCTATAAAGAAAATCGAAGCCCAGACAGAAGTCGGCGGCGGAGGCATGACCGCGACCGAGATTATACGCGCGCCTAAGGCGCGGGGCGAACGCGGTAGAAGCGGTAGGGGTAGTTGGTGGAACCAGCGTCGCTCACCGTTAACAAGCCGTTGCTGCTCAACGTGTAGGTAGCCAGCGAGGTCCAGTTGGTAAAATTGGTCGAGGCTTGCAACGCGGCCTGATCTCCTGGTGTCCCCGACAGAAGCAATTGCGCGGATCCACCTAACGAGGCGGCGATCAATTGAAGGCCGAGCGCCGAATATCCGGTGGAATTCAAGACGACGGTGGTTTGTGCCGGCTGGGTCAAGTTTATGATCCGCGTCGCGGGCACAATCGAATAAACGGAGTTGCTGAAGCTGAGGGTATAAGTGCCCGCGACTAAATTGGCGAACGAGTAATTACCGTTCGTATCCGTGGTGGTCGTCAAAAGGCCGAGATTTACACTGATGCCAGGGACCGGGGAATTGGTATTGAAAACCGCGCCTTCGACCGTGTAGGAATTGAACTCGTAAGCGCCGATGCTCGGATTGGTGGCGGATCGGGCGATCCCGCGCTCGTCCTGTGGAGGCGAAAATGTCGGATCACCCGCGGCAATCGCCGGACTTCCGGAGGAAAGCGCCATCGTCACAAGACTGGTGTTAGTGCCCCCATTCTCCGCTGGAGCTTGGAGGAGCGGATCAGCGTTATTCGTGCTGCCGTTCGCCTTAAACGCCGCGCTCGTGTCGCTGCTGAGATTGTGGCCCTTGTCCGTCAGCGGGCCGCTCGCGTTTGGGCCTCCGGCCGGATACGCGAGAATCGTGTTACGCAACGTGGCAGTGCCGCCCCCGACCGCCAGGTTGGCCCCCAAGCTCTCACCGAGCAATCCATCGGTCCCGGAGAAAGCACCGCCACCTGCCCCACCGAAACCGTTGGTTCCGCCGGCGGCGAAGCCATTCGCCAAGGTGCAATCGAGCAAATCGGTGGCGAACGAAGTATAAATCGCGCCACCCTCGCCATTACCGCCATTGCCGCCGTTGCCGGGGAACGTGGCATCGTTACCTCCGTTGCCGCCCGATCCGCCTTGAGCCGGGTTGGCGAAAAATGTCGAGTTTCCGGCGATTAAAGTGCCCGAGTTAAAAATTGCGCCTCCCAAAGCCGAGCCTCC
>Ga0206863_1114_pt1 | contig 27930 bp, 27 predicted proteins | sample Alteio_BWOrgCont_41_FD_152634 | JGI IMG/M metagenome (GOLD analysis project Ga0206863, IMG submission 152634) | Enriched cells from forest soil in Barre Woods Harvard Forest LTER site, Petersham, Massachusetts, United States -... | ecosystem: Environmental > Terrestrial > Soil > Temperate forest >...
TGGTTTATTTATAATTTTCTCAAATAAGTCAAATACAGAAAAATAGTAATTCTGCCCCAGGACAAAATTTACCAAATTTCTTACCTGAAATTTCGAAGGGCTGACATTGTCGTCAAATAAAAGCCCTACCCATTCATCTGGTATCTTTTCTTCTATATTCGCAGAAGTATAAATATGTAAGTTACGTGAATTTTGCTCTGAAGCTTCTTTTGCATTTATTTTCAAAAAAACGTTAGCTAGTCTTAGATCGCTTTGTAATTGCTCAACCCTATGTGTTAATTCTTGAGCATTAGGATCTAGATTATTGATAGAACAAGTTATATTTTGTCGGTTAATTGCTGCTATTTTACGAAGGTATCTTTCAAAAGCTGCTTGAATTAATAAGCGGACATAATATTGCCTAACTTGCAATAGTTTACCTGACTTTTCAATGAAATCTATGATGTGATCTTTTGAATTACATCGTAACTTAACCATAATATTACGATTGTGAGTCGCAACGGTATTTGGTGATATAGATAACAGTGCAGCTATCTTTTTTTCGCCTCTACTATGTAAAATGCAGGATAGTATGTCCGTCTCACGAATTGTAAACTTGACCCCGGATATTTCTTGCAAATATTTGCTGTATATGTCTTTCTTTTTATCAAATTCTGGGTCCTGTCGCATCTGTGTTTGTCAAATAGGTTTTTTCTTATTTTTTCTTTAAAACTCAAACTCTAGATGTTATGATGCCACCTAAGATTAAATAAGCAATAAAAATCAACTACAGATAGTGATTAATAATATTTTTATTAGTGCTATTGCAAATATTGATTACTACCCAAAAAATAAAGAAATTTTAAACAATATTTACATGAAAGACCTCGATAGATTGTTTGTTCTAAAACTAATCCTAGAGGTCTTTTTTGTTTTAAAAAGAAAAATAGCATGCGTTTCGCTAGATCATGCTATCTAACATACAACTCGTAATCCTCTGAGACAACATTAAAATTGATGCTTATATGAAGCCTAAATTCAATTAGATCAGTTATAACTATGCTATGGTAGGCAGAGATTTTGTATTTTCACATAACTATAAGTCATTACGTAGTTATTATTACTATCCAGGGGTTCCTCCAATATATATAATTTAATAAAATCATTGATAAAATCGTCACGATCTTGCTCATTAGAAAGTTTGCCTAGACATGGGTTTACATTTTTAAGAAAGGATTTAAATTTGTCAAAATTTCCAAAAATAGTTTTTCCTGTCTCAATATTATAATTTACATTTTGTAGGTCTGCTTTTATTATATAGTTCTTATAATTGTCATCTTGAACAAAGACATGAGGATTTATATAATTAGAAAAATATTTATTCCACTTACTATTTTTTAGTAGATATTCTCTAACATAGGTCATTTTTTTATTATGCAATGGAATAACAAGAAATACTTTACCATCGAATTTCAGATGATCTTTTATACCTGTAAAAGCCGATAGTTTATCTTCTACCCAATGTAAACAAAAATTACTTACAATAAAATCAAATTTTTTAGGTAAAAAATTCATATGTTGTGCATTCATTTCAAGAAAATTTAAATTAGGGTAACTATAATGCTGCTTTGCGTACGTGATCATCTCTTTAGAAGAATCAATACCAGTAATTGCATTTGTTTTACTTAGTAATGCAATTTCATAAGTCAAATGTCCAGTACCACATCCAATATCTAATATTGATTTGTTCCTTTCACTTCCTAGATACTCTATTATTTTCTTTCCCTCAAGATACTGAGGGGAAGAATTTTGAATATACGACTTAGGATTCCAATATAAGGATTTCATACTATTACCTACAATTCTATTTATTTACATATATTACTGCTTGTCCAAATTCCCAATGTATAAAATCGGCATTCATAATTTCTTCTTTTACATATTGAAAATCCTTATCAGTGAAAGTACCATTTTTTATTAAAACAGGTAACACACCTTCAAACAATTTAACTGCATGATGTGCAAAAATCTCAAATGCAGGGTTATTCCTTTCAAAGTGCACGATCTTTTTCTTAAAATCTATATCACTTAATGATGCTTCAGCTAAAAAGGTCCTCATATTTTGTTCGTCTCCAAAATTAGCATTACCCTCAAGCTCTGCTTGAGCCTTGATCATTGTTTGAATAAATCTTTTTGTATATGGTGGATAAATATCTCTATTACCTTTAATTCCTATTTTTAAAGATTTTTCAGGATCCATATGTGTTTCATTTATTACAATGATACCATTATTCGTTATTGCTGCTTTTAGATTTTTCAATAATTTAAGAGCTTTATCTCTAGACATATGTTCTAGTACCCATGAAATATATGCTCCACTAAAAGCATTATCAGGCAAATCCAAAACTGTAGCATCCATTACTCTAAAAGTTACACGACCTTTGTATTTTGCATAAGACTGCATTTTGGTTTCTGCCATAGAAATTTGTACTGGATCTATGTCTATACCAGTTATATGTGATTTATCTGGTAGTGCTTCGAAAAGATCAATTGTTTGAGCAGCAACTCCGCATCCTATTTCTAAAAATGGATATTGTTGTGCTAAACTGAAATTGTTTAGAATTTTTCGTAAATCTTGCCATATAAATTCTTTAATTAACGATGCTTGAAGCTCCAACCTCTTTTGCTCTTGAGCTTGATAAGCACCATGGATATAATTTGATTGATTCATTTTATTTCCCTCCGCTAATGAATTAGTGTTGATAAATATAATTATTAATAGTGTTAAATATACTTTAAGTGTATTGCTGATAAAAATAGTCATAAGATAAACCTCATAAATTGCTAAAAATATTAAAAACCCTTTTGTGGCGTTGTACTAGTTCATCCGAAGTGTTTAAGAATGAGATCTTAATATCTCCTACTAAACCAGCATTAATCATCTCACTTAAGGAAGGGTTATTCCTTTTAAGATCAGATTTTATAAAATCCAAAACTTCTTTGTTTTGATGCTTAGAGTATATATTAATTATCAGATTGCCTTCACTATAGCACTCATACAGAGCTCCTGGTATATGATTATGTATAGTTTCGCTAACTTCATAATGACTAAGTTTCTCTCCATGCTTTAATTCATTAGCATTTCTACCAAGAATTTTTTTAAAAGCGAAATGCTTAGTATTATTACATGTAACTTTCTGAAAATCTTCTATCACGTCATCAGTTACATATCTAATTGCAGGAAAATAAGATCGTGTAACTGAAGTAATTACCAAAATCCCCGTTTTATTGTTAATGGAAATAATTTCGGGAATAATATTTTTACTAAAATGATATAATCCACAAGTATGACATTCATATGCTATTGATCCGACTTCGATACTACCATAAATATCAGTGATATCTAATGTTGAAATATTAAAAAAGCTTGCAACATATTCTTTCCACTTTGTAGAAATAACATCTCCAAGAACAACTATTTTTTTAGGATGTATATCTAACTCTCCTGTAATAATTAATTTATCTAAAATCACTGGCATAGTAAACAAAAGTTCCGGTAAATATTTATTGAGTATTCTTATATGCTCTAAAATTGGAGATGAGTGGTTTATAATTTTTGAATTAAGGCCTAGAGTTTCAAAAATAGTCATTGCAGAAGATGATGCATGACCTATTCCTAGATCTGCACAAGCTGTGTGTATATTTTCATTTTTGATAATATTTTTAAATATTTCTGTTCGTTGTTTTATATATTCTTTTTCATCTGTAGCAGAATAAAATATTTTTTTCCGGACTCCTAAAGTAGTGCCTGAAGTAGTATAACATGTACCACCTTCAATATTTGGATGTGAAAAACTATAGTAATATTGATTTAAAATTTTGTAATTAATAAATGGCAAATCAGTAAATAACCTTGTTTTATAAAATTTGCTCTTTAAAATCATATTTTTATACCAATCAAAGTTAGTGCAAACTTGATTAAAAATATTAGACAATGCAATTGAGGGTTCTTGATTTGTAGTTCCCATATTTACAATAAGATTCATATATTACCTATCGTTAATCATTTTGAAGTTGTCTATAGTACTCGACTTAAAAAAATTCTTGATAGTTATGGTGGATCTTGTAGTAACAGCTATATCAAATACAAAATATGCCAATGCAAGATCTAGTACACCAAGGCCCATAGGAGAAAAAATACGCGTTTTACTATAATTTACTTGAACTTTATTGTTTATTACATCTGCTAACGTCCCATTGATAAAATCTTTGTTTGCAAGTTTTCGAAAAACTAAATCCAAGCTTGTATTTGCATTGAGTACATGCTCTATATCATCGACAAAATTATCTGAATTTTCTATAATAGTGCATCCCAAATCTCTTAAGGAAATATGCAGTACCAGAGGCTTATGATCAAAGAATTCTATGTTATGTATATATGGACTAATAGATGAAGTACTGAAAATTATTAAATCAGAATTCCTAATTAACTCTTCATATGATTTTGCTATGACTATCTCTGTACCATTACAATGGTAGTCCATAAAACTATAGGCTCTTTTGGCATCCTTGTCGAAAATATAGATCTTTTCAAACTCAAAAGATCTTATTTTTAAAATATCCAATATACCACTAGATATCGGTCCACATCCTACTATTCCTAAGTTTTTGCTTTTTTCTTTGGATAAATATTCTGCCGCAATTACTGCGGAAGCACTAGTGCGCATTTTACTAATTACCGAGCCTTCTAAGCATGCTAATGGGTATTTAGTTTCATAATCATTAAGAATGATTGTAGCAGATGCTCTTTCTATCCCATACTGAATATTTTTAGGGTTACTGCCAATCCACTTAATACCAGCTATTTTTTGTTCACGATTCAAAACGGCTGGAAGTGCAATAATTCTAGTAGTTTCATCATCAGGAAAACGTAAAAAGAAGCTAGTAGGATTAACTGTATAACCATTAGCATGAGCTATGTAAGTATTTTTAATTATGTCACATAGATCATTCACATGGTCGAGAAGAATTTTTGTAATGACATCAGCTGTAATAATATGAAAATTATTTTGTATCATTTCTGTCTCCAATATTTTCTAAAATATTTCCAAATCTTTCATTGACCCAATCATTGTTATATATAGTTGGTATATATTTCTCCCCAAAATCCGGAGATATAGCAACGATAGAGGAATTAGGTTTAATTCTATTTGAATATTGTAATACGGCAGCAAGAATAGATCCTGTTGATCCGCCTAGAAGTAATCCTCTTTCTTCAAGCATTTGATGACAAATTGCGATAGTATCTGTCTCAGAAATTAGTACTATCTCGTCTATATAAGATTCATCTGTTATTTCAGGTCTTCTACTTGTTCCTATCCCAGGTATATAACGTTTCTTTGCTGGATATCCAAAGGTTACAGATCCTTCAGCATCTACTGCGATTATTTTTGTATTTGGAGAATGTTCCTTAAAAAACTTACCACACCCAACCAGAGTACCAGTAGTCCCAGCTCCTATAAATAAATAATCTAATGTTTTGAACGCACTATATATTTCAGGAGCTGTTTCGTTATAGTGTGCTAGATAATTTGCGTTATTTCCATACTGGTTAGTCCAAATATAATCTTTGGAACTTGCTAACAATTTATGAATAGCTCTGATTCTAGTATTTAGGAAGCCTCCATATTCATCTCGTTCAGTAACTTTTATTATCTTTCCACCGTATATTTTGATCATTTTTTCGCTATATTCAGCTATATTTGGATCTGTAACACAAATAAACTCTATCCTTTTTTCCTTACAAATCATGCTTAGAGCTATTGCTAGATTACCTGAGGAGGATTCAATAATTTTTGTCTTTTGGGGAATAATTCTATTTTCTATATCTTTTATTAAATATCTAGCTGTTTTCAGTTTAATAGAATGTGCAATATTAAGTCCTTCTAATTTTAGGAAAATTTGAGTATCCTTGATAAAGTGTTTTAGGTTCAAAAAAGTCGGTGATGATGTGATATCAGATACTGAATTTACTATCATATACCCTCATGTCCATCTAGGAGGGTATAAATAAAGCAATTACTGTCCGGTTTTGGCAAAAAACATGTGGAATGAGGAAGAAACAAAATTTTGTTTCTCATTCTCCCTGTAAATTCATCTATAGAAATTGGCGATAAAGAAAAAATAATAAAATCTTGTTGTTTATTCGCTAAGAATGTAAGTTGTGATGAATTAAGGTATTCTATTTTATTACAGTTTTTATCAGACAAGTTAAAAATTGGATCTAGTAAATACTTTACTAGATTATCTGTATTACATATTTTACAAACAGAATTTCTTTTTGGAGATAGCTTATACCAAGAATTATTAATATACATACCAAAATTAGTTAAATCTTTAGGTATATAAAGGTTTGATGTATGTTCAATATCAAATGTTGAACTAATTTTTGAGATTATGTCACGTTTTATATTCATAGAGTATAGTTTTACTACTCTATGAAAGGAATCTATTAATAGTCTTTGTTTTGCTACAAGCATCACAACTAAGGTATGAGATCCATTCTTTTTTGCTAAATTCTTTGCAGCCTCATACCTATGATGTCCATCAATTAGGTATAATTCTGGTATTGCGTTGATATAATCAAACACAATTTGAGATTGCTCATTAGAAAATGTAATAGAGAATTTTTTATTGGAAAAACAATATTTCTTAGAACTAGTGCTTGCAAAAGCTTTTATTACATCTACTAAGTCCGGTATATTATCATATGTGTCATAGGCAAGTAATACAGGTGTAAATTGTACCCTTGCTTGCATAAAGCTTTCGAAATAGCTTTGTACCTTCTCTTTCACTGTACGCTCATGTAAAAGAATATTTATCTTTTTACTCTGATCAATATTTAATAAACATATAACGCCATTTAAATTACCATAGATTGTTTCAGCGCTATACACTCCATACACGCTATTAGTAGCAATTCTGTATGATTTTATATTTTTTGATTTGAGTGGTGTAAAATACATAGTCTACCAGCAATTATTTAATATTTTCTTTAAATTTATTTGCGCTCGAATATAATTTTCATAGCTAGCTATAGCGCTTATTTTATATGCTAAATTGATTAGCTCTTTTTTAGCGAAGTTTAAGTTAAGATTAATACCTTTATTATCTTGCATTAAAGACAATAATTTATTTCTAATAATGTATTTAGTTTCATCATCAGAAAATCTCCCAGGATACTTTAAAAGCAAATCAAACTTATGGTCTTGTAAATTGTACATTTTTACCTCATTAGCAATGAATATAGATGAACATATCTAACTGTAGTTTTATGTAAAAAATGTTTTATTGATATCAACAAAAATTGTCTAATATGCCATCTAATATAAATTTATGTAGAAGTGTTAGATATTGGATTTTGTCATAAGACACTGTAAAGAATTACGGGAGAGACTATATTTATAAAATTTTCTATTAGATTAGAAGATATCTGTTTTTTATTGTAAAATAATCAACTCATGGTTACTATAAAACCTACTAAGTACTGATATAAAGTCTACACAAAATGCATAGTTGTCCGAAGTGGATAAATTCAAAATAGTAAGTATAGTTTCATATTTAAACATAGAGACTATATATGAAGGCAAATTTTTCTGATTTAATATCAAAAACACCTATTTAGTCCCATATTGTAATATCATCGTCCTTACAATATGGGACTAAACACCTAATAATCTTGCTAGCTTCAAACTTGCAAAAAAAAGATTTGTTGAGCAGTTAAAAAGAGCAATTACCTATGATATTATATTATTTTATCACAATAGACCCACGGATTTTAAAGAATCCTTTAGTTTTTAATCAAACTTCGGACAGCTATGCACAAAATGTGGGATTTAAAGTTTTGATAAGATAGTAATTTTCATTATATTTTATACTATATTTTATATAAAAAATGATAATATAGAAAAGTAATTTTGTTTTTCCAGAAGAAATATATGAAAAACATTTACGAGTTATTTGTGAAATAAAATTCACTCCACGGGAAATTGATGTTATAGCATGTATAATTAGTGGTAAGACTCCTCAGTCAATAGCAAACTTCCTATCTAAGATTAATAAATCTATTGAATTACAAACAGTAAATACCCATATCTTAAACATTAGGAGAAAAATTGATGGCAATGCTAGAGGGAACATTATTGAGTTTATAGAAAAATCAGATAAGCACAAAATTCTTCCAATTAAGGCGTTGTAAATTTAAATTTCTATCTATAGTTATTGGGCAATGCATATCTTTTACTCTTATTTTTATTGACCTATGGATTATAACAAAAGTTAACATAGGTTAAAAGATAAAAAATATTATCTAATAGTACTTTTAAATAAAATCAGTAAAATCTATAATTCTGAAAAAATATTGACTAAATTTTACTTCGTCTGTGATACCATTAGCGTGAATAAGTACAGGTCTAAATGATAGATGTTTTGGTGCTTTGAGTTTTATTATTTTGTTTTGTATTTGATCAATTACTTCTGTTCCTATCAGATTCTTAGAAAATTTTATTTCACATACATATAATGAAGAAAATCTGTCTTGAATTAAATAATCAATCTGGCATCCCTCTTGATTTTGAGTAGATCTTTGAACATAAGGATTGTCGCACAATATATCATTATGGTTCAACCCAAGCGCATTTTTAACATATAACCTATTACTTATAACTAAATTCTCAAACTGCAGAGCCAAAATACTATTCCACCCAGGTAAAGCTGACAAACTTTGAAATAAATATGATTCTTTTTTAATTTTATTAAGGCTCGTAGCAATATATTTGAGATAAAATCTCAAATAATTATCTTTCAGCCTATATAACCCTATCTTAGATTCTTTTGTAGTCTTAAGATTCCAGCCATAGTCATAACTTAAAAAACCGCTGAGTTCCAATTCTTTTAAGTAATTAGATAATTTACCAGACCTTGAAAAACCAATTATCTGAGAAATGTCTGACATTGTTTTAGGCCCGCTAGCTAATACTTCTACTATAGAACGATATATCCGTGTATCATGCATAAATAAATCAGAAAATATATGTTCAAACTCATTAACTAGTAGACCACCTGGTACAAAACATAATCTTTTGATATTCTCTTCTGTAGATATTTTAGGGTTTATTTCTTCTAGATATTTTGGAATACTTCCTGTTACAGATAATAGTTTTAGTATTTCATATTTAGAGATATTTGGATTATTCCAGAATTTACTAACAGAAGTAATAGGTAACTCCTCTAAAGTCATATTATGGGATATACGCCCAACAAATCCTGTGCTACTTAAAATATTCTTTTCTATCCAACTACTTGCAGAACCACATATTATGAACATCAATTGAGTATTTTGAGAAAAGTAGTTATCCCACGCCATCTTAATTTTACTTAAAAATAGAGTATCTTTTGATCCCATCCACGATATTTCATCAAATAATATTATTACTCTTCCTTCTTTTGATTTTTCCCATAATAATTGAAATAACTTTGACCAATCATTTACATAAACTTCAGGTAGTCCAGTTTGTTTGGATAATTGACTTGAAAATTCATTAAGCTGATCTTCTAATGTTGTTTTTGGGGTGGGAGTAAGCCCTTCAAAAGCAAAAAACTTATAGTTTTTAGCAAATTCTTTAATTAAAGTGCTTTTTCCTATCCGCCTGCGTCCTCTAAGAACTACAAAAGATGCAGTTGGCTTTTATAATAAGCTGTCTAATAATGAGAGCTCTTTTTCCCTTCCAACAAATTTTTTGATGTAGCTCATGTTAGTACTCATAAATATGATTTTCATAATTCTGAGTACAATCTTACCATTTTAATTAGGTACTCACAACCTATTTTTTATACTCTTGAGTATTTTTTAGTTTATAAAAACTTACGCTACTCTGCATATCTAGAGTATACTCTAGTTATACATCGTTCCTATAAGCTAAAACATGTTTATTTAAGGTTGTTTTTTAATATGTTTGACATATATGGGTACTGGTTTAAAACCTTCTTTTTATATACATAATATTTAACTTCATAATTCGGTAACTTCATTATGATTGTGTAAAGTTTAATTATGAAATCTCATCCGTAGTCATCGCACTGTGTATCATGTGATCCTACAACTAGAATGTTGTCAGGATACATCTCAAGATAAACTTTTAATGTAGTGTGTAGTATTTCTATTGAGCGTATACTTTGATTAATATGTTTTAATTTAGTTATATTTTCTGAATTTTTTGATGCTATTCTTTTAAATGCTTTAGGAAATGCTTCAAATGCTTCTATAAAGGCATCATCCAGACTAGTTAGATCTACAAAATCTGCCTTTTGTGCATGCAAATTTACAAGCTTCTGTTCAGTAAATTCAAGAATTTTATTCCGAGCGCCAGGAACACGGTTGGCAGCACGTAATAATTTATCTTTTTGATCGTCTGGAATCTCCTTACATGATAAATATGATGAAACAATTGCTGCAAAAGCCTCTATACTTCCTTCCGCAGGTATAAGTGCTTCTTCGATTAGATCATCATCATAATAAACACCTACCTCATCATCTTCTGATCCAATAGAATAGTCGTAGCCACCTTCTTTTTCTACTTCTGATATTAGTGATTCATACGGATTATAATCCATCTTACCAGGATCGTCATCAGGTATTTTTTCTATTCTAGCTTGCTTATCTCTAAAGCGCCTTATAAATTCATTTATCCCTAAAATATCAATTAGGTTATAATCATCTATAATAAGATGATTATACAAATCTATATTCTTAATAAAATAATTAAGCATATCAGGTAATGATACGTCGTCTGAATATTCTTGCATAAAATTATACAGTTCGACTAATTTTTTAAAATCCCACTGTCCACCTTTTAAGAGGCTTAGAACTGTTTTATTAAGAAGCAGCTCATGTAGCTCTTCTGCAGCCATATCGGTCATTTCTAAAATCCATAAAGTGCCATCCTCTATTAATGGAAATATATTTTTATTCTCTCCGAGGTTCAACAATAAAGGATCCACTTCATATCCGTCTAAATATTTTTGTACTCTACAACTTATAGTATTAGTTGATTCTAGTAATTGATCTAGACTCATGGGCAGGCCACACCATCCTTTATTAACATCCATAATACTTGATACGGAAACACTATCTACATCTTTAGGACTTGATGGAGGCGTTAATACTCTAGTGGGGGTTCTGTCTGTTTTACCGTAGACTTCCCCTTTTTTATGCTCGCGAGACAGATATCCTGCACATAAAGCTGCTATTACTTCTCTTGCATAAATTGCTGGACCTCCAGATTCACTAGTAAAACCATCTTCATCACCTGATGGTTCCGTAGCAAGCCATATTCTATGTCCTTGACTCACCCCTCCTAAAACAAATCCTACTGATGATGGAGGAGTCCATTGTGGACCTGGTACAGTATGTTCTTTGATCTCCTTAGGAGGCAAGGTCTTTTTATCAGCTACTCTGAACAAAGTAATATGCCCCTCCATTTCTCTTGCAACTTCAAATTTTGATTTGACTAATTTTTCGTGTGCATTTTTATCTAATAAAGGTTTAGGTTTTCCTGGCGCTACAATTGCTTTGAAAGAAGCAACATTTGATAGCATCTCTTGTGCTATAACTATACTTTCTGGTTTAATATGCTCCTCAAAAGTACTTATATTACTCGACTTAGAGCCGGTGTCGCTATCGTCATCTAGAAATTCTTCATCTGTATTTTTACCAGGTTTTGACATTAGTTTTCCTGAAAGATTTATTGACAATAATATGATGAGTTTGTTTTACTACATTTCAAATATATTTAATGCCTATAGCCCGCACAAATAAATCTAAGGTTGTATTTATACAAATTAATTAACCTATATAAAGCAAAAAACTTTCAAAGAATATTTCTTACCTCATCAAGATTTGCTACCCCAATACACGTTATATTCTCTGCTAATTTAAAGATTGATTCACACTCAGGAATTACCACGTATAAGTGATTTAAATTCAAATCTTCTATTGCTATCTGCATAGATTTTGTTACTTTCGGACTATCTGTATATTTTATCTCAAATCCTATTTTTCGTGCACCCCGTACTATCATTAGATCAAGTTCAGTACCTCCATGTGTAGCCCAAAAATAGCTATCCTCATACGAAGAAAAATATCTCATTATTTCTTCAATCACAAAGCCTTCGAAAAAAAATCCTAAGTTAGGATGAAATTCTACATCACTAACTGATAACCTTAAAAGCCTATATAATAACCCGCTATCTCTAATATATATCTTAGCTGATTTTACTTCACGTTTTTTTAAATTACTATGCCATGGTCTCAGTATTGTGATCATGAATGCACCCTCAAGAACATTTAAGTATCTAGAGATCGTTCTACGATCAAGTGATAATGCTGCACTTAAGTTATCAATATTTAATATTTGCCCATGCATAAAACTTAGCATCCGCCATAATTTCCCAGCTGCAATTGAAGAAATTTCTAATCCCAGATTTAATATATCGCGCTCTAAAAAAGTCTTTATATATTCATCTCTCCATCTCTCACTAGATTTATCAGAGTTAGCTAAATATGACCTAGGAAATCCTCCACGAAGCCACAGCTTTTTCCAGTCATCAGCTTCTCGTATGTTAAATGGTGTAATTTGATTATAACCAATACGGCCCGCCAAAGTTTCTGATGATTGCCTAATTAAATCACGTGACGCACTACCTGTAATTAAGAATTTAATATTTTTATTTTCATCTACAAGAACACGAATTACAGGAAACAGATCGGGTCTTAGCTGAACTTCATCTATAATGATTAATCCCTCTAATTCACCTAAGGTGAGCATTGGACTAACAAGTTTTGCAAGATGTAAAGGATTCTCACAATCAAAAAAATGTATCTTTTTTTTAATCAAACCAGCATATTCTTTAGCAAGTGTGGTTTTGCCACATTGCCTAGGCCCAAGTAAAGCGCACACAGAATGTACTTGATATTCTGCTTCAATATTAGATAATAAGTAGGACCTTGTTATTTGCATGAAATAATTACATAGCTACGTTAGTTTTTCTATGATATAAGTTTTACTTCATTTTTCAAGGATTATTCTAAGCTTTACTTTCCAACACTCTTTAACAAAAACTTATTGCTATCTATAATTAGTTAGCAATGCCATAGTTAGCTCAACCTAGCCTCCTTTATCCTTTCTTTATACATTTTTACACCCTGATGCTCGATGTATCTGTACATAGTTTGCACTGAAATATTTAGTTGCTTTGCTATTTGTACTACTGTTAGCTTGTCTTCATTATATAATGATGCTGCTGCAATCGCTTTGTTCTTTTCCTCGTTCGATAGCCCTTTTGGTCTTCCACCTAACCTTCCTCTTGCCCTTGCCGCTTCAAGACCAGCCTTTGTTCTCTCCCTTATCCTCCCTCTCTCAAGCTGAATTTGTGGATGAACAACTTAAAATTCCAGCAAGTACAATTTGTATAAGTAAAATTGATGCTTTATTTATGGGGATTGCTTATGATATCAAGAATATTCAAACCTACATTCAAGAAAAATACGATGGTTTAGAAGCTGAAGAAGCAGAAAAACAACGCAAAGATCAAGAGCGTTTAGCAAAAAAATACGAACAAGAATCTGAAAATAAACTTAAAAAACTACAGAGAGAGATTGACAAAAAAGATCGAGAAGCAGAAAAATTAGCACGAGAGAATGAAGAATATAAAAAGAAAATGGCTGAAGATGAGGTTCGAGCACAGGGAGAAGAACAGCAGCGTTTAGATGAACTTGAGGAACAAAAGGTTCTTGTAAAAAGATTAAAGGAACAGGTTAAATCAGGAGAGGCAACAAAAAAAGAACTAGATGAAGCAAAGAAATTTTTAAATCAAATGAAAGCAAGAGAAAAAGATCCTATAGAAGGTAGAGAAGAGCCTGAAGAAGAAGGAGGTTTTTGGGAAACAACAAAGAAAGTGTTAGATGTGGCAACAGATATATTGTTACCACCACTAGTGAAGGTTGGTGCTAAAATTGCTACTGATAGTGGTTGTATTGTTGCGTACACAAGAGACGTTTATTATGACAATGCTTTGCTTAATTATCCAGAGTTATTTTCAAAATTCGAATCTAAGTTTGGTAGCGAAGCTACATCTCGCTTAATAGAAGTTACTGGAGAATTATCTCAAGATAATAAAGCAGAAGTAGATGAAATGTGTAGAAATCCTGAAGCTTTAGAAATATGTGCTAGTTTAATAGGTGAGAGTTCGATAATCTAAGAATTTCGGTTCTTTGCTGTGAAGTAAAGGGCCAGTTTTTGCCAAAAAATTAAATTATGTAAACTATAATTCTATATTACTAATATAAAATTTAACTAATAATTAATGATTGTGGTGTATTATGCTCCAACTTTAGTAAACTTGAAGATAAGTATTTTTGAGAGATAAAAAAGAAAAGGTGCGAGAAACTCCCACACCCTATCGTGAAGAAGTAGAGTGTACGTGATTTTTTCTTATTATTCAAGAAAAAATAGAAGATTTCTTTCCCTATTTCTATAGATATTAGGAGCGTATATGTTACAGAACTGTGACTATGCAATGGAGGATTTGCGTCTTCTTAGCATGATGTGGAACATGATCCCTCACGGGTGGTATCAAAATATAAGAAATATTTCAGGTAAACCAGATATAATAGCGATTACTGTACTTGCTGAGATTTTTGGTTGGTTATGTTCTAGTAAGTCACAAAAATCTAAATTATGGAAGGTATCGTACCAGTATTTTGAGGAGAAATTTGGATTTACAGGGTTGCAGCTCAAGTATGCTTTTGATTGTCTTGAAAATCAGGGTCTGATCTCTAGGGCAGAGCTTAACCATTCGTGTAATGACTGTAGTGTTTTCCATATAAATCTAAATCTTAGTAAGATTAAAAAGATATCTTTTATAGATGGAACAAAGCAAGTTTTTTCCTATAGTCAAGACCTAGAAAAAACTTTCTTTTCTAAAGGATCTAAAACAAGCTATTCAAAAAGATTTGAAGATTTCTTGCCACTTGAAGAAATTTTTTATAATCAAATTTGCGCTAAAGCAGGGAAGAATTATCCAAGAGATTTTGTTAGTAAATTACTTAAGAAATTAACATTACAATTTTGTAAGCACAAATTTTATCAAGATGAAGAGTTTGTAAGTTATATGGCCAAAATGCTTGAATTTGAGATGATTTCAGATTTAGAAAAAGATAAAACAATAGAAAAGTATCTAAATGAAGTTAGGAATAGTAAAAAAACAGATTATGTAAGTATTATAAAAAGGAGAATAGCATTTGTTTTTACTAGTGAAAAAGCTTATTTAATTTTAAGTAATTTTTATTTTGAAAATGTACCAGACAGGAACAAATACTGTATTTGGAGATATAAAGTTTCTGATACTCTAAGCTTTACAAAATGGGAGAAAAGCTTTTTGTTGAAGCTGATAAGAAATGTATTTGGTAATGAGGTAGATTCTATAGAAATTAGAGAAGAAGTAGATGAATAAACTATTCTTAAATGAATCAAGTTAATTTAAAAATATCCTATGCGAACTCAATTTTTGTTTGTATTAGAACAGCTAAAAGTTTATTAGTTTCCTTGAGTGGTTGGACAGGTATATCATTGTTTATCGACTTTAAATAATAATCTCCATTATCTATTAATAGTTTTTTTATAGATAAATCAGATCCTGTAGTCATTATTATAACATATTTATTATCATAGTTCTTATAATCCGATGATAACTGATCAAATAATAAAATTGTTCCTCTAGAAAATGCAGGTTCGAACTTATCGCTTGAAATTATTGCAAATGCTCTATCTGTGCTTTCATATTTACTAGATGCAAAAAGAGTTTTATTAGAACTAATTGAGTTTGTGTTGTTATTTTTTTGTGATAAGAATTCGTTTACATTTTTGAGATCTATTATCGGTATCTCTCTAATATGGATAAATTCATCTTGTTCTGTAAGTGGTATGTCTCCAATTACTTGTGCAACGCTAAGATTGAAATATTTCGCTACTTTTACTAGCGTTTCTATAGAAGGACTGGAGTCGGGTTGGGTTAAGCGATGAATGGTACTGTATGAAACATTTAAACTCTTTGACAAAGCTACTGCATTTATGGAATGCATATCAAGTAGTTTTTTTATGTTTGAGCAAATTTGCTTTTGATATTTTGAAAGTAATTCATCTGAGGTTATTAGCATGTATCCAAGAACTCTTCTATGTAGGTGTTATAATGGTTATAGACTATAAGCAGCAGAAATAGAAGAATTTTTTGATCTAGGGCACAGATTGTCAAGGAGTTCGGCTCATAATTATCGATAAACAATAATATCTTCATTATTTTATCGATTTATAGATAATAATCTTGACAATATATTGATAAATCGATAAATATATTAAAGCAAATAGATGTAAAAACATGGCTTTAATATGGCTTGCACCATCATTGACAATAATGAACAAAGCACTACAAAATATGTGATGTATTACGGTAGTGGAGAAAATCCATTGAGGGTTGTTTTTGATACAAAAGAGTTATTTGAAGAGACTCTTTGTGATATGACAGAGAATTTTCTAAAAGACACATTATCTAGGGTATCAATACTCACAGGATCGTCTCTCCCTATTAGAAAAGCGCAGTTACTTAGGCTTGCAAATGTAATTTTTGATAGAAAAATTAGTTCTATTGAAGATATTACAGATTTGATGAGCATAAGAATAGCAAAAGAAAAACTCACAAATTAATTAAGTAAAAGCGGAAAAGGATAATTAACTATGAATCAAAAACAGAATAAATTGAAAGCAAAACTCTTAACCCAGAATAGTAATACGCATGGGTGCTGTGTATACACAATAATTTCTAGTCTTTGTTTGATTTATGGAATGGTCTTTTTGTGTGGAATAACAGAAGCTTACGCTGGTTTTGATTTTGATAAAATTGGAACAGATATACTTCAGCCTGTTGTGAAGTTTGTTGATAATCATTATGGCAAAGGAATTCTTACTGTGGGAGCAGCTAGTGCAATAGTGTCTCCTGGGAACCTCTATGATAGGGGTATAGGACTTTTTAAAGGTGTTGCGGCATCTGGGCTTGCTATGTATGCTCTTAAAATTGGATTAGGAATCGAAGACTGATGAAGATATGGCAGAAAAAATCAAAATTTATCAATGCTTAAATAGAGAATTGCAATACCACGGACTTAAGTTTATCGGGTTACTTACTGCTGCTTTTACTTGCATAATCCTACTTTTAAAATTTGATTTTACTTTCGCGCTCATTGGGTCTGTAGGAGGGTATGTAGTTGGTGCTAGCATTTCTCCATATTGGTACAAAGGTTACATACAGAAATGGGTTTACTTTCATTTACCTACGCGGCTTATTACAAGGTCTAAGCGTTTTCCTCAATCTTGTGATAGAAAATTTCTTTAATCCTAGAGTTCATTTTTTAATATGGTTTGAAAGAAAAAAGAAGAAATAGAAAAAATGCATAAATCAGTTTTGATAGAAGGTAATAATAAACTTAAGAAGCAAAAAAACATGTTTTTGCTAACAAGTAGCTTATTGCTTGTATCAAATACTTTTCTTGCAATTGCTGTATTTACTGTAGATCAGAAAGTAGTGATGGTTCCAGCCTTAAGACATGAGATGATGGTGTCGCAATCAGGTGTCTCAAAGAGTTATCTAGAGGAGATCTCATTGCTTTTTTTAAGTAATCTTCTTGATCTTAGTCCAAGTGATATAGTGCATAAGAAAGAATTAGTTCTTAAATATACGTCAAGTAGTGATAAGAAGGCTTTAAAACAACTGCTTGAGTATTTTGTACTTTGCGAAAAGGATTATAAGAGATTCAATTTATCAACCTATTTTAGCGTAAAGAATTTAGAAATAGATCTAAAAAATTTGAGTGTGATTGCTCATGGCGTTTTAACTTCATATTACGGCAAAGCTGGTCATGAGACGTCGAGTGAAGACTATAAATTAGATTTTGAGTACCAAGGTGGCAGCTTAAGACTGAAATCATTTGTAAGAATTATAGATGATGAGAAAAAAGCCAGAGACAAGGCTAAAAGCCTTAAATTCGAGGAGGTCACTAAAGAAGAAGCTGGTAGATTTGATTACAATAAAAGTAATTTAGGAGAAGAAGATAATGCAATTGGAAAGGGCTATACAGAACAAGAAGTCGAGAATTTAGAAGAGGAAGGAGAGCCGAGATGAATAAGAAAAAACAAAAGACTTGTAATTCTGCATTTAATTATATGGTTCTTGCTCTTGTTTTTGTAGTTATTGCTGTGATTGCAATTATTGCAAGTGCAAGCGAGTTGCCACTGCCGAAACCACAGGACAAGGCCAGTACAGAGTCCTCAATTAACGCACAAGAGTTTTTTCATGACTCGTCTAAAAAGATAAAGGCAATTATAGGTACTAAATCTCAAACGAGAATTAGTTTTGGGCCATATAGCATTAAGGAAGTTGTTGGTGACAGCAACAAGTACAGAATGATTTATGATATTCGAGGTATGAGTGTTTTTATTCTTCCAAAAGTAAAAGCTGGTGAGAATATAGATATTACAATTATTTCAAGCGGTGGGAAAGTACAGGATTTATCTTTACACGTCGTAGATACAGAAGGAAGTATTATTTCTATTAAAACAGGATTGCGTCAAACTAATTTTACTAAAACTTCTTCTGACATTCTTGAAAACAAATACTCAGAAATAGAAAGGTTAGTAGAGGCAAAAAAAATGCTTAAAGCTATGGTTTGCTGCAAAAAAGATAAATACGACATAATAGACTTTACCTCTCCATGGAACAAAAGTTTTTGTACAAATTGCAAAAAAAACAAAATGATATCAACTGGTAAAAAAAGCCAAGGAGAATTAGTAGTTCTTGATAATGATAATTATAAACAAGCTTCCTTTGGTGATTTAAGAATCAGAGAAGTACTAATTTATAAATATGAATTAGCTAGCCTTAAAGGTGTTGTTTTAGAGATTAAAAATCCTACTAAGAGAACTATTACAGTATGTGAAAAAGATTTAAGCAGATTATTTGAAGGTACCGTACTTACAAGTATGGAATATAAAGTAATACAGCCTAAGAGCAGCGTTTTTTGTTACATAATCATTCATGATTTTGATCAAGTAAAAAGTAAAAATAAATGAGTAGAGTAGAGAATTTATTTATAGAAATAAGGAAGAAATTTTTTTCTTTTCTTGAAAGGATTGGGATTAAAAATTTTAGTAATCAAAATCGTTCTTCGAAAGATGATGATCTGTTGAATGAAGATTGTATTTATGTAAATAGAGAAAAAGCATGGCTAACCTCGCATCAGATTTTTACTCGTCAGCTTATTCTTGCAGCGTTTTTTATGATTATTGCGGTTATGTCTATATATATTTTTTTTAGTGTTGGAAGCGACCCTAAGACAAATAATAAGCGAACAAATAAAACAAAATCCGTAGCAAAGGAGAAAATTAATGTAGAAGTTGCGAGTAAAGCGCTTGATCCTGATCGTATGTGGAGAAATCATTTCGAGGATAAATTGAGTGAGGTTCAGGAAACTACGAAACTACAACTAAATAAGATTGCAGAGAGTATAGATGCAAAATCAAATGATGCTCTAAATCAAACCAAGGATGACATAAATGAATTAAAAGAATTGCTAAAAGTTGCTAGGGAAGATCTTGAATCTGCAGCTTATGAGATGAGGGAAATGAGGTTTGCTGAAAAAAATAAAGCTCTAGATATTCCTCTAGTAGAAGAACCAAACTTGCAAAGCGAAGTTATAGAAAATGAGATGGATATAAGAGCTCCGCGTGATAGTAAAATGTATATACCAGAAACTTCATATGTAACTGGTATTCTCCTTGGCGGAATCTCAGTCTCAACATCTGTTTCAAGCAGTGCGCAGCCTGTACCTGTTGTAATACGGGTTACTGGCAATGGTAATTTACCGCAAAAGTTTAATGCTGATTTAAGTAGCTGCAGAATTCTTGGTAGTAGCTATGGGGATTTATCGAGCGAGCGAGTAGTAATTAGGGCAGAAGTATTAGTTTGCGAGAATAAAGAATCTGAAGAGATAATAACTACTAAAATAGTAGGTCTTATATATGGAGATGATGGTATGAATGGTATTAAGGGAAAAGTGATAGATATGAGCACCAAAAATATTAAAAATGCTGCTATTGGAGGGATGATAAGCGGCCTTGCTGGTACCATGAAGGCAGAAGGTCAATTTACTATGAGTTCACTTGGTGCAATAAATCTGCAGCAACAAGATTTTAATGGAAGGCTGAAGGATAATGCTCTTACTGGCGCTGGTACTGCTGCTGAAAAAATAGCTAATTACTACATAAGGCAGGCAGAGAATATGTCCCCTGTACTTCTTATACCTGCAGCGACAAAGGTAGATATAGTATTTACAAAAGGTGTATATCTTGGGAGTCTAGATGTTGTGAAAAAACTTGAGTCGGAGAGAAAAGCTCAAGCAAGAGATATCAACTAAGAACTGCATCCTGGAATATAACAATATAGGTATCAAGTAATAAAGTAATATAAGAATATAAAAACATGAAAAATACTATGAATTATATAAATGCAATTCAGAAGCGCTTAGTAGGAAGAAAACTTCAAATATTGATGTTGTGCTGTGGTTCTACGTTACTTATATCTTGTTCTACTTATTCGAGTAAATTTGGCTGTGCTGATAGTAGAGGGTTGCCTTGTTCAATGTTAAGAGTTGTCGATAAGCAAATTGATTCTGGGGAAATTGACAAGGTATATAAAGATAAATGCCGTGGTAAAAAATGTTTAAAAGAAGAAGTTGATGAAGAATTCATCATGCCAAAGCAAGAACCTGTTAGGGCAGTACAAAGTTCAGTGTCAGAATACACTGATGGAATCATTATAGATAAAGAAATAGGTAGTTAGGTTATGCGTATTTCAGATGGATTAAGATGCTTAACAGATCTTTCAGATAAATTTGCGCAACTTGTTGGTTTTGAAGATGAGGAAAAAGTTAGTATTCATAGTGCGTATGATAATATACACAGGGAAATAGAAACAAGTACTGGATCAGCTAAAAGCTTAACTCAGTATCTTGCTTATAAGTATTATGATGAGTCATCATCTATATTTTTTACAGATGAAGGCTTTGCTGGATTTTTAATGGAACTAGCTCCTATTGTAGGAAGTAATGACATACTAGAAAAAAATCTAGAATTATTTTTTAATAATGAAATGCCTCAATGGAGCTGGATACAATTTCTTTTGGTAGCAAGTCAAGATATAAGTAGTATTACAGATAAGTGGAAGTCAGCAAGGATTTCAGAACATCCATTACTTAAGAAGCTAGGAGAAGGTAGAGAAAAATTCTTACATAGATTATCAAAGGATTTTAAGAATTCAAAGGGGCGGATTACAAGAGATTATAAGCTTTATTTAGTTTTTAACCAAAAATTTGATGGTAGTAATAGTAAGCTTAAATCATTAAAAATCTTTATGCAAGTGCTAAAGCAGAAGCTTGATTCGATAAATCTTGCCCCAAGTATTCTTGATGTTGAGGGTTTGATTTCTTTAGTTAGAGAGATCTTAGAATTAAATTTGCATGTAAATAATAATGAAAGATCAAGACCAAAAAGTTATGATTCTATTAGAGAGATATCCGATCAAATACTCACACCAGGTATGAGTAACATCATTCTAGAAGATAGAATCGAGCATAGAACCACAAAACTTACGTCTAAATGTTATTTCGTAACTGACCAGCCAAAAGAATTTAGTTTAAATGAGATGGTAGGACTACTTGGTGATGGCGCTAGAGATAACCTTGCTATACCTGCAAGGTTCATATTATCTTATACAATTGCAAATAACTTGAGTAATGCTGCACAAAGCTCGATTGTGCAAAGAGGAGAAAAAGTTGTAGATTCGTCAGAGCAATGGTATTCAAGGAATAATCGTGACATAAAGCGCGAGGCAGGCGAGTGGAAAGACATTAATGATAGAGCTAAAAATGGAGAGAAGTTTCTAACAGAGTATTTTCAAATAATGATGACAGCTCCAAGTGATTTTATAGATGAGGCTGAGCAGAATTTATTTTCATTATATAATATTTTAGACTGGAGGGTTGACGTAAATAGGTATTTCCAGCTTCCAGGCCTACTTTCAATATTGCCTATGCATTCTCAATATTTATGGCAATATTTGTCAGGTTTTAAACTAACAAAGATTTCTTTATCGAGTGAGATAATAGCAAAGCTTCCTATTCATGCTGAATGGAAGGGAGTTCCTGAGCCTGGTATGTTGTTAACAGGAAGGAGAGGACAGTTATTTAACTGGAATCCATTTTATAGAATCTTCAGTGGTAATTACAATGTATGTGTGTTTGGGCCGAGTGGATCGGGTAAATCGGTGTTTTTACAGGATTTTACAACAAGTATGATGGCTCAAAATGTTAAGGTATTTATTTTAGATATTGGGCAGAGTTTTAAGAACGTATGTAATTTACTAGGAGGTGAGATAATTCAATTTGGTAATAGTAGTGATATTGTACTTAATCCATTTTCTGGATTTGTTAGTGGTATAACTGAAAGCGATAGATTAGTAGCAATAAAATATGCTAAGGCTATGATTTGCTCAATGTGTGGGGCACGTGGTGATGGTTTAAAAGAATCAATTGTGGAGCAAGCTATTAATGTTGGGTTAAGGGAGTATGGAGGTAAGTTAGATATAACGAAACTTGCACAGCTACTACCTAAAGTAGGAGAAATAGATGGTGGTAATGATAAGATTGCTACGAATGAGGTTGCAAGTAATTTAGCTCATAGTTTGTATTCTTATACCAAAGATGGGCTTTATGGGAAATTCTTTGGTAAAGAAGATAATACTGATGGTAATAAGCCAAAACAAGAAGCAACCTTTAATAAACAAATAACAGTATTTGAGTTTGAGGAGATAAAGAACGATCCATTACTACTTGCTGTAGTATTACAGATTATAAGTATGCAGATCTTTATGCAGGTACTTACAGGTGATAGAAGTAAGAGGTTTGTGATTATTGTTGATGAAGCGTGGATGGTCTTAGAACATTCTGCTAAGTTCTTAGCAGAACTAGCAAGGACGCTTCGAAAATATGGTGGTAGTCTTGTTGTATGTGTTCAGAATTTTAATGATCTTCAAGGAGGAGATCACCAAAAAGCAATCTTAGAGAATAGTACCTGGACAATACTCCTAAAACAGGATGAAAAAGGAATCAATGCTTTTAAAACCTCAGAAGCTTATAAGGATATGATACCACTTATAAAGTCGCTAAGTATTGCAAGGGAAAAATATGCAGAAGCATTACTATGTGCAACGGGAGTAAAGATAGTAGGTCGTCTTGCACTTGATAATTATTCGAAAGTATTATACTCAACAGATGCTGACATATTTAGAGGCTTAAATGAACTAACGGGGTCAGGCATGAACCTTGATGATGCTATTACAACAATAGCGATGAGGAAATATGGTACTGTTTGATTTTAAAGGCATTGTAGGACTAACAATTGGTCTATTACTTGGTTACGTTTTAGCAATTACATTTACTAAAGAAAATACCAATATTGTAGAATATGTATCGCAAGACGAAGTACTAGAATTTGAGAGAAAAAGGCTTAAAAGAATAGAGGATCATGCGCAGAAACAATTGTTTTTTGGCAGGCCTAAAATAGCTGCGGAGTTAATTGAAGAAAATGCTTTAGCTCGACAAAGAGAGAATGCTCAAATTGTTTTTAGTAGTGGTAAAGTATATGGAAAGAATGTTGTGTCCATCTCAAGAGATATTTACGACGAGGTAATAGATAAACTAAAGGAAGGTGCTGATAGTACAAGTGATGACAATGATCAGTAGTGCAATTAAATACCTGCTTGTTTTGATTTGTATTTTTGTGAAAGTTCCAGCTCAGGCAAAGGATTTTGGGAAGATGGGCCATACATTTGAGATAAAGGAAGAAGGGTTCTTATCGATGATTATGAGGAAACTAAGGAGCGTGGATATAGATGCACAAAATCAAAAGATGATAGAGATAGCAAAAAAGAAAGTAGAGGAGCCTGATTTTGTGCCAAGAATTACTAAAACAATAAAAGAAGAAAGTTTTACGTTTGATCCAACGTATGTACTGCAAGAGGATATAAAATTACCTAATGGGAAGCTTATTTGTTCAATTGGAACAAAGGTAAATCCACTTGATCATATGGAGTTTGATAGGAAGCTTTACTTTATTGACGCAAGGGATGAAGAGCAAGTTGAGTGGTTGGAACTTCAGCTAAAAAAACAGTCTTTGAGTACTGAAATAGAGAAAAAGGAAAATAGAATTATTTTAACTGGTGGAAGGCCTATAGATCTTGCAGATAGGCTTGGGACAGATGTGTTTTTTGATCAGTTTGGAGAGTTAATTAGTAGATTTGGGATTAAACATGTACCAGCAACTGTAGAACAAGAAAATGGGAAGAAGGTGCTTAAAGTGCAAGAAATAGTGCTCAATTAGAGAAAATATTATTTATAGCATAAAAAAAGAAGTGAATTTTCGAATGAATTGTAAAAAAGTATGAAATTATTTGATAGAATTAAAAATAGCTATAGTTAAACTTTTAATAAACAATGTTTATTCAGGATATATCCTTGATAAACAATGTTTATTGACGATTAAGTTAGAAAACTATAGATTGAATGATATCAAGTAAAGACGAGAAAAATATAATGTATTTAAGATATTTAAAAATGGATTTACCTATAAAGCAATCAGCCTTCTTATGGGGAGCGCGTAAAACTGGTAAATCTACTTACCTAAGACTTAAATATCCATATTCTAAAAGATTTGACTTATTAGATTCAATGTTGGAACAAAAATTCTTGAAATCTCCTTGGGAGTTTAGGGAAGAAGTATTAAAGCTTACAGAAGATGAATTTAAGCATCCAATTATTGTTGATGAAGTGCAAAAAGTGCCGTCTATAATGGATGAAATACATTGGCTTATTGAAAATTCTGGGGCATATTTTATTTTATGTGGTTCAAGTGCAAGAAAAATGAGAAGGTCAGGAGTAAATTTATTAGGAGGTAGGGCATATGGTTATAAATTTTTCCCTCTTGTATATCCTGAGTTCAAAGAAGATTTTGATTTATTAAAAATTTTCAACAATGGGCTAATACCGTCACATTATTCATTATCTTCACCTAAAAAGATATTACAGGCATATATTAGAGATTATTTAAGCTTAGAGGTTAAAGCAGAAAGTCTCGTGCGTAATTTAGTAGGTTTTAATAGATTTTTAGATGCTGTGGCTTTCTGTCATGGTGAAATGATTAATTATTCAAATATTGCTCGTGAAGTTGGTATAGATGCAACGACTGTAAAAGAATATTTTCAGATACTAGAAGATACATTGATTGGGTATTTTGTATACCCATATCGTAAAGTTGCCAATAGGAGGATTATTTCTTTTGTTCCTAAATTTTATTTTTTTGATGTTGGAATAGCAAATAGGTTAGCTAGTAATAGTTTTGATATAATTAAAGGTATAGAAGCCGGAAAGTCATTAGAACATTATATATTTTTAGAACTTTATTCTTATGTAAATCTTAATGATTTAGATTATAAAATTTCTTATTGGCGTACACATACTGGTATTGAAGTAGACTTTGTAGCCCACTTGAAGAAAGGGTTGCCAATTCCGATAGAAGTGAAGATATCGGAAACTATTCACAAAACCGAATTTAAGAATATGAAGATCTTTATGAAAGAGTATGGAGTTAAAACAGGTTATATAATTTGTATGTGTGATAGAGCGAGAAGACATGTTTTTGAAGAAGGAGAGATAATAATATACCCAGTACGAGAGTTTTTAGAGGATTTGTGGGCTGGGAAGATATTCAAGTAATTAGGAAGATGAGGTAGAGGATTTGCATTTAAATAAGAAACAAGCCTTAAGAGAGGTCGCCAAACTCAGCTCTCAAGGCTTTAGACAAAGCAAGTTTTATAAAATAATAAAACTCATACTACTTTGGTGTTTAATAAAGCCAAGCGTAGCAGTTGCTAATTTCCCATGTTCTGGACATTTTGTCAATCCTATAACTGATATTTGTTGGAGTTGTTTATTGCCTATTACTATTGGTCCTATTCCAGTAGCAAGAGGAGGGGGAATTAAAAATAGGGATATAAGGAATCCAGATAGCCCAATTTGTGTATGCACGCGATCAAATGCTCCTGTTCCTGGTGTTTCAATTGGTTTTTGGGAACCAGGAAGATTAGTTGATGTCACTAGAACTCCATATTGCATGACAAATCTTGGAGGGGTTCAAATGGGACCGCAACAGCTGACTAAGGTATCAAGTTATCAGAGAGGATACGGAAAACAAGAATCTCATCATAGTTTCTATCATCTACATTATTATATTTATCCTCTTGTTTACTGGCTTGAGCTTATAACAGATTTTGCATGTTTAGAGAAATCAACATTTGACGTAGCTTATATGAGTGAGTTTGATGTTACTTGGAATGATGATAAGTTGCAGCAACTTTTGAATCCAGAAGTTTGGCTATTTGCAAATCCCATAGCTCAAGCTGCTTGTAGCTTAGATTGTGCTTCAGCAACTGTTTCTACTCCTATGGATTCGATGTTCTGGTGTGCTGGATGCTGGGGTAATATGTATCCTTTATCAGGTGCTAATGCTGATCATGTAGGTGGAGTACAAAATAGTAGTTTGCTTGTCTCACGGATTCTTTCAAAAATGCATAGATTAGGTCTAGCACAAGAAACTTCAACAGATGATGGTTCAATCAACGGCAAATTATGTCGTAAGAATAGAGCCATGAAGATAAAGAAGAGCCAGTATCGTTTGCAAATGACAAACCCAAAACCTAGTTCTGGTTTAGTAGGTTGTTGGCCACTTGGACTTTCTGATTTACTATATTCGAGCGGTAGAGAATATCCATATGATGGTCAGGATTTTGGTTACTTAATATGGAGGAAAGTAAATTGTTGCGCCCTTTAGTACTATTTTTACTCGTTATATCTATATTAAGTAAGGGTTTTACAGCTTTTACAAGCTTTAATAGCTATGGTAGTAATGTAGAAGAAAAGAACTTTGCAGTAACCCAAGGAATAGATGCTAGGAATCTTGTTATTGAGCAATCAAAGTTCGAGATAAAAAATTTTTTATATCAGAATCCTGAGTTTTTTTCTGATCAAATGGATTTAGGGCAATTTAGTACTGAAATAAAACCTCAACTTCTTGTGTTTGTTTCAACTTCAATGTCTATGCAGCTACTTAAAAGCTATTACAAAGAGGTGTCATTATATGGCGGGACACTTGTGTTTAAAGGCCTTCTAAATGATAGTTTTAAGGAATTTATTAGGCTTGTAACTGATCTTCAGGATCAAGTGACATCTCATAATACTAAGTCTGAAAATAAATCCGTGGCAGGAGTAATAATTGATGATGAAGCATTCAGTAAATATGGAGTAGATGTAGTGCCAACTATTGTTTTATCAAAAGAAGAAGAATGTTTAGATGAGATGACGTGTAAGGTTACGTATGACAAAATTGTAGGAAATATAGGTATTAAAGGAGCATTAGAGCAATTTGAGACAAGTGGTGATATGAAAGTGGCGGCAAACAAGATGCTCGCAAAAATAAAGAGTGGTTGGTAAATATGCTCAAATCACTCGTTTTTATTTTAGCCATTATTACATTAACTTCTAATTTCAAGGCGCTTGCATCGTCTGCTTCTCTTTCGCCTCCTATAAGGACTAATACCAATGTAGTAACTAGTGAATTTGAGACTTATATTTCTGATAAGAGAGGATTAGACATCCAAACTGAAGAAGGAAGAAATGCA
>Ga0206863_1115_pt1 | contig 27911 bp, 28 predicted proteins | sample Alteio_BWOrgCont_41_FD_152634 | JGI IMG/M metagenome (GOLD analysis project Ga0206863, IMG submission 152634) | Enriched cells from forest soil in Barre Woods Harvard Forest LTER site, Petersham, Massachusetts, United States -... | ecosystem: Environmental > Terrestrial > Soil > Temperate forest >...
TCTGGTCCCCAGTTCCCCGGTAGGGCGGTCCAGTCCTCTGGCCGCCGCGGAACCGCAGAGCAAGCTGGGGCGAGGCTCCCGCCGTGCCGGGGCGCCGGCCAGCCCTCCGCACGGGCTGGTGGCCAGGTACGCGCGAGGTCCCGATTACCACAAGGTTCTCGCAGCCCCGCTAAAAAAACTGGCGGAATGGCTGGACGAGCGCGGCGGGCCACGCTGTCGTTCTCTTTGGTACACCGACACCGGTCCGATTCTCGAGCGCGACTTGGCGCAACGCGCGGGTCTTGGATTCATCGGCAAACACACGAACTTGATCGGGCGCGGTCTCGGGAATTGTGACCACGATCGAGCTGCCGCCCGATCCGCCGGAAACCAACCATTGTGGAAAATGCGTGAAATGTATTTCCGCCTGCCCCACCCAGGCCATCCGCGCTCCATTCGAGTTGGATGCGCGCCGTTGCATCTCCTATCTGACCATCGAACTCAAAGGCGCCATCCCTCTCGAGTGGCGTCCGGCGATTGGCAACCGCATTTTTGGTTGCGATGATTGTCTGGCGGTTTGTCCTTGGAACCGTTTCGCGCGCGAGGGCGCCTTGATGCGTTCTCAGTCCGCGGACGACCTCGCGACGCCCGGCCTGCTCGATCTTTTGCGCCTCGACGAGCCCGGGTTTAAACAACGCTTCGCCGGGACCCCAATCCTTCGCGCCAAGCGGCGCGGCTTGCTCCGCAATGTTTGCGTCGCGCTCGGGAACATAGGCTCGCGCGAGGAACTCCCTGCTTTGGAAAAAGCCAGCCGCGACAATGAACCGCTCATCGCCGAGCACGCCGCCTGGGCCATCGAGCAGATCGAAGCCCGCGATAAATCAAGGCCACCTGAGCCTTCTTGGTAGCAGACGAAGTGACGAGGCTCACTTATCTCCCTTGTTGCGCGGGGGCTGGAGTCAAAGCCCGCGAATTTCCCATTGACGCCCGGCATGCGGTCGCGAATATTTCATCCATGCCCCGCATCAAAGCTGTTGTGTCCGTCGTTTCTCTTTTTACGCTCGGCTGGTTCGCGCCTTCGGCTTCCGCCGCGGAAAAGGGAGTGTCGGTGCGGGACGAGAACGGGAAGGTCCGGGTCGAAATCAACGGAGCTCTCTTCACGGAATACTATTATCGCGATGTCCCACGCCCCTACTGCTATCCGCTGATCGGGCCGGGCGAGCTGCCCATGACCCGGGATTGGCCCATGAAGAACGTGCCGGGCGAGGAACACGACCATCCGCATCATCGTTCGTTTTGGTACGCCCACGGCATGGTCAACGGGCAGGACCTCTGGTCCGAAGAGCCCAAATCGGGTCGCACCCGCCACGAGGCCTTCCTCAAACTCACCTCCGGGCCCCGCTCGGGAATCATCGAATCGACGAACACTTGGGTGGGCGCGGATGGCGTACCTTTATGCGGCGATGTCCGTAAGATGACGGTTTATACCACCTCACCCGAGCGGGTGTTCGACTTCGAGATCACCCTCTACGCCTCGCAGGGAGACGTCACTTTCGGCGATACCAAGGAGGGGACCATGGCCCTGCGCCTCGCGGAATCAATGCGCCTCACACATAAAGGGAACAAGCCCGGACTAGGCCATATCATCACCAGCGAAGGAGTGGCGGACGGCGCGACTTGGGGCAAACGAGCGGATTGGGTGGATTACCACAGTCCGATTCAAGATAAAGAAGTGGGGGTCGCCATCTTCGATTACCCGAAGAATCCCCTGCATCCCACCTGGTGGCATGTGCGCGATTACGGGCTCTTCGCGGCCAACCCGTTCGGCGTTCATGATTTCGAAAAGAAGCCCGCCCACTCCGGCGACTTCCTGATCCCCGCCGGCAAGACCGCCACTTTCCGCTATCGTTTCGTCCTTCATGAGGGGGATGAAAAGGAGGGCAAGATCGTCGAACAATACAAACGATTCGCCGCGGATGAGGGGCCGCTGGGACAGCCAAACTAGACCAATGAAGGCCGGGCGCCCACACCCGGCGTCCGCAGAACAAAGACAAACTCGAAACCTATGAAAACGTTAAACAGAAGACAATTTTTGAAAGCGGGCCTCCTCACCGCCGCCTCTTTGAGCATCCCCGCGCGCTCTTGGGCGCAGGTCGAGGGCTCGAACAATGCCATTCGCGCCGCCGTCATCGGATTTAACGGGCGAGGCGCAAATCACATCGAGGGATTGACCAAGCTCGGGAAAAGCGTTCGCATCGTCGCGCTCTGTGACGTGGACCAGCACGTCCTCGACGGGGGCGTCGGGTCGCTGGCCAAACGAGATGTGAAGGTTGAAGCGTACCGGGACATCCGCAAACTTTTGGAAAACAAGGATATTGACGTGGTTACCATCGCCACGCCGAATCACTGGCATGCGCTCGCGGCGATCTGGTCGATCCAAGCCGGCAAGGATGTCTATGTCGAGAAGCCTGTTTCCCATAATGTTTCGGAAGGCCGGCGCATCGTCGAAGCCGCCCGCAAATACAACCGGATTGTGCAAGCCGGAACACAAAGCCGGTCCAGCACGGGACTTCAGGAGGCGGTCCAGTGGGTCCAGGCGGGCAATTTGGGAAAAATCATCCTGGCCCGTGGGCTTTGTTACAAGCGGCGTCCGAGTATCGGCAAAGTTTCCGCAGCGCAACCCATTCCCGCCTCGGTTGATTATGATCTTTGGTGCGGACCGGCGCCAAAAGAGGAGTTGATGCGGAAAAAGCTTCACTACGACTGGCATTGGGTCTGGCCCACGGGCAACGGCGATTTGGGCAACCAAGGCATCCACGAGATGGACAAGGGCCGCTGGTTTCTCGGCGAGCAGGCTCTGTCACCCCGCATTTTCAGCATCGGCGGACGGTTCGGGTATGTGGATGACGGACAGACCCCGAACACGATGATCGTTTATCACGCTTATGAGAAAGCCCCGTTGATTTTCGAGGTGCGCGGGCTTCCAACAAAAAAGGGGGCCCCTGACAAGGACATGGACAAGCTCAAGGGCGCGTCGGTCGGGAACATCGTCGAATGCGAGAACGGCTACGTGGTGATTCCGAACTACTCGACGGCGATTGTTTACGACAAGGCGGGGACCGAGACGAAACGATTCAAAGGACGCTCCGACGATACCGGTCACTACGGCAATTTCATCGACGCGGTGAGAAGTCGGCGGCACGAGGATTTGAACGCGGACATATCCGAGGGCCATCTTTCGAGCGCGCTTTGTCATACCGGCAACATTTCGTATCGGTTGGGTCGGAAGACGAGTCCGGACGAGATTCGAGAAAAGATCAAAGGGGAACATGACGCGTCGGAAACGTTTGGGCGCATGGCGGAGCATCTCCAATTGAACGAGGTTGATTTGGCCAGTGACAACGCGGCCTTGGGCGAGATGTTGAAAATGGACCCGCACACCGAGAGGTTCCCTGGCAATCACGAGGCCAACAAACATTTGACCCGCGACTACCGCAAACCCTTCGTCGTCCCGGAGAAGGTCTAACAAGAGCCTCAGGCCCAAGCTGCTTCGACCTGCTCGACACCAGTCACACGCAACTTTTGACCGCCCTTTTCCCGATGTATCGTAGGCTTGCGAAGCGACCGGCACGCCAATCCCGGTCAACCGACCGGGGAAGAGTAACGACTCTGACGACCTGATTTTGCGGCATTTGGATTGCGCGGTCATCAATTGGTGTCTGGACTTTCTGGAACTGGAGGAAAAGCAGCATTACCACACCGTGCGGTGCCTGTTTTCAGAGGGAACGCCGGCTTTCGAAGGAAGCAAGATTCAGGCGAAATCCCATATTCAGATCGCTATCCGGGATGAGGCGGCGACTTTTGGATATTTCAAACCGCAAGTTGACAAATAGGGGGCAAAAAGAGTCTATTTGGGTCACGGGAAATCAGGTGATATGGCATTAAAACAGAAAAACGGCTTTGTGGCCCCGCCACAAACTCGCAAAGAGTTGCAGGCTCTTTACGGTCGTGCCATCAGGAAAATTTCCGCCATGTCGCCGCAGGAACGCCTGGCCACGATGGTTCGGACGGGTATTTATACCAAGGGGGGAAAGCTCACCAAACAATACGGAGGCTAAAAACCGTCTGTCATTGACATCATTTTCCGCAAAGCCGCCACGCTGGCGGCTTTTTTAATGCCAGACTGCGGAGCGGTTTCGCCAAACCGGCCAAGGAGGGCCAACGAAGGGAATTTGAACCATCGGTAGTCGCTGCGAGCTTCCGTCGTCGCTCCGCGGAGGAGCTATGCCGGACAGGCAGATGACTCAGATTTACGCAGATTGGACGCAGCAACCCGACCCGCCGGAGTGCAACCGCGAAATACGCCGACCACGCGGACGGGAGCTTTATCCGGGGGGAAAAGCCGAGGTGCACAACAAGGGCTGGCTTGACTGTCATTTTGCCGCCGGAGGATGCCGGAATCCGTGGCAGACCCTCACAAATTAAGGCATTAGCTCGCTGGCACTTCCAAAACAGAGCCATTTTCGGAACTGGTTCTCAGGAGAAGCCACAATTGGCGCGGGCGGAGGGAATGCAGTAAAATCCCGGCAGGAGTGTCAAAGGTGAGAACCAATACTTGGACGCGTTTTGGCAACCTCCGCCGCGCCGTCCGGCGGAGGTAGGGAGCGATCCCGATTCCGAATCGGGACGAGCCGCAGGTGCGGCAGAGCTTCCGGGCTTCCGGTCCGGTAGGGCGAGGCTCTCGCCGCGCCGCCCCCTTCCGCAAATTCGGCTCGACAATTCGCGCAGCGAACGTCCCAAGCTCGGGAACTATTTGTCGGACTTGGGAAGTCCATCGGCAATACCGGCGCCCCTCCTTTCCCCTTCCCTCGCCTTCCGCACTCTGCACTTGAAAACTTCCCCTTCAACGTTTCGGCGCCGAAGTCGGCGCGGAAATGCGATGCGTCCGCTCCGTCCAATGTGTCCGATGATTCGCGGTTCCAAGTTCGGAAATCCCAAATCCGAGATTCCCCTCACGGGTCGTTTCCGGCATCATCCCGGCGGCGTATGCCACATCCATTGGACAACTCAGGCATCAGGGACAACCACAAACGGGGTAATGTCGCGGATTCCCCCCCACCCGGAGCATCGCGTCATCTCGCCCGGCGTCATTTTTTGTTTCAAACAAAAGGGCGACGCGACCAGCACCACGGTCAATCCGCTCCAGCCCTATTATCTCGTTTATGTCCAGCAGGATGGCACCGTGCGTTTCACGTTCGTGCAACCGAAACAGATTCTGGAAATTTATCGTTTGCTCTGCTCGGGCAAAGGCGCCGCTTATGAGCAACTCTGCCGCATGTTTGACGCCGAAACCCGGAATGGCGAGGAGATGAGCCTCTACAACAAACTCTTGGAAGCCGCGGTGAGTTCCATCGCCCGGACATTCCAAAAGCGGGCGGCGGCGGGCTTGCAATCCGGCCGCGATTTCGTCATTCCGAACCAGACCGAGCAAGCGCGTGAAACGACGGACTTCGAACTCATCACCTGGCTGGTCATCAAGGCGCCATGAAACGAAAAGCCGTCTCGAAGAAGAAAACCGTTGTGCTGCGGAAGCAGGCGCCCCGCGCTGGAAGTACTCGCACCACTGGTGCGAGTACTTCCGCGGCCTCGCACGAACCGGCATTTCGTGAGATCGTCACCCTCATCCAGCAGGCCCGTCAGCAAGCTTTTCGCGCTGTCAACGTCGAGCTGATTGACCTCTATTGGGGTGTCGGTGAGCGCATCAACCAACGAATCGCTTCCGATGGCTGGGGCAAATCGACCATCGTTTCGCTCGCCGCATTCATCCGTCGGCGAGACCCCAACGCCCGCGGATTCTCCGCCCAAAACCTCTGGCGCATGCGCCAGTTTTACGAAACGTGGCGCTCCGAGAAGAAACTCTCACCACTGGTGAGAGAATTGAGTTGGACGAACAACTTGCTCATCCTCGGCAAGTGCAAGCGTTCGGCGGAGCGCGAGTTTTATTTGCGACTTGCCGTGCGGGAACACTGGGTCAAACGTCAACTCGAGCGGCAGATTGACAGCGCCTTGTTTGAACGCGTCGCCCTCTCTCCGCCAAAACTCTCACCAGTGGTGAGAGTTTTGCATCCGCAAGCCGCCGAGGTGCTGAAAGATTCGTATCTGGTCGAGTTTCTGCAACTTTCCGGCGTCCACTCCGAGGGCGACCTGCACCGCGGCTTGCTTCAATATCTTAAGGATTTTCTGATCGAACTGGGCCGCGACTTTTGTTTCGTCGGCAGCGAATATCCGATTCAAGTGGGCGGCCAGGATTTTGCGCTGGACCTGCTCTTCTTCAATCGCGCCTTGAACTGCCTGATTGCTTTTGAGCTTAAAATTACTCGCTTCGAGCCGGAGCATCTCGGCAAAATGGCGTTCTATCTTGAAGCTCTGGATCGCGACGTGAAGAAGCCCCACGAACGTCCTTCCATCGGTGTGCTTTTGTGCGCCACGAAGGACGACGAAGTTGTCGAGTATGCCTTGAGCCGCTCTGTTTCTCCGGCGCTCATCGCGGAGTATCAGACCCGGCTGCCGGACAAGAAGCTCCTCCAGCGCAAACTCCACGAGTTCTATCAACTGGCCCTGCCCGCCAGCGAGGCGCCGAAAGCAAAACGACGGAAAGGTCGAAAACCATGAACGACCTATCTGGTCGCCCACAATCTCATCCGCTGCGTCATGGCCGAAGCGGTCGCGATTCACCAGGTTGATTTGGAACGGGTCAGCTTCAAAGGAACCGTCGATGCAGTGCGTCAATACAGCGCCGCCATCGACAAAGCCCGCAACCGGAAAATGCGCGGCCAACTCTGGGAGGACCTTTTGCTGAATCTCGCCCGCGATTTAGTGCCGTTGCGACCCGGCCGCCAGGAACCGCGCGCCGTCAAACGTCGGCCAAAACCCTATCCGTTGCTCAACCAGCCCCGCCGCAAATTCGTGGAAATCTCGCACCGCAACCGCTTCTGGAAAGGACGGCCCCGCAATTATAAGGGTTTTAACTAAGTGCCATTCGGGTCGGTTCTTGGTATCGTTAACTCCCTTTGGCGATGCGTCGCCAGTTATCCAGACGAGCGGAGGTTGCCAGCGCCAGTTTCCACTTTTGACACTCTTGCCGGGTGTATAGCGCATTCCAGCACCCCGCGCCAATTAGGGAGCCAGCCCTCGGAGCCATCTCCCGCATGATTAAGAGCGTGTTTTAAAAATGCATTTGCCCCGTCTGTTGGCTGGGCGACCGCCAAGCTTCGTTGCTCCTCATTCACAGATTAGCCAAATATGCTCATTCGTCTCTTCTCGCCTGTCGGTCGCCCTTCTGCGCATCCGAAGCAAAGCCATTTGCAAAACGCGCTCTAAGGGTAACCGCTTCCTCCGTCGCCCAGAGCCATGCCGGACGAGATGGAGGACCCTCCTTCGCCGAGGCTACGGAGGGCAGGCAGGCAGGCGGCGGCATCGTGCCAAGCCAGAGATCAAGGAGTTCATTGTGTAAATCCTCTTCCTCCTGTCAAAGACTTCCCCCTTGGTTTGCGTTCATCTCCGCCAAGGCGACGGCAGAGGGTCAATTAAACACGACCACGGTGTCGTCACCGTCCGGGCTCAGGTCTTGCCGTTCACAGCCTTGACGTGTTAAATTCGGGCTATGAGCAGTATCGCTGAAATTGAAGATGCCATTGAAAAGTTGCCCGCCCCCCAAGTGGACGAACTGGCTGGATGGCTCGAAGCGTTTCGCGCGCGGCGGGCCGCGCCGACGCCGGTGGAAAGCTGGTTGCAACATGCCCGCGGCGCCGCGCTTCCGGGCGAGACGACCGCAAAAGTGATGGCCCTCACCCGTGGCGAGGAGTGAATCTTTTCGCGGGATCCTGCCCGCTATCGCACTTATTTTCCGAGCGTTCGACTCATCACCCCGACTTAATCCGGCGTCAGCCGTATCATCGCATCAGGAAGAAAATGGGCTCCCGACCGGAAAAGTACTTCCCCTGCCAATCAGAAGCCGTTCCGCTACATGAACACCGAGCGGGATCATTTGCTGACCGCACCGGTCAATGTTGATGCCATCCTGCAATCGATACTCGGTCGGGGAGGCGAACGTATCGGCATGGTCGCCGCCGTTCTGCGGGGCGAGCGCATCGTCGCCCAAGGTGTCGCCGGGGTTCGAAAGAGAGGGACCGCGGAGCACATCACGCTCAATGATCGATTTCACCTTGGTTCCTGCACCAAAGCCATGACGGCGACGCTCGTCGCGATGCTGGTCGAGGAAGGCAAGCTAAATTGGGTCACCACATTGGGCGAACTTTTTGCCAACACCGCGAAGCCCATGCACCCGGCATGGGAGAAAGTCACATTGCGGCAGGTTCTCGCACACCGCGCCGGCTTGCGCCATGAACCGGACGGTCTAGCTCAGGTGCTTAACGAGTTGGTGGGGCGGCCCCCTCGAGCACGGCTGGGAACCTTGCCGCAGCAACGCCTGGAAATCGCGAGGCAGGCCCTTTCGCGCCCGCCAGGAATCGCCCCGGACACCAAATACTGGTATTCCAATGTCGGCTACGTTCTCGCGGGGGCAGTGCTGGAACAGATCACCGGTCGGGCGTGGGAAGAACTGATGCGCGAACGACTGTTTCAGCCACTGGACATCAGCACGGGCGGATTCGGGCCGCCGGGCATCGCTGATAAAACCGAGCAAGCCTGGGGCCACTCCCCGGTCCTTGGCAAACCTCTTGACCCGCGCAGCCCCGCCGCGGAACTCCCGTTGTTCTACGGCCCCGCGGGCCTGGCACACATGACGGTTACGGATTGGGCGAAATTTATCGCGCTCCATTTGCGGGGAGATCCGGCCCATCCGCATTGCCAGCCCGCGCTGCTCAAGCTGGATACATTTGCGGAAATGCACGCGGTCGCACCGGCCACAACTTCCACGGGGTGGGTAATACGCGGGGTAAACTTTCTGGCAACCGGTGATGCCGCGCCTGCCGTAACTTACTGTGCCGGATGGTTTATCAGCAAAGCCAGATGGGCAAAAGGCACCCGGCCTGGAGACACCGGCCGCCGCCTCTGGCACGCCGGAAGCAACGGAAGGTGGAACTGCGGCGTGGTCATCGCACCCGAAATTGACTTTGCCGTGCTCGTCGCGTGCAACCGCGGCATCGCTGCCTGGAAAACGCGCCAGACGGTCAAGGCATTGATTCGGACATTCGCGCCCAAACGGACCTCATGATACTGCCCCGGAGGCCAACAAATATTTGACCCGCGACTACCGAAAACCCTTCGTCGTGCCAGAGAAGGTCTAGCACGAGCCTGAGTCGCAGGAGCGAGGGAGCTGCACGCCGACAAGGATGCCGGCGCTCCCAGTGGCTGACGGACGCGCGCGGCGTGTCGCGGCATTTTCTTGCGAAAAGTGGCGGGCTTCTCTACAAAACGGCGATGTCTGTCACAGCAACTCGCGTCGGCGCGCGGAACCAATTATCCTTTGATCTGACCGGGTACCTTCTCCGCCAGAGCGAGGCGGTTAACCGGGGGCTCGATCGCTTCCTTCCCAAGGCCACCACCAAACCGGCCACCATTCATAAGGCGATGCGGTATTCGCTTTTCGCCGGAGGAAAACGTTTGCGTCCGGCTCTTTGTCTCGCGGCGGCGGAGGCTTGCGGCGGGCAGGTCGAAGATGCCTTGCCCCTGGCTTGCGCGGTCGAGTGCATCCACACCTACTCATTGATTCACGACGATCTTCCGGCGATGGATAACGACGATTATCGCCGGGGAAAATTGACGAATCACAAGGTGTTCGGAGAGGGGATAGCGATTTTGGCTGGGGACGCGCTGCTGACCCAGGCCTTCGAGATCGCCGCGCTCGGCAAGGCACCTTCGCGTTATCCGCATCAGACGCTTACGCTTGAAATCGCGCGGGCCTCCGGATCGTTGCAGCTTATCGCGGGGCAGGTCGCCGATCTCGAGGGAGAACAGAAAAAGATATCCGCGGCGCAATTGAAATATATTCACGAGCGGAAGACCTCGGCGTTGTTGTGCTGTTCGGTGCGCCTGGGGGGAATGAGCGCGAATTGTTCCTCCGAGAGTCTCGAGGCGTTGACGCGGTTCGGATATAACGTGGGATTGGCGTTCCAAATCATCGATGACATTCTGGATGTGACCCAGACGAGCGAGCAACTCGGGAAAACGGCGGGAAAAGACGCGGCGGCGAGCAAGGCGACGTATCCCTCGATTGTGGGGATGGAAAAATCGAGGAAAATCGCGGCGGGCTTGACGCGGAAGGCGTTCGAGGCGCTCGCCGTTTTTCGGGGCCGGGCGGGGGCCTTGGAAGCGATGGCGGATTATCTTTTAAGGCGGAACAAGTGAGAGGGAGAAAATTGTGCGGCTTTTTTGCGAGTGCGCAAGGGGCTTGCGCGAATGTTTTGGTTTGATAGAATGGGCAAATGACTTGGGACCAAGTATTGGGATTGAGCCTCACGCTCCTCGTCATGGCCATCGGCCTGATCGGGACGATTCTTCCCGGATTGCCCAGCACTCCACTGGTGCTGCTGGCCGCCATTGGTCACCGGCTTTACTTCGGCGTCCACGGCGCGCCCGACTGGGTCTTGTGGGCTTTGGGGCTTCTCACCGTCTTTTCTTTGGTCACCGATTACATCGTGACCGCCGCGGGAGCGCGGCATCTCGGCGCGAGTTGGAAAGGGATAGTGGGCGCGGTCCTGGGCGGCATGGTCGGGGTGTTCTTCGGTTTGCCGGGAGTTTTGCTGGGGCCGTTGGTGGGAGCCCTCCTTTTTGAAATCGCCAGCGGACGGAAGTTAAAAGAATCGGTCAAGGCGGGGATTGGAGCGGCGCTCGGGTTGGTGGTGGGAACCATCGGGAAGATGGCTTGTTGTCTGGCGATGATCGGCCTCTTTGCGTTGAGTGTCCTCTGGCGCTCGATGTGACATTTTGATTGCCCGGCGCGGTCTTCCCGCACAAGATTTTTCCGTGTCAAAACCCGTGCTCGGCAGGGGATTGGGCGAGCTGCTCCATCCCGCCAAATCGGAAAAAAACGCGCCGACGCCAGACCGCTCCCCGGGCGGAGGGGGGTCGGAAGGCGGAGTCACGACCTTGCTCCGGGGAAAACGGGAGGAAAACCGTTTCGCTTCGCGGCTTGCGCCCGGCATCCTGCCGTCCTCCGAGGCGAAACCAAGATCCCTCGTGGTATTGAGTTTGGCGGCGGCCGACGGTGGCCTGGTGATGGCGGGAGGGATGATTGCCTGGCAAAATCCGTTTGCGTCAGCGCCGTGGCATTTCTGTTTTGGTTTAGGTTTGGTGGGACTTGGAGGCTGGCTGGGTTATCTGGCCTGGCGAAGCTCGAGATCCTCTTGAGTTGTTCCCGCGGATGCTTAATGTGCGACGGCCAGGGCAAGTTTGGCGGCTAGGGCGAGGAAGGCGACTCCCAGAATTCGACCGAGCCACGGGCCCCACGATAGAAAGCTTCTCCGCACCTTTTCGCGCGAGAAGAATATGGAAACGCACGCGAACCAGAGAAACGTCGTCACCGCCATCCAGCCGCAATACGTCGCGCGCAGCCACATCGGGGTTTCGGCGGAAACCACCACCGAAAAAAGTGCCAGAAAGAAAAACGCGGCTTTCGGGTTCAACGCGTTGGTCAGAAATCCATCAAGGACGGCCCGCGTGGGCGAAGGCGGCGACAAGTCGCCGGTGGCCGTTGAGAGATTATCGGGATTGTTTGTCGCCGCGGGGGCGCGCCTCGAATCGGTGGCTCGAAAAGTGGTTATGCCGATCCATGCCAGATAGGCGGCACCCAGACCTTTGGCGGCGAGAAACGCTGTGTCGGACTGCGCCAGCAGCAGCCCGAGACCGAGGAGGCAATAAACCGAATGGAACAAGATGCCTAACCCAATTCCGAGGCTGGTTCGCACCGCGGTGACCCTGTCCCAAGCCAGACTTTGCCGCACCACCATGGCGAAATCCGGTCCGGGCGTCGCGACCGCAAGAAGATGCAGTCCGGCGAGAACGCCGAATTCATGCAGGCGAGAAGGCATGGGGGAATTGCATTTATCGATTTCGCAATTGTTGCAGCGCGGCCAAGGCGGCCTGGCTCTCCGCCGCTTTCTTGCTCTTGCCCTGGCCGCGCCCCAGTTCCACTCCCGCGTGCCTCACGACCGATTCAAAATTGCGGTCGTGATCCGGGCCGGAAATCGATATGAGTTCGTATTGCGGCGACTCATTGGACCCCGCCTGGAGCAGTTCTTGCAGTTCGCCCTTCGGGTTTTCCAGCATGGATGGGTCATTCAGGCCCGACAGCGGCTCCGCAAACGACCCGAGGACAAATTGCGAGGCGGGCGCAAGTCCCCCATCCAAGTAAATCGCGCCGACCAAAGCCTCATAAGCGTCCGCCAGAGCGGAGGCGCGGGCGCGTCCACCGTTCAACTCTTCGCCGTGGCTCAGGCGCAAGAAGCGTCCGAGATCATATCCGCGGGCGGTTTCGGCGAGGGTTTTGGCGTTGACCATGCTGGCTCGGGCTTTGGTGAGCGGACCTTCCTCGAGGTCTGGAAAGCGCTCGTAAAGGGCCCGGGCGAGGATCAAACCGAGCACCGCGTCGCCGAGGAACTCGAGGCGTTGGTTATCCTCGGCCAGTCCGCCAGATTCGTGGGAGACTGAGGGGTGGGTGAGAGCGAGGCGCAGGAGCGCTGGATTGACAAAGGTGTAACCGATCAGGCCTTGAAGCTCGGCCCAAGCCGGGGTGGGTTCTTCGCGATTTAGGCCGGCCTCGGTCATGTCTGCTCGGGTGACAACGCGGGGAGATTGGCGGCTTCGCCGACGACAGGCGGCGGCTCGGCAGTCGGAGCGTTTTCGGCGGACGTTTCGGTCGAAACCGGCGCCGGGACGGCTCCCGCAATCAGCGCGCTGTTTTCCTGACCTAACAAGCTGGCGACATCTCGTTGCACCTCTTCGAGTTGATCCAATTGCAGGTCGGGATCGAGAATAGTGAAGAGATCGCCGGATTTTGGCTGTTCGTAAATGAAATAGCGGCGGCCTTCCTGGCGAAACTGTTCCTTGACGCGCAAAAGTCTTTTTCGCTCGAGCATGACCGCGAGGATGAAACAGGCCGGACCGTGGGCAGGATCGTTGGCCTGGATGAGCTGGCGAAGCACGGATTCAGCGGTCTCCTTCTGGATGGCCTCGGGTGGGGGAGGAGGGGCGGCGTCGTAAGTGCCGTGCCAGTGGGAGATGAAGCCTTTCCGTTCGACTCCTCCCTCGGCAAACTGGCTCTCCCAGCATGCCTGGCAGATGTCGAGCCGGGTGAAATCTTTTTTCAGATCGAACAAGAGGGTGTGAAAAACCTCTTTATCGGCAAACGATTTGCCGCAATTCTGGCAGGCGTGAGCCCGGCTTTGGATGTTCCAGTCGTTCATGAGTGAGCTACCGGGTCCATTATTCCGGAAATGGGCGCGACTGCAACTTGATTTCGAGGTTCTGGAAAGCGAAAACCAGGATGGGTGGCCATCCTGGTTGCGCTTGAAGTCAAAATCCCGAGACGGTTGCTCAGTATTCCGAGTGCCGTTTGATGCCGGGCTGGGGGATCGGATACATTCCCTTGGCATCAGCCAGCACAGGTGCCGGCGAGTCCATGGTGAACTTGTCCGCGTCCGGGGCGTATTCCTGCTCGGAGTTGAGCATGTCATCGAACGTAACCAATTGGCCGGTATGGGCGGCTTTGCGCCCCATCGAGCCGACCACGCTGGCTTTCACACCGCGCTCCACTTCATTGTAGGGCTTGTCATTGCGGATGGCTTCGGTCAGCGCGTTCCATTCGTTTCGATAGGGGTTCGTCTCATCCGGGGCAATTTTGGAGACCCAGATCCGGCTGGCGCGATCCGCCGTGTTCTGTCCCTTGTAAATGCTCGAAGGAGCGCCGCAGTCGCCGTCGGCGGCGCCTATGGCCACGCCTTTGGTGCCGTGGACGTAGCTCGAATAAATGTCGTTGCAACCGGTGATGCAGCGGCCATCCATAATGAGCCGCGCCCCATCGGCAAAGGTGTATTCCACAGTGTAGGCGTCGAAGTTTTGATCCACGTAAAGGCCGCCCTCCGGCGCATGTTTGTAGTGGCGGCCGCCGAGCGCCTGGGCCTTGACCGGCCAGGCGTTCTTCATCCAGCAAAGGTGATCAACGTGATGGATGTAAAAGTCGTTGAAAAGGCCGCCGCTGGCCCAAATAAAGCTGTGGAAACGCGAGATTTGCCAGAGCAACTCGCTCGTGCTGCCGCCGGGCCATTTCTCCGAGAACGCGGAGCCCCCCGGCCCGCTCATCCGGTAGCCGCGCAGCAACATGATGTCGCCGAGCTCGCCATCCTCGACTTTCTGGTGCAGTTGCTCCAGGTTCCGGGCGTGACGGGACATCAATCCCACTCCACATTTCAGGTTTTTCGCGGAAGCTTCCGCCGCCAGCTTAATCATCCGGCGCGAGGTGGGGCCGTCCGCGGTCAGTGGCTTCTCCATGAAAACATTCAAACCTTTGGCGATGGCGTAGGTAAAATGCACCCAACGAAAGGCCAAGGGAGTCGTTAAAATGACGACATCACCGGGTTTCAGACAATCCATGGCCTTCTTGTAGGCGTCGAACCCGATGAATTTGCGGTCTTCCGGTACATCGACGAGGGTGGTCCCCTCCTTGGCGGCCTTGGCTTTAAGCTCCTTGGAGGCCATGAGGGTGTCGTAGCTGCTTTTTAGACGATGCTCAAACACATCGGCCATCGCGACGATTTTCATGGGTCCGTTACGGCTCATGAGGGCGTCGGCGGCGGCGCCGGTGCCCCGGCCACCGCATCCGATAAAGGCGATTTGCAGAGTGTTATTCTCGGCGGCGTGGACATGCGGAATGGCCATGCTAGCGAGGGCGGAGGCGGCGGCAAAGCGACCGGTGTTTTTCAAAAATTCACGACGGGTCGTGCTGGAAGAGGTGGATTCGTTCATAAAGATAGTATTTCAGACGTGAACCCGGATTTGTCAATTCAAAGAATTGGGCGGAATTGGCGTCGCTTACTCGATTTCGTGGATGCGTTGAAGGTGACGACCGCCTTCGAAAGGGGTTTCCAGCCAGATTTTGACTGCGGCCAAGGCGGTTGCCTCGGTCATCATGCGTTGGCCGAGGGAAAGCGCGTTCGCGTCGTTGTGCAACCGGCTTAAGCGCGCGGATTCCTCGTTCCAACTAACGGCGCAACGGATGCCTTTGACCTTGTTCGCCACGATGGCCTCGCCGTTGCCGGAACCCCCCAGCACAATGGCGCGATCCGCCTTTCCGGCCGCCACCGCTTCGGCGGCTGGACGGATAAACAATGGATAATCGGTCGGGACATTCGAGGTCGTCCCAAAATCGAGGACCTCGTGGCCAAGACTTTGGAGCAGACGTTTTATGCTTTCTTTGTACTCGAAACCGGCGTGGTCGGAGGCCAGGGCGATCTTCATATCCTCAGTGAAATCAGAATGGAACCACAGGGACGCCGCTTGGAATCATGTTTCCACCACCGGTGCCGCCCCCCGGCAGCCGCCGCCGCAGGTTCCCGGCACTGGGTCCGTTCGGACCGTTTCGGAATTGCGACGGCGGCTGTCTGGGCGCGGGTGCTTGCGTCAAGGTATTCGGCGCGCCCGGCGGACGTACGTCCGCCTCGAACGTTCCGGCCACAAAACTATGCTCGTCATCCGGCACGGAAAGATAAATTTTTCCCGGCAGTTTCCCGCTGTTGGTCAAACCGAATTCGAGCCTCATCCCATAGCCGTTGGGAAAATTCCTCGAGAGCAGTCCGTGGTTTGGATCGATGCGCCAGCGCTTGAGCACCGGGGGAACTCCGGTCTTTTCCTCCGGGGTCACGTTGAATTTCTGTCCCTCGAGCGAGTCGCCCGGTTGGAGATGGAGATAAATGATAAACTCGCGGTCGGGTATTGGACCGGTCCCCTGAATCAACGAGAGAACGCTCCGGTTGTCCACTCGGGCGGCGTCCACCACGAACTCCGCCCCCGCAATCGAGCCCTTGGCCTTGTAATTCGGAAGGGTGAGGGCGCCGAGGTCCAGGGTCCAAACCGCGGGCGGGCTGACGGGCACCACCGGCGGCGGATTGGTGTCCACCTCCGCCACGACCGGCGGGGCGTTGGTCTCAGGTGGCGGTTCCGCTTTTACATAGCCCACCTTGACTTCCGCCCACTTGATGTATTCGGGATGCGCGTAGAGCAGCGCGCCCGCGCCGCAAGCCACGACAACGCCGACGGCGATTTTGACCCACTTAAAGTCCCGCTTCTTGGGTTGAATCTTGGCTGGAGGCGCCATCCCGCCCGGTTTGGGCATGGGCGCGTGGGCCGCGGTCATCCCTAGTTTCGAGGACTGGCCCGCGGGCGCGCCCACCGGCGCCGGCGCGGTGATTTGCGTATTGCAATGCGGACAGATCAAATCCATGCCGCGGTATTCGTCCTCGCAAAGGACGGGCTGGCTGCACTGGGGGCAGGGGAATTGGAATTGGCTCATAAATAAAACGACGTCACAAGCGTGTTGAATGGCCTAATCTCCCCCCGGACACAATCCCCGGTCAAGCAAATCATGGCACAACTCAAACTAGACTTTCCCGGGCCGAATGGCAAATCTGTTCGGGATGGACTTGCAACCGCTGGATCGCGAATTCTATGCGGCGTCCGCGCTCGAGGTCGCGCCCAGGCTGTTGGGGCATTGGCTCGTTCGACGCCTGCGCGGCGGGGTCGCCGGCGGGCGCATCGTCGAGGTCGAGGCCTATTTGGAGAATGATCCGGCCTGCCACGCCTTTGCCGGGAAAACCGCCAGGAATTCGAGCATGTGGGGACCTCCGGGATTCAGCTATGTTTATTTCATCTACGGGATGCATTTCTGTTTCAACACGGTTTGCCTGCCGCGCGGACGAGCCGAGGCCGTTTTGGTGCGGGCCATTGAACCGGAGCTGAACCCGGCTCTGATGAAAAAACAGCGCGCCGCCCCGAAGCTGGCGACATTGACGAACGGCCCCGCCAAACTTTGTCAGGCGCTCCAGATCACCCGCCGTCAGGACGGAGCGGATCTGTGCCGGACCGATTCCGAGGTGTTCATCGCGAAGAACGATGAGCTGGATGGTTTTCTTGCCGGGCGCGGCCCCATCGAGGCCACGCGGCGCATCGGCATTTCGGCGGCGGCGGAACAGCCTCTCCGATTCGTCCTGTCGCGGAGCCAGTACCTCTCGCGAAGGATGTTAAGGTAACGGACGCAAGAGAAAACAACGCGGCAAGCCGCAACGCGTGAGATCTCAACGGGCAGCGGAAAAATTGAGAATTTGTTATTGAGAATTTGTTATTTGCTATTGCCGACCCGAGGGACTCTGCCGAGCGAGCCAGCGACTTTTCCCCAATTGCCAATTAAAAATTTTCAATAACCAATTCTCAATTTCGGCCTCCTGGCAAAGACATTGAAATCCCGCGTCTTGTTTTTCGCGCTTGATTCGGCAATCTCCAACCGGTTGAGAAAATTTTCTATGCGAAACCATGCCCGGCCCGTTTTGGCCGTGGCCGGCGGGCTTTGCCTGAGCCTGGCGTTTCCCAATTGGGAAATCGCCGGCTTGGGATGGCTCGGCCCGGGGCTCTTGCTAGCCTCCGCCGCCGGGTGCGCTCCGCGCGCGGCCTTCGGCCTGGGCTTTCTGGGCGGGCTCTCGTTTTTTTTAACCTCCCTCGTCTGGTTGTTGCGAATACCGTTTCCCGTCGGCGCATTCGCCGGGTGGGTGAGCCTTTCTATTTATTGCGCGATGTATCCGGCGGTGTGGGTCTGGCTTTGTAGCCGGGTGGTCGCGCCGGGTGAGGACAACCGGCCTTCAATTGACAACCGTGACGCGCACGCTGAAGAGACGCGATCGCGGTCGTTTTTGGCTCCGGTGGCGCGGCTTCCCTGGAGTGGACGCGCGTTTTGGTGCTTGTTCTGCGCCGCGCTCTGGGTGGCGCTGGAAATGATGCGCGTCCGCTTTCTCACCGGTTTTCCTTGGAACATTCTCGGGGCGTCACAATTCAGAATGCTCCCGGTCATTCAACTGGCGGCCTGGACCGGCGTCTATGGAGTGAGCTTTTTGATGGTTTGGTTTTCCTCCGCGTTCCTCTGCGCGGTCGCCGTTCTCCTTGATGATCCGGCCCGGCATCGCAGTTGGGTGGGGGAAATGATTTTGCCGATGCTGACCATCGCCATCACCACCGCGATGGGCTTCGATCGTGTATCGTCCATGGCGAAACACGAGTCCGCGGATGCGTCCGGCCCGAAATTGCGGATGGCGTTCGTGCAACCCTCGATTCCGCAAACGGTCATCTTCGATCCTTCCGAGGCGCAGCCTCGTTTTCAGAAACTGCTCGCCATGTCCGAAACCGCTTTGGCGCAACATCCCGACGTGGTGATATGGCCCGAGGGCGCCATGCCTCCCTGGACCGTGGAAAACTTCCACGCCATTACCAATTTCACCGCCTCGCATCATGTCTGGATGATCTTCGGGGCGGACGACGTCGAGCAAGGCGCGCGGGGCAACCGGTATTTCAACAGCGCGGTGCTCTTTGGGCCCAACGGCACTTTTGCAAACAGCTACCGCAAACGTTTGCTCGTCATTTTCGGCGAGTACATCCCTCTCGTCCGCTGGTTGCCGTTTCTTCGGTACCTAACGCCGATTGAAGACGGATTCAGCGCGGGGGACCGTCCGGGAGATTTTCGGCTTTCCTCATTAAGGGCGCGCATCGGCGTGTTTATCTGTTTCGAGGATGTTTTTCCCGATGCGACGCGGGATTTCGTGCGGTCGGACACCGATTTTCTCCTCAACCTCACCAACGACGGCTGGTTTGGCGAGAGCGCGGCCCAATGGCAGCAAGCGGGGATGTCGGTGTTTCGCGCGGTGGAAAACGGAGTGCCGCTCGCCCGTTGCACGAACAACGGGCTGACGTGCTGGATCGACAAGGTCGGGCGCGTCCGGCAGTGGCTGGAGGACGGCGGAAATATTTACACGCCCGGAATCATGATGGCGGACCTGCCTTTGCTGGGAGGCGTGGAAAGAACGCCGACGTTTTATCATCAACACGGCGATTGCTTCGGCTGGGTCTGCGTGGTGTGGGCGTGTTTGCAAATAGCGCGGCGCATCTCAGCGCGCCGCGGCAGGTAGGCATTTTTGTTTCATAATCGTAATCGTAATCGTAATTTTAATCTCGTCCGCGCCACCGGGTATCCCGGGGGGGTTGAACAAAATTCGAGCGGAAGAAGTCAAGATAGGTGGAGTCAACCGAACCGACGTGAGCGAGACTTCACGTAGAAAGACAATGCAAATGGATTTAACAGACCAACGTTTGGCCGATCATCCCTTCTTGAAGGGGTTGAGCGAGGAGCATTTGAAGATTTTAGAGGATTGCAGCATGAAGCGGGTGTTCGAGAAGGGCGAAGTTATTTTTTGCGAAGGCGACCTCGCGAACCGCTTTTATTTGATTCTGACCGGCTCGGTCGCTCTCGAGTCGAAACGCGAAGGGGAACCGCCCGTCTTGATTCAAACCATCGGCCCGGGCGATGTGCTCGGGTGGTCGTGGCTTTTCCCTCCTTACAACTGGCACTTTGACGCGCGTGCGCTCGAGCGGACGGAGGCCATATTCCTCTATGGCACGCGAATCCGGGCCAAATGCGAGGAACAGCCTGCGCTCGGCTTCGAATTACTCAAGCGAATGGCCCAAGTCATGGTGCAACGCCTGCAAGCCACCCGGAAGCAAATAATCAAGGCCGGGTAGCGCGTGCGTCCTCGCCTGCGGGTTACGGCACCGTCCCGGTGCGTGTCAGCCCCCCCATTTGTCCGCCCTCACCTCGGGTGGAGGCGGGGATGAGAAACTCGCGGCGGGACGCCGCCGTAACCCGCAGGCGAGGACGCCCGCGCTACAACTAATGCCGAACGTAGCACGAGTTCACATCAATTGGGGAGGAGATTACGATTAAGATTATGATTAAAAGGGGCTCCCCGAGGCCACGGCGCGTTGCGGAAATCGGCTCAAGATTCCCTTTGACTCTTTCCGCCGAACAAATAGCCTGAGTGCTTAACAAAAATCCTATGAGATTCGGCATCAATACTTTTCTTTTCACCTCCCCGTTCACCAACAAAAGCACCGCCCTCTTTCCCCAGTTCAAAAAGTGGGGCTTCCAAACGGTCGAAATTCCCGTCGAGGACATCTCCCACATCGATCCCGCTCATGTGAAGGCCGAACTCGACAAGCACGGCCTTGTCTGCGGCTCGGTCTGCGCCTGCATGGGGCCGGACCGGGACCTGCGCGGCACGCCCGCTCAACAAAAAACCGGCTACGATTACATGGTCAAGCTCCTCGATCAAATGGTCGTCCTCGGCTGCCCCAGCATGATCGGCCCCGTCTATTCGGCGGTTGGCCGGGCCGACGCCGTCCCGGCACAGGAATATAAACAACAATGGAAAACCGTGGTGGGCCATCTCAAAATGTTGTCGAGGGAGGCTCAAAAACGCGGGGTCCAAATCTGCATGGAACCGCTCAACCGTTTCGAGACCGACTTCATGAACACCTGCGATCAAGGCCTGAAGATGATTGCCGACGTCGGCAGCCCGGCCCTCAAACTGCATTTGGACACGTTCCACATGAACATCGAGGAAAAGAACCAGGCCAAAGCCATCCGGAAGGCGGGCAAGGCGCTCGGTCATTTTCACGCCTGCGGTAGCGACCGCGGCACGCCGGGGAACGATCACATCGATTGGAAACCCATTGCCGCCGCCTTGAAATCCATCGGGTACAAGGGCGACGTGGTGATTGAATCCTTCACCACGGATGTGAAGGTGATCGCCCGCGCCGCCGCGATTTGGCGGCAAATGGAGCCGACCCGCGACGAGATCGCCGTCAAAGGACTCAAGTTTCTCAAAAGAACCCTCAAATAAACGAGGGTCTCCCGCCGTCTAATTCCAATGAACGTTCAAGATGAGTCTAATTCGCTGGTTCTTTTGTCCTCGGACTTCGTTGCTCGCTCGTTACAGATTCCTCGAATATGCGCCTTGTTCACGCCTCGCCCGAGGGCAAAAGCCCGGCTCGCCTTAGTCTCATCTTGAACGCTCATTGGAATAATCGTCTTGATCTCCGAATCAGAATCTATTATGCATCATCATCATCGTCGTTTACCCGGCAACGTTTTCTCTCGTCCGGGCGCCGTGCTCCGCGGCTGCCAAACCATCGCTCTCCGCCTGCTTCTCACCGCCGCCTCCGCGTGTCTCGCGCAGGAAGCCGAGCCCGGCTTCACCAGCCTGTTTAACGGCACCGACCTGACCGGTTGGGCCGGACGGCCCCAGCATTGGTCCGTCGAGGATGGCGCCATCACCGGGCGCACCACCAAAGAGCATCCCGCCCAGGGGAACAATTTTCTCTTTTGGACCAACGGTATTGTGAAGGATTTCGAGTTGCGCGCCGCGTTTAAGATCACTTCACAAAACGACGCCCATTTCTCCAACTCCGGCATCCAATATCGCAGCAAGGACTTCGGCAATTTCGTGGCGGGCGGCTATCAAGCGGACATGGAAGTGGGAACGACTTATACCGGCATCCTCTATGAGGAGCGGATGCGCGGCATTCTGGCCCAGCGCGGCCAGATGGTCTGGATTCAGCCGGACGGCAAGAAACGGGTGGTCGGCTCCTTGGGCAGTTCCGCCGACATTCTCAAAGCAATCAAGGCCGACGATTGGAACGAGTACGTCATCATCGCCCGGGGAAACCACCTGACTCATATCATCAACGGCCGCGTGACCGTGGATGTCACCGATGACGAGACGGGCAAAAACCAAGGGGCCCGGGAAGGCATCCTAGCCCTCCAGCTTCACGCGGGCGGACCGATGACGGTGCAATTCAAGAATATCCGCCTCCGCGTTCTCGAAGAAGCCAAGTAATTCTTCTCCCATGAAAAAACTCGCCCGTATCCTTCTTTCGCTGCTCCTCGGGGCCTCTTTTTGCCTTCCTGCCAGCGCCGCGAACAAAAAAATCGTTCTCGTTGCTGGACGACCCAGTCATGGTCCCGGCGAGCATGAGTTCAACGCCGGATGCATGTTGATGAAGAAATGCCTCGAAAACACATCCGGACTGACCGTCGCCCTCTACAAGGGCGGCTGGCCGAATGATCCGAGCGCATTTGAGGGCGCGGACGCGGTGATACTTTTCATGGATGGCGGAGCCGGGCACCCGGTCATTCAAGGCGATCATCTCAAGGTGATCGGTGATTTAATGAAAAAAGGGGTCGGGCTCGGTTGCTACCATTTCGCGGTCGAAGTGCCCAAAGACAAGGGAGGACCGGAGTTTCTCGAGTGGATTGGCGGTTATTACGAGGATCGCTGGTCCACCAATCCTCATTGGGTGGCGGACATCAAGAGCCTGCCGGAACACCCTGTCACGCGGGGCGTAAAACCTTTCGCGGTTAAAGACGAATGGTACTACAACATCCGGTTTCGACCGGATATGGCCGGAGTGACTCCAATTCTCGTGGCTAAACCCGACGATGAAACCCGCAAAGGAGCAAGTTCCTCTCCGCGCGGTCCGTACTCGCACATTGTGGCGGCGAGCGGGCGCGAGGAGGTTCTGAGTTGGGCGGTCGAGCGTCCGGACGGCGGTCGCGGTTTTGGATTCACGGGCCTGCATTTTCACAAAAACTTCGGCGATGAAAACTTCCGCAAGCTCGTCCTCAACTCGCTCCTATGGCTCGCCAAAATGGAGGTTCCAGCCGGAGGGTTTGTATCCACGGTGACGCCGGAGGAGCTTTCCGCGAATCAGGACCCCAAAGGCGGCGGCGCCCAACGTAACCCTTCCACCAATAACGCCCGCCGACGGGCACAAGCCGATCACACGTACGGCCCGGAGGCCGCCGAGGCCAGTATGAAAGCGATGACCAACGCGCCGGGCCTTGAATCCACGCTTTTTGCTTCCGAACCGATGCTGGTCAATCCGGCGGACATCGATGTCGATGCGCGCGGACGAGTCTGGGTGACTGAAGGAGCCAATTACCGTCGCTGGGCCGCGCCGCCCGCCGGACCGCTGCGTCCGGGCGGCGATCGCATTGTCATACTCGAAGACACCAAGGGAACCGGCAAAGCCGACCAAGCCTCGACCTTTTATCAGGGAATGGACGTCAACTCGGCATTGGGAATATGTGTGCTCGGGAACAAGGTGATTGTTTCGGATTCCCCCAACGTATTCGTTTTTACCGACAACGGACCCGGAGTACCCCCGACGAAAGAGTTGCTCTTCACCGGCATCTCTGGGTTTCAGCATGATCATGGCGTGCATGCGTTTGTTTTTGGTCCGGATGGCAAACTTTATTTTAACGCGGGTAACGAGGGCAAACAAATCAGGGACAAGTACGGCAAGCCGATCATTGACCTTGAAGGCAACGAAGTGAGCGCCACCGGCCACCCTTATCGGATGGGAATGGTTTTCCGCTGCAACCTGGATGGAAGCGAATTCGAGGTCCTCGCCCATAATTTCCGCAACAATTACGAGGTCTGCCTCGATTCCTTCGGCACCATTTGGCAATCCGACAACGACGACGACGGCAACCGTGGAGTGCGGATAAATTATGTGATGGAGCACGGCAATTATGGATTTTCGGACGAGATGACAGGCGCCAGTTGGGCAACCAAACGCACCAACTGGGAAAAGGACATCCCCCACCGTCACTGGCATCAAAATGATCCGGGCGTGATCCCCAATCTTCTTCTCACGGGAGGCGGTTCGCCCACAGGCATCTTGATTTATGAGGGAAATCTCCTGCCCGAGGTGTTTAGAAATCAAATCATCCATTGTGATGCCGGCCCGCGGGTCGTGCGGTCTTACCCGGTGACCAAGGACGGGGCGGGCTATGACGCCCGCATTGTGGATGTCATGACCTCGAGCGAAACGTGGTTTCGTCCTTCGGATGTTTGCGTGGCTCCGGATGGGGCGCTGTTTGTCTCGGACTGGAATGACGCCGGGGTGGGCGGTCACAACATGGCGGACCAAAAGTTGGAAACGATGACCGGCCGGGTCTATCGCATCGCGCCGACGGGAAACAAACCCTCGGTTCCCAAACTCGCCCTCGATTCAGTCGAAGGCTGTATCGCCGCGCTCGAATCTCCCAACCAAGCCCGGCGTTATTTGGGCTGGACCCGGCTGCATGAAATGCAGGAGAAAGCCGAGAAACCGCTGCTTAAAGTCTGGAAAAGCGAGAATCCCAGAATGCGCGCGCGCGCCCTCCAGCTCCTCGCGCGCATCAAAGGTAAAGAGGCAAAATATGTGGGACTGGCGGTCAAGGATGCCGATTCCGACATCCGCATTACCGGCTTGCGCATCGCCCGCGAGTTGAAGATGGACATCATACCTTACGTCAAGACCCTGGCGGCGGACCCCTCCGCGCCAGTCCGCCGGGAATGCGCCATCGCCCTCCGGCATAACTCCTCGCCGCAAGCGCCAAAGCTCTGGGCTCAACTCGCCCGGCAGCATGATGGCAAGGACCGCTGGTATCTGGAGGCCTTGGGGATCGGCGCGGACAAACACGAAAGTGAGTTTTTCGCGGCCTGGCTCGACTCGGTCAAAGACAATTGGAATACCGCCGCCGGGCGGGATATTGTCTGGCGTTCGCGTGGAACCAACGTGCCTCCTTACCTCGTGAAAATAATTACCAACCCGGCCACGACGGCCGACGAACGCCCGCGCTACATCCGGTCTCTCGACTTCATCAAAGGCCCCGAAAAGGAAGCGGCCGTCCTCGACCTGCTGGGTGCTTCGACCAAATAATCGAGCGGGCGACCAGACCGTATCCTCTATGAATTGGGCTAGAATCCGGTGGGCGCCGTGGCTGGATACCCGCGCCAAGTTCGTCGCCGCGGCGCCTCCGGGCGCCCATTTTTTGGACATCGGCTCTTCGACGGGAGAAACCCTCGGGCACATCGCGGAATTGAGGCCGGACTTCAAATTCTATTCGACCGATCTGGCCGGATATCCAGAGAAATATCCCCAGGGATGCCAGTTTCACCGCGGCAATTTGGAAAAGGACCCGCTTCCCTGGCCTGACGCCTCGCTGAACGCCATTACCTGCATGCATTTGGTTGAACACTTGAGCGACCACAAATTGTTGTTCAGCGAAGTGGCCCGGCTGCTCAAGCCCGGGGGAAAGATCTATGTGGAAACCCCGCACCCGCGCTCTTTGACTCTGTCGAGCGCCAAGGGAAGCCAGTTGTCCACATTCACCCTTAATTTCCATGACGACTTGACCCATGTAAAAATCCTCACGATGGGAGGCTTGGCCAAATACGTGGAGACCGCCGGATTGCAAGTCTTGGAGAGCGGCATCTCGCGCAACTGGCTTTTTGCGGCCAGCCATCTTCTTTATATGTTTCTCCCGCCCAGCCGGCAAAAATACACCGCCAAAGTTAATTGGCTCGGCTGGACCGCCTATTTGATCGCCCAACGCCCTCGACAAGCCTTTCCGAATTAGGAGTTGAACCGCGCCTGGTCGGGCGTTAAACTTCACACCGTCAATTGGATGGGGTCGTAGCTCAGTTGGTAGAGCGTCTCGTTCGCAATGAGAAGGTCAGGGGTTCGACTCCCCTCGGCTCCACCATCCTTCGCTCTGAACCCGCAGAGGGTTTTGCGCGCAGGATGGTGTCCTCCGGAGCGTCCCTCGCGAAGGAGGACTTTGATGGTCCAGACGGGTTCTGAGCTACGGATGGCAGGCCATGTTCTACGCGTACATTCTCGAAAGGGTCAACCATCCCGGCGACCAGTTCTATTCCGTCGAGACGTTACCGGTGCTCGGCACGGGCAAACTGGACCTGCGGAAAATCCGCGAGATGGCGTCCCAATTCTCGAACGGGGCCCCGGGCGAATGAACTCCCTTCGCGCCTGGTTGCGCCAACCGCCATCCCGCCACTTGCCATAGGCATGCAAAACATCGTCATCGCGAAGGCCTACCGTTTCGTGCCGCCTCGGTTCAGCCCCTTCTGGGCGCGGCTCCTCCAATGGTATCTGCCCATGTATCTCCGCCAAACCTTCGGCGTCACCTCCTGGGAATTCCCGGGCGCCGAGCGTCTCGTCTCCTCGTTGAAATCCGGCTCCGGTGTGCTGCTGGCCTCGAATCACTGCCGGCCGTGCGATCCCATGGTTTTGGGACTGCTCGCCCGCGAGGTCGCCCGCCCGTTCCATGTCATGGCTAGCTGGCATCTTTTCATGCAGAGCCGCCTGCAATCCTTTCTCTTGCCGCGGATCGGTGTTTTCAGCGTTTACCGGGAGGGATTGGACCGTGAAGCGCTCAAGTGCGCCACCCGCGTCCTTTCCGAGGGGCGGTTTCCCCTAGTCGTTTTTCCGGAAGGGTTTGTCACCCGCAACAACGACCGCCTGTTGAACCTGATGGATGGGATCGGGTTCCTCGCGCGTTCGGCGGCCAAAAGACGAGCGGCCTCGCTCCCGCCAGGCAGGGTCGTGGCACACCCGGTATTTATCCGCTACTTTTTTGAGGGTCGCCTGGAAAAAACGGTCGCCCCGGTTTTGCGGGAAATCGAAGCCCGTCTCTCCTGGCAGCCGCAACCCCATCTCCCGTTGCGCGAGCGCGTTGTGAACGCCGGACTCGCCTTGCTCGCGCTCAAGGAAATCGAACACCTCGGCGCCTCCCAACCCGGCGGCGCGAAGGAACGATTGCCGCGACTGCTGGATCACCTGCTGGAGCCGCTCGAACAGGAATGGACCGGCGGACATCGCGAGCCCGACACCATGGCCCGGGTCAAACGCCTCCGCACGGCCATCCTGCCGGACATGGTTCACGGCGGGATCAGCGAGGAGGAGAGCGCGCGACGGTGGCGCCAATTGGCGGATCTGTACCTCGCCCAGCAACTGCATTGTTACTCGGGTGATTACCTCGCCGGCGATCCGTCGCCCGAACGCCTGCTCGAGATGGTGGAACGCTTCGAGGAGGACTTGACCGACACCGCCCGCCCGCATCCACCGATTCACGCGGTCATCACCGTAGGGGAGGCCGTAGAGGCCGTTCCGGGAACGGATCGCGGACCCGAGGGCGACCCTCTGGTCAACGAACTCCGGTGCCGACTCGAAGTGATGCTCGAGCAAAGCAAAACCCGCCGTCGCGCCCGCCCGCTAACGCCTTGAAACTTCTTCTGGCAATCTTGCATTGGCCAGCCCTTGGCCTGCGCGCCGCTGTCGTCGCCGGAGCGCTGGTCGCCTGGTTCTGGACGCAGTCGCTCATCGCGCGCAAGCCGGCCCCAAAGGCGGGCATCGGCGACGCCGTCCACGATCTCACGGCGAAGTGGCACCGCTACTTCTTCACGAACGACCGCGCCGCCAACGCGCTGCTCGTCACCAGTTCGGCCTTCATCGACCTCTTCGGCCTCTCCCTCATCGCCGCGGCGGTCTTCGGCCCGACGTTCGCGCCATTTCTAGGGGTTCTCATCGTATTCGGTTTGCGTCAAGCCAGCCAGGGCCTCTGCACCCTGCCGCCCCCGCCCGGCATCATCTGGAGAAACCCCGGCTTCCCCGCGCTCCTCGTGACTTACGACGTGGGCAACGACTTCTTCTTCTCCGGCCACACCGCCGTGGCCGTGCTCGGAGCCCTGGAGGCCGCCTACTACGGCCCCCCCTGGCTGGTCCTCGCCTCCACCATCATCGCCCTGGGCGAAATGCTCACTGTCCTGGTCCTGCGCGCGCACTACACCATGGATGTCGTGGCAGGCGCCCTCGCCGCCTTTCTCGCCGCCGCAGTCGCCGGAAGACTCGCCCCCGCAGTGGATGCCTGGCTGCGCTAACAAGCTTCCCAATCGGAGCAATCGGTGCGCTGTGCGAGCGGCTTCTCGCGATGAACCCGGACGATTTCCAGAATTGGCTGGAGAGCATCCAGAGGG
>Ga0206863_1116_pt1 | contig 27733 bp, 22 predicted proteins | sample Alteio_BWOrgCont_41_FD_152634 | JGI IMG/M metagenome (GOLD analysis project Ga0206863, IMG submission 152634) | Enriched cells from forest soil in Barre Woods Harvard Forest LTER site, Petersham, Massachusetts, United States -... | ecosystem: Environmental > Terrestrial > Soil > Temperate forest >...
CAGAAGCCCTGCATTCTGCTCAATATCAAGGGCTACTACGACAGCTTTCTCGCATTCCTCGACCATGCAGTGGCCCAAGGCTTCATCAAACCCGAAAACCGAAAGCTGATTCAGGTGGCGGAAGACGCAGAAGCAGCATTGACGATCACACAACATCACTGGAAGACACAGCAATCCGAATCAGCTAACGATACGAAGCTGGATCAACTCACGCGCTGAAGCTTCAAGCATTCACTCCCACCTTGAATGTCATCCTGAGCGGAGCAACGCGGAGCCGAAGGATCCATGCAAAGGCAAAAGCCGCCACAAAAGCGGATAGCTTTCTGGCGACCCACTCAACAAAGTTGTCACATGGGGACCTGCGGCTTGATTTGGGAGCCGGGGGCTTCAGCCCCTGAGGGTGGAAGACTCCCGGCATTCCTCACACCCGCAATGCCGCCGCAAATAATCCCAGGAATAAATTCCGCTGGTATGCCCATCGTTCCAGTTAAAGCTGAGAGCATACCGCCCCACCGGCGTCACTGAATCAGGCCGCGGCGCGGCCTGATACATCGGCAGCAGCGTCTGCGGATGCGGCTTTGCCTCACCTGGCTTGCGCCCCGACTTCTCCCGTTCCTCATGGCACGTCGCGCAGGGGCATGCATTCCGAAGCCAGGCAAAAGTCCACTGGCTCCGGTGTCCATCTTTCCAGTCGATCTCCAGGCCCGTCCCCTCGGTCTTGTGCACGCGGACTTTCGCAGGCGTCTTCGCATCCGGAGAAAGCTCCCGCTCCTCCACCCGCGCCCTGCGCGCCTCTTCCTCGCTGACAAACCGGATTCCTTCGTGACTCATCTCTCTCAGTGTATCGTCCGGCCCGGCCACAATTGCGGGTGCCCCATGTCTCGCGTTTGAGACATGGGTTAGGTAGCTTCCCCTTCGCGCACCTCAGCGCTCCCCTTGCGATCTCCGCGGTTAAGTTTTCACGCCCTTGCCGAAACCGGCGCCGGATGTTGTCAAGCCCCCCGGACTGGTCGAGATCCCGCAAGCTATTCCAATCAAACTACTTACGCGATAAAGAAACTTGGCATAGTATTTCCCTCAAAATTGATCTCCTGAATAGAGGGCATAAAAAGCGCAAAAAATGACCCTGACAGTGTAGGTATCAATCCATCAATCCCCAGCTAAGTGCTTGAAAACACTCAAGAGCCATAAGATGCTTTAGAATCAATGGCTTGAGAGGGGATGATCCCCCACTAAATCATTGAAAACAAACGAAACAGAAAACACTCCCGGGGGGAGGGAGGGGTATCCCGGTCGCGTACACCGGAACCGATCGAAGAATCAGCTCTGTCTCCAGAAAAAGTATGCGGCCATGCCCAGCCCAAGGCAGACGACCACCCAGCGCATCAGTTGCGGATTGAGCCTGCGTGAGAAGCGCGCTCCGAAATAGCCGCCCATCGCGGCCGTCACCATCATCAGGAGACAGTGTTGCCACAGCACCTGCTTCTCCACGATAAAGACCACCACGGCAACGCCGTTTGCCAGCGTCGTGGTAACTACCTTGAGCGCGTTGATCTGGTTGATATTCTCGATCCCGAAGATCGCCAGCAGCGAAATGATCAGAAACCCCGCGCCCGCGCCGAAGTATCCGATATAGAAGCAAACCACGATCATGCCAACAAGCAGCGGCAGATAGGATGGATGACTTTGATCCTCAGTCTTGTTCCGGCTGCGCCTCTGCAGCCAGCGGGAAATCGGCGTGCTCGCCGCAAACAGTAACGCAGCCGCTAGCAACAGCCATGGAACCATGTGCAGGAAAGTGTTCTGCTTAGTGCGCAGCAAAACGATACCGCCAGCAACACCGCCAATGGCCGCCGCAATACATAACGGAAGCACCAGCCGCAGATTATGCTTCAGGTCTTCGAAGTAAGCGGCAATTGAGGTAAACTGCCCAGGCCACAGCGCGACCGTATTCGTCGCGTTGGCCTGAATCGGCAATACGCCGATGTTCAGCAGTGCCGGAAAGGATAGAAACGATCCTCCACCAGCCATGGCGTTCAGTGCTCCGGCAATCAGCGACGCCACCAGCAGCCAGACGCTGCGTCCGTCCCATTGCCCACCCCCATATAAATGCATGTTGATTCGATTGTAAGGTCTCGTCAGCAGGTGCAATGGCTCCTGCTACAATTCGCTCCGTTGCCTGCTGTTACTCCTGTCAGGAGCCAAACGTTGACGTCCACAATCCGCAGACATCTTCCCCTTTCCCTTTGTTTCCTGATCACTCTGCTGGTTGCTTTGGGTGCGAAGCCCGCAACCGCACAGGCACAAACTGTCGGAACCGTTGACAGGATTACCGTCCACGGGGCATCGCTTGCGGGCAATCTCATCGGCGACTCACCCGACCGCCACGTCACCGTCTACCTGCCGCCCAGCTACAGCTCCCAGCCCAGCCGCCGCTACCCCGTCGTCTATATGCTGCACGGCTTCACTGATTCGGACGCCAAATGGTTCGGGGGCCCCGGCGGATGGATGAACCTCAAAGCCGTCGCCGACGAATCCATGACCAACGGTGCGTCCAAAGAGATGATCCTCGTCGTGCCCAACGCGAACAACGCCTTCCATGGCTCCTTCTATTCCAGTTCCGTCACCATTGGCGACTGGGAAGACTACATCGCACACGATCTCGTCAGCTACATCGACCAGCACTATCGCACCATAGCTAGACCTGAGAGTCGCGGCCTCGCCGGCCACTCCATGGGCGGGTACGGCACTATACGCCTCGGCCTGAAGCGCTCCGATGTCTTCTCCAGCATCTATGCGCTCAGCCCATGCTGCCTCACTCCCATGGACTCCATGGCCACCGACCGGATGAAGGCCTCAGCCAGCAAAATCCATTCGCTCAGCGATGTCGATAAGGCCGACTTCTATACCCTGCTGGTCTTTTCGATAGCTGCCGCATGGTCGCCAAATCCGAAGAATCCCCCGTTCTATCTCGACCTGCCTTTCGGGGAATCCTCTCCGGCCCAATCCGTCCTGCAGAAGTGGATCGCGAACGCACCCATGGTTCTGCTCGATCAGTCCATCCCTGACTTGAAGCGGTTGCACGCCATTGCCTTCGATGCCGGCGCGCGCGACGAATTCAAAGCCATTCCCGCCAGCCTCGTCGTTCTTGATCGTGAGCTGAATACTTACAACATCGCGCACACCTACGAAACGTACGACGGCACGCACACGAGCGGCATTCCGCAGCGCATCGGCACAAAAGTCCTTCCGTTCTTTTCAAAGAATCTGAGCTTTCAGGAATCCGTCGCTTCAGGCAAGCCTTAGCTCGGGAGTAGCCGCCAGCAGCGCCTGCGTGTAGGCATCCTGCGGAGCATCGCAGATCGCATCGCGCGCGCCGTATTCCACCAGCTTGCCCCGCCGCAGCACAGCAATGTTCGTTGAGAGATAGCGCACCAGCGGCATCGAATGCGAAATAAAGAGGTACGTCAGCTGAAACTCGCGTTGCAAATCGCGCAGCAGATTCACAATCTGCGCGCCCACACTCACATCGAGCGCCGACACCGGCTCATCCAGCACCAGCAACTCGGGCCGCAGCGCCAGCGCGCGCGCGATGTTGATGCGCTGTCGCTGACCTCCGGAAAACTCATGCGGATATCGTGCGAGGGCCGATTCATCCAGACCAACGGCACGCAGCAACTCGACGCACTTCGGCCGCAGTTCACTCTTTGCTGCGACGCGATGAATCACCAGCGGCTCAGCAACAATCTCGGCAACACGCATCCTCGGATTGAGCGCCGCAAACGGGTCCTGAAACACAGGCTGCACGCGCCGCCGCATCGTCCGCAATTGGCGCTGCGGCACACCTGTTATCGGCTGTCCGTCGAAGGCCACGCTGCCCGATGTCGGCTCAACCAGGCCAAGCACCATGCGCGCAATTGTGCTCTTGCCCGAACCAGATTCGCCTACGAGTCCCAGCGTCTCGCCGCGATGAATCACGAACGAGACATCATCCACCACCAGCGAGTGCTCCGTACGCAGGCCACCACGCCGCGGATAACTCTTCGAGAGGTGATTGACTTCAACCAGAGGCATGCTCAAAGACTACCGTACTTGACTGGGATGGCAACTTCACTGGGACGGCAACTTTGGATGGAGCTTCTGGAATCCCGTAGCATCCTGATACGCCTTGGCAAACGCACACAACCTCGCATCCTGATAGTGGCCGCCAAGAAACGTAATGCTCACCGGAGTGCCAGGACCGCCAATCGAGTCATCCTCGCCCGTATCGACTTGTGGTGGAACCGGTGCATCGTCCCCGCGCAGGCCATTCGGTACAATTACCGCCGGATGTCCGGTAAGATTCGTCACCACCAGCTGCTCGCTATTGGTGGAGGCGACAATCACATCCACCTGTTCAAACAGCTTCGACACCTCACGAATCGCCAGCGATCGTGCCCGATTGGCCTGAATGTATTCGACCGCCGGATAGAAGCGGGAAACACGGAACGCATTCGGCCAATCATCCGGACTCTGTTCGGTAAGCAGCTTGTCCCGTCCCGTCATCGTCAGGTCGTCGAAAGCCGCAGCGGCCTCAGCCGTCAGCAGTGGCGTCATCGCCCCGTAAGGTAAATCCGGCAGCTCTACCGGAACGAGATTCACGCCCATGCTGCGCAATTTGTCCAATGCCGCAAGATCGTATCTGCGGTCATACGCATGGCGCGCACGTGCTGCTTCCACTTCTCTGCGATGCTTTTCGCGCCTTTTCTTTTCGTCATCGGTCACAGCGGAAGATTGTTTCTCCTCTGATTCCGGCTTTTCCTTCTCCGGTTCAAACTCCTTGTGCAGATACCCGACCCGCAGGGACTTCCAATCCAACTCCGCATCCCAATTGAAGGCCGCATCGCGCGTCGCCAGGTCCTGTTCATCTGGACCATAGATCGCCTGCATCACAATCGCGCAGTCTTCTACCGCACGGCAGATCGGCCCGAGCTTGTCCATCGTCCAGCTCAACGCCATCGCGCCTGTGCGCGGCACGAAGCCGAATGTGGGCCGCAATCCCGTCGTTCCGCATCGCGTCGAAGGCGATGCGATAGAACCCAGCGTCTCCGACCCAATCGCGAACGCCACGCAACCTGCCGCTGTCGAAGATGCCGAGCCTGCGGACGATCCGCTCGACCCCTGCTTCGGATTCCACGGATTGCGCGTGCGTCCGCCAAACCACTTGTCGCCCATCGCCAGCGCGCCGAGCGTGGTCTTCGCAACCAGCACAGCACCCGCCGCATCCAGCCGCTTCACTACGGTTGCATCCTCGTCGAAGCTCTGCTTCTCAAAGCCGCCCGCGCCCCACGTCGTCGGATAACCCTTGACGGCCAGCAAATCCTTCGCGCCCCACGGCAGACCATGCAGCGGCCCGCGATATTTGCCTGCTGCAATCTCTGCATCCGCCTCTTTCGCCTTTGCCAGCGCACGCTCTTCCGTAATGGTGACAACAAAATGCAGCAGCGGATCATAGCGTTTGAGCCGCGCAATATACATCTCTGTCAAATTTGTAGAAGACACTTTTTTACGCCGCACCAGATCGCCCAGCTCCACCACCGAAGCAAACGCTAACTCCTCCAGATTCGCGGGCGTGCCCGCAATGGCCGGAGCCTTACTGTAGCGCGGTGCTCGCTTTTCCGTGCTGACCTTTGCCCCAGGAGGCAACGGATCGAAGATATACGCGGGTGGCATGCTATTCGGCAGATGCAGCTTGCGAATCGCATCATACGAGCTGCGCTGCTCGTTCAATCCGTCGAGCATCATCTGTTTCTGCTCGGCAGCGATCGTCACACCTGCCAGCGCTGCTGCCGCATCGATCATCTCGAGAGTGATCTTCGGCTTTTCTGCTGAGCCCGCATCAGTCTGCGCCTGCGAGGCCAGCGTGTAGAGTGCGCCGGGAAAAAGTGTGGATGCTAGGCCAAAGCGGCCGGAGAATGCGAGAAAGGCACGACGATCAAGAGCCATGTTGGGCAAAAATCCTCAGGGGTGAAAGGGCAGTATAGCCATCGCATCGCTGGAAACGAAGATGAAACTGAAGCGATGATGTGTAGTGAAAACTATATACAGCTGCGGATTCACAGTCAGGCCCCCTGATCTTCTACTATGCTGCAGAAATGATGGACATCACGATCCGCGAGGCCACAGAGAATGATCTGCCCGCAATCCTCAATCTCTACACGCTAGCCGGCATCGGCTGTGATGCAAACTTCACGCTGGAAGAAGCGCGAGAGCACTTCGCCATCTTTTGCCGCTACCCTTCGTTCCGCATCTTCGTCGCGCTCATCGATGGAGCTGTGGTGGGCACATACGAGCTTCTCATCATGGACAATCTCGCCAAGCGTGGCAGAAAATCCGGCGTTGTCGAGGACGTGGCCGTTGATCCTGCGTCTCAGGGCCGAGGCATCGGACGCGCCATGATGGAGCACGCACGCGAACAATGCCGGCAGGCCGGATGCTACAAGCTCGTCCTCTCAAGTAACCTCAAGCGGGAGGGAGCCCATCGCTTCTACGAAGCAGTAGGCTTTGAGCGCCACGGCTACAGCTTTCTGACTGAGCTTTAAAACGTCACGATGTCGCAGCCACGTCGCGCAGGGCCTCAAAATAATCCGTCACGTCTTCCGAGAATTCGTAGCGCTCCGGAGGCACCGGCATGCCATGTGCGCTCAGCGTCTTTGCGCATGCCAGCCAATCGCCGCTGTCGGTTTCGACATTGTCGGCACGGGATGCGAAGCTGAGCGTCCCCATAACGTTGCCGCCAAAGTTGTGATTCTCCTCCCAGCTTGCGCCGTGAGCAAGAAGAAATTCCGCCATCTCAGCGTATCCGCGATAGACGGCCAGGTTCAGCGCCGACGCTCCCCAATCACCTCCCGTGACGTGGATCGGCCAGCCCGCTTCCACCATGACCTTGACCGCGGGCAGGTTTGGTTGGGCAGCCATTTCCGGCAGCTGACGCAATTGGCCTTCGGAAAGTCTATGAACGATCTCCGGATCGGCAGAGAGATACGCACGCACTGCCGCATGGTCGGCGCGGGCACAGGCGGCGACGAACAGCTCCTCACGGCTGAACACCTCCATATCGTTCCCGGAGCGGACAAGCGCCGCAATCTCTGGACGGCCCTGGAACAATGCGTACCGGTATGGTGTCATCCCTTCATCGTTTACGACATTCACATCGGCCCCGGAATCGAGCAGCAATTGAATATGCGCAAGAGAACGCCCGCGCTTGATTGCGTGAAATAAAGGAAAGGTCAATGCCCCTGTGGGCGCGATACTCGTGCTTCGTTTTCCCGGGTTGCCGCCATGCTTGAGCAGCAGACGCAGCCCTTCGATGCGGTCATAATCGAGCACGCGGCCCATGGCGTTCGTGCCATCTACAACGGCGCCTGCATCGAGCAGCATCCGTGTGCAGGTCAGATCGCCGCTTTCCACCGAGTGATAGAGCGATTCATTGTCATTCGGGCTGGCACCTGCTTCAAGCAGGATGCGTGTCATTCCTTCGTGGTGGTTTTTGCCTGCCGCTCCAAACAGCGCGCTAAGAGGAAAGTCGGGAAACTCCGGCGAAATCCACGACTGGTTGGGGTCAGCGCCGTGGTCGAGTAGTAGCTTTGCGCAGTGTTCAAGAGGCTGCGTAAATTCCGGATCGCGCACTAAACCTGAATGCGTCACCGCAACCAGTGGAGGCATTCGCAACGGGCCGCCCGCACGGTTTACCCATTCCGGATCTGCATCGAGAGCGGACCTCAGTTGCGTCTCGTTGCCAACAGCACAGGCGAGCCAGGGGTCACCTGCGACCAGGTCGGGCCTCTCGCGCAACAATCGCGCGGCAAGTTTTGGCTGAGGGTCCATATATCCGTGACCGTAGACGAGCGCGAGCCAGCGTTTGACGATGCCTTCGCGGTCCTGTTGCTCAACGGTCTTCCATGCGACATAACCCTTCAGCTCGGTCCACGAAGCAAAACCATACTCGCGTGCAATGCAGGACTGGGCGTCGTGCAGGCGCAGCTCTTGCGTCGCGAGTGCTTTTGCGTCCACGCCGCGCAGGGACGGAAGCGACACAAGAAAGCGTTGTTGTGCGGAAGGGTCGTCCTGTTCAAAAGCGCGGAGCAGGTCTTTCGCTTGTTTCTTAAGATGGGAAAGGTTGGGCGATTCGGGTAGCTGCTTCATGTTGCCTCCATGCGTGGTATTGCCGATGGCCCGCAATCCGGCTGCATAAAGGCGCAAAACCTTGGATGAAGTAGCAAGTGGGTTCAACCCTTCCCGCGGGCCCGGAGGCGTCCTGCAACGCCAGGAAGAATTGTAAAGAAATCTATACTTCTTATCTAGTCTTCCGTAATCATGAGTGCAACGAAGTATCTCAACGATCTACGCAGTGCAGCGGCTTCAATTAAGTGCTCGCATGCGATCAGGTTTTGTTTAGACTTCACGATTCCCGGCGACGACTTCTTCACCTGTAGGACACATCTTCAACAGAGGACAAGTAGAACAGTTCTTTTCGAAATCGATTTTCGTGCAACGAAGCTGTCCATGCAGCTTTACCAGGCTGTGATGCTCGTCCAGCATCTCGGGGCCCCATGCTGCAGGAGCCATGGCTAAAAGCCGTCGCTCAGTCTCTTCCGCGCTCACACTCTGAGGCACCAGGTGCAGGCGCTTTGCGATCCGGTCATGATGCGAATCCACAGCCAGAGCGCGTCCACGAATCGTGCTGAAATTCACCACAGAAGCACTCGTCTTTGCGCCCACGCCGTCAAACGACTCCAGCCAGCGGCGAATCCGCTCCTCGCTGTGCCCATGCAGGAAATCGAGGTTCAGTTTCCCACCATTCTGACGGGTAATGCGCCGCAACGCTTGCTGCAAAGCAGGCGCTTTCTTTTCCGGGAATCTCACCGGAGCGATGACCTCCATCACATCCTGCACGGCTGCGTCGCGCACCTGCTCCCAGGTCGCAAACCGCTTCTCCAATGCATAGAGCACTTCATGCGATGTCTCCGTTTTCGTGCGCGAAGACAACATCGAGTAGACAAGCTGGCGCAGGGGACTCCAGCATTCGCGTTCCGGCGGTGGTCCATACGCATCCAGCAATGCCTGATGCAGATCTTCCAGCCGCCTGTCCTCAAAGAGAAAAGCAGTCACAACACTCATGTTACGTATTTCGTCTCGAATCGGCCTACTTCGCTTCTTTGAGCATTTCGTGTCGATACTTCGGAGCCAGTTCCATTACTTTCTTAATGAACGCTGCTTCCTGCGCTGCATCGACCTTGGGCGGTGGAGTGGTACGCGTCGCGACCGGTGTCCCCATCTCTTTGAAGAACTCTTCCTGGCCTGCCGGCGAGCAGATGCAAAGCATCCTCACCGGCTTCGACGAGGCGTTATGAAATTGGTGAGGAGCGTTCGCTGGAATGTGGATCGTTTCTCCAGCGCGCACAATACGCTTCTCCCCCCGGAAAGTACCTTGCAGTTCACCGTCGAGAAGAATAAAGGTCTCCTCGAAATCATGACGATGCGGGGGAGGGCCGCCTCCGGGAGGAACATGCATATCGATCAGGGTGAATCGACCTGCAGTATCCGCTCCGGACAGCAGGATCAGCGAGAGCACTCGGTAGGGTCATGATGGCCTCGAGTCGAGGAACACATAGAGCGCGGCGATCTTGTCGTCGAGCTCGATGATCACGTCCAGGCCGGTGTAATCGGGCTTCTCTCCACGCGGACCCGACCCCCACGCCAGACGGCCGGCGTTATGGAGCGCCTGCGGCTCGCCGTGAGGCGTGTACACGAAGTGGGGGTGAGTCGCACGCAGGTCTCCTGCGAATTTGTCCAAAGCGTCGTGCCCGACGAAAACGCCGTTAGGCACATAGAGGACGCAGTCATCGGTGTAGAGCTCCTCGATTGCCGCACGACGGCGGGCGGTGTCGCCTTCGCCGAAAACTTCTTGTAGGTTGCGGTTTAGCAGTTCATGAATCCTGTCCGACATGGCGCATCTCCTTATTTTCCTTGCAGCCCCGCAGTAACAAGAACCTTCATTGTTTCTCGATCCTGAGATCTGCTCATTCCCGAGTTTTCATCGACGTCATTTCTATCGATATCGATATATATGATGCCGACTATACTGAGGAGGGATTCATTTTTATGGAACGCGGAAAAACGCTGGAAGCGATTCACACCTGGCTCATTATCTTGAAGGCATCAAAGTCGATCTATCACTTTGCTCTCCCTCCCATTCTCAAGGAGGGCCTGGGGGACTCGGATTTCCGCGTCCTTGACGTTCTACTGCACAAAGGACCGATGCCCGTGAACGCCCTTGGCCCGAAGGTAGACCTCAACCCCGGATCTGTCAGCGTAGCGGTTGATCGGCTGTACAAGAAGGGGCTGGTCAGTCGTGTGGAGAGCGAGAGTGATCGTCGCATTCGCACGGTTTCGCTTACGGAGAAGGGACGCCGAGTATTCGTTCCGATTTTCCGCCAACACGCCGCTCTCATCAAGCGCGCATTTCAGGATGTCTCGCCCGAGGAGCAGCGCCAGATGGAAGAGATGCTCAAGAGAATCGGAAAACGCGCCGAAGAATTGACCGAACAAGAGGACCGTTAGGATCGTCAACGAATCGAGTCCGCAGCTCTATATAACGATGCCCATCTGGGTCATATAGGCGCGCATATCCTGCTCGCTCCCTTGAAAAAGGAGCACATACGTCCTTCGTCCATCGGACCACCGACTATCGCTGCCTGCTGTCTCGCGGAAGGATTTGATCGTATTCTCCGCGGTGAGTTGTGCGTCGATAATCAGCAGGCTGGCACGTTGCTCATTCTTCATCTTGAGCAGGACAGCTTTGTGGCTGGCGACCTCGAGCGAGCTTGCGGCGCGAAACTCTACCTTACTCAGCTCAGGAGGCAGCCCCGCATCTCCCGACAGAGCGCCCGCGCTCCAGGCGAGAAGCTGCTTCTGATCGGTGCTGTTGATCTCCGCTGAGGGAGGCTGGCTGAGAAGCGTCGCTACCTGTCGGCTCAGACGCGCTTCCTGGAGCCAGGGGCCGAACCCGAGCGTGATGCCGACGAGAAGAGACGCCGCAATCGGTAGCAGAAACCAATTCCTCCAGGTAGACCTCCGAGGCGTTTTCTGAAGACGCTCATAGTCCAGGCCGGCGAAGATCTTCGCCTCGAGCGATGGGCTCTCCGGGACCTCTGAAAAGGTCTGGCGAATCTTCTCATCGCTCGCGCTGAAGTTCGCAAACCACTGCGCGCATTCGGGGCAGGTCGCAAGATGGTCAAGGAGCGGCTTAGAGTCTGGGAGATCTTCACCCGGCCGCCACGCGTACATCTCCGACTTGTAAAATTCGCAACTCATCGAGATTCCGCCTTCTTCATCAGAACTAATTTCGTGGGTGCCTTCATCAGTTCATGCAACTGTTGCCTTGCGCGGGCGAGTCTGGACATGACCGTTCCAATCGGCAGTTCCAACGCTTCAGCGATCTCCCGATAGGAGAGATCCTGGAAGTAGAACAGGACCACCGGCAGACGATGCCGTTCCTCGAGCTTTTCGAGAGACTGATGAAGGGCAAGAGCATCGGCACTGAGAGTCGGCCGGCTCTCCGGCTCATACAGGATCTCGTCGAAGGAGACTTCCTCTCGTGATTTTGTTCGCCGCCTCACCTGGCTATGACAGTGTCTTAATATCCCGACAAGCCATCCTTTTACAAGTTCCAGATCGCGAAGACTCGATCGAGAACGATAGGCCTGCAGGAAAGCCTCCTGGGTCAATTCTTCCGCGTCCGTCCGCGAACCAGTCCACCAGTAGGCGATCCCGAAGAGCAGCCTCTGGTGCTGCCTTACCCAATCGTTGAACATCTGGTCGGTGATCTGCACCGTAAGCCCTCTTTCGACTGCCTGCTCTGCTGTCAATAGAGTGTGTTCTTCCCTCCGTTTTATTCCAAATGCTCTCTACTTTTCTCGCAAAATTCTTTTCAAGGCCTAAATCCATGATTTCACGCGGGCTGAATCGCCTCAGTCAGGAAACCGGTGAAACGTCCAAAGGGTTATGTAAAGAAAAGCGAGAAAGTTTCCGGCTTCGTGGAATAAAGCGGCTCTCACTCGACACTTCATTGACAGCAAAGACGAGTCGTATGGAGATCGTCACGGCACCGATAGAAGGAGCAATTCAATGAAGCTCAAATGGATGCTACCCGTTCTGCTGATTACTCTGACGGCGGCTGCGCAAATGTCCTCCATCATGGAGCAGTTCATGCAAGTGATGGAAACCAGCATGACGAAGATGGATAAAGGCATGGCCGCCGCACCCATGACCGGAGATGTCGATCATGACTTCGCCACGATGATGATGCCGCATCATGAAGGCGCCATTGACATGGCCAAGGCGGAGCTGAGCTATGGAAAGGACCCCGTGATGCGCCGGCTCGCAGAAGAGATCATCGTCGACCAGCAATCCGAGATCGACGCGATGAACCTTTGGCTCAGCAAGAAACACTAACCCCTACGCCTACCCTTACCGACGAAAGAGAGACAACGAAACGATGCGCTTCTTACTGATTCCCGCACTCCTGACCGCGTGTGCGGTACCCGGTCTTGCCCAAACCGCAGACCGTGTCTACACCGCCGACCAGACGTCGAATACGGTCTCGGTCATCGATCCTGCGACGAACAAATTCCTCGGCTCCATTCATCTCGGCGACGATGTGCCGGCCGCGCTGAGCCCTCTGTATCACGGGCAGCTTCTAGTCCATGGTCTCGGTTTTTCCCCCGACCATAAGACACTCGATGTGATCTCGATCGGCTCGAACTCCGTGACGTTGATCGACACGCAAACCAACCTGGTCAAAGGCACGATCTATGTCGGGCGTTCGCCCCATGAAGGCTTCTTTCGTCCCGACGGGAAGGAGTTGTGGGTCGCGGTACGCGGAGAGAACTACATCAGCGTGATCGACCCGATGAAGATGAAGGAAGTGCGCCGCATCGAGACCGCGAACGGTCCTGGCATGGTCCTCTTCCGGCCGGACGGCAAATACGCATTCGTGCCTTCCAGCTTTACGCCTGAGATGGATGTCATCGATACGGCGACCTACAAGGTCATTGCAAGAGTCCCGCAGGTAAGCCCGTTCTCGCCGAATCTGGCGGTCGATCAGGATGAGGTTTGGTGCACGTTGAAAGATTCGGGGAAGACGCAGGTGGTGAGCGCAAAGCCGCCCTTCAAGACGCTGGCAACGCTCGAAACAGGGCCGATCAGCAACCATGTCACATTCACCAACAACGCTGCCGGCCGCTTCGCCTATGTGTCCGTCGGCGGAACCGATCAGGTGCTGGCCTACCGTCGTGAGTCCGGCGCCGCCCCCAGGCTGATTGCAACCATCAAGACTGGCGATCTGCCGCACGGCATCTGGAGTTCCGGCGATGGAAGCAAGGTCTATGTCGGTTTAGAGAATGGTGATTCGGTGCAGGCTATCGACACGATGACGAATCGCATTGTGGCCACGATCCCTGTCGGCCAGCTTCCTCAGGCACTCGTCTACGTCCCCGGTGCAGTCTCCTCCAATGCGGGCACCGCCAATCTGAAACCTCTCGGCATTTCAAGCGATGCGCTCCACCTCGAACTGGTTCCCCCAACCGCAGGCGATTCACAGGCACACGCGAGTGTCTCGATCAACTCGCTAGGACCGATCGACAACCTGCAGATCGCGGCAACGGGCCTGACCCCCGGGAAGAAGTATGACCTTATCCTCACTGGCGGTTCCGAACCTCAGAAGCTGGCAACGTTCGGCGCCGGCATTGGCGGCGTCGCGATCGCACAGACTCTGGGGCCTTTGAAGCATGCCGTCACCCCGTCGCAGACAGCACCGGCGATGAGGCTCGAAGTCAGGTCGAACGACGAAAATGGGGAGCAACTGGTGTTGAAGCAGGCACTGTAGCTCTCCACGCGATGGTGTTTTGTCATCCTGAGAAGAGACGCAAAGAGGTGATCGGCATCGATCACCTCTTTGCGGTTTCATTGAAGGGTTTGCGGAAAAATCGTCCAAAACTTGCGGAGAAGCTGTCCAGCTCGCACGGATTCCAAACCTGCCTGGACTTGCGTCAAGTTACAACATCAATTGGCCGCCGTTCACTTCGATTGTTTCGCCGACCACATAACTGGCGGCGTCAGAAGCAAGAAAGGCAATCACTTTCGCGCACTCCATGGAAGTGCCAACTCTGCCGAGAGGGATCATCTTGGTGAAATTGCTCATCATCTCCGGCGTTGAGAAGACCTCATGAAAGGGTGTGTCGATCACTCCGGGAGAGACGCAATTCACCCGGATGCCATGCGGGGCGAGTTCTTTAGCGAGTGACTTCGTGAATGTCATGAGACCACCTTTGGCCGCAGCATACGGGCCGGCACCCGGTCCGCCTCCGTTCCGGCCCGCAATGGATCCGATATTGATGATGGCTCCACTCCTGCGCTCGATCATGGAAGGAACCACCTTTTGCGTACAGAGCACTGCACTCTTCAGGTTGAGATCCATCACCGCATCCCAGCTCTCTTCCGTCAACCTCAGAATCGGAAGACGCTCCAGTAGCGAACCCGCGTTGTTCACCAGAATATCGATCGGCCCCAGCGCATTGGTAACCTGCTCAATTAAGGATTCGACCCCGGAAGCCTGCGCGACATCGGCCGCGCAGATGATTGCTTTGCCGTCCGCCTCGGTGATCTGGCTCAGGACAAGTTCAGCTCCCTTTTTATTGTTATGGAACCCGATTGCGACCCTGGCTCCCAACTCGGCAAAGAGAGTTGCCGTTGCAGCGCCTATGCCAGACGATGCGCCGGTCACGAGTGCCACTTTGTCTTTCAAGCTAAGATAGTTATGCATGCAATACCCTCATACTTAATGTTGTAGTCATACGTAGTTCACTTTGTGTAAGTCTTCCGATAAGACAACTGCTCCGCGTGGATGACGGCGCCATCGATCGTCATAGCGACAATTGGCGGATCGATCCCCCCAACACGAACAACACAATCGTTGCCACGATCGGCAGCAGGCCGGCTGTAATCAAGATCGGCGCGTAGGAATAGTGATCGACTACCGATCCAGTCACTTGCGTCAATAACATGGCGCCTAGCCCCGCGCCTACGCCGCCCATCCCCATCACGGACCCCACGGCCGTTGCGGGAAAATAATCGCTTGGCAACGTCTGCACGTTGCTGATCCAGCTTTGAAATCCAAATAACACCACGGCAATAAAGGCCAGGGCTGACATCGCATTATGCGTTACGGCAGCCGGAATGCCGCAGCACATCAACACCATTCCTCCAAGAATCACGCTCTTCCGTGCCCGATCTACAGTCCAGCCGCGCCGGATGAGATGTCCAGAAAACCATCCGCCGAAGAGGCTGCCGGCATCCGCGGCGACAAACGGCATCCACGCGAACAACCCGATCTGCTGGAGGCTGAAGTGCCGAACTTTAAACAAGTAGAGCGGCAGCCATGTGATGTAGAGCCACCAAACCGGATCGCCGAAGAAGCGCGCCATAATCACAGCCCATGCCTCACGGTGCCGCAGTAACTCGCTCCATGGAATGGTTTGCGCTGTCGCCGCTTCTCGATTTGCCGGGGCTGGGGGCAATTCGTTCGCGGCAATCGCTGGACTCTCTTTGGACCGATACGACCACAGCCACAGCACCAGCCAGCCAAAGCCGAGAGCCCCGAGCGCCAGAAAAGTGATTCGCCATCCGAATCGAAACTCGATCCACAGAATGATCGGCGTAGCAATGACGGTGCCAATGGCTGTACCGCTGTTGCAGATTCCCATGGCCAGGGCGCGCTCTCGTGCGGGAAACCATTCTGCGATGGCCTTTGCCGCGCCAGGCCAGGTGCCGCCTTCGCCCAGCCCGAGCATGAAGCGCAGGCAATCCAGGCTGACAAGTCCACGCGCGAATGCATGCGCCATCGAGGATAACGACCAGACGACAATTGAGATCACGAAGCCGCGCTTGGTCCCCACCTTGTCATAGAGCTTGCCTGAGATGCCTTGACTGATTGTGTATGCAATGAGAAACGATGTGGTCAGAGCAGCGAATTGTGAGCTGGACAAACTAAGCTGCACCGTCATGATAGGCCCGAGCACCGCAATGGCGAGGCGGTTTAAAAAATTGATGAGCGCTGCAAGAAAAATCAACCCCACGATCCACCAGCGGAGAGCGGAGACCTGTCGACTCAAGCATGCCTCGCAGTGATCGTGTCGAACCAGTTCCACTTCATGGAGCCTCACATCCCTTGGCTAATCAATACTCGCTGGCCGCGTGCCTGGAAACCGGTCTGCCGATGATTGCACCACTACGAATCGACGGCAGACACGATTGCCTGAAGCGTGTTTAGTTTTTCGTTGACGGAAAAGAGACCGCTACTGTCTTGATCTCATACGGTCCGGTGGGGATCGTGAGTTCATGCCCCTGCAGCGCGATGGGACGCTCCTGCTTTTCCATAAGGTCCGTTTCCGTGGCGCTGGACGCGGCCTCGGGTAAGCTCATTTTCACCGCAGTTGACTTGCCTTCGAATTCGTAGAAGCGGAAGACCAGGTCGTCGCTGTCTTCAGCTTTTTTCAATGCAGTCACGATTACGTTTTTTTGTTCGACGGATGCGAAGGAGCGTGTTTTGGACCATGCTCCCGCATGGGACTGAACCTCCACGGGAATCAGGGGGTAATTCAGCTCATAACCCTGGCGCATGGTGCCGCCGCTTTTCCAGTCTCCGGCATGGGGATAGAGCGAATACGTGAATTCATGGAATCCCTGGTCAGCGATGCGGCCATCGGGCGCAGGCATGCTTGGCGATCGAAGCAGCGACAGCCGAATCACGTTGTCCTTTGCGTCGTATCCATATTTGCTGGCATTGAGCAGACTGAATCCCTGGCTTGCATCCGAGATATCTCCCCATCGTTGAGCAGGGACTTCAAACTGCGCCTGTTCCGCGGGAGTGTTTCGCGTTGTGGGCCGCTCGATGGTGCCAAAGGGAATCTCAAAGGTAGCTTTTGTTGCCTGGACATTCACAGGGAACCCAACCTTGAGCAGGATATGGGACTCGTGCCAATCTACCTGGGTATGGACATCGATGCGCGCGACATTAGGATGCACGACAATGTCGCGAACAAAGTCTGAGTTTTGAAATTTATTCTTGATCCGCACCACGACGCGTTCCGGACCATTCTCTACAACTTTGACTTCCTCCGGCTGCTTGAGATCCCAGCTCTTTCCATCGAATTTCACTTCCCATGCATCCTGAACTGGAGGCAGATCGACGAACGTTTGAAGCAGATTGCCGCATCCTCCCGGAGCTACGGCTTCCTTGTTCGATGACTTGTCGACCAGGCTTGTAACACAGCCAGTATCTGCGTCGATCTTCATGCGGAAGAATTCGTTTTCAATGGTTGTGCCATCTACCTTTAAAGTCGAGGCAGCTGGCCTGGGATGAGCTACCGGAACAATATGGATCACCGCATAGCCAAGCGAGGGCACAGCCTTGACCATCACCTGCAACCTCGTCCGCTGCGTTGCGTCGTCTTTCGAGAGTACTTGCGACAACAGTAGTTTTCCTGCCACATCGACAGCTTCCAGCTCCTCGCCCTGCGCCGGCGTGTGGACTTCCACCGTTACCGGTTCGGTCCGTTCCCACGACAAAGGATTAAACACTACGAATGGGACACCCGGACCTTGGGTATCGATCTGAGCCGTAAGGTTATCGAGTGAGTGATTGAGAATCTTTCCACTTTCGAGACTCGCCTCATTCAGGTTGGCAAGCGCTTCGACATAGTTGTTGCCGACACCTGAGCCGGGCATCACATCGTGGAAGTCGTCGAATAATACCTTCTTCCAAATCCCTTCGAATTCTGAGTTGGAGTATGGCTGCTTTGTTGTAAGGAACGAGAGAGCCGCGAACTTTTCAGCATTCTGCAGCTGCTCTTCATTGTGCCGAATCTGCTTCTTGGTCTCGGACTGAGTCGTATAGCAGCCGCGATGGTCTTCCAGGTACAACTCACTGTTCCATATCGGCAGCTTCAGATCGCCGCTCGCGAGTGACTTCTCAACATCATCAAAGAAGCTGCGTGCCGTGCTGAACTCAGCCTTTGGAAAAACAGTCGAAGGCTCTTCGAGCTTCACGGCTTCATCCACTTCCTGGCGTGTAGGACCGCCGCCATGGTCGCCCACTCCGTATAGCTGCATGATCTCGGGGAAATGCGTCGAAGGCGCGTAGGTGGCTATGTCATTCGCAAGACCCACAGGCTCGGTCGTGCCGTTATAGGTGTGCGGAAAATAAGTGAGTACCTTGCTGCCATCCGGTGATTGCCACCAGAAAAGCTTGTAAGGAAATGTTGTCGTATCGTTCCATGACATCTTCTGCGTCACGAAGGTGTCGAATCCAGATCTCTTATAAAGCTGCGGCAGCTGCCACGTGTATCCGAAGGAATCAGGATTCCAGCCAATCTTTACGTCGACGCCGAACCTCTGCTGAAAGTATCGTTTTCCCACCAGTATCTGCCGGACAAGGGATTCGCCGTCTGGCATATTGAGATCGGGCTCTACCCACATGCCTCCAACCAGCTCCCAGCGTCCCTCTTTTACTCGCTTCTGTATTTCTTTGAATTCGGCGGGATACTTATCCTCGAGCCACGAGAAGTCCTGCACGCTCGACTGCGTATAGGTGAAGTTGGGATACTCGTTCATCAGTTGCAGAGCCGTGCCGAACGTGTCGCGCACCACTTCCACGGTTTCCGTCCACGGCCAGAGCCAGGCCATATCGATGTGCGCATTGCCCACTAACCTCACGGTGAACTGCTTCATCCATGCATTGAGCGGCTGCAGATCGCTGGTGGCCGTTTCGAGCGAATGCGTGAAGGCCGCCTGATCTCCCTTGTCCAGCGCTCCGAAATCGATTGCCTTGACGGCTTTGTCCAGTTGCTGCTCGCGTTCCTCTTTGCCGTCCGGAAATCCGTTGATGATGGCCTCGGCAGTTTGAATCTCACTACGGAGGAAACCGGGATCGGTTTGACCGGGATAATCCACGACAATTTTGGCGCCAAGAAATCTGCTCTGCTCTTCATGGAATGGAACCTTGATCGCTATCTGGAATTTCTGGCCTGGCTCGGCTTTGTTCGTGATTAGAATCGGGTCCAGAGTGCGCCCGTCTCCCTGCGCCACCAAACCGCCATTCAAAAATACCCGCCCATCTCTCGAGAATCGCACGACCAGCTTCAGACGAGCTCCGCGAGTGTCTTTGCCTCCGAGCGTGGACGGGACTTCCACTGTGGTGCGATACCATCCCTGTTGTGGGCCCGTGCTTGTGTCGCCTCCACGTCGCTCTGTATAGGTAAGAGTTGTAACCTTCCACGCCGAATCGTCCAAGGACACATCTTCTCCGTGAGGGATGTCCGCATCATGAAAGCGCCAGTCCTGTATCGGCAGATTCGTCATCGCCTCAAGACGAGCCATTTGAGGCGCGTATTTTTCCTGCCACTGCTGGCCTGGATCTCCATGATGTTGTGCCTGCAAGCCAATGCAAAAGAGACTGTAAAGTGCAATCACCGTAAAGCAGCGCTGGATGTTCTGCATAACGCAATTTTGTTCCTTCTCATGTGCGAATCGACGTCTGACCTTAAGCAAGCAATCGCTCCAATGTACGAGGGGTTGAATTTGTCTATATGTTCTGCGTGCACCCGCAAGACTCACGAATATGAAACGTAGTTGAGAGAACAATTTCCTGACGGGGAAATGGTTTCTTGCTCTGCATCCTTGTAAACAACAACTCGGCTGCGCGACGGCCGAGCTCCGCAGCGGGCTGCCGCACTACCGTGAGGCTGGGCGTCAAAATTTCGGCTAGCTCAAAATCGTCAAATGAAATAAGTGCGATATCGCTGCCAACACGCTTTCCCAACTGGCGCAGCACGCGGAGAACCAGCATGGTCGTAATGCCGTTCAGCGTAAGAATCGCATCCAGCTTTCCCGGACCTTTCTTCAAAAGCTTCTGAATGACCTCTGGATCAAGATCGCTTTCGTTCTCGACCAGGTAGGTCTCTTTTTTCAGATGAGCGCGCTTCATCGTGCTCACATAGCCGGCAACGCGCTCCGATCCGGTATAGAGATGAGGACGAGCGCCGATCGCAAGAATCCGGCGATAGCCATGGGACAACAGATGTTCCGTAGCTTCCCGCACCGAGTCGCGGTTGGTGACAGTGATGCTGTCGATGTTCGAATTACTGATCGGGCGATCGAATGAGACAACGGGAATATTAGCGGAGATGAACGAGTCGACCGTGCTGGTCCGTCCATCGGCAGGAGCGATGATAAGGCCATCTACCTGGCGGCGGACCAGCGTTTCCAACTCCTCCCGCTCCAACAATTCATCTCCTCCAGAACTTGTGAGCACAACTACGTGGCCGTTTTTTCGTGCGACTTCCTGTACTGCCTGCACTGCCGACGCGCTAAACGGATCGGCAAGATTCGGGACAACCATGCCGATAGCCGCCGACTTCCGCCCCTTCAGGCCGCGCGCCAGTTCATTCGGCCGGTATCCCAGCCTCGACATGACGGTACGAACCTTTTTGGCCGTTGCTGGCGCAATCCCTGGGTCGTCATTCAAGGCACGCGATGCCGTTTTTAGTGAAACGCCTGCTTCTCGAGCCACATCGACAAGCGTTGGACCATTCGTCTTCTTAAGCATGACTATCTTCGCTTCTTACGGGAATTCGGCCCAGCGTTGTATGCCGCTTAAGCATGTCTGCAGATAAAAACCAGCGATCCGGCATGCTGAACCTCTTCTACATTTAGTACAGCAAAGACAGGCGAATGGCACACAGAAACCGCGCTACAGCACTTCTGCCGCAGACCTATCTCCGTTCAGCCATCCATCTTTCCCAACCCAGTTGATTCTTCCCCGGCAATCATCTCTGCAAAACTCTACAGAGATGATTTGTTAGACAACGTTGTCTTATGTGAGACTCAAACTAATCTGTCCAACTCATCGTTGTCAACCTCAAAGCTTGTAATGGGAGGGCTTCCGTGCTTCTCGCAACATCAAAACGGGAAAAATAGGATTTTTATTGGGATATAGCAAGTAAATGACGAATATAGCTGCATGCGGCGCTCCTGGTCTACGGCGAGGAATAAATTTATTTTCGATTTTCAGTTGACAACAAATCCTGCAAGCGTCTAGCGTGATTTCCGTTGTTTATGACAACGTTGTCTATGAATGGAAAAAGGAACTCGGTGCAGTCGAAGGACAGCCTCGCACAAGAGCAGTGAGAAAAAAGATGCTCCTTTTCTATTCATCAACGCACAACTGCATGCGACCAATTCAGGAAAATCCAGTAACGCAAGTTTGAGGAGATACAGTGATGACAAAGCGAGGACTATACACGTTCTTACTTTTGTTGGCAGGAATGATCTTTCTTCCCGCCGGTGCCAGAGGACAGGCCGTGACGGGGACGCTCGTCGGAACGATCACAGATTCAGGCGGGGCAGTGATTCCAAATATCCCCGTCTCGATCACCAACCAGGGCACCGGGGCGGTGACGAATGCGACCAGCAATGAGAGCGGCAATTTCACTTTCACCTTTCTGCCTCCCGGCACCTACACGGTGACGGTGGCTGCACCCGGCTTCCAGAAGAAGGTAACCAGCGGCGTGAGTGTTCCTGTGAACACGACCACACGCGTTGATATTGCGCTACAGGCTGGTTCTACATCCCAAACCATCACTGTCACCGATCAGGCGCCGTTGTTGCAGACAGATCGCGCCGATGTCAGCTCGCAGATTGAGGGTAGACAGGTGCTCGAACTTCCGGTGGGGAACAGCCAGAACTTCCAAGAGACGGAATCTCTTATTCCCGGAGTCAGCGCGCCCATCTACGATCACTCGACGTTCGACGATGCACAGAATTCCGAGTCGTTTGATGTAAACGGGCAGTCTGAGCTTTCCAATAATTTGCAATTCGAAGGCATTGACGATAACGAGCGGACGGGCTTGTTGCAGGTCTACATTCCTCCGGCGGCTGCGCTACAAACAGTCGACGTGGAAACGAGCAATTACGCGCCTGAGTTTGGACGCGCTGCTGGAGCCGTGACCAACATTATTTTGAAGTCCGGCACGAACAAGCTTCATGGTTCGGCCTATGAGTTCAACCAGGTCAGCGCCTTGCAGGCGCGCAACTACTTCAACAACAGCGGCGTCTTTCCCCGGGACACTTACAACTACTACGGCGGAACAATCGGTGGTCCGATTATCAAAGATCGCACGTTCTTCTTTGGAGATTTCCTGCGCTTCGGAAATTACACAAACACCTATACGCTGATCACTGTTCCCACCGCTGACTTTCGGGCAGGGAATTTATCGGCAAGCCCAACTCCGATTTATGATCCCCAAACCGGCAATCCGAATGGCACAGGCCGCCAGCAGTTTTCGGGAAACATCATTCCCAGCCAACGCATAAGCCCAATTGCGGCGAATGTCCTTTCTCTGATCCCGCTCCCGAATATTCCCGGAGCAGGTGCTACGAACAACTATCAGGCGAACCCGAACTTTCACCAGACTTCGACGCAGTTCGACATCAAGCTGGATCAGGTTCTGCGCCAGGCAGACCACCTCACATTCCGCTACAGCTGGGGGAACACGGACATCGTGCAGAATCCTATTTTCGGCGATGCGGGAGGACCGGCGAGCGGAGGGGGTGAAGGCGAAGGTACCAATCGCGTCTACAACACGGCGCTTGAATATACGCGTGTCATTTCTCCGACGCTCTTTACCGAGTTACGCGGCGGCATCGACCACTATCGCAATAATCAGACACCATCCGGTTACGGCACGGACCTGGCCAGCCAGTTGGGAATTCCCGGTGTGAACGTAAGTCCATTCACGAGCGGAGCTCCTACGATCGATATCACCAGTTACTCTGAGCCGCTCATCGGCGTCGGCAGCAGCTATCCGTGGATTCGCGGTGAGACGAATATTGACTTAGTCAATAACTGGACAAAAATAGCCGGCAACCATTCCTTCAAATTTGGTGGCGAAGTACGCCGCGTGCGCGACGATCTCGTGCAAGGGCAGACATACGGACCGCGCGGTGTCTTTACCTACGCCGACGGCCAGACCGGTTTAAACGCGCCTGGCGCAATAACAAGCTACGGCAATGATTTTGCAAGCTTCCTGCTCGATCTTCCGAATCAAGTGGGACGCGATGTGAACGTAGGCGACGCCAGCTGGAGACAGACGCTCTATTTTGCCTTCTTCCAGGACACATGGCAGGCAACAAAGGCTCTTACTTTGACCTACGGTCTGCGCTGGGAGTTCTATCCTCCGGCGAATCCACGCAAGTCCGGCGGATTTTCTCAGTACAATCTCGCGACGAACAGTCTGGAAGTCGCTGGGTATGGGAACATCCCCAAGGATCTTGGGATGAATGTAAACTACAAAGATTTTGAGCCCCGCATGGGACTAGCGTGGCGTCCTCTTCCTCAGACTGTGGTCCGCGCCGGATTCGGCATCAGCTACACTCCGTTTCAGGACAATGTCTACGCGTTTAACTATCCGGTAAGACAGAATGTGGTCTTCAATTCACTGAATGCCTATACGCCGTCGGTCGAGACGGATGGCGTTACCACTGAAAATATGGCCGCTGGCTTTCCCCCGGCACCGCAGCCCACCATTCCAGCAGATGGCATCATTCCCAATGCCTCGATCACCTCAACGTGGATCGTTGTGGATACCAACTATAAAGATCCCTATGTTATGTCTTACAACCTGACAGTCGAGCGGGACCTGGGTAACAAATGGGTAGGAAACGTGGCTTATGTAGGCAATGTTGGCCGCCATATTCCAGGCAACTACAACATGAATGCCGGACAAATCGCCGGCGCCGGCGCAAGCGGTCAGCCGGAATTCGCAACCCTTGGCCGCACCGCGAGCACTGAGCTTCTGCCGAAGGGAACTTCTTCCAATTACAATTCGCTGCAGGCGACCCTTACTCGCCGGCTTAGCAACAGCCTAATCGCAACGACTGGCTATGCGTGGCAAAAAGCTCTGGGATATAACTCCAGCCAGACCGGTCTTGGCACTTACAACTTCTATCTCGACTTTCAGCGTAACTATGCGCCTACCTTGTGGAATCGCAATCAGACATTTGTCCAGAGCTTTGTCTACAGTCTGCCTTTTGGAAAAGGACAGCGCTTCCTGCCATCCGGCCCGATAGCTTCTATCTTCGGTGGCTTGCAGGTGAGTGGTCTGCTAAGTGCCGATACCGGGACGCCGCTTTTCTTCCAGGCAAGCTCTTCACAGCTCAACGCACCGGGAACGGATCAGGTGCCGAACCAGATCGCTCCTTTCCATCGTCTCCACGGCATCGGCACAACACGGAACTGGTTTGATACCACCGCCTTTGTCCAGCCAACCGGGGCCGTACTCGGCAACATGGGACAGAACGTGTACAGCGGGCCCGCGCTCGTCGCATTCGATGCTTCTTTGCAGAAAGAAATTGCTATCCGCGAAGGCATCGGACTTACTCTCCGGATGCAGGCATTCAATGCGCTGAATCATCCGGTGTTTGCCAACCCCAGCACCAATCTCACAAGCACCAGCTTTGGGCAGGTGACGTCTACCCTGGGCAGCGCGGGAACTTCAGAGAGCAGCCGTGCTATGCAGATAGCCGCAACAATTCACTTCTAAGAGAGGAATGAGACATTCATGGGGTCAAGGACATCTATGAAAGAAATTTCCCGGCGACGATTTCTCGCAGGCGCTGCGATGACTGCAGCAGCAGGAGTTGCCTATCCGATCTTCGGCCAGGCAACTCGCCATAAATCACCGTTTAGGGTTGCGGTCATCAGTGACGAAATCTCCCAGGATTTTGATCATGCTTGCTCCGTAATCTCGAAAGAGTTCGAGCTGCAATGGGTAGAGTTGCGCGGTATGTGGGGGAAGAACCTGCAAGCCCTCAGCGACACGGAGCTGTCTCAGGCAGAAGCGATCCTCGAGAAATACAGCCTTCAAGTAACAGATATCGCCAGTCCACTGTTTAAGGTCGATTGGCCTGGAGCGCCGCGATCAAAATTCAGCCCCAAGAACGATTCCTTTAACGCAGACTTCAATTTCAAGCAGCAACAGGACGTGCTTGAGCGCAGCATCGCTCTGGCGAAGCGCTTCAAGACCAACCGTGTGCGCTGCTTTGACTTCTGGCGGCTGGACGATGCGAAGCCTTATCGCGAGGCCATCAACGCAAAGCTGTTAGAGACTGCGAACACCTGTGGACAGCAGGGCGTTCTATTGGTTATCGAGAATGAGTTCGAATGCAATACTGCCACCGGGGGAGAGGCGGCCGCGACTCTGGCCGGCATTCAATCTCCGCATTTCTTCCTGAACTGGGATGCCGGAAATGCCGTCACGGCCGGCGAATTGGATGCCTTCCCAGCCGCGTGGGATTTGCTTCCCAAAAACCGCATCGGTCACTGCCACTGCAAAAACGCGGTGAAAGACGCAGAGGGCAAGATTCACTGGGCCCCGGTAGGAACGGGCTACATTGACTGGACTGCACAGTTCAAAGCTCTTGCCGCAACCGGCTATCGGGAGGCAGTCAGTCTGGAGACACATTGGCGCGGCGCGGGCACACCGGAGGCCTCCACTCGCATCAGCTGGCAGCAGATGAAGCAGGCACTGCAAAATTCCGGAACACTCACTTAAATCGGGGGATGAAATGAACAGACGCGAGTTTATTGGCGGCGCTGCAGCCGCAGGCATGGCAGCGATGGCAACTACCTCTCCGCTTCGCGCAATGGCTGCAAGCGACCGTATCCGCATCGGAATGATCGGAGCAGGTTCCCGCGGACAGCAGGACCTGCGCGACGCGATCAAACTACCCGGCGTCGAATGTGTTGCGGTGGCGGATATCTACTCTCGCAGGCGCGACGAGGCCAAGGGCATCGTGCCTGACGCAACGATGTATGACGATCCTCGGCGGTTGCTGGATCGCAAGGACATCGATGCCGTCATTGTGGCGACCCCGGTCTTTCTGCATTCGAAGTATCTGCAGGATGTCTTGGCTGCCGGCAAAGATGTGTATTGCGAAAAGACGATGACCTGGGATATCGCCGAAGCCGTGGCGTGCCGCAAGGCAGCCAATGCCTCGTCGCAAGTAGTTCAGATTGGCTTGCAGCATGAGAGCGAAGGCGCTCTCGAGGATGCGCGGCAATGGATGCAGCAGGGGCTGGTGGGAAAAGTGACCATGGTAGAAGCGTGGATGAGCCGCAACACTCGTCATGGCGAGGGCGAATGGCGGCGTCCGATTCCGCCGGATTGCGATGCGCAGCATGTGAACTATCCGCTCTTTTTGAACGACCGCCCAAAGGAGGCATTCAACGCTGAGCACTATATGAACTGGCGGCTTTATTGGGAATTCTCGGGCGGCAACATAACTGAGAATATGGTCCACCAGATTGCATGGATCATTACGGCACTGGACTTGAAAGAACCTGTTGCGGCTTCCATGATGGGCGGCGTGTTCTCTGAGAAAGATGGACGGCAGGTCCCGGACACGATCAGCGTTACACTCGAATACCCGAACGACCTTGTTGTTTTATGGCAATCGACCTTCAGCAACAGCCGCTACGGACTAGGCGAGCACTTTCTTGGAAGAGACGGCACGATTGAACACATCAGTGGCGCGACCGATATGGTGACTGGGAAATATTCCGGCGGCATCAACTATTATCCCGAAAAACTCAACCGTCCCGATGGCATCGCCCTGAAAGGGGAATGTCCGGGAGTGAACCACATGCAGAACTGGATGGATTGCATCCGAGCGCGCAACAAGAAGACAAATGCCCCTGTAGAAATAGGCTATCTGTCAGCGATTGCAGCGCATATGTCGAATCTCTCCTATCGAACAAAGCAGCGCATTACTCTCGAAGAGGCAATGAAAGCGAAACAGCAGTACTAACCACGACTGTATCCGTCAAGGAGGTTTTCAGTGGACGCAACTCGACGTTCTCTCATGTGGGCTATTCCCATGCTCGCCGCAGCAGAAGCATTCGCGGCCGATGGCAAGCCGCTCAGCTCTTTTGCCACGCCGTACGATCAATTGCCAGTGAAGTCGAATGGCAAGACAACATCGCGGCCCATCCTGGATGGCATCACGCATTCGGGCGATCACCTTGAAGTGCATGAGACGACGCTGACGCCCGGAAGCTCACCTCATCCGCCTCATCGCCACGAGCATGAAGAGCTATTTCTGATGATGAAGGGCAATCTCGCAGTGACAATCGAGGGCAAGACGACAGTGATCGGACCAGGAGCGGCTGCATTTGTACACTCTGGTGAACTTCACGGGGTTCGCAATCCCGGCAATGAGGATACGCAATACTTCGTGGTAGCCACAGGCGTATAAGCAGAAATCATCAAGCAGACTGGTTGGTCTGATGATTTACTATCGCGGCAAAGATCACGGTAGTGATATGCCATCGAAGATAGGCGAGGTGCTTCGATCGGTCTCGACGGCCTGGAGACTTCAACGGTATTGGATCCACACAGAGGTAGGCGACTAGATGGCCACAACAATATCTTCCTCAATGTTGCAGAAGAAGATACAGCAGCGATCCTATATGCACCTCTTGGCCTCGATCGCGCGTCGCGCAAGAGCGCGCTCGCAAATGGTACCGAAGGCTGGCGATCTCGATCCGCTGAGGTAGAGGTACTCTCACGTGATTCCG
>Ga0206863_1118_pt1 | contig 27545 bp, 16 predicted proteins | sample Alteio_BWOrgCont_41_FD_152634 | JGI IMG/M metagenome (GOLD analysis project Ga0206863, IMG submission 152634) | Enriched cells from forest soil in Barre Woods Harvard Forest LTER site, Petersham, Massachusetts, United States -... | ecosystem: Environmental > Terrestrial > Soil > Temperate forest >...
ACAGAAGCGCGCGAAGATCGCAAAGGGACAGATACCGGAAATTGAGGGGGTTGAACATCGCAGGCGTTGCGGGTAGGCTCGTGGGTCTTACAAATGACGAATACGACCGACGCGGTGACGCCTACTGATTTTATCCGGGATGTGGTGGCTTGCGACCTGGAGACCGGGAGGACAAAGCGGGCGCACACACGGTTTCCCCCGGAGCCGAATGGCTATTTGCATATCGGGCATGCGAAGTCGATTTGCCTCAATTTCGGGATTGCGCACGAGTTCAACGGCATCTGCAACCTGCGGATGGATGACACGAATCCGGCAAAGGAGGATGTGGAGTACGTCGATTCCATCCTGGAGGATGTACGGTGGCTCATTGGGGGCTGGGCGGATGAGAGCCTGGGTATGAAGCCGCGGGGCATGACGCCGGCATCGCAGGATGTGGGAGGAAAGAAGGATTTTGAGCTGGAAGCGAAGACGGGGACGATCGAAGGGACAGAGCCGTTCTATGCGTCAGATTATTTTGAGCAACTCCATGAGTATGCTGTGCAGTTGATCAAGCTGGGGAAGGCCTATGTCGATGACCTGACTCCGGAGGAAATGGAGACCCACCGCGGGGCGCCGGACAAGCCGGGTAAGGATAGCCCGTATCGTACGCGCAATGTGGAGGAGAGCCTGGATCTCTTTGCACAGATGCGCATGGGAGAGTACCCGAATGGGGCCCGGACGCTGCGCGCCAAGATAGACATGGCCTCGCCGAATGTGTGGATGCGGGACCCGGTGCTCTATCGCATCCGGCATACGGAGCATCATCACACGGGGGCGACGTGGTGCATCTACCCGATGTATGATTTCGCCCATTGCCTGAGCGATTACATCGAAGGGATCACACACAGCATCTGCACGCTGGAGTTTGAGGTACACCGCCCGCTGTATAACTGGCTGCTGGAGAGCCTCTCGCTGCCACGTCCCCTGCCGCATCAGTATGAATTTGCGCGGCTGAGCCTGACCTACACGGTGATGAGCAAGCGGAAGCTGATGCAACTGGTGAATGAGGGGCTGGTGAATGGATGGGATGACCCGCGGATGCCGACAATAAGCGGCCTGCGGCGGCGCGGCGTGACGGCGAGCGCGCTGCGGAGTTTCGCGTATCACGTCGGGATCACGAAGTATGACGGGCTGACGGATGTCGCGGTGCTGGAGCATGAGATACGCGCGGAGTTCAACAAAAACTCACCCCGACGTCTCGCCGTGCTGCACCCGCTGAAGGTGGTGCTGACGAATTACCCGGAGGATCGCACGGAGGAGCTGGAAGCGGTGAATAACCCCGAGGCGCCGGAGACGGGGACGCGAAAGGTGCCATTCTCGCGCGAGCTGTATATCGACCGGGAGGATTTTATGGAAGTGCCCCCGCCGAAGTATTTCCGGCTGCGGCCGGGCGGAGAGGTGCGGCTGAAATACGGCTATATCATCAAGTGCGAGGAGGTGGTGAAGGATGCGGCGGGCGAGATCATCGAGGTGCGCTGCACGGCAGACCTGGAGAGCAAGAGTGGCGGTGCCACCTCCGGGCGCAAGGTGAAGGGGACGATCCACTGGGTGAGCGCCCGGGAGGCGGTGGACGCGGAGGTGCGGCTCTACGATAGGCTATTCACGGTACCGGAGCCGGATGCGGATGGGGATTTCAAGGCACACTTGAATCCGGACTCGCTGCAAGTGGTCCAGGCGAAGTGCGAGCCCTCGCTGAAGATGGCGCAGCCAGAGGTGCGGTATCAGTTTGAGCGGGTAGGCTACTTCGCTCTGGAAAAGGAGAGCACCCCGGAAAAGCTGATTTTCAACCGGACGATCACGCTGAAGGATGCGTGGGCAAAGGAGATGAAGAAAGGGTGACGCCCGGTGTCAATCGCGATCACCGCCGGACGATTGCCAACGAGGTCAATCTTCGAGGGTAAAGCCAGCTTTGATGGTGACCTGCCAGTGGGCGATTGCGCCATTCTCGAGGTGACCGCGGGTTTCGATGACTTCAAACCAGCGGAGGTTTCGGATCGTCTTGCCGGCGCGCTTGATGGCGTTCTCGACGGCGGCTTCAATGCCCTTGGGGGAGGAGCCGACGAGTTCGATCAATTTGTAGGTGTGCTCGCTCATGGTAATGCCTGAATCGCATGGAGATGCGCGTAAGGGCGTATGGGGAGCGGCCCCGACTGGATTTGCAGGTGTTTTTTCCAGTTGCGGGGGTGCGGGCGTGATGCGATAAACACCCTCCCGCAAGGCTAGGTGCCCGGCATCCAGGAGGTCTGAGATGCGTGAAATGCGATAGGCTGGATAGCTCAGTTGGTAGAGCAGAGGACTGAAAATCCTCGTGTCGCCGGTTCGATTCCGGCTCCAGCCACCTCTTCTACTCGCCTTATAGAGAGCTACTTACGCGAGCTTTTCGCCTCCCGTTTCGTCCCCTTCGTAGAACCCCTGATCTGCGGAATAACGCACCTTTCATGCACTTATTTTCATGTTCTTTCATGCACTGAATCCCTTGTCTCTTAATGCCATCAGCGCACTGACACAGAAATCCCACCAACTTTGCATCATTGAATCTCTGAACCCTGATGCCCTGAACCCTGGCACCCGGTGCCTTGGGTCCGGGCTTTAGAACACTGGGTAGCCGAAAATCCTACACCGTGAAACGAGACTGCGGAGCCCCTGAAGAGCAACGGCGGGAGGAAACGGAGCACCCCGGAGGCCGGTCGCAGGGGTTTCCTCCGCCGCATCTGTACTCTAGGATTTGTCTGAGCGAATCACACGTTTAGGGAATAAAATCCCTTTCTTTTCGACCGTCGAGTGGGTTTTGTCATTTGAATTACCTTCCTTGCGCGTTACCGCGACGTTCTTCTGAAAGATGATTCCTTTAGTCTCCATCTTGGTGCGGTGTGTTCGACCGCCCGTTTCTGGATCGTACGTATCGGCGGTTCGCTTTGTAAAAATAAATCCCGCTTGGCCATCATGCGTTCTACCGAGAACTTCGTTGGTCTTAACATCAGTCGCGATAGCAACGCGTTCAGTAAAGATTATGCCCTCGGTGTCCATGCGCACTTCCGCTAGAACCTCTTTAGTTTTTCGACTCCGAACCACTGCAACTTTGTCAGTGAAAATAATCCCTCGCTTCTCAAGGGTAGCTTCCAGCGCAAATGGGAATCGATCACGCAGGGCCGCTATTGCCCCCTTTATTAGAAGCGAGTCATGTTTGCACTCCTCACACCTATGGGGCAAATCCCAGCCATTTTCCCTGCACCTTAGCTGGCATCCAGTTGAAATCCGAAAAGACCTTCCACACTGCTTGCAGCAGATGTCTTTCGGAGCGAACTTGACTTTGCATCGTTCACAGAATTTTGGTGGCTGATCCCACTCCCGATTCGCGCGAATCGGAGTTCCGCATGCGCTACACGGAACCTCGTACCATTTCGCATCGTTTTTAACTTTGCACCTTTTGCAAAAACGGGGGGCGTGAGCCCACTCTCGACATACGTCAATCTTAGCACCGCACTCTTCGCAAGGTTTCTCGTACCATTTTGCATCATGCTTAGCCTTGCAGCTCTTACAAAAACGAGGTGCCCGCTCCCATTCTCGGCATACTTCCATAGTAGAACCACAGTCCTCACAAGCCTTCTTGTACCACTTGGCATCATGTTTGGCTTTGCAGTTTTTGCAAAAGCGTGGTGCCCTGTCCCACTCTCGGCACACCCGCATCGAAGCACCACATTCCTCACACGGCTTTTCGTACCACTTGGCATCATGGCTCGCTTTGCAACTCTTGCAGTATCGGGGTGGATTATCCCATTCTCGGCAAATCCGCATCGAGGTACCGCACCCTTCGCAGGATTTCTCATACCAGTCAGCTTCGTGCCTCTCTTTGCAATTCTTGCAGAAGCGAGGCGGATTGCTCCATTCCTCGCAAACTTTCATTTCAGACCCGCAGTCTTGGCACGAGATCGAATACCAATTGGCCACGCCGGAAAATACCAAACCTATCGCCCGCGTCAAAGGCTCGAATGGGCGCATTGGTAGCATTTGCAGTGCTTTTGCCCGAGCGATGGAGATCACACTCGGTGGTCTGGCACCTCGAACCCGCATCAGGCTCCAGACTCCGGTCAATCTCTTTGCCGAATTCGAGGGGAAGAGGGCACCAGCCGGTCCATTCGCCAGCGCAATTCCCAAGGCGAACCGGTGAAATCATTTTCCGGTCCCCCGGCATCCAATTCCACCCACCCCGCGCCTCGGGTCCCGGCTTCAGGGTACCGGGTCAGAAGTGAAGCGACGAGCCGGGGGCCTTTTCCCCCCAATCCTTTATGGCGATACCGCCGCCCCTCCCGGCTTGCTTCCCCTGCCCTTCTCCAGTTTCATTGCCGGGCACCCCTTGAGCGACCCCAACCTCTCCTCCTTCATCTGGTCCGTGGCCGACTTGCTTCGTGGCGATTACAAGCAGTCCGACTATGGCAAGGTCATCCTGCCGTTCACCGTCCTCCGCCGCTTGGATTGTGTGCTGGAGCCCACAAAGGCTGCTGTTCTCGCTGAGAAAACCGGGCGGGAGAAAGCGGGGCTAAATCCCGAGCCCTTCCTTCTCCGGAAAGCGGAGCAGCTCTTTTACAACACCTCGCCCTTGGACATGAAGCGGCTCATGGGGGACCAGGACCACATCGCCGAGAATCTGCGAGCCTATATGCAGGGGTTCTCCCCCGCCGTGCGCGACATCTTCGAGAGCTTCGATTTTCACACCCAGATCGACCGGCTCGCAAAAGCGGGGCTGCTCTACCTCGTCACGGAGAAATTCGCCGGAATCGATCTCCACCCGGATGCGGTCAGCAATGCCCAGATGGGCGCTGTCTTCGAGGAACTGATTCGGAAATTCGCCGAGCTTTCCAATGAAACCGCCGGGGAGCATTTCACGCCGCGCGAGGTCATCCGCCTCATGGTCAATCTCCTTTTCATCGAGGATGATGCCGCGCTCACACAGCCCGGTGTGGTGCGCTCAATCTACGATCCCACCGCCGGGACGGGGGGCATGCTTTCTGTGGCCGGGGAACACCTCGCCAGCATGAACCCCAAGGCTCGGCTCGTCGTATACGGCCAGGAGCTAAACCCCGAGTCATACGCCATTTGCAAAGCCGATATGCTCATCAAGGGCGAGGACATCGCCAATATCATCTTTGGCAATACCCTCTCGAATGATGGCCTCCCCGGCAAACAGTTCGATTACATGCTCTCAAATCCACCCTTCGGCGTGGAGTGGAAAAAGGTTGAGAATGAAGTCCGCAAGGAAGCCAAGGAACTGGGTTACAATGGCCGGTTTGGCACAGGCCTGCCACGCGTCAGCGATGGCTCGCTCCTCTTCCTGCTCCATCTCATCTCGAAGATGCGCCCCATCGCCGATGGCGGCAGCCGGTTTGGTATCGTCCTCAATGGCTCCCCGCTCTTCACCGGCAGCGCGGGTTCAGGCGAGAGCGAAATTCGCCGGTACGTGTTGGAGAATGACTTGCTGGAGGCAATTATCGGCCTACCAACCGAGATGTTCTACAATACCGGCATCAATACCTATATCTGGATCGTCAGCAACCGGAAACCCGTCGCCCGACGTGGAAAGGTCCAGCTTATCGACGCCAGCGGCTTCTGGCAAAAAATGCGAAAAAGTCTCGGCAGCAAACGCAAGGAACTCAGTGCGCAACACATAATATTGATTACCCGCCTTTTTGGCGATTTCAGAGAATGCACAAGTGATGGATTCCCAATCAGTCGCATCTTCAGAAATAGCGATTTTGGCTACCGCAGCATCACCATTGAACGTCCAGAGCGCGATGGGGCGGGCAAAGTATTGCTTGGCACAAACGGCAAATTTAAGGGCAAGGCGATGCCCGATACTAGCCTGCGCGACACCGAAAACGTCCCGCTCAGTGAGGAAATCGAAGAATACTTCAAGCGCGAGGTGCTTCCGCATGCCCCCGATTCCTGGATAGATCACGAGAAGACCAAGATTGGGTACGAGATTCCATTCAATCGGCATTTCTACGTTTTGAAGCCGCTGCGCTCACTGGCCGAGATTGACGCGGAATTAAAAGGCGTCACCGACCGCATTCTGACAATGATCGCGGGGTTGTCAAAATGAGCTTCCCGTCTTACCCGAACTACAAAGACAGCGGCATCGAATGGCTGCGAGAAGTTCCGATACATTGGAAAACAAAGCGGCTGAAGTTTCTTTGCAACATCCAGACCGGGGACAAGGACACCGAAAATGCGGTTGAGGATGGCATTTATCCCTTCTTCGTTCGCTCACAAACGATAGAAAGAATTAACTCCTTCTCGTTTGATTGCGAAGCCATCCTAACAGCGGGCGACGGTGCCGGTGTTGGAAAAGTTTTTCACTATCATAGGGGGCCCTTCGATTTTCACCAACGCGTCTATATGTTAAACGCATTTCAGGAGGTTTCTGGCCAATTCCTTTTTCACTTTCTACGCGAGAACTTCTACAAGGTGGCACTGGAAGGCGGCGCAAAATCGACGGTAGATTCGTTGCGCAGGCCCCTATTCACTAATTTTCCCATTGTTTTTCCGCCGTTGCAGGAGCAGCAATCCATCGTTGCATTCGTAGAGCGAGAATCAGCGAAGATCGACAGTCTCGTGGTGGAGCAGAAACAATTGATTGAAATCCTAAAAGAAAAACATCAGGCCCTCATTTCCCACACCGTGACGAAGGGGCTGAACCCCAACGTCCCGATGAAACCGTCTGGTGTCAATTGGCTCGGTGACGTGCCAGCTCATTGGGGGATTGTGCGAAGCAGGCGCGTCTTCCACGTACGTAATGAACCAGCGCATGAATCCGATCAACAGCTCACTGCGTCTCAAAAACACGGGGTGATATTCCAGACGGAATTTGAAAGATTGGAAGGCCGCAGAGTTGTTCAAATCATCAAAGGCATTGAGAGCCTGAGGCATGCTGAGCCAAATGACTTCGTTATCAGCCTACGAAGCTTTCAGGGTGGAATAGAATGGTGCAGGCTCAGTGGCTCCATTACTTTTCACTATGTAGTGCTAGTGCCAATCAAAGGGGTGTACGAACCGTTTTTTGCCCATCTATTCAAAAGCTTTACATACATTCAGGCTCTGAGGTCAACGACAGACCTAATCAGAGATGGCCAGGATTTGAGATATTCACATTTTGTTCAAGTTGAATTACCCCTCATCCCGTTAAAGGAGCAGGAAATTATTGCCTCTTTTCTCGATTGTGAAACCTCAAAGTTCGAAGCTTTGACCGCTGAAACTCAACGGGCCATCGATCTTCTGCAAGAACGCCGCACCGCGCTAATCTCAGCCGCAGTCACCGGTCAGATCGATGTGCGTCGAGTAATCCCTCCTTCTCAGGTCATGGCTGATAATCTTACGATCAATGTGGCTCGGGAGATTCTCGCGGCGGAGATTCTTACTCACTGCCACGCAGAGCCCACAACTGGACGCATAAAACTACAGAAGTTGATTCATCTCTGCGAACACGTGGCGGAATTAGAGGAAGTATGTGGCGATTATGAACGCCAGGCCGCTGGTCCGTTCGATGGAGTTCTAATGGACGAAATCGCGACCGGGTTAAGGAGTCGCCAATGGTTCAACGAAGAGTTGAGCGAAGACCGTTTCATCTATCGTCCGCTCGCAAAGGCGGGCGAACACAAGGCTTATCTCGATAGCTGGCGTGATAAGATGGGGAAGGTTCGGTGGCTCATAGGACTTCTGAAAGTGGCAGATTCGAAAAAATGTGAGAGGGTTGCCACACTATACGCGGCGTGGAATGACCTCTTAATCGAAGGGCGCTCTCCAACGGACGCCGAGATCATCCACCAGGCATCAGACTCGGAACTATGGCATAAAAGTAAGTCAAAGATTCCGCCAAAGAAGTGGGCGTCCACATTGCAATGGATGAAAGACGAGCAAGTCATTCCGACGGGCTTTGGAAGTCACACTAGACCGCTAGGCTCAACAAGAAGAACTAGCGACCTCACTGGAGGGCAACTGAAACTTCTGTGAGCATGACGCCCAAAACCATTCAAATCTTTCTACCCGGCGGCGATCCTCGCGGCATCCGCGTGGCCGAGATTACAACCCGCATCGTCCAGGTGATCGAAGTTCCCCGCAGTCTCCTGCCGGATTTTCTCAAGATGCCGGAAAGCGGTCAGGTAGCGCTCTACTTCCTCTTCGGGGAATCAGAGGATGGCGCAGAACAGCGAGTTTACATCGGGCAGACAGGCGACCTCCGCGCCCGACTCGTGAAGCACAACCAAGAAAAGGAGTTCTGGCAGCGAGCGCTTGTGCTCATTTCCAAGACCAACAGCCTCACTCAGACCCACGCGCTCTTCCTGGAATGGTTTTGTCTTCGAACCGCAAGGCAGGCCGAACGGTACGCGGATGAAAATGGTAATAGCGGGAGTAAGCCTCACACTCCGCCGCCGCTGGAGGCGGACTGCTTTGAAATATTCGAGACAGGCCAAGCGCTATTGGCGACACTTGGTTATCCCATCTTCGACCCAGTCGCGAAATCTGTTCAAGCAACTCCGGAAAAAGAAGTAAATGGATCAGTGGCCTCGCCCGCAAAGGTCCACAGCGAAGAAATCTATTATTGCAACGGCTCCGGGGCCAATGGACGCGGCGAGTACACGCAGGAAGGTTTTGTAGTGCTCAAAGGTTCCGTAGGACGGAAGCAAAACGTTCCCTCGATTGTGGGCACGGCTGGAGAGAACCTTAGAAACAGATTGCTCCAATCTGGAGTGATGCGTGTAGAGGGAGACACTGTCGTATTTGAGAAGGATCATCTTTTCCGTTCGCCGAGCATGGCGGCGCTTTCACTCATGGGCAGAACCGCGAATGGATGGCTTGAGTGGAAAACGAAGGATGGTAGGACGCTTGACTCTGTGGAGCGGCAATATGGGGAAGGCAATTTGGCCCCATGAGCCTGCGCAAGGAGATTCGCATGGAGGAGGAAATCTGCGAGCATCTCGCGGCAAATGGTTGGCTCCATGCGGATGGCGACGCTGCGAAATATGACCGGGGGCGTGCGCTCTTTCCAGAAGATGTCATGGCGTGGGTCACGAAATCGCAGCCGAAGGCGTGGGAGGCCTTGACCAAAAGCCACGGAGCGCAGGCGGGTGAGACGCTTCTAATGCGGCTGCGAGAGCAACTGGACCATCGCGGCACCCTGGAGGTATTGCGCATTGGCGTGGAGTTGCTGGGGCTTCGCCAGCCGGTGAAGCTGGCGGAGTTCAAACCGGCGCTACGGATGAATCCGGAGATATTGGCGAGATACGCGGCAAACCGGCTTCGCATCGTGCGGCAGGTTCATTACTCCACGACGAATGAGAACAGCATCGATCTCGTCCTCTTTCTGAATGGCATCCCCGTGGCCACGGTGGAATTGAAAACGGATTTCACCCAAAGCATCGATGATGCAGTGGACCAATACCGATTTGATCGACTGCCGCAACCGAAAGGGCGGGCTGCCGAGCCCCTCCTCTCCTTCCCCAGCGGGGCGCTTGTCCATTTTGCGGTGAGCAATAGCGAGGTGCGGATGGTGACGAAGCTGGCCGGTCCGGCCACGGTTTTCCTCCCGTTCAACCAAGGGGATAACGGAGCAAAGGGAAATCCAGTGAACCCGCACGGTGGGCATCGGACGGCCTACCTCTGGGAACAGGTGTGGGCGCGTGAAAGCTGGCTGGAAATCCTGGGGCGCTATCTCATCGCCCAGCGGAACAACAAAAAGCAGATCGAGAAGCTGATCTTTCCCCGGTATCACCAGCTCGACGTGACGCGACGGCTCCAGTCGGCGGTATTGGCGCGGGGAGCAGGCGGAAAGTATCTCATCCAGCACTCGGCTGGCTCCGGGAAGACGAACTCGATAGCCTGGACGGCCCATTTTCTGGCCGATCTGCACGACGCGCAGGACAACAAAATACTCGATAGCGTGCTCGTGGTCTCGGATCGCAACGTGATCGATTCGCAGCTCCAGGAGGCGCTCTTCGATTTCCAGCGAACCAGCGGCGTGGTAGCGACCATCAAAGGAAATGATGGCCGCAAGGGCGCGGAACTGACCGAAGCGCTCTCCGGCGACAAAAAGATCGTCGTTTGCACGATCCAGACATTTCCCTTTGCCTTGGAACGAGTGCGCGAACTGGCAGCGACCAAGGGAAAGCGGTTTGCGGTGATAGCAGACGAGGCGCACAGCTCGCAGAGCGGGCAGGCCGCTGCAAAGCTGAAAGCGGTATTGACCGCCGAGGAGTTGAAGGAATTGCAGGAAGGGGGCGAAGTAAGTACAGAAGACATCCTCGCAGCGGAGATGGCGGCGCGGGCGAGCGAGGCCGGAATAACCTTCGTCGCCTTCACGGCTACGCCGAAATCGAAGACGATGGAGATTTTCGGTACGCGACCCGATCCGACACAGCCCGCAGGTCCCGGAAACCTGCCCGCGCCATTCCACGTCTACTCGATGCGCCAGGCAATCGAAGAAGGATTCATCCTCGACGTGCTACGGAACTATACGCCGTATAAGCTGGCCTTCCGGCTGGCGCACAAAGGGGCGGATTATGATGAGAAGACCGTCATTCGAGATGAGGCAATGAAGGGGATCATGGGCTGGGTGCGCCTGCATCCGTACAACATTTCGCAAAAGGTCGAGGTGGTGGTTGAGCATTTCCGGCGATTCGTGGCCCCACTGCTGGACGGCCATGCGAAGGCGATGGTGGTGGTAGCCAGCCGCATCGAGGCGGTGCGCTGGAAGCTGGCGGTGGAGCGTTACATCCAGAAGAACGGATACCCGATTCGGACGTTGGTGGCGTTCTCCGGCGAGGTGGACGACAAGGAATCCGGCCCCGATCCATTCTCGGAAACGAGCGCAACGATGAATCCCAATTTGCGAGGCCGAGACATTCGCGAAGCTTTCAAGGGCGAGGAATACAAAATCCTGCTCGTCGCGAACAAGTTCCAGACGGGCTTCGATCAGCCGTTGCTCTGCGGCATGTATGTCGATAAGCGGCTGGCGGGTATCCAAGCCGTACAGACACTCTCACGGCTAAACCGGGCGCATCCGGGCAAGGACACGACGTATGTCCTCGATTTTGTAAATGACCCGGAAGAAATCCTGGAGGCATTCAAGACCTACTACGCCACGGCGGAGCTGGCGAATACGACTGATCCGAATTTGGTCTTCAATCTTCGGGCGAAACTGGATGCCACGGGCTATTACGACGAGTACGAAGTCGAGCGGGTGGTGACAGTCGAATTGAACCCGAATGCGAAGCAAGGCGATTTGCTGGCGGCGCTTCAGCCCGTCGAAGATCGACTGATGAGGAAATACAAGACCGCGCAGGAAGCGCTAAGGGCTGCTCGCGCAAGGAAGGACGCCGATGGGGAGCAAGCCGCGCAAGATGAGCTGAACGCGCTGATCCTGTTCAAGCGCGACATGGGCGCGTACGTGCGGCTTTACACGTTCCTCTCTCAGATTTTCGACTACGGAAACACCGCAATAGAGAAGCGCGCGATATTCTACAAATGCCTGATCCCGCTGCTGGAGTTTGGGCGCGAGCGCGAGGGCATCGATCTCTCGAAGGTGATGCTCACGCATCACAATCTGAAAAATCTCGGGAAACGGGCAATGACGCTCGGCGGCGAGGCTCCAAAGCTGGAGCCCACGACGGAATCCGGAACCGGCACCGTCCAGGAAAAAGAGAAAGCATTGCTGGCCGAGATCATCGAAAAGGTGAATGACCTCTTCGAGGGAGAACTCACGGATCAGGACAAGCTGGTTTACGTAAACAACGTCATCAAAGGAAAGCTCCTCGAATCCGAAACCTTGAAACAACAGGCCACGAGCAACACGAAGGAGCAGTTTGCCAATTCCCCGGACCTAAAATCGGAGATAATGAATGCGATCATGGGTGCGCTGGACGCCCATACCGCAATGAGCAAACAGGCATTGGCATCGGAGCGGGTCCGCAGCGGCTTGAAGGACATTCTCGTCAATCACGCTGGGTTATACGAGGCGCTGCGAACAAACGCCTAGGCAACTTAACCAATTCCAAAACTCTCAAGTGTCTCCCCGCATCATCGACTCAAACTTCATCAAACGAAATTCCAGCACCAGAAAAACGGCACGGTCTCTCCAACGCCAGAATGCATAATACCTTTTAATTCTTATGTCACATTTTAATTGGTTACACATTACTGATCTCCATTATGGCCAGCCCGATCAAGAATATCTTTGGTCGAATGTAAGAGAAGCATTCTTCGAAGACTTGCGAAAGCTACATGAGCGGACCGGGCCTTGGAACGCTGTATTTTTTACAGGTGATCTGGTCTTCTCTGGAGAACAAACGGAATATGACAAGCTTGAAAGCGAAGTTCTAACTCGTATATGGGATGAGCTTAGGCAACTGGGTTCCGGGGACGCCATACTCCTGGCGGTGCCCGGTAACCACGACCTTATCCGGCCTAACAACAACAGTCAACCTGATGCTGCATTGCGTCAACTCTTGAGAGACGGCGGATTCGACGAGATTGCAAAAGAATTCTGGAAGGAGCCAAATGGAGAATACAGCAGCGTAGTTCAGAATGCATTTCAAACTTACAAGCGCTGGTGGAATAAGGCGCTTTACCGCAATGTTGAGACACTTGTCGACGGAATCCTTCCAGGCGATTTTGCTGCGACTCTATTATTGCCCGATAAACGGATTGGAGTTCTCGGCCTAAATAGCACCTTTCTTCAATTGGCTCCAGGCAACTTTCAAGGGCGTCTCGTTCTAGACCCAAGGCAAGTATTTGCGGTATGTCCTGACGTGGGCGATTGGGCTGAAAAACATGATGCGTGCATCCTTTTAACGCATCAAGGCCCGGCTTGGTTAACAAATGCAGCGAGGGACGATTTCCGCGAGATAAACCCAGCGGGCCGCTTTGCGGTTCATCTTTATGGGCACATGCACGAGAATCTACTAACGGCCAGCAGCGAAGGCGGCGGTCCTATTTCCGTCGCATGGCAGAGTGCATCTCTTTTTGGGATGGAAAAGTTCGGAGAGCCACCGACAATCATTCGTCAGCACGGTTATGCCGTTGGGCGTCTAACTTTCTCGCCGGATCAGACCACGGTTCGGTGCTGGCCACGGATCGCCATAAGAGATTCGAGCGGTTGGCGATGCCACGCGGACCATGCCCGTGCCAGGTTGGAAAACGATGAGGGCACGGCATCGATGGCATTTCGTAATACGCCCGCTAAAAGGATCGATACCAATACGTCATCGGAACAACTTGAAGAAACGGGTGTCTTAGAAGCTGATGTTACGGAGCAGGTGATTTCTATCGAGGCTCCTTTGGCAATTTCAACACTTCAGAAACGCATAAAAACTGTACCCCGTTGCCGATTAATCGCGGAAGGACAACACCGGGCGATTCGAAAAGAGGAACAGGCTCAATTCGAGTATTTTCTGCGCAGCAAACGAGTCGTAGTCGTCGTTGCAGATTGGGGACTTGGAAAAGACGGATTTTTGGGTGTGTGTTTGGAGAGGCTAAGTCCAAAAGAATCAGCAGTAGATGTATATCGGTTGCGTTGTGAGGACGCGGAAACGGTGGAGCAATTGCTTTCCGCCGCTGCATCACAATTCGGAATATCATTTCAAGAGTTCTGCGCTTTGGCTGTACCGTTGGCATCACCTATATTGATATTAGACGAAGTGGGGGCTGCCTTGATCGAAGGTCCGATAAACGGATCTTTCAATCGTTTTATCCAATCGATTTTGGACTATTGCCCAAACCTTTCTGTCGTAATTGTCGTCAGGCATGTGCCTGATAATTATACCCCCGACGTTGTAGCCCTAAATCCATTGGACACCCCGGATGTTAGGACCTATCTCAGCAATCATAGCAAGGATCGGGGGGATTTTGACCAGGGTGATGAATGGGAAAGAATCCAACGGTGGTCCGACGGTCTGCCGATGCATTTAGACCGATTGCTGGATTTACTAGAATTTGGGACATTAACAGCGATTTTAGAGGACGAGGGGGAAACTGCGGGAACAATACTTGAACTAGGAGAGCCTGTGCCCCGGGCCCTTCGCGAGGCAGTTGATACTCTTGCCAAAGCCGGCGATCCGATCTCGCGGCGGAGCTTTAAGATGCTGAAAGTACTCACGGTACTCGCTGAAGGAGAGACTCTCACCTCAGTGAAGCATTTTTATCCGACTGAACCGTTCCAATTCGTAAACGCTAAGGAATTAAGCTCTCTGTCACTTCTAGGAAGTAGTAGCGAAACCGCATTCTATTCTGACCTTGCTACAGCACGGGGACGGCAATTGTCCCGCGTCGAAACTCCAAAAGTTCTTCGGGTCCCGCGCCAGGTGCGCGATCTCGTGCGAAGTTTGATCACCGAAAGCGAAAAATCGGACATCATTCACACCTCCACAGAGTTGATGTTTGGGAGACGGTGGAGGGAGGGTAAGATTCATTTACGTACGGATCGACCTAGCCTTTCGGAATCTGCTAATCCTGAACTAGGGAATGAGCATATCGTTATTAGGTACCTGCTGGCGGAGGCCCTGAAAAGGGGTATCGCCCAGCAGGTACGAAGAATCGCCCGGCTCGGTATTGGATATTGCGCTCAACTTAAATCCAGAGACCGCTTTCGCGATCTCGCTATTACATCAGGTGAGTTAGTTCATCTATTGGAAGGCAGTGACTACTTACCAGAGTTTTTGGAGGCTGCGTCGCTTTATGGGACTTCATTGAGAATGTCGAGTCGACAGGAAGAGGCGATTCGCATCATGGAGAAAGCATTGGAACACGATGAAAGCATGAACACCGATATGAAGCTTTCGCTACATTTAAATCTCGCTCTTGCGCACGAGTCAGAAGGACATCAGGCGGAATCTGTCGCAGCGGCAAAGAATGTTCTCGAATTGACGCCTAAGGATTCGGCTTCTGCGCTTCAAGCGGAAGCCGTCATAGCCGAAGCTACCGAAAGTGGTATCGAACTTAGAAAGCATTTAATTTCGCTGGAGCAAATAGCTCGCGATAAAAGATATTTCGTGACGGCGAACAATATTGCTCTCGTACTTGCGCGGAAAGAGAAAGATTGGAAACAATCTCTTCGATATCAAGAAAAAGTCCTTTCCGGAAGGGAGGATTTGTATAATCGAACTAGGGCCGTTATCGATAAAGTAGAATTACTTACCCAGAACAATAGTATTAGCAAGTTGACAACGCGCGATAGGACATTGTTAGGGGCGGCATATGCTTATAGTTATGGACAAAGAATGACTGGATTGTTTGATAGGTGTCATACGGTAATTTGGGGCTTATTGACTCGTGAGAACCTTTTGGGTCAACTTATCAGATTATTTCGGCACAGTTCATTTTGGTGGCGAATTAAAGGGGACGAAAGGAAGGAGTCGAAATATTTACACGAACTAGATACTGTTGATGTCACGGCGTTCAGAGATAGTGGCCTGGAGATTGAAATCCAATATCTCCTGCGTCGCAGAGATAACAGCGGGGGGCAGGGGGCGAAACGTGACGAATGAACGCGCCGTTTGGGAAAGGCCTTTGGGGGCTACCGCGAGGCAGTAGGTCGTAGTCTAGAGGAAACGCAGGAGCTGTATTGAGTTCCTTATAGACATCCACGCGCATCGCCACAATCCGCCAGTATAACTTAAGGAACGATTTATCTTGGTAGATATTGGACTATTGCTCTGCTCCACCTTCAGCACGCGCGAAGTTATTCCCTTGCAGGAACGGATCGAGACGGTAGGAGATGATGGAGATTTGCAGGAGGTTTATGACACCGAACGCCACCTGCTCTACGTCGTCTGCACGCGCGCAAGAGATCACCTGCTTGTTACGAACGTCCGGCCAGCCTCTGAGTTCGTTGACGATCTATTGAATACCGGCCCGGCTGGGTCGGGCGTCTAGAATATGGAAACCATTCCGAGTGGATGCTAGGGGCCTGCGCCTGAATCCTCGATTAAGAGGGTTTCTCGGCACGACTCCCGCCACCATTTCCCTCACTGTTCGGCGCGCAGGTATTTGGAAAGGACCCATCCCCTTGTATGGCCCCATCGAACATAGACCCAGAGGTCATTTTGGTTATATTCCTTCGTCCCCAAGTACTCAACTTGGTAACCGTTCCATGAAATCCAACCGATTGATTCAAAGTCCTGACCTGGTCCAGAACGCACGTTGAGCTGCTCTGGATCGTCCCGGGAAACATTGACCACGTACAGCATGTCCCCTTCCAGAATTGTCCCGTGGGCGTGATTAGCGACTGGCGGGGGATAATCGGGGGGATGTTGCGGCGTTCGATTGTTGGCGCGGGGGTCCGCCCAAGGAGCGTATATTCCAAGCTCATCGAGCACTGCGGGAATGGAAACAGTAGGCATTGGCAACGGCGGAGGTGGCGGACGCGATTCTGAAGATTGTGGAGGCTGGTAATATTCCCGAGTTGGTAATGGAACGGTTACTGTAGGGCTCCTTGGTGAATTGGAGTTGCCGTTGACTGCAACGATGACGAGTGCAATGAGGATCGCTGCAACAGAAAGCCAAAGACACCCAAAGGTGCCAGTACCACTACTCTCCCCCGAGTTACCGCTCGATTTTTCAGAGTTGCCTTCGTAATAACCCGGGGAAACGCTATCGTCAGAACATTCTTCATCGCTCTCCTCGGCAGCAGTGGATTCCCGATGCCCAGAATGACTCAAAACACCTTCTCCACCGCATCGCGGGCAAACACCGGTGCCACCGCAGCGCCTACAGTCGCCCGGCTCATCCTTTCCGGCCATCATCCTAAGAGTGGTATTAATTACATCGTAAATACCGGTCCCATGACAAACATTACATTTGCCGTCCCCGCAACCCGGCCAAAGAAAATCACATTCTGGACAGGGAGTAGCCACTAGATTAGATTAACATATTCGTCAAAATCACCGCACGGAAATTGGAGGTGTAGTCTCCAAATATTTTTACTGTCGAGCCGAGACTAGAAAATGCAATGCTTGAAACTCTTTCTGAAAATTTTGGCGGTGGCAAGCTTGGTATTCGCTGTCGCCGAACACCGTTATTGCATTTCCCAAAAGGTGTAGCCAAAGAATCTGGGAAAAGCAGCTCGTTCATTCCGTCGAATTGGTGACCGTCATGAATGTCACGCAAGCATCCAGGAAAAATAGAATTTTTTGAAGGGGTAGCTACTCAAGCATAGTAGCGGTTTACCCCCTCCCCCACCGGGGGCACGGCGGGGGGCTTGGTCTCGGCAGGGCAATTCCCTGCCAATTCGTATAGGGACCATGACAACCGACTACTTCCATGGATGCAATACTGAACCAGAGATCAAAAGCCGCTATCGAGAGCTGTGCAAGCAGCACCACCCAGACCTAGGCGGAGACGAAGAAACCATGAAGGCCGTTAACCTGGCCTATGAACAATGTCTCCGGGGAGAGTACCGGAAGACCATGCCGGAGACGGAAGCGGAGGAGGCTGTCGAGATGGAGCGGGAAGTTGCGGCCAAGCTGGCGGAGATCATCCGGATTCAAGGCATCATCATTGAAATTGTGGGACGGTGGGTCTGGGTGACCGGGAACACGTTCCCCGTGCGCCAGAATCTCAAGGCTGCCGGGTTCTGGTTCGCGAGTAAGAAGCGGGCTTGGTACTGGCACAAGGCGGAAGACAGCGTGGCGCGCGCGTCCAAGCTCTCCCTGGACGAGATCAAAACAAAATACGGCGCACGCATCATACCCGGCCAGACCGGCGCATGCCTGGGAGCTTAGCCTCCCCCTTCACAAATCCCCCCGAAAACCTACCAGAGTAAAAACACCCGCAAAAGCCCCTTTCACAAACCATTTGTTTTGTGAAGGTGGCAACGCTTCAAACCATGAAAACTATCATCTACACTCGCGTGAGCACCGACGCGCAAACTACAGACAGCCAACTCCTGGAAGTCCGGACATACTGCCATCGGAGAGGGTGGGAGGAGCCGGAGGAGATTACCGACATTGCGTCAGGCGCGAAAACCAGCCGTACAGGCCTTGAGCGCCTCATGGCGATGGTTCGCCGGGGTCGGGTGGGTGCAATCGTCTGCTACAAGCTGGACAGGCTAGGGCGCTCCTTGGCGCACTTGGCGCAGATCATCACCGAACTCACCACGCACAATGTCGCCCTGATTTGCACCTCGCAAGGCATCGATACCAGCAATACGAATCCAGCAGCCTCCCTGCAATTGAACATCCTTTGCGCGGTAGCCCAGTTTGAGAGGGAGGTGATTCGGGAACGCGTGAATTCCGGCATCCGGGCTGCCCGGGCTAAGGGGACCCGGTTAGGCCGTCCCTCGACGCTTGAGAAACACCGTCACGCGGTCGCTGGTCTCATGGCACAAGGTCACGGGGTTACAGCCATAGCTCGTGCCCTCGGCCTTCCGCTGTCCTCTGTGCACAAGATCATGTCTCACTGTCGGGTCAAGACCCAATCCAGCCGGATTCTAGCGAAATAATTTCCACCCTCGCACCTTTCTGTCAATTTCGCCTCTTTACCGCTTCACGAGGGATTTCCGGGGATCTGTACGCCCCGTTCATTGGCCCGAATTCTGGACAGCAACGAATGAATGAAACAACGTATTGGCTTTTTGGCAGAACGTATCGGAGGTGCTGGCTTGAAAAAGTGACAGGCTAACCGCTAAGAGTTTGAAAATATCTTCGCGCCAAGGACAGTGCTGACGCTGTCGGAGTCGGTCTTCCGCTTCATCGACACGCGGCAGATGATTCCTGTTTAGAGAGACGGCATCCCCGCCACCCTCGGACCCGGACATCTCCGGGCTTGTGGAAAGCTCAAGGGTCCCGGTGGCCCCCCGCGTCAGCGGGGGGCCGCTGGGTTGCTTGAAGGATTTCTATGCCCAAATTGGACGTACCAAGGAGGAGTGAGGATCGCTCTACTCCAACTTAAAAGATGCCTCGGGGACTACTGCGCCTGAGCGCGCAGGTTGGAGTCATACTCCAAGTTCCGCGAGCCTGCGGGATTGGTGTAAACAAGCGCATTAAGAAGAACCGGGGCCGGCTGACGCCCACCGCCAAGAGTAAGCGTTACATTCATACGCCCATAATCCTGCCCCCCCCGGCCTTTGAAGTAAAATGAACGACTCAATGACGCACTCCAATTGGATGCATTTGCAGGCATGTCAAAACTCACGGATGGTTGATAACCCTCTGCCGGAGCCTCGTTCGGATAGGCGTCTGTTTCTTCGACCAATCCTCCATTTGTCATCTCAAAAGTGATCGACCAATTAAAAGGCTTCCCTCCGGTCACATTTGCCGCATCGCGTTTATATTTGACGGTGATATCGCCTCCGCCAGGGGAGCGCGCTCCGGTCAAAAGATCAAAGCTCATCGCAGTTCCATCAAACGGAAGAAGGGAGGTAATCCGCGTCGATGTCATCGGTTCTGAGCCTTGAAGTTTCCACATGTGAAAAACAGCTCTCTCTGTCGGATTAGTGACATCCTCCTTGTTGGGAGCTTCATAGACGCCGTTCCCTTGACCTACTTCATACCCTTCCTTTTTTACTACTACGCCTAGTTGCCATCCGTGATGCCCTTCAAATTCAAAGTTTCCGTTCGCGTCAGTCTCCGTCGTAAACGTCTCTTTCTTGGTCGCCGTGTCCATGCCCTGTATTTGCATCAGTGTACCTATTGCCGTAGCTCCTTCGACAGGAGTGCCGTGCTGATCAACAGCCTTTCCATAAAAATCCTGCGGACGCCCGTTCGCTCCCGCCCAAATTTGCTTCATGGCTACAACTTTATTGACCCAGGAAGCCGGAGTCGGAACGACCACGACCGATGGAGACGAAGAGGAGGCTGCTACGGCAGCGCTAGCGCTGGACGGAATTGGCGGTGTACTCAGTGTCGTCGGCTGAATAGGAGCAGGGACTACTCCGACCTGTTTACGTGGCCAAAACCACCAAGCCGAAATCAGGACACCAGCGAATAATATGCCGCAGATAACGTAGAACCTATGCTTCACGGATTGTTCCCGGTTTGCCCCGTCAATTGGAAAAGCGCTGAGAACCAATAGCTATGCTGGTCAGCATTAGTGAACCGGAACTGGGCGCTGTGCCAAGGGTGGTCGCTATAGAGCTTTGTAGGGTCCGTTTCGAACGGATCAGATGGCCACAAGCTTTGCATGTTAGTCGAACCGAATCCCGCTGCATTCGAGGTCGCGCCAAGAGCTCGGCACCTCGGCTCGGAGGCGAACGCCATGATTTCATATCGATCTTTGACATCCGCAGCCGTGCCCAAGTGCAGGTTGGGAATACGACCCGAAATGCCAAGTGCCGCTTGATGGTTGTAAAACCCGTCTTGTACGGGACTGGCGTTAATATCTCCCGTAAAACCATAAGGGGGATTCAGACCGGAACCGAAATCTGGTTTTAACGCCTGATCTGTCTCCCAAACTGTATGGGACAAAGCGTAATCGTTAACATTGTAAAAGTTGCTCAATGCTCCCGCGCCAATGGAGGACATCCAGTTTGGATAGATATTCGGCGTTTCGGGTCCGATGGGATCAACCCAAAGCACCAAATATCCCTCGTACCGGAAGCTATCAAAAAAGTCGCTTGGTGTCGATTGGCTGGGGTCGTAGCAGTGAACCGGAATGGCCGCTTGGCTGGCCAAATAGTCAGCCTCCACTTGCCCGCTTCCATCCTGAGCGGCCCTGCGCAATGCCTCTCCCACCGCGACGTTTCCCATACTATGGGCATACGCATAAACGGTCCCCGGATACCGCTTGTTCAACAAAGACAGGAGGTGTTCCAATGGTACGGATGATTTCCATGCCGTGTATTCGCCATTGTCGAAGCCTGTTATCGCGTCAAGCTTGATGGAGTTGTAAGTGGTGGGCCATTGAAAAGCCCCAAATCGTCCTTTGTATCCTTGCCACCAGAGCCGTTTGAATGCTGTTTCTGCATAAGCGTCTTTTTCCCACGTCTGCATATTCCAGCCATGAGTATAAAGGATGTAGTCGGAGGTTTCCGGATCGTTCTTTTGATATGAAAACGGCTGCGAACCAGACGGGAGGCGATAGCTGGAAGGTAAAGCCTGCGGAGCAGGAACCCCGCCGTTTTGATTTTCCCTCTCCTCGCAGGACCAACGCTCGTACATGTTCTTGATGTCCCGCAAATCCATGTAAACCGCTCCGCCTTCGCCAATCTTGTTTCCATTAGCATCAAAAAATACGAGCACTAGCTTACCCTTGCCAGCGGTGACTCCTTCGAAAAGCAGATATTTCGGATGTGTGTTATCAACGTTACTCCAAAATATTGAGGGAACGATGAAGGGGGTCGAGCCCACTATGTAATTTGAATAGGAGGTATCCGTGAGAGCTACACCATAGCCGTTCGAAATCTGTGAATTTGCGGTGTCGCTATCGAAGACATAGCCGGTGCTTCCATCAGTTTCGACTGCATCAAAGATTTTGATCGTCGGGGTTGGATCAGTCGTATCTCCGGGTATGGGCTCCCACTGAAGGCCGACAGAGAATCCATTTTGGATCATCCCCTTGATGAGAGTTGCGGAAGTTCCAAAGTTGATCCAGAGGCGCGTAAGATCCTCAAGGTCGCGAGTACATTGAATGATATTATTAGAACTGTCAGGCTCCCCTGGCTGTAAGTCATCCTGCACGGATGTTTCACCCGAATCGGAACAGTAGCCGTCGTGGTTGTTGTTGATCCAGAACTTATAGGGTTTGTCCGCCGTGGTTTGGTCGCTGCCTCCGCTGCCCGAAAGACTAATCGTTCCGTCGTGGTTTCCATCTACCGCTAACTCCACCGGGAGGAGGAGCAAGGCCTGCGGATCGCCCTGTCCGGGGAAGGTGCCGGTGGCTGCGATGACGCCGCCGGAATTGATGGTTGGATAGGAAGCCTCATTGCTGTCGGTCGATCTACCATAATTGGTGATGCCTGTGCCAATGGGCAGCTGCATCTGGCGGAAATCGGGGTATGTGCTGGTGGATGAGACGCCGAGGACAAAGGTCTGGCTTGGAGTGGACCCGTCGTTTTGCAGGCTATTGGCATTTAAAAGAATCCAAGCGGTGCCCTGGCTATCTGTGTTGCTGAGAAACATGGCGTAAATGTTGGTGATCTGGGTGCCAAAGGTTTTGGCTATCGATGCGTCGATGTCGTAGTTGGAGCCGGAGGTGAGAGACGCATTAGGTATCCAGAGGCTGTCTCCGGTGCCGGTATCCTCGAGGACGTAGGTTTGGTCGTTGAGGGCGACCCCGCCATGTACAGTGATATTAAGGTTACTTCCATTCCATAGGAGTGTGTCGGGATCACTAATCGGGAGATAGCCGTATAAGCTGTCGTTTGTGTAGGTTTGGTCGCCGCCAATGGCGCAGCCCTGCGAATTCATTGCGAATGGGCCGAAGCATTGGTGGACCACCGTGGAACTGCCGGAACTAAAAACGGTCATTTGCGGATCAAATTCTACGGCGCTGCCAGAGGCAGTCAAATAATTGGATGGCCAGAAACGATCTGGGTAACCAGGGCCATAGATACCGCTGGTGTAGCCGCTGGTGGAGGCGCAGACGACGCCTCCGCAGATCGGCGCAGGGCCACTTCCGTCTGTGCTCGTCGTGTACGGGGCAGGCGCATAAAGAAACCCGAAGGAGGAGCCAATCACCTGGCCTCCTCCTATAGTCATTTCGGAGCCGGAGAGAGTAGCCGTGTAAACGAAGCCAGTTGTATAGTAATCCCCCGCGGTAGTGAGGATGCCGTTAAGATATAATTGCTGGCTCGAGTTGGTTGAGGTGACGGCAGCGGCATTGACAGTACCCGTGACGATAAGTGTGCCATTGCTCCACTTGTAAATAGTTTCGCAGGTGTAATCGTCGTTGACGATATCAAAAACCACGTGACCGTCGTCGGCAACGAGTGCCTTGTCGGCGGTGCCTGGAAGGGTGCCGCTCAAGTCGATGACAGCGTAATTTTGCACAGGGGCGGGGACTGGCTTATCCGAATTGTTGGGTGGATCGCCCACGCGCCCAGTAGCATCGCATATCAATGCGGGTGCTGCAATGAGGACTGCCAGAAGGATCAGCAGCCGGTATATGGGGAAATCGTCGCGGCTCATTGCGGAGGAATGTGAACAGAGGTCTGGCCGGCGACGGCGGTTGCGACCTGCGTCCAGCCGCCGGTGCCCGATGTCTCGAGATAGATTGGAATATCCGCGGGGTTGTCGGTATTGTTTTGCCAAGAGACATCGATGCTGTGGTCGCTATTGAGGACGAAATTTACATTGGATGGGGCAAACGGGGATGCGTAGGGGCCACCGCTTCCATTGTCGGACATTTCGCTGAAGGTGACCCCTGCCGGTGTAGAAGGAGGACCCGCGGAGACGGCGATCTGGCAGGTGGCGCTAGTGATGGCGGGAAGCTGGAAGAATATCCTCGCCTGGCCATTTTGGTCCGTAAGCAAGCTGGCGGAGGTGCCAGAGGCGATCATGTAGGAGAGGTGGAGTTGCCCGCCGCCGGAGGTGACGGTGAAGGTGACGGGGGCGCCGATGAGGGGGGTCGAGTTGGAGTCGGTGACGCTTACTACGAGGGGGGCGGGGATGAAGCCGCCGGCGGAGCCGGTGAGCATGTTGCCGCTGACTATCGAGATGAGGGGGGTGTGGCCGTTGTAGTAATCGATGGGATTGAGGCCTTGCTGGTAGGCGTCTTGAAAGGTGAGGGCGGTGCCGCTCCAGAGGACGTAGGAGGTGCCGGAGATGGCGGCGGTGCCGGTGAGGGGGATGGCGTAGTAGTTTTCCCACCAGTCGGGGAGGCCGTTGGAGTTGGTGTCGAGGGTGGGGTCGAAGCTGAAGAGGTATTTGAGCTGGCCGAGGTTGGCCATGGAGTAGTCGTTGGCGGAGCCGGGGGGGCTGGCGGAGGGGGCCCAGGGGTAGGTGCCGCTGGTGAGTGGGCCGTTGGTGGCGCTGACGGTGAGGAGTGCGTCGTAGATGGGCTGGGTGAGGAATTTGAGCTGGCCGAGGTTGACGGCGGTGAAGTCGTTGGCGCCGGTGGCGGTGCCGCTGGTGTAGAGGTAGGTGGCGAGGGAATCGAGGTGGGCGGTGGCGGCGGGGAAGCCGGCGAGATCTGTGTAGAGCTCGTTGATGGCGCCGAGGGCAATGTTTTTGGCCTGGCCTTGATTGGCGGCGGAATAGTCGCTGGCGTTGGTGCCGGTGAGGATGCGCTGGGTGGTCCACCAGGGGGGGTAGGTGCCGGTGGTCTGGGCGAAGGAGGCCAGCGGCAGGAGGAGGAAGATTGTTATGAGGTATGAATTACGAATCCGGATTCGCAATGCTACGCCGGGACAAGTTATGAAACGGAATGCGCGTTTTGGGAGGGGGAAACGAGGTAAGGCGAGGCTCATGGAGAGGTGAGCTGTGGTGAACAGGTGAGAGGGGCGCGGCTAGTCGCCGTTTGTGCCGGAGGTGGTGCCGCTGGTGCCTGCGCCTGCGGAGAAGCCGTGTCCGCCGCCGATCATTGCGTCGCCGTCGTCGCCTCCGCCTCCGGCGGGAGGGGTGCCGGGGGGCGCGTAATTGAAGGCACCCATGGAGATGTCGCCCTGGGGCTGAATGTAAACGGGGCCGGTGAAGTTGCCTGTACCTTGGACGTCGAGGTTGGCTTGAGGAGTGGAGGTGCCGATGCCTACGCTGCCCGCGAAGGAGGCGTCGCCGGAAGTATCGAGGGTGATCATGCCTGCCTCGAACGAAACGTTGCCGGATGAATCGACACCGATGGAGTCATAAGCGGCGTCACTGAAATTGCTGCCGATGCCGATGCTTCCATCGTCGAAGAGGTACATGCCCATTGCGGAGTGGTTGCTGTAGAAGGTGAATCGATGGTAACCAGGGTCGTAGGCGACGGAGCCCTCCGAGGTGTGCTCGTAATCGAAGAGAAAGCCGGCGGCGTTGTCCGACCAGAGATTGGTGAGGACTTCGTTGCCTGTGGAAGAATTGCCGAAGGAGGTGCCCAACTGGAAATTGGTGATCCCCGAGGAGGTTGCGACTACTTGCTGGCCGTTGATGGTGATTGCGCCGGAGGTAGGGTCGATGACGATGGTGCCGGGGCTGGTGTGCTGGGTGCCGGTGAGGATGAGTTGGTTGGAATTGGAGAGGGTCATGGCAGGTCGTGCGGTGCCGGTGGTGTCTGCGCGATACCATTCCCACTGTGATGCGGGGCGGGTGAGATAGGTCGTGAATGCGCTGGTGCCGGAGGAGGCGTCGTCGTATTCAAATACTACACCCTGGCCGGTGCCGGAGGTTGCCCAAGGGCTGAATACGAATGAGTCGATCGATCCGGTGCCGCTGACGTTGATGGTGGTGAAATTCTCTGCGCGAAGGGATGGAGTGAGGAGGGCTCCCAATGCACACAGGAGAGCGGCAAGTGCCAGGGGACGAGATAGGCAGGGATGGGAGGTGGGCATAGTGGTGGTCTGCTGAACTGTTGGAATTTTGAAACCGCTGGGGAACCTGCAACCGAATCGGACCCGTCTCCGCCCTTTTACGGATCGAATCGGATTCTGGCAAGGGGATTCTCGCGATACGATATATTGCGTATCGAGTAACTGGGAAGAATGTCCCACGCGTTGCGGGGGGGGACTCTCAAGAAAAAACCTTCCGATTAAGCGGCTGCCATCGGTATTACGGTTGTTGACGCCTCGTCGCTTGAATCCACGGTCGAATTAAATGGTAACACTTCCACAGCCTTTCAGGATCTCGGCTACCATTATTACTTGCCCGAAGCTCAGCGACTAGACGCGGAACGCGGCAGCTCCTAGACGGCGGCCCTTCACTCCATGAACATTGGAATATTTTGGAACACCCGACCTCTTTGAACCTTTAATCCCAGAAACCGTGTTCCCGTTTCCTCGCTGCAATGGATCAAGATTCAAAATTTCAGATAACTCCGGAGAAACCCGCCTTTGTGCCATTGAACCACTGACCCCATAAATCCGAGACTTTTGCGTCCGGTGGCCTGATCTCAACGCCTCAAGGTTCGCAGAACCCGCCGGACGGTGGCGCGCTGTGCCTTTTTGGCGAGATCATCCAAGCTGATTTCCAGCAAATCGGCGATGGCTATGAGTTCACAGTCCGTAAGCGTTCGTTCACCAAGCTCAATCTTAGTCCAGGTGGTGCGTCCAATGTCCCACCCAAAAAGCTGGAGTTTTGCCACTACGTCCGCCTGAGACAGTCCCCGCTCCTCGCGTTCGGCCCGAAGTATGGAACCGACGGCGTTTCGCAGCACCGGGGAAGGTTTTGGTGTTTTCTGTACCACTGATCGCCCTTGACCATAGGAAAATCCCTGCGATTATTGTGTCCTATCGGTAGGACATGCGATCTCCCCGGTCCGGTGTGTGGCATTGCGGTCGAATAATGCGTCAATAAATCTATACGGATTTAGGAGGGCCTCCTCTGTCTCCCTCGCGGCCAATCATCTCACTCATATGTTCTCCATTTTCTTCGCCTTGATTCACTATTTTTTGGGGGTCGCTTTGGCGTTTTCTCTCTGCTGGTCCACCGGCAGTGGCATCTCGCTCATTTACGTTCTCTTTCAATCACGGACTAAAGCGATTTGGTCCTATATCCCGTGGCTCTCCGTTTCTACTGTGGTCGGGGGGCTTGTCGCTCGGCTGGTCTTTTGGGGTAGCGCGGCAATCAGCACCTACGGTCCCGACTGGTCGCACGCGATGCTTTGGGCGGGCTTTGCCTTTCCCGGCATTTTTGCTCTTCAAATGATACGAGCGTTCCCCCGACATATTCGAGAAGCCCTCTGTCAAGAACGCAATAGCGGTAAGTATTTCGCTCAGGAAAACGAGGACGAGTCTAACACCGAGAAGCACAATCCCCTCCCCCAGAAGGACACTCTCGACAAATGCAACGCCCAAGCACCGGCGAAGCCGTATGTGAGCCTTGAAGGACAGCATGAAGCCACAGTAACCACCTGCACACCGACAGAAACACAACATTTTCCAGAGACCCCGAACTGCGATAATAAAGAGATTCATTCGACACAAACCAATTGTGAAAACACAACGAGCGCTCCCATGGTCGCGACCGTTTACCGTTTCCGGCTGAAGGTAATGAATAAGTTGGGGCTAGACGCTGCCGAATGCGTGCTGATTCTGCGGACTCTGCGAAAGGACCTGCCGAGCGTTCCGATTACCGTCGGGCGAAACGACGAAGAAGTTTCTATCACGCAAGCAAAGGATGGCGATATATCCTCAGACGGAATTATGGACCTCATGATATTGGCAGCCGGGCAAGGAACGATTCTGGATTTTACGATACCGGCGACATTGGAACTTTGCGCATCCTTTCGAAACGATTTACTCACACTCGTCTCGGTATTTATGCCGGAGCCTGTCTTCGCTCCTTCTCCGCTAGAAGAAATTGATGATCCCTTAGCCATCAAGATTGTCGTACCCATTTCGGAACCGCCGCCTCAGCAGTTGCCTGTCATGGCTGATCAATTAGATTCAGAATCAG